>Ga0066903_100002907_pt1 | contig 13705 bp, 12 predicted proteins | sample PanSoiMetaGPlot1_FD_67491 | JGI IMG/M metagenome (GOLD analysis project Ga0066903, IMG submission 67491) | Tropical forest soil microbial communities from Panama analyzed to predict greenhouse gas emissions - Panama Soil - Plot 1 (version 2) | ecosystem: Environmental > Terrestrial > Soil >... | reverse complement strand
AGGACTACGCGCCCGGACAGGTGCGCGTCTCCTTCCTGTTGCTCGACGGCCAGGGCTCTCCGGTCTATCGGAAGGGCATCCGTGTCACCGTCGCACCGAAGGGCGGGAAGCCGTTCGCGACTGTTCCTGCCTCGCTCGAGCCGGTCGGCGTGCCAGGTGTCGACACCGACCTCGGCGCTATCAGCCGGCTCTACGTCATCCACTTCCGCGCTCCGCGGGCGGGCGCCTACACGCTCGTCGCGAGCGCGTCGAAGGGCAAGCCGGTGCGCGCGGTCTGGACGATCGACGTCCGCAAGCACCCGCGCGCTCCCGCCGTCGGCTCGCGCGCGATCCCGGCGAACACGCCGACGATCGCCAGCACGCACGGCAACTTCCGCGCGCTGACGACGCGGACGCCGCCCGACAAGGCGCTGCTCCGCTACTCCGTCGCCGGCTCGCTCGGGGCGCACAAGCCTTTCGTCCTCGTCTTCGCCACGCCGAAGTTCTGCACGAGCAGGACGTGCGGGCCGGTCGTGGACGTCGTCGACGCGGTGCGCAAGCAGTTCAGCCGCACTCCGGTCCGCTTCATCCACGTCGAGGTCTACAAGGACAACAACCCAGGCCTCGGCTACAACCGCTGGTTCAAGCGGTGGCACCTGCCGACGGAGCCGTGGACCTTCCTCGTCGGCCGCGACGGGCGGATCAAGGCGCGCTTCGAGGGCTCGGTGTCCGTCGGAGAGCTGGGCGCGGCGGTGCGGCGGTATCTCGCGAAATGATCGAAGGAGGGTTGATGGCTGACAACGGCTACGCCAAGGACGTGCTCGTCTCGACGGAGTGGCTGTCGGACAACCTCGCGAACGTGGTCGTGGCCGAGGTGGACGAGAGCCCGGACCTGTACGACGAGGGGCACATCCGCGGCGCGGTCAAGCTGCACTGGCAGGACGACCTGCAGGATCCGCTCGAGCGCGACCTGATCGACAAGGAGTCGTTCGAGCGCCTCATGTCCTCGCGCGGCATCGCGAACCGCACGACGATCGTCCTCTACGGCGACAAGAACAACTGGTTCGCCGCCTACGCCTACTGGTACCTGAAGATCTACGGCCACGAGGACGTGCGCATCCTCGACGGGGGTCGGCAGAAGTGGATCGACGAGGAGCGCGAGCTGACCACCGAGGCGCCGTCGCCGCCGCCAGCCGAATACACCGCGCAGGAGCGCGACGAGTCGATCCGCATCTATCGCGACGAGGTGCTCACGGGGCTCGGGCAGGGTGGGATCTCGCTCGTCGACGTGCGGAGCCCTCAGGAGTTCTCGGGAGAGCTGCTCGCGCCGCCCGGGTACGAGCAGGAGGGCGCCTCGCGCGGCGGTCACATCCCGGGCGCAGCGTCCGTGCCGTGGGCGACCGCCGTCCGCGACGACGGGACGTTCAGGTCGCCGGACGACCTGCGTGAGCTCTACGGCGGCAAGGGCGTCTCGCCGGACCAGGAGGTGCGCGCGTACTGCCGGATCGGCGAGCGCAGCGCCCACACGTGGTTCGTCCTGCGGGAGCTTCTCGGCTACCCGACGGTCAAGAACTACGACGGTTCATGGACCGAGTGGGGCAACCTCGTGGACGTCCCGATCGAGAGATAAGCGCCGTGGAGTCATCCGCCCAGCCGGTTTCGCTGACCTCGCTGGCTGTTGCGGGCGGGTGCGCGGCCAAGTACGCGGCCGGGCGGCTCGAGGAGCTGCTCGCCGGGCTCGTGCCGGCGGAGGCCGAGAACCTGATCGTCGGGCTCGACCCGGCGGACGATGCGGCGGTCTACAAGCTCGACGACGAGCGGGCGCTCGTGTTCACGACCGACTTCTTCCCGCCGGTCGTCGACGACCCTGCCGACTTCGGCGCCATCGCCGCGGCGAACGCGCTCAACGACGTCTACGCGATGGGCGGTGTGCCGCTGCTCGCGCTTTCGATCGCCGCCTTTCCCGAGGAGCTGCCGACGGAGGTCTTGGCGGCGATCATCGGCGGCGCGGACGAAGCGGTTCGTGCCGCCGGCGCGATCCTCGCCGGAGGGCACACGATCCGCGACGACGAGCCGAAGTACGGCCTCGCCGTCGTCGGGACGGTAAGCCCCGACGCCGTCTGGCAGAAGTCGACCGCCCGGCCCGGCGACGCGCTCTTCCTGACCAAGCCGCTCGGCACCGGTCTCGTCCTGCACGGCCACAAGCGCGCGCTTGTCGGCGACGGGGAGCGCGACGGCGCGGTTACGTGGATGCGGACGCTGAACCGGGACGCGGCGGACGCGTTGCGGCCCTTCGCGCCGAGCGCCGTCACCGACGTGACCGGCTTCGGGCTGCTCGGCCACGCGCACGAGACGGCGTCGCGGAGCGGGGTGGGAATCCGGATCGAGGCCGAACGGCTGGTCGCGCTCCCGGGTGCGCTCGAGGTGGCCCGCGCCGGCGAGCGCACGGGCGGCGACCGTCGCAACCGCGAGTTCGTCGGCGACCGGGTGGCGACCGACGGCATTGCGGACGACCTGGTCGCGCTCGCGTTCGACCCGCAGACCTCCGGCGGGCTGCTGGTCGCATTGGCGCCCGAGCGCGCCGCCACGCTCAAGGCCGCCTTCGACGGCGCGGGGCTCCACCTGACGAGAATCGGCTCGGTCGAGGAAGGCGCGGGCGTTGTCCTCGCCTGAGCTCAGCGTCTCCTCTGGCCGTGCCGCCCGGTTGCGGGCGATCGCGCTGACACCGCAGGCCTTCCTCTGGCTCGCGGCCGCCTCGGCGCTCAGCCTCTACGTGATCCTGATCACGGGCGCCACGGTGCGGCTGACGGCGTCGGGGCTGGGCTGTGACAACTGGCCGGGCTGCCAGGCGGGCCAGCCGTTCCCGGAGACGGGCTACCACTCGTACATCGAGTTCGGCAACCGGCTTGTGGGCGGGATCACGATCGCGCTGACGCTGATCGCCGCTCTCGGAGCCTGGCGTACGCGGGGCCTGCCCCGCTCGACGCGACGCCTCGCACTCGCAGTCTTTCTCGGCACGCTCGCCCAGGCGCCGCTCGGGTACTTCACCGTTCGCTTCCACCTCAACCCGTACCTCGTCATCTCGCACTTCCTGCTCTCGGCGGTCGTGCTCGCGGGGGCGGTCGTCGTGCTCCTCTCCGCCCTCGAGCTGCGCTTCGGCGGCGCGAGGCCGCTCGTGCCGAAGGAGCTGCAGACGGTGATGACGGTCGCCGCCGCCGCGGCGCTCGTCCTGCTCGTCAGCGGCACGATTGCGACGGCCAGCGGCCCGCACCCGGGCGACTCGTCCAAGGTGCGCCGCCTCTGGGAGCTCGACGAGGCGATCTACGTCCACGCCGGCGCGACCGCGGTCTTCGGCGTCTGCTTCGTCTTCGTGCTGGGCTACCTTGCCGCCCGTCGCGACCGCTCACCGCGTCTCTTCCTTCTCTCACTCGCCGTGCTCGGCCTGCTGCTCGGGCAGATGGCGATCGGTGAGACGCAGTACCGGACGCACCTGCCCTGGTGGCTCGTACTTGTCCACGTGGCGATCGCGGGTGCCGTCTGGACCGGGATCGTCGCGCTGACAAGGCTCTTCAGGCGCCCTCTCGGCTGGTTTACACCCGGGACGTAGACTGGACGGATGGAGGATCTCCGCATCGAGCAACGCCCAGAGCTCGACCGGCCCGTGCTGATCGCCGCCTTCCGCGGCTGGAACGACGGCGCGCAGGGAGCCTCGCTCGCGGGTGGCTATCTGGCCAAGATCTGGAACGCGCAGGAGTTCGCCTCGATCGACCCGGAGGGTTTCTACGACTTCCAGGCGACGCGGCCGACGGTGTCGCTCGTCGACGGGATCACACGGCGCATCGACTGGCCCGAGAACGCCTTCTACAGCGCGACGCCGGCCGGGCTCGACCGCGGGGCGATGCTGCTGCTCGGCGTCGAGCCGAACCTCCGCTGGCGGCAGTTCACCGGGCTGATCGTCGACCTCGCGCGCGAGCAGAAGGTCGAGCTCGTGGTGACCCTCGGCGCGCTGCTCGCGGACGTTCCGCACACGCGGCCCTCGCCGGTCACCGGCACCGCCACGGATCCGGAACTCGTCGAGCGGCTCGGCCTGCAGACGTCGCGCTACGAGGGTCCGACCGGGATCGTCGGCGTGCTCCACGACGCCTTCCGGGAGGCCTCGATCCCGTCAGTCAGCCTGTGGGCCGCCGTCCCCCACTACGTCTCGCTCGCGCCGAGCCCGCGCGCCGCGCTGGCGCTCTGCCAGCGGCTGGGTGACCTGCTGGAGACGCAGGTCGACACGGCCGAGCTCGACCAGGCCGTCGCCGCCTACACCGAGCGCGTCACCGAGGCGGTCGCCACGGACGAGGAGACCGCGGAGTACGTCCAGGAACTCGAGCGCCGAGCGGAGATGATCGACGAGAACGACATCCCGAGCGGAGAGTCGCTGGCCGCCGAGCTGACCCGCTTCCTGCGCGAACGCGACGAGGAGGAAGGACCGCCCGACGTCGCCCGCGACGACCAGTAGCGATCCGCCTCCGCACCGCTGCGGCTGGGCCAGCCTCACCGACCCGCTGTACCTCGCCTACCACGACGAGGAGTGGGGAGTGCCGTCGCGCGACGACCGGCACCTGTTCGAGCTGCTCGTCCTCGAGGGCGCGCAGGCGGGGCTCTCGTGGTCGACCATCCTCCACAAGCGCGAGGGCTATCGGAAGGCGTTCGCCGGTTTCGACGCGGAGCGCGTGGCGCGGTTCGGCCCGAGTGACGTCGAGCGGCTGCTCGGCGACGCGGGCATCGTCCGCAACCGGCTGAAGATCGCCGCGGCGATCGACAACGCGCGCGCGACGCTCGCCGTGCGGGAGGAGCGCGGCTCGCTCGCCGACTATTTCTGGGACTTCGTCGGCGGCAAGCCGATCGTCGGACGGTTCGGGACGCTCGCGGAGATCCCGGCCGAGACCGACGAGTCGCGGGCGATGAGCAAGGACCTGAAGCGCCGGGGCTTCCGCTTCGTCGGCCCGACGATCTGCTACGCGTTCATGCAGGCGACGGGCATGGTCAACGACCACGTCACGGGCTGCTTCCGTTACCGGGAAGTGGGCGGCTAAGACGCCTTGCTCTGGTCCCAGGCGAGCCAGCGCTTCGGCTCGATGACCACCGCCGTGCGGCCTTCGAACCAGAGGGCTTCCTCGAACTCGGGTGGGACGGCGCCGAGGTAGCGCAGCTCCATCTTCTCCGTCACCTCGCGGACGCGCGGCTCGTCCTCGACCAGCTCGGCGAGCCCGAAGCAGACGACCGACCGCGGCGTCTTCGTCGGATCGTCGACCCGCGGGTCGACGTCCACGCACATCGTCACGTGCGGGTCGCGGCGGAGATTGGCGAGGTGCCGGCGGCTGTTCCCGAGCGACAGGAGGAAGTGGCCGTCCTCCCAGACGTACCAGATCGGCGTCACGTGCGGCCAGCCGTCCGCGCGCTGCGTGGCCATCCGGGCCACGAGCTTGCGGGAAAGGAACTCCTCGCGCTCCTCGGGGGAAAGCGCGTTCCGCTTCGTCGCGGTCGTGAGGTCGAGCAGGAACGAGCGGTCGCTCACGCCGCGGACTCTACGACGCGGCTATCCGAACGTAAAGGCATATGCGGCCAGCCCGGGCGTGAAACGGAGGGCGAGCTTGCCGTCCCTCGCCGTGCCCTGGTCGAGCAGCGTGTAGAGGCGGTCCTGCGTGACGTGGACCCGGCGGACGTGCTTGTCGTTCAGAAACACGTCGACGTAGCCGGTGCCGCCGAGGACGAGGTGCACCTTCCTGGCGAAGAAGTGGAGGCGCAGCTGCGCATCGCGGCCGGCGACGATCCGCTGGCTCCCGACGTCCCAGTAGCCGCCGTAGGCGAGCTGGCTCTGGTCGATCACGAACGGCAGCGTGTACTTCGCCATGCCTTTCTTGATGGGCGAGCCGGCGTACCGGTCGAGTCGGTCGGTGCCCAGGTAGGACTCGGGCGTGAGCGGATAGTCCGGCGTGTGGTCCGCCATGTGGACGGCCTTCGGCAGCGACTTGTCGCGCTCGGCGAGCAGCGAGCGGATCGCGTTCTCGGTCTTCGAGTACTCGCCCTCGCCGAACTTCGCCTCGCGGACGTGGCCGTGCGCGTCGATCAGGTAGTCGGCCGGCCAGTACTGGTTGCCGTAGGCGTTCCACGTCGCGTAGTCGTTGTCGATCGCGACGGGATAGCGGACGCCGTACTCCTTCGTCGCCCGGCGCACGTTCGCGATGTCGTGCTCGAACGCGAACTCCGGCGTGTGGACACCGACGATGACGAAGCCGTCCTTCGCGTAGGTGCGATACCAGCTCTCGAGGTACGGGAGCGTCCGCAGGCAGTTGATGCACGAGTACGTCCAGAAGTCGACGAGGACGACCTTGCCGCGGAGCCTCGCGAGCGTGAGCGGCCGTCCGCCGGGCGTGTTCAGCCAGGCCTGGTTGTCGGTGAAGGCGGGCGCAGGGCCGTAGTCCTTCAAGCCGCTCGGCGGGCGCGTCGTCTGCTGCGCGGGCGTACGGTCGGTGACGTTCTGGTGGCGCTCGTAGGCGTGCTCGCCGGCTGCGCTCGCCTCGGTGTGGTCCTGGAGGAAGTGCGTCCAGTTCGGCAGCCAGGTCTGGAGCCTCGTGTCCAGGTTGAATACGAGCGCGAAGGCGGAGGCGGCGAGCACGACCCCGAACGCGATGCGCAGCCGGTCGACGCCGGCGCGGATGCGCTTCGAGACGCGCTGCCCGCCGAGCGCGACGGCCAGCAGGACGACCGAGACGCCGACGGTGTAGGCGACGGCGACGCCGATCGTCTTGGGGCCGAAGTCGTGCGCGGCGGCAGCGCTCGTGACGAAGCCGATCGCCGGGCCTCCGCAGGGGACGAAGACGAGCCCGAGCGCGCAGCCGAGCAGGAAGCCGCCGCCGAGGTCCCCCGCCGGCCTCCGCGAGAGCCTGCTCAGCGGCCGTTCGATCCAGACGCCGACCTGCGGGAAGAGCAGGGTCGCCGCGAGCAGGAACAGCAGGCCGATGGAGATGTTGCGCAGCAGGTCGTCGGGCAGGCCGAGCGCGTCGAGCAGCCAGGCGGCGAACAGGATCGAGAGCAGGAAGCAGGTCGCGAGTCCGGCGATGATCGCGTACGGCCGGCGCCTGTGCTCGCCGACGCCGCCGCCGAGGACGATCGGCAGCACGGGCAGCACGCAGGGCGAGATCGCGGTGATCAGCCCCGCGACGAAGGCGAGCGGGATCGCAACGACGACCATTCGACCGTTATTCGGTCGAGTTTGCCTGCTCGGTTGTTACAGCCTCGTTGTCGGTTGGTTCAGGCGGCGTTTCCGGAGCCTGCGCCTGCGCGTCGGCATTCGCCGCCGCGCCGCTCTTCTTCTTCCGCCGGCGCCGGCGCCGTGACCGCCGCGGCGGCTTCGGCTCCGGCAGGTCCTCGGCGAGCGCGGACGCGATCTCCTGGATCGTCCCGAGCTCCTCGCGGGCCTGGTCGAGCAGCTTCGTCGCACGCGGCGTGTATCCGTCGGCCGAGGCGAGGAGCGCGGCCGCGACGGGAAGCGGCAGTTCCCGCACGGCGACGACGAGCTTCGCCGCGTTCTCCTCGTGCCGGTGGCCGCGCGAGTTCGCGAGGGCGCCGAGCAGGCGCTTGGCCTCCGGGTACTCGCCGCTTGCCTTGCGGTCGAGCGCCTTCCGAGTTGCGCGCGCAAGCCGCCACGTCCAGCGGGCGAGGATCTGGTCGGGTGCATCCGGCTTCCCCTGGCCGATCGCCTGCAGCAGCGTGCGGACGCCGGGCTGGCGGTCCTTGTCCCAGGTCGGCGCCTGCGTCACGAGCGTGACCAGGTCGTCGAAGCTCGCCCGGTCGACCCGCATGGAGACCCGGTCTGCCAGGGCCATCATCCGCAGCCGGCGGTTCGGATTCTCCGCGGCACAGGTGAACAGGAACTGCTCGAGCGCCGTCTTGCCCGCCCGGCCGTCGGTGAGCTTCTGGACAAACGCCTCCCGCTCCTCGAAGCGCAGGTTCCGCCCGGCGAAGGTGGCCCAGTAGCGCTGCTCCTCCTCGTCGAGGAAGCGCGGATCCACGCGCTGCCACTCGCGCTGGATCACCGCGAACCGGCGCTTGACGTCCGGTGTGACCGGGACGAGCCACGGCGCAGGCGTCAGCTTCCGCCTGATCCGCCGCTGCATGCGGCGCCGCGGCGTCGGGATGACGCGGGCGCCCTCGCGGTAGAAGTCGGCGTCGAGGAGCGAGTGCAGCGTCACGACGCGCTCCGAGTGGGTCGCCCCCTTGTTGACGAAGTCGACGACGATCCCGGCCTCCTTGCGCGGATGGATGCGCATGATCCGGCCGATCCGCTGCTGGTAGACGCGGCGGCTCGCCGTCGGCGCCAGGTGCATGACCACGGTTGCGCGCGGCGAGTTCCAGCCCTCGGCGAGCAGCATCGCGTTGATCAAGACGTTGATCTCGCCTCGCTCGTACGCGGCAAGGGTCTCGGCGAGCTGCACCGGCGGCGTGCGGCCGGAGACGGCGACGGCCTTGAGCCCGACGGCGCGGAACTCCTGCGCCAGGTTGTAGGCGTGGTCGACACCGGCCGCGTAAACGATGCCGGGCGTGTCGCCGAACCGCTCGCGGTAGAGGCTGGCCGCCGCCTGGTTCAGCGCCTGGTGATCCAACACCTTGGCCAGTTCCTGCTGGTCGAAGTCGCCGCCGACGATCGGCACCGAGTTGATCGCGGCGACCGGCGGAACGCGCAGGCAGCGGAGCGATGCGATCAGCCCGCGGCGCGCGGCGTCCTGCAGCGGCAGGTCGTCGACCGAGGCGGGAAAGACGTCGGCCACCTGCTTGGCGATCAGCTGCTCGGTCGCGGTCATGCCGACGTAGATCGGCTCGGGGAAGCTGCGGATGGCGGCGCTCGTCTTCTCGCCTAGGGCGGTGTGCGCCTCGTCGCAGATCACGAGCTGGTAGGCGTCGCGGCGCAGGTCGCCGACATGGCGCGCGAACCAGGCGTACGTCTGGATCGTGATCGGATTCGTGGCCTTCAGCGGCTGCGCATCGACGATCTCCGGCGTGAGTCGGGGGCCGTAACCCTCGTCGGTGAGCTCGCGCCGGAACTGGTTCACGAGCAGCCGGCGGTGCGTGAGGATCAGGACGCCGACCGAGCGCGCCGCCTCGACGAAGCCGGCGGCGGCGATCGTCTTGCCCGAGGCGGTCGGGTGGCGGAAGCGGTAGCGGCGGACGGCGCCGGGATCGGGCCCGACGTCGACCGGCTCCTCGATCTCGCCCTCGAGCAGCTCGTCGTCCTCGTCCTCCTCCTCGACGACTGCTGGCTCGGGGTGACCGTTGTGCCCGTTGCCATTCTCCTGGGCACGCTGGTTCGCTGCGATCAGCTCGGTGAGCATCCCGGCGAGCGCGTCGATCTGGTGGCGCCGAAGCTCGGTGCCGGAGGCGAGGTGCGGCGGCTTCTCGCTGAGCACGCGCTCGAGCCCGAGCATGAGCGCGAAGCGGACCTTCCACTCCGGCGAGGGCTCGTCGCGGTTCGCCTCGATCTCGGCCAGCGCCTCGTCGAGCGCCTGTCGCCGCGCCGTGCCGGGCGCGAGCACGACGGCAGTGTCCTCGCCTTCGTGGAGGAGCGGCTCGCCGGCCCAGGCCGTGGCCCGGAGCGCCATGGCCTCCAGGCCGTCCGCCCCGGGCGGGGCTTTCGTCGGCTCGTCGATGGTCTTCTGCATGCGCGCAGCACCCGCCTGGTGCTGCAACTTCGAGAAGGTGCGCCCGCGAAGCGGTGCAGGCGGCTTATCAAGCATAACCTATCGGGCGGTCGCGGACAGATGTGCGGCCGCGGTCAGCCGCCCATGCCGCCGAAGATGGCGAACGGGTTCCGCGGCATCGCCTCGTAGACGACCTCGCCTCCCGGCTCGACCTCTCCGTGCAGCTGCGTCGCCAGCGCGTTCGCGTCCTCGCGCGAGGCGGCGCCGACGATCACGTACGTCCACCGGCGCACGACGTCGTTCCCTTCGCGCTCGAGCCGGTCGGCGAGCGCGTCGGCCTCGTCGTGCGTCCCGCACTCGATGCGGACCTCCCAGGGTGCGTAGCCGCGTTCGAGCAGGTCCTCCTCCCACGTCTCGTCCTTCGGGTCGTCGTCCCAGCGCTCCTCGTCGGCGAGCCAGTGCTCGATGCGGACGACGAGCGGCTCGATGCCGTTCTCGTCGAGCTCCGCCTCGACGACCTTCTGCGCCTGCTCGGCCGCCAGGCCCGACGACGCGTAGACGAAGATCGTGTCGTCGTCGCGCGAGACGGGGAGCCGGTCGGCCTCGAGCTCCTTGGCGAGCTCCTTCGCCCGCGAGCTGAGCCCGAAGCCAAGGCTCTGGAGAAACCCGCCCGCGTGCTCTTCCTCGAGCTCGACCCGGATGCGCCAGTCGTCGCGTGCCATGCACGCTGCAGGCTACCCCGGCTGCTGTGGATGGAGAGTCACAGAGTCGGCACAGTCAGGTTTCACACGCGTGACGATTTCCCGGCTACTCTCAAAGACGGGGGAGCGGGGCCGAAGGCCCCCGGGGGAGACAGATATGGCATCGGAGTGGGCGGCGCATTTCGAGCGCGAGCGAGGGCGGTACGAGGACGGGATCACGCGGCTGTCCGGACTCGACGACCCTGACGACCGGCAGCGGCAGCTCACCCGGATCGCCAATGCGCTTTACGGCGCCGGCCTCGCCTTGCTCATGGACGGCCGCGAGGCGGAGGCCGCCGAGCGGTTCGTGCAGGCGGCCGAGCGCTACAGGGAGAGTTACGCCGACGCGCCCCCGGGGAGTTGGGGCAGGCCGATCGGCGCCGTGAAGGCGAGGCTCATGGCCGACGACCGGGACGGCGCCGCCGCCGACGCCCGCTGGGCGCTCGACGAGGCCGCCGCCGAGTCGGAGTCCCCGATCGGACGCTACGCGGGCTGTCTCGCGCTCCTCGTGCTCGGGCAGGACGACGCGGCCGCCCGCCTTGCCGCATCCCTCCGCTCGCGCGACGACTTCCCGGGGCCCGTCGCCGACGCCTTGCACGCGATCGCGCAAGGGGACAGGCCCGGCTACGAGCTCGGCGTCGGAGCCGTCCTCGCCTCGTTCGAGGAGCGCGAGGAGCACCTCGAGGACGTCCCGATTGCCGACACCGTCGTCGTCCTGCAGTCGCTTGCGCGCAGACGCGGACTCGCTTCCGACCTGCTCTCGCGCGTCGTGCCACGCTCGAGCCTCGGACGGTGAAAGAAGCCGAAGCTGCCCAAGGAGCCCGCGAAGAAGTTCGCGTACGCCCAGCACGAGAAGGGCGAGCCGGCCGGCGCACGCTTCGCCGGATCAGCGTCGCGCGAATCGGCTAGCGTCTGACCGATGGGGTTGGTCGGAGTCCGGCGGCTGTCGACGTTCGTCCTGATCGCGGTCGCAGCCGCCGCGGTACTGCTCGCTGTGCTGCCCGGCGCGCTACACGGCGCGACCAGCGGGAGACGGGTTGAGGCCCTCACTCGCTGGCGCAAGGTCGGCTACTGGGCTCATGCGAAGGTCGCGATCCCGATCCACGCGCGGCCGACGACGGCAAGCCCGAAGGTGGCGAAGCTGCACTCCAGGACCGAGGACGGCTTCCCGGAGGTCTACCTCGTGCTCTCACGGCTGAAGACGCCGGACGGCCGGACCTGGCTGAAGATCGCGATTCCGATGCGGCCGAACGGCACGACGGGCTGGGTCGTCCGCGGCGCCCTGGACAAGCTGAAGCGCGTCCACGCCTGGCTCGTCATCGACCGCAGAAAGCTCCGCGCCCGGTTCTACGACCACGGTCGCCCGCTCTGGAGCGCGCCGGTCGGGATCGGCAAGCCGAGCACGCCGACCCCGAACGGCCTGTTCTGGGTACGGGAGGAGTTCGTGCTGGCGAACCAGGCGTTCTACGGGCCGTACGCGTTCGGCACCAGCGCCTACGCGAGCATCAGCGACTGGCCGGGCGGCGGCGTCGTCGGCGTGCACGGCACGAGCCTGCCGCAGCTCATTCCGGGCCGCCCCTCGCATGGCTGCGTGCGGCTGCACAACAAGGACATCCTCTGGCTCGCCCGGCACATGCCGGTCGGCACGCCGATCAGCATCGTCCACTGACCCAGGCCTTCTCGGAGGCCGGCTAGTCGTGGCCCGAGGCCAGCTCCTGCGAGCGTTCCATCGCCGCCTGGATGGCGTTCAGGAACGCGGCCCGCACCCCCGCCTGCTCCAGTTCGTGGATGGCGCGGATGGTTGTGCCTCCCGGTGAGGTGACCGCCTCGCGCAGCTCGACAGGGTGCATCTGCGCGTCCCGGAGCAGCACTGCCGTCCCGAGCATCGTCTGCACGACGAGCTGGGTCGAGACCTCGCGCGACAGGCCGAGCAGGATGCCGGCCTCGATCATCGCCTCCGCGAGCAGCGCGAAGTACGCCGGACCCGAGCCGGAGACCGCCGTGACCGCGTCCATGTAGGCCTCCGGCACGCGCACGACCGGTCCGAGATGCGCCAGGACGTCCTGTGCCAGCGCGACGTCCTCCTCGGTCGCGTGTGCGCCGGCGCAGAGGCCGGCGATGCCCTCGTGCACGGTCGACGGCGCGTTCGGCATCGCTCGGACGACTGGCACTTCCGGGCCGAGACGGCGCTCGATGAACGCCGTCGGGATCGCGGCCGCCACCGAGAGCACGGTCTGCTCCTTGGTGACGGCGCCGCGGATCTCGTCGAGAAGGCCCTCGAAGTCCTGCGGCTTCACGGCCAGGACGACGACGGCGGCACCCGACACGGCGTCGGCGTTGGAGAGCGTCGCCTCGACGCCGTGCCGATCCTGCAGCTCCGCCACGCGCTCGGGGCGGCGCGCCGTCGCGACCAGGTCGGACGTGCCGGAGCTGAGCAGGCCGGCGAGCAGCGACTCGCCGATCTTTCCGCAGCCGAGGATGGCGACGCGGCCGTTCATTCGAAAATTCTAGGCGGCAAACCGCTCGGCCGGGCTCACGGGCAGCAGTCCTCGTGTCCGCGCGAGCAGGAGGTACACGCTCGCCAACCCGGCCCACTCGCCGTACGGTGCGAGCAGCTCTTCGGTCTCCCACGCCTCGACCCGGCGTCCGCGCATGAGCGACAGGAGCTTGATCAGCCCGAGATCGCCGACGATCCCGAGGTCGTAGCGTCCGAGGCCCTCGAGCGACACCACGCCGACCGACCAGGGCCCGAGGCCCCGCTCGCGCCCGAGACGGGCCGAGACTGTTGCAGCCGGGAGGCTTCGCAGCCGTTCGAGGTCGAGCGAGCCGCAGACGCGGACGAGCGTCGCCGCGCGGCGCGCGTGCAGGCCCAGGCGGCGGAGCTCCGCGGGTGCAAGCGCCGCGAGCGCCTCCTCCGCCGGCGGTGCGTGCAGGTTGCCGTGCGCCGGCGTGACGGCGCGGACGATCCGCCGCTCGAGGAAGCGCGCACGCTTCGTCTCGATCAGCTGCCCACACAGCGCCCGCAGCAGCGCCTGCGCGACGGTCGCGACCCGGATCGGCCGCAGACCCGCCAGGGAGCGCGTGGCCGGGCCGAGCATGGCGTCGTCACGGAAGCGCCGCAGGAACTCGCTGTGGTCGTCGTCGATCGCGAGCAGGAACCGCAGCGCCGCGAGCGACTCCTCGCTCTCGGCGACGAGCCGGAGCGAACCGTCCGGAAATTGCCGCGCCGCCGTGCGCTCGACTCGGTCGCCGGCGGGGACGAGCGCCTCGAGCACACCGTCGCGAAAGAGGCGTGTCGCATCG
>Ga0066903_100002906_pt1 | contig 13707 bp, 11 predicted proteins | sample PanSoiMetaGPlot1_FD_67491 | JGI IMG/M metagenome (GOLD analysis project Ga0066903, IMG submission 67491) | Tropical forest soil microbial communities from Panama analyzed to predict greenhouse gas emissions - Panama Soil - Plot 1 (version 2) | ecosystem: Environmental > Terrestrial > Soil >... | reverse complement strand
CATGACATCATGCGATTTCCGCGAGAATCGCCTTCGCCGCGCGTTCGCTTGCGCCGGACTCACCGAGCTGGGCCGCGATTTTGTCGAACTCCCAAATCATCTGCTGCCGCGCCTGTGCATCGTCGATGAGCCGCGCAACCTCTGTTGCAATCTCGGCCGGCTGCGCGCGATATTGAATGAATTCCGGTACCACCTCCTTGTCCGCCAGCACATTCGGCATTCCGAGGTATTTTACCTTTACCAAAAGCCGGCCGGCGAAATAGGTGGGCCACGCCACTTTGTAAATGAGCGCGAACGGCATTCGGAAATAAGCAGATTCAAGCGTCGCGCTTCCCGACGCCACGATCCCCGCGAAGGCGCGCTGCATGATCTCCGATGTCTCACCGACTTTGATCGCGAAGCGTTCCCGACCCGTGGAATCCAATGCCGACTCGATTCGACGCGCGAGGTCGTCGGACGCCGCGGCGACTTCGAAACGGAGGCTCGGCTTTGATTTCCTGAGTTCGCGCGCAGTTTCGATCAAAACCGGAAAGATCTTGCGAATCTCGCGCGCACGGCTTCCCGGGAACAAGCCGACCAGGGTGGGATCGCGTTGGGCGTCAATCTTCTTCTCAGCCAAACGCTCAATCATCGGGTGGCCGACAAAAATCGTGCGCAATCCGCTTTCGTTGTAGAGGTCCGCTTCGAAGGAAAAGATGCAAAGCATGAGATCGAGCCAGCGTGCCATCTTCTTGATGCGGCCGCGATTCCATGCCCACACCTGCGGACTGATGTAATAGATGATTTTTTGCGATGGCGACCGCTTTCGGAGGGCGCAAGCGAGCCGCAAATTAAATCCCGGATAATCAATTAAAACGACCGCATCTGGCTGATTTTCAGCGATTTCGCGTAATGTCTCGGTAAATTCGCGTCGAAAATAGCCGTACTGCTTTATGACCTCCCAGAGACCGAGGACGCCAGACTTTTCGATCCAGTCTTGGAAGTCGGTTCCGGCGACCGATTTCATCCGGGGACCGCCGCGGCCGATAAAACGAAGATCGCCCTCCGTATTGCGGAGAGCCCGAAGCAAGGCCGCCCCGTGATTGTCCGCGCTGGCCTCCCCCGCGACGAAGTAAATGGTCTTAGCCACTCGTTGCGATCTTCTTCGTGATTTCGACCGCCAGCTCAAGCGCGGCGGTCGCCTGCCAGCCAGAGACGCGCGGCGCGCGCCCCGTGCTCGCGCATTCGATGAACGAGACAAGCTGTTGCTTCAGGGGCTCTCCCCGTTCGATCGGGACTTTGTCACGGGTGATTTTGCCGCTCTCGCGCCGATAAATCTCGCCGCTCTGTTTTTCGTAGTCGAGCGAGAGGTACGCGTCTTCCTGAAAGACGCGGATCTTGCGCATCCGCTCGGGACTGATCCGGCTCGAGGTCACATTGGCGACGCAGGCATTCTCGAAACGAATTCGCGCGTTGGCGATGTCTTCGCCTTTGCTGAGCACGGGAATCCCGACCGCATCGATGCTTTGCACCGGTGAGCGCACAAGGTGCAGAATGATTTCCAGGTCGTGAATCATTAGATCGAGCACCACGCCGATGTCAGTACTGCGATTGGGATAGGGCGAGAGCCGATGCGCTTCGATAAAACGGGGGTGAGTGAGCCTCGACTCGAGGGCGCTCAGGACCGGATTGAACCGCTCGACGTGGCCGACTTGCAGAACCAGTTCGTTTTTCGCGGCCAATTCCGCGAGTTCGCTGGCATGTTCCGGGTTTTCTGTAATCGGTTTCTCAACGAGCAGATGCTTGCCCCGTTTCAGAAGCTGAATTGCTATCTCATGATGTGAATTCGTCGGCGTCGCGATCGAGGCAGCGTCAATCAGCCCCGCGAAGTCGTCGAGCGATTTCGCGGCAACCCCACCAAACTTTTTCACAATCGAGTTAGCCCGTGCGGGATCGACATCGTAAATGGCGGCAAATTCCGCCGCCGGTGCGATTTCGGAATAGATCCGTGCGTGGTTGGTTCCGATGTGGCCGACGCCGACCACGCCGACACGAAGTTTTTTCATTGCGTAATGTTTTTCAGAAACCAATCGTACGTTCGGGTGATACCCTCGCGAAGGGGAATCGTGGGTTTCCAACTGAGGCCGCGCAATCTGGAAACGTCGAGCAATTTGCGGGGCGTGCCATCCGGCTTCGATTTGTCCCAGGCGAGTTCGCCTTCGAAACCCACCACTTCGCAGATCAATTCCGCCAGCTCCCGGATCGAAACATCTTCGCCACAACCGACATTGATAATTTCGGGCGAGTCGTATTTCCGGAGCAAATGCAAACAGGCTTCGGCGCAATCATCGACATGGAGAAACTCGCGGCGCGGGGTGCCGGTTCCCCAAGCCACAAGCTCCCGCGCACCGCTCTTTTTCGCATCATGCGCTTTTCGCAATAACGCCGCCAGAACGTGTGACTTCTCCAGGCCGAAATCGTCGTTCGGTCCATAAAGGTTCGTGGGCATTGCAGAGATAAAGTTCGCCCCATATTCGCGCGCATATGACTGGCACAGTTTGATCCCGGCGATTTTTGCGATCGCGTAGGCGTCGTTCGTCGGCTCGAGCGGTCCGGTCAGCAACGCGCTTTCCGGAATCGGTTGCGGTGCGAATTTTGGATAAATGCACGAACTCCCAAGAAACAGGAGTTTGCGCACGCCGTTTTCGTGCGCCGACGAAATGACGTTGTTTTGGACTCGAAGATTGGAAAGGAGAAATTCGACCGGCTGATCGTTGTTCGCTTTGATGCCGCCAACCTTCGCCGCGGCCAAAATCACAATGACGGGCTTCTCCTTGGCAAAGAATTTCGCCACGGCCGCCGAATCGGTGAGATCGAGCTCGCGTCGTGTGCGCTTCACCAGGTTGGCGAATCCTGCCGATTCCAGAGCGCGGGTCAGGGCGCTTCCGACCATCCCGAGGTGACCGGCGACGAAAATCTTGTCCGAAGTTTGAATCGACATCAGCGATTTAGCATTTTCTTTCTGCCGGTTTACGCAATTCTCACCTTCGTGCAACGAAAGTAAACGGGGCCGGCCATTCACGAGATCTACAAGCTCTGCACCCGGAGCTCCAGCGGGGCGGCGAACTAAACGACAAACGAGTCGCGATCTCTCGGAGAAGATGTGGCGCGGGCCGGCCGCGGAAGATCTTACTGGATTCCTGGGACACGGCGGAAATAAAGACGGCCTAGCTTCCGAATCGGCCTGTAGGGGGGCTTTCAGGGACGCAAGTTCCTGCTCGTTCTGGCCTCCCGCATTGCTCGCAGGAAAACGCGCCGTCACCGACTAGACCCCCAGCCCCGGCTACGACCTCGCGCCCCGGGGCAAACACCCATCAAAACCACGGTCTGCTTTTCATTGAAAGACACCGTAGCAAGCGAGCGCGAATCGTGCGATTTTCTTAGAAAGACAAGATATTAAAGAATTCATTGCCTTTCCCGGAAACAAGCGTTAGCTGCCAGCCGTGCCGCGATTGATCATCCAGCGCAAAAAGCGCCGGCCCATTCCGCCCTGCGGGAGATTGATTAATTACCTGCCGCCTCACTCCCCTTTTCAAAAGCTGGTCGACTCCGCCCGCACGCGCCGGAGGATTTCCGGACGCGAGTTGGCGAGACGGATCGGCGTTTCGCAATCGACGCTCTGGATCTGGCTTCACAACGAAAATGGTTTTCCCCACCCCAAGGCATTCAAGGGGCAACACCTGAAGCGGCTAGGTCACGCGCTCGGCCTTTCAGAAAGAGCAATCGAACGCGCGGTCGATGCGTCCCGCCACGTTTACACGGCGCGCGAGAAGCCGACCCCGCACGGCTCGCTCGACGCGTTTCGCCAATTCATCGACATCGTGCAACACGACCGCCGCCAAACGGTCTCCCGCGGCTACATTCTCAATCTCGCGAAACGTCTATACAGCGGCGCGGTCCGCCAATAAACGGCGATTTTGGCACGCCTCGCGCTCCAAGATTCGCCCATGCACATCCCGTCCCTCATTGAGAAAAAACGAGACGGACACACGCTCACGACCAAGGAAATCAAGAGCCTGGTCGACGATTTCACGCTTGGCGAAATCCCGGACCATCAAATGAGCGCGCTGGCGATGGCGGTTTATTTCCAGGGAATGTCGCCCAGCGAAACTTATCACCTCACCGACGCGATGATGCGAAGCGGACGGGTGCTGAAATATCCGGAAGACTCGCCGCCCAAGATCGACAAACAATCGACCGGCGGCGTGGGCGACAAGGTTTCGATCGTGCTCGCTCCCCTGCTCGCTTGCGATGAGACCTGGGTACCGATGATTTCAGGCCGCGGTCTTGGTGTTACTGGCGGCACATTGGACAAGCTCGAGAGCATTCCCGGATTCAACGTCAATCTGGACGAAAAGCGCGCGCTCAAGCAGCTGGAGAAAATTGGCGTTTTCATGACAGGGCAAACCGAAGACATCTGCCCCGCGGACAAAAAGTTCTACGCGTTGCGCGACGTGACCGGAACGCTACCGTCCCAACCGCTCATTGTGGCGAGCATCATGAGCAAGAAGCTCGCGGAAAATCTCGATCGCCTTGTGCTCGACGTAAAGTTCGGCAGCGGGGCCTTTATGAAAACGAAAGAGGACGCCGAGAAACTGGCCGCCGCGATGATAAGTGTCGGCGAATCGATGAAAGTGAAGACTTCGTACTTGCTCAATCCAATGGATGAACCACTCGGACGGAGCGTCGGGAACGCGCTGGAGATTGCGGAGTGCATAGAGATCATGCAAGGCGGCGGCCCGCCTGACCTGGTCAAGCTGATTATCGATCTTGCCGAAAAGGTTTCGGAAGCTCCGCGTGCGCAATTGGAAAAGCGACTAAAAGACGGCACTGCCTGGAAGAAATTTGTCTCGTTGGTTTATGCTCAGGACGGTGACGCGACCGTGCTCGAAAGACTTCTCGAGCAACATCGCTCTCCAATCATCGAGCCGTGGCCGGCCAAGTCCTCCGGTGTGGTCAAAAAGCTCGATGCGGAATTAATTGGGCGCGCGTCCGTTTTGCTCGGGGCCGGTCGCCAACGCACCACCGATCCGATCGATTTCGCGGTTGGCTTTTCCAAAATCAAAAAAGTCGGCGAGAAAGTCGCCGCCGATGAGCCACTTTTCATGATTCACGCGCGCAACGAGCGCTCGATTGTGAATATCACGCCGCTCCTGGAAAAGGCGATCGAGATTAGCTAACCAGCTTTCCGCGCGATTGGCATTTGCAGAATCCCGACGCCGTTCCAGTCTTGTTGCGGATCCTCGATCAATTCGAAGTGTTCCGGATATTTCGGCTTTAACTCGGCCCATAATCGGTCCACCCCGCAATCACTCCCTTCCGGAGGCGGGAGAATATCGTGAAGAGCGACATGTCCTCCCGACGTGACCAGGCCCGACCAAAGCTCGAAGTCGCGGCTTACGCCGTCGTAAGTGTGGTCACCGTCGATGAAAAGGAAGTCGATTGTTCTTCCGGCAAGAATCTCTTTGACGCGCTCGCGCGTTTCCAAGGCATGACTGTCATGGCGGAGCAGAACGATTTCTACACCCGGTCGATCAACCGCGAATTGATGAAATAGCCTTGCTTTTGCTTTCGGATATCCTCCGCCGCCCACGCCGCCGAACATGTCGATCGAAATCGCCAGTTCGGTCGCGATGCGACTCCAGGCCACCAGAGTCCCGCCTTTCGCCGTTCCGATTTCCAAAATAACACGCGGTTGTTGGCGCGCGACGAAGTCGACCAGTTGGCAGTATTCCGCTTTCACCTGAAAGGCAGAAAGATCCCGGAACCAGCCCTTCCCGCGATACGTGCGTGTCAGGTTCCAAAGGTTCTCGGAAGAAATATCCTTTGGGAGGAGTGCCTGGAATTCGGCAACGGACGCAGCAAAGTGCCTCGGCGCGAGGAGATTTCGGATCGGTCGGCGAATGCGCGACCTCAGCTTGACGAGGAACAGATTCAAGACGTGTGAGTATCAGTTCGCTCGAGGAAAAAGTTCACGAGCACAAGCGCGTCCATTTCCGCTCGTAAGAAACATTCGAGCGCTTCTTCCGGATACGACACAATCGGCTCATTCTCATTGAAGGAGGTATTGACCAACACGGGAACGCCGGTCAGCTCGCGGAAGTGTTCGATCAACCGATAAAAGCGCGGGTTGGTCTCGCGATGAACCGTTTGCAAGCGGCCAGTCCCGTCGACATGCACCACCGCGGGAATTTGCTCACGGAAATTCGGGCGAACCTGAAAGACCTGCATCATGAACGGAACGTCGTCGTCCGTCTCGAACCATTCCGAAACTGATTCGCGCAAAATCGACAACGCGAACGGGCGAAAGGACTCCCGGCGCTTGATCTTCGCGCTTATCACATCCTTGATTTCAGCCTTGCGCGGGTCCGCCAGGATTGAACGATTCCCCAATGCGCGCGGCCCCCATTCCGTTCGACCATGGAACCATCCGATGATTTTCCCGTCGGCGATCGCCTGCGCTGCGCGTTTTAAGAGTTCTTCGTCTTCTCCGACGTAGGCGACGGAGCAGCCGGTGTCCGCGATTTCTTTCTTTTTCCAATCGATGAGCGCGTGAATTTCTTCGCTCGTCGCTTCCGGACCGAGGTACGCGGTGATCAAACGCCGTTTTGAGCGAACATCATAATAAGTTGATGGAACCTCGGCTTCCTGAGTTTCCGGGTTTGATCTCGCGACCTCGGCGCCCTTGTCCAATTGCGATTGCACATATGCGGCCGCTCCTATCGCGCCGCCCGCATCCCCTGGTGCCGCTGGACAGTACATTTTCTTGAAGGGCGAACGCCGATAAACTTTCCCGTTGGCGAGCGAATTCATCGCGCAACCCCCCGCGAGCGCGAGGTTGTCCGAGGAATGTTCCTTGTGAAGGTTTTGCAGCAGCGCGAAGAACGTCTTTTCGTAGGTGGCCTGGACCGAACGCGCAAGATCTTTGTGTTTTTGCTCGAGCGGCTCGTCCGGTTTGCGGGCCGGGCCCAGAAGATCGACCAGGGCGCGGCGGTAGAGTGTCCCGACATCCGGCGCGCAATCTTTCCAACTGTAGGAAACATCGCTGACATGATGCCGGAAGAATCTCAGGTTCAAACGAAAGGTGCCGTCCGGCCGAATCCAGATCACTTCACGAAGTTGTTCGAGGTAATTGGGTTCGCCGTAAGGCGCCAGGTTCATCGTTTTATATTCGTCTCCGTAATTCGGGAAACCGAGAAATTGCGTGAGCGCCGAGTAAAAAATGCCTAACGAGTGCGGAAAATAGACGCGGTTGCCGATCTTGACATCGTTCGCCTCTCCAAAGCCGAAGGCGGTGCTCGCGAAATCGCCGAAACCGTCGATCGACATACAGGCCGCTTCATTGAATCCGGAAACCAGATAAGCCGAGGCGAGATGCGCCAGATGATGTTCTACGTGGTGCATCTCGGCTTTGACCTCCACCCCGTAATTTTGCTGAAGTGTTTCCCGCAAGGGCGCGCTGCCGCGCATCTTCCGGACTTTTCGTGTGAACGGTTTCGGACGCGGCAAGTGGGTCAGTCCGAACACGACACGTCGCCAATTATTTGCTCCCGGCTTGCGGTTAATCGCAATATGATCAATTTCGCCTAACGAAAGCTTCGCCTCCTGCAAGACGTAATTGATTGTGCTCGTCGGCAATCCGGCCCAGTGTTTGGTCCTTCGAAAACGTTCCTCCGCCGCTGCGGCGATCAGTTTGCCATCGACAAACAAACAAGCCGCGGAATCGCCGCGGTAAGCGTTGAGTCCCAAGATTTTCATCCCAAGTTGAAAGGAGGAATTAGAAAGTAGAAAACGATTTTCTCCACAGTTTTTTCTACCACGTAACTTTTCTGGTTTATTTTACGAGCGGGGGCAGCTTTTCGCGGTATTCGAACAGCAATGCTGGCAACCGCAGCGCACTAAGATAGCGCGGACCGAAAATGCACGGCTGCCCCAACAAGCGCAGAAACCAGCCAAGATAAAAACGATCGGCCCACATCGGAATCGACGGTTGATCGCCGGTGAGAAATGCGAGCGCGGCGCCAATGCAATGGATCGCCGGGCGCGCGCGTAGATTCTCTTTCAAGAACAGGCCAAGCTTTTCCTGCACGCCGCCACCAATCCCGACGACGACATGCCTCGGCGGACGCTCATCGATCTTTGCCGCGAGCGCCTCATCGCGCACTTCACGCGCGTAACGCGGCGCGACATAGAAATCGGCGCTGCTTGTGAGATTCACCGTTCGCAGCCAGGCGATCGTTTTTTCATGCGCGGCTTCGCTTGGCACAACCCAAAGCACACCCTCGTCCGAATGCGACACGAGCCGTTCCACCAATCGTTTCAAGAATTTGAGTCCGGAAATGCGTTCGACTCGCCGCCCGGTGAAAATTTTCCACAGCAAAACCATCGCGCCGCTATCCGCGATCGCGAGGTCGGCCGCCGTGACCGCGCGCCGATATCCCTCGTCCTCACACACCTTCACCAGCGCCGGCGCCGCGGGCACGACCAACAATCCACCGTTGACTGACATCGTGTCGACCGCTTCGTCGACTGTACCGTTGAAGAACTTGACGCCTAGGATCGTTTCCGTGGTCACAAATTAGAATGGAGCGATAGGGATCGGGACATAGAAGGTACCGCCGCGAGGGTGGCAGCGAGCGAGCGAGCCCGGGAAGCGAGTGAGTTTCAAAGCAGGAAGTAGAAGGTAGAAAGGTTATAATGTCGATCTTGTGGACTATTAGAGGGTGCCTTACGGCTGACTCCAAACAGTGAGTTGTTCACAAGTTGTAGGATAATCCGATGCAATCAGAGGCGCATCGGGCTTTATCTTAGATTTCGGTGCCTCTACCAGGGGACGGGTCGGTTCCAGATGCCCGCGGCGCTGAATTTTTGCGGTCCTCATTTTTGTTATTCCCTGGGCTTTGCCGCTTACTGCTGTGAATAACTTGTTAGGCGAGGTCCCCTAATCTGGTCTTACGGTTCCAAAAACAAACGCGGCATCGCTCGCCTCATCACGATGCCGCGCTATTGAATACTCACTCGTAGGAGAGAACCGCCTAGCCGATTCTCTGTTCCAGTGCAGCGAGTATGAGAGCAGATTCGGCGCTACCCGACTTTTTGCGGCAGATGTTATCTGTTACTTACGCTAAACTGGTGAAAAGCTCGCGAGGCACGAACGCGGAATTATCGGAATTATCGCGAATGGGTCGCGCCGAGATTCGCGCAGATCGTCTGGCCGCCGTAACGGAAATCAACCGCGCCGTCCCGGATCTTTTGCACGCGGAGAGAAACGCTTCCTTCCGGCAATGGTAATTGAACCGTGGCGCCTTCAGTCACCAACGCACCGTTGACAACCGCAATTGGCGAACGGCCGAGCGCGATCGAAGTCACGTGAAGCATCTCTTCGGTAACAATGGGACGCGCAACTTCCGGAGCGAGGGATTGCGGCAAACCGGTTACAGACCATGCCACTCCGGCCTGCCGATGAAGTTCCCGGATCAAATAACCCGAACCGCCCACCACGAATGCGGTAAGCAAAGTAATGCCGGCAAAAAAGGTTACCTGCCCCATGCTGGTGAAGGCAGCGATGCGGGCGCTCTTCGGGCGAGCAAGGAGAAGCATGGGGAGGACTGAGCCACTTGCATGCCACTGATAGTCTACGCACGGACAATCCGGCGCAGTTGAACTATTTACGCTTGGCGCGGGCTTCGCCGACGGGCTCCTCTTTTTGTCAGATTTCGCGACCGGCGCAGCTCGCTCGATTCGCACAGCAACTTTCTAATTTCGACTTCGTAATTTCTACCTAGAGTGTCCGCTCTATGCCGTACAAAGATGTTGCTCCGCCGAATGGCGAAAAAATCACCCGCGATCAGAGACTAAACGTTCCTGATAATCCGATCATTCCCTTCATCCGTGGAGACGGGACCGGGCCGGACATTTGGGCGGCCAGCGTGCGGGTATTCGATGCCGCGGTCAAAAAAGCGTTCGGCGGCAAAAAGAAAATTTCGTGGTTTGAGGTTTACGCCGGTCAGGCGGCAAAGGATAAATTCGATACCTGGTTACCGGACGATACCGTTGACGCTTTCCGCGAATATCTCATCGGCATCAAAGGACCGCTGACCACACCCGTCGGTGGCGGAATTCGTTCGCTGAACGTCGCGCTGCGGCAACTTCTGGATCTTTACGTTTGTTTGCGACCGGTCCAGTACTTCGAAGGCGTCCCGTCGCCCGTTCGGCATCCGGAGAAAACCAATATGGTGATCTTCCGCGAGAATACGGAAGACATTTACGCCGGTATTGAGTACGCCGCAGGCACGCCGGAATCGCAAAAGGTCCTGGATTTCTTCCAAAAAGAATTCCCAAAGGAATTTGAAAAAATCCGGTTCGGAACGCGCGAGAAGATTACCGAATTCTGGAAGCGAGTCGGAGCGCCGGAAAAAGACAATGTTCTCGTCGGCGTCGGATTAAAACCGGTCAGCCGCTCCGGCAGCGTGCGTTTGATTCACAGCGCGATCAGCTACGCAATCTTGAACAATCGCAAAAGCGTCACGCTCGTGCACAAGGGCAACATCATGAAGTTCACCGAGGGCGCGTTCCGCGATTGGGGCTACGAAATCGCGAAAAGTTATTTCGGTGCGGAAGAAATCGACGGCGGACCGTGGTGCAAGATTCCAATGGGCAAACCAGGCGGCGGAATCGTAATCAAGGACGCGATCGCCGATATCACGTTGCAACAGGTGCTGACACGACCGGAAGATTTCGATGTCATCGCGACCCTAAATCTGAACGGCGATTATTTGAGTGATGCGCTCGCCGCACAAGTGGGCGGGATCGGCATCGCGCCCGGTGGTAACATCAATTACATCACCGGTCACGCTGTGTTCGAGGCAACGCACGGCACGGCGCCGAAGTACGCAAACCTCGACAAGGTAAATCCGGGTTCGGTGATCCTCTCCGGCGAAATGATGTTTCGTTATATGGGTTGGACCGAAGCGGCCGATCTCATCCTGAAAGGATTGAAGGGCGCCATCGCGAGCAAGAAAGTTACATACGACTTCGCCCGTCTCATGGCGGGTGCGACCGAGATCAAATGTTCAGAGTTTGGAGATAATGTGATCGAGCACATGTGACCGGGCTGTTCGCTCAACGTTGCCCTTGGCAGCCTGCCCTCAGCATTCTATTAAGAGCGACAACTTATGCGCGTCATTTTTTCAATCACACTGGTCCTGCTTGTCGCCTGCGCTAATTGCTTCGCTCAAAAACGTAACATCACCGAAAAAGATCTTTGGGATTTCGTCTGGGTCGGGGATCCCCAGCCGTCACCGGACGGGTCGCGCGTGGCCTTCGTCCGCGTGACAGTAAACGAGAAAAAAGAAGGCTATGACACGTCGATCTGGTCGGTGCCAGTCGACGGCGCCGAAGAGCCGCATCAACTAACGAAAGGCGATCACGATTCTTCGCCGCGGTGGTCACCCGACGGCAAATTTCTTCTATTCGTCCGAACAACGGAAAAAGACGGGAAACCGGACGCGCCACAGTTATCCATCTTGCCAATGGCGGGCGGCGATTCGTTCGCATTCACCGATCTGCCAAAAGGCGCAAACGGCCCGGTTTGGTCGCCGGATGGCAAGTCGATTGCGTTCATGAGTGAGACCAATGATGAAGATCTCGCAAAGCAGGAGAAGAAAAAGAAGAAAGAGGACGAGCTGAAGAAAGCGGTCGGCGCAACGTCGCCGGCGGCGGCGCCCGGGCCGTCAAAAACGCCCCTTGAAAAGACTGCCGCCGCCAAAAACGCTCCCGATGACGCATCCAAGATGGCAGAAACGGAATCGGAACATGAGAGCGACGTGCGCGTGATCACGCGCGCGGTCTACCGGGAGGACAATGAAGGTTACGCCGACCCAAAACGCTCTTCACACATCTGGACGATCCCCGCGCCGCGCAACGCGGACGAAAAAGTCCAACCCAGGCAAATTACCTCCGGACGATTCGAGGAAGGCAACATCGTCTGGGCAAAAGACGGCGCGCAGATTTACTTCGTTTCGCTTCACGTTGACGAGCCGTATTACGAACAGCCCAAGAGCGAATTGTATTCGATTCCGGCCAACGGTGGGGAAGCGGCGAAACTGAACACAATCGACATGGACGTCGGCGGCTTGTCGCTCAGTCCCGATGGCAAAGAGCTGGCCTTCGTCGCTTCGGTGACGCAACCAGTGAATTCGTACACCCAGCCCGATTTGTGGGTTGTCGATCTCACGCCGAACGCAAAACCGCGAAATCTCACCGAAAAATTTGATTTCGATGTCGGCAATTCTTTGATTGGCGATTGCGAATCTCCGCGCGCCGGCGGCCGCAATGTGCCGATCTGGACGGCTGATGGACGGTCATTGATTGAGGTTTTCTCAAAGGAGGGCAAAACGAATGTCGGCTCGTTCGATGTTCAGTCCGGCGAACTGTCTGAGTTGACTTCGGGAAACCAGGAGGTGGTGCGGGTCCGCGCCTCGACGGACCGTTCGAAGCTCATTTACACGCTTTCAACTCCGACTCAGCTGAGCAACCTGTTCGCGCTCGATCGAAACGGCGGACAGCCAAAGCAGCTGACGCATTTCAACGATGCTCTTTTCGGGAAACTCAATCTCACCGCGCCCGAAGAGATCCATTACAAAAGCTTTGACGGCAAAATGATGGAGGCCTGGCTCCAGAAACCACCGGACTTTAGCCAGACGAAAAAATATCCTTTGATCCTGAATATTCACGGCGGACCCCACACGGCTTACGGCAACACGTTCTTTCACGAGTTTCAGTGGATGGCAGCAAAGGGTTACGTCGTCCTGTTTCCGAACCCGCGAGGGTCCACGACCTACGGCCAGGATTTCGGAAACGTGATTCAATATCATTATCCAGGTGACGACTTCAAGGACCTCATGGCCGGCGTCGATGAAACGATCAAGCGTGGATACATCGACGAGAAGAAGCTGGGCGTTACCGGCGGAAGCGGCGGCGGCTTACTGACCAACTGGGTGGTCGGTCACACCACGCGATTTGCCGCCGCTGTTTCACAGCGCGACATCGCGAGCTGGGCGCATTGGTGGTACACCGCCGATTTCACTTTGTTTCAACCGCTTTGGTTCAAAGGACCCCCCTTTGAGCAGGAAGAGGATTTTAAGGCGCGATCGCCGATCACCTACATCAAAGAAGTGAAAACGCCGATGATGTTCATTTTGGGCGAAGCCGATTACCGGACCCCTCCGGGCGCGGGCGGCGAAGAAATGTTCAGGGCGCTCAAGTTTCGGAAGATTCCGGCGGTGATGGTACGGTTTCCCGATGAATCGCATGAATTGTCCCGCTCCGGAAAACCGTGGCACCGTGTCGAGCGATTACAAAATATTCTGGGCTGGTTCGACCACTGGTTGCTCGGAGTTCCGAAACCCGAGTATGATGTTGCGCCAACAGAACAGGTTCCAATCAAACGCGATACAAGCGAACAAAAACCCGCAAAACCTCCATTGGGTAGTGACATGTGACTTGTGACATGTGACATCTGAGGCACAGTCGCTTGTCACTGATCTTATGGCTTCTTCGTCGCTCTGGCAGCGTTTTCAGCAGTATTTTTTGCGCTACGACGATCTTGGATTCTCGCTCGACATCAGCCGGATGAAATTTCCGGACGATTTCTTCGACAAGATGCGG
>Ga0066903_100002905_pt1 | contig 13709 bp, 11 predicted proteins | sample PanSoiMetaGPlot1_FD_67491 | JGI IMG/M metagenome (GOLD analysis project Ga0066903, IMG submission 67491) | Tropical forest soil microbial communities from Panama analyzed to predict greenhouse gas emissions - Panama Soil - Plot 1 (version 2) | ecosystem: Environmental > Terrestrial > Soil >... | reverse complement strand
CATGGGACCGTTCCTCTAACGGCATCGTGAGCATAACAGCCGGAAGTTCAAAGTGCAAAGTGCCGAGGGCAAAGTGACGTGCACGTTGAACTTGACCTTTCGTCACGCCGCAGTTCGACGCAGCTTCCTGAGCGCGTGCGCTTCGATCTGGCGCACGCGTTCGCGTGAAAGTCCCAGACGATGCCCGATTTCCGCGAGCGTGTACTCGTGATCGGCCGCGAGCCCGAAGCGCAGGCGCAGCACTTCCTGTTCGCGCGTGTCGAGCGGCGCGAGGACATCTTCGAGATGCGCGGCGAGCTGGCGCTGGATCGCCTCCTCTTCCGGTGACGCCACCGCCTGGCTGGCGACGAACTGCATCAGCGCAGCAGCTTCTTCGTCGTCGCCCGCGGGCGCGTCGAGCGAATAGGGGAGACGGGCGGCCTCGCGCAGCAGTCGGACTTTGTCGGGCGACATGTCGAGCCGCGCCGCGAGCTCCGCTTCGGTCGCTTCGCGCCCTTCCGCGTCGCGGATCTTCCGGCGTTCGCGTTCGAGCTTGCCGAGCGCTTCGACAGCGTGCACGGGCAGGCGGATCGTGCGGCCGTAATCGGCCACCGCGCGGCCGACTGCCTGCCGGATCCACCACGTGGCGTAGGTGGAGAACCGGAAGCCGCGCTGCGGCTGAAATCGATCGACCGCTTTCATCAGGCCGATGTTGCCTTCCTGAATCAGGTCGAGCAGCGAGAGGCCGCGATTGAGATAGCGCTTGGCGATCGACACGACGAGCCGCAGGTTCGCTTCGATCAGCTGCCGCTTGATCTCGAGCAGATCGTGCTCAGCCGCCGCGACGCGGCGGAATCGATCGCGAAACTCGTCGACGGGTAAGCCGATGCGCGCTTCGATCGCGGCGACGTCCGCCGTCGCTGCCGCCTGCTGATCGAGCCGCCCAAGCTCCGCGACGATTTCGTCGACGACCGACGGCCGGATCGGCTGCCGCGCCATGATGCGCGCGATCAGATGCTGCGCGCGTTCTGCGCGGCGGCGTTGGCGGACCGAACGTCCCTGCGCGCGTGCACGGAGAGGCGCGAGGCACGAGCGCAGCCGCATCGCGCGCGTAAGTGCGTGCAGCACCGGATCCACGCGGCCGGGGGCGAGCTCGCCGCCGTCGGGCAGCAGAATCAGCTCTGCCGCAGGCGCCACGCCGGTGCGCACGAGATCCGCGAGGCGCGCCAGCGTGTCGAGCACGCAGGGAATGCGCGCGAGCGCGCCGACGACAGATGCGCGGGCGGCGTCGAGCCGCCGGCCGATCTCGATCTCTTCTTCCGGCTTCAGCAGCGGGCGGAGACCGACCTGCTGCAGGTACATTCGTACGAGGTCCGCGTCTTCGCGGGCCGTCGCGTCGGCCGGGCGCGGCTCGTTCGCGTCATCCTCGTACTCGTCGTCGGCCCCGCGATCGCGCCGGCGGCGCTCCTCGGCGGGAAGGCCGAGCGCGTCCGCGGCCTCGGGCTCTTCATCCGCGATCAGCAGTTCGGGGGCGTCATCGAAGGCGTCGGCGACGGAATCGTCGACGCCGGGTGTATTGACGCCGTACTCAGTGGCTCGTTTGCGCCAGTCGAGGACGCGAACCTGTTGAGCAGGATCGTCCCACTGGACGAGCGGGGATGTACGGGGTTTGCGGCCTCGGCGTGCCATGCTGGCGCTCAGTGCAAGCTCCTGTCCAGTGGCGACCCGGTCGAATCTGGCCTATAAGGCGTCTGTCTTGACACCCTGCACGCCTTTCACGCTGTCTGGAATGGCGGCAGGTCGTCATCTGTCGAAGGCGGTTCGACACCTGCCGGCGGGCGCCTCGTCAGTTGCCGTCGGCTTCACGGGCGCGCGGGGAGGTGCCGGCTCGAGACGCTACGCGCTAAATCTTGTCAAATCCGATACTTGCAACCGACGAACGCTAGCCGCCGAGCCGCCATTTCTGTTACATTTCCCTGACGAACCGGGGGATTCGCGCCTGCTGTTCAGGGCGCACAGCCGGAGGTGCGATGCGACGGCGCAGGGTCTGGTGTGCAGCGGCGATTCTCAGCGCCTCGTGCGCATGGATCATCCTGCATGCAGCGGGCGCCCAGGACGCTCCTCGGCCTGTAGCCGCCGACGGCCCCGCCGAGGTGCGCGCGACCCTCGACAAGTACTGCGTCAGCTGTCACAACGACCGCACGAAGACCGGCGGGTTGACGCTGGTGGGCCTCGATGTCGGCGGCGCTGCTGCCCACGCCGACGTTTGGGAAAAAGTCGTGCGGAAGGTGCGCGTCGGCATGATGCCGCCTCAGGGCGCGCCGCACCCTGATTCCGCAGCCCAGCAGACGCTCGTCTCGTTCCTGACCGACACGCTCGATCGGGCGGCCGGCGCCGCACCGAATCCTGGTCGGCCGCTCGTGCATCGGCTGAACCGCACCGAATACGCCAATGCCGTCCGCGATCTGCTCACGCTCGACCTAGACACCTCGTCGATGCTGCCGCCTGACGACGCGGCGTACGGATTCGACAACATCGCCGACGCGCTGACCATCTCGCCGATCCTCCTCGAACGGTACCTGACAGCGGCCGGCAAGATCAGCTCGCTCGCCATCGGGGATCCCGAGTCGGGCGCCGCTGGAGAAACCTTCCGCATCCGGCAGGACGCGTCACAGGACACGCACCTCGAGGGATTGCCCATCGGCACGGTCGGCGGCATCCTCGCGAAACCGACGCTGCCACTCGACGGCGAGTACGATTTTTCCATCAAGCTGTTCCGAACCAATCTCGGCGTCGTGCGGGGCCTCGAGTACGAGCATCAACTCGAATACACGGTGGACGGCGCGCGCGTCCATCTCTCGCGCGTCGGCGGTGAGGAAGATTTCAGGGCGAACCTCAAGAACATGACGACGACGGGCGACGAGATCGAGGAGCGCGCCCACTTTCGCATGCCCTTGACGGCGGGGCCGCACATCATCACCGTCGCCTTTCTCGAGCGCAGCGACGCGCTCAACCCGCTCCGTCTGCAGCCGTTCGTCCGCAGCTCGAACGACACGCTCGATCCCGTCGGCCACCCGCATCTCCTGACCTTCACGCTGACGGGTCCGTTCAAGGCGACGGGGCCCGGTGACACGCCGAGCCGACGCAAGGTCTTCGTCTGCCGGCCGTCAGGGAACTCGACCGGCGACGAGAACGCCTGCGCGCGACACATTCTCGCGACGCTCGTCCATCGCGCGTATCGCGGGCAGGACACGCCGCAGGATCTCGACCGGCTGCTCGAGTTCTACGCCCTTGGCCGCAAGCACGGATCGTTCGAGACGGGCATTCAGACGGCGCTGCAGCGGATTCTGGCCAGCCCGAAGTTCGTCTTCCGCGCCGAGCGTGATCCCTCGAACGTCGCGGCCGGTGCGGTGTACCGGGTCAGCGATCTCGAGCTCGCCTCACGCCTCTCGTTCTTCCTGTGGAGCAGCATTCCCGACGATCCGCTGCTGAAGGTGGCCGCACAGGGCACGCTGCACACGCCGGCGGTGCTGCAACAGCAGGTGCGGCGCATGCTGGAGGATCCGAAATCGGACGCGCTCGTGTCCAACTTCGCGGGGCAGTGGCTGTATCTGCGCAACCTCCGGACGCTGCAGCCGAACTCGCTCGAGTTCCCGGATTTCGACGACAACCTGCGCTGGGCCTTCCAGCGGGAGACCGAGCTTTTCTTCAACAGCATCATCCGCGAGGATCGCAATGTCCTCGATCTGATGACGGCGGACTACACGTTCCTCAACGAGCGGCTCGCGCGGCACTACAACATCCCGAACATCTACGGATCGCACTTCCGCCGTGTGACGCTCGCCGACGACGCGCGCAAAGGATTGCTCGGCAAGGGCGCCATTCTCATGGTGACATCGCACGCGGATCGGACGTCGCCGGTGGTGCGCGGCAAATGGGTGCTCGACAACCTGTTGAGTGCGCCCGTGCCGCCGATGCCGAACAACGTGCCGCCGCTCAACGAGAACGCCAACCGCGAGGGCCGCATCCTGACGATGCGCGAGCGGATGGAGGAGCACCGGAAGAATCCGGTGTGCGCTGCGTGCCACAAGATCATGGATCCCATCGGGCTGTCGATGGAGAACTTCGACGCGGTCGGCGCCTGGCGGACGCGCGACGGCGGCACGCTCGGCAGCCCGATTGACGCCAGCGGCGAACTCCTCGACGGCACGAAAGTGGACGGCATCGTCACGCTGCGGAAGGCGCTGCTCAAGAACCCCGAGCTCTTCGTCGGCACCGTCGTCGAGAAGCTGATGACCTATGCGCTCGGACGGGGTCTCGGGTACTACGACATGCCGGAAGTCCGCCGGATCGTTCGCGAGTCAGCGGCACAGCAGTACAAGTTTTCGTCGGTTGTCATGGGGATCGTGACCAGCACGCCGTTTCAGAAACGGATCAAGGCGTCGCCCGAGATCGAGAATCCGCCGGTCAGAAGCGCAGCACGCTGACCGGCCTTCCAAGGAGCCCGCGACCATGTTCATTTCGAAGATGTCGTTGCCCCGGCGGACCTTCCTGCGCGGCATGGGCGTGACGCTCGCGCTCCCCCTGCTCGACGCGATGGTGCCGGCTGTCACGGCTCTGGCGAAGACGGCGGCCAACCCACAGCGAAGGTTCGGGGTGGTGTTCGTCCCGCTCGGCGAGCGCCCCGGGTTCTGGACGCCCAAGACGGTTGGCCAGCCGTTCGAGTACACGCCCATCCTGAAGCCGCTCGAGGCGTTCCGCGACCACGTCACCATCGTCTCGGAGTTGTGCGACCCGCTCGACGGCCACGCGACGACGGTAGCCGCATGGTTGAGCGGGAGCATTCCGAAGCGGACGATTGCCGAAGATGTGCACAACGGCATCACGATCGATCAGGTGATCGCCCGGCAGATCGGCGGTGACACGGTGTATCCGTCGATTGAGCTCGCCACGGAGGACTTCACCGGGTACGTGGGCGGCTGTGACACGCAGTACGCCTGCGCCTACATGAACACGCTGTCGTGGGCCAACGAGACGACGCCGCTGCCGATGGAAATCAATCCGCGCGTCACCTTCGAGCGGATGTTCGGGCGCGCCGGCACGGCGGAGCAGCGGCTCGCGCGCATGAAGACCGACAAGAGCATCCTCGACTCGGTGCGTGCCGACGTGCAGGAACTGCAGGGAGGCCTGGGGCCGCGCGATCGCTCGCGGCTCGGCGACTATCTCGAGAACGTGCGCGAGATCGAGCAGCGCATTCAGAAGGCCGAAAAGCAGGCGACGACAGACGTGCGCGTGCCGGACGCGCCGATTGGCGTCCCGGAGGCGTTCGAGGAGCACGCGGCGCTGCAGTTCGATCTGCTGGCGCTCGCGTATGAAGCCAACGTCACCCGGGTGTTCTCGTTCATGCTGAGCCGCGATGCCAGCCAGCGCGTGTACCCGAACCTGAATATCTCGGAGCCGCACCACTCGATGTCGCACCACGGCAACAACCCCGAGAAGCTGGCCAATCTCGTGAAACTGAACACCTATCACGTGGCGCTCTTCTCGAGGTTCGTCAAGCGGCTGTCGGACACGCCCGACGGTGACGGCTCGCTGCTCGATCACTCGCTCATCGTCTACGGCAGCGGGATGAGCGAAAGCGACACGCATTCGCGGCTGAACGTGCCGATCGCGCTCGTCGGCGGAGGCGCCGGCATCAACAAGGGCAACCGGCACATCCAGACGGCGAAGGAGACGCCGCTCGCGAACCTGATGCTCACGCTGGCCAACCACTACGGCGGCGAGTTGACGAAGTTCGGGACCCTGAGCACTGGCGAAGTGGAGCTCTAATGCGACACTTGCAGGCAAGCTGGCTCATCGTCGTCTCGGTGGTGAGCCTCGGCGCGGCCGGCAGCGGCGTCACGCTGATCGACGCCGTAAGAGGCGGCAATCGGTCGGCCGTGCGGACGCTGATCGCGCAGAAGACCAACGTCAACCTCGCCGAACCGGACGGCATGACGGCGCTGCACTGGGCCGTGCGCGGCGGCGACGCCGAGACGGCCGGGCTGCTGCTGCGGGCCGGCGCCAACGCCAAGGCGGCAAACCGGTACGGCATCACGCCGGTGATCCTCGCGGCCGAGAACGGCGACGCGCGGCTGGTGCAGATGCTCGTCAAGGCCGGCGCCGATCCCAACAGCCGGACGCCGGAAGGGCAGACGGCGCTGATGACCGCGGCGCGCACGGGCAGCGCTGATGCCATCAAGGTGCTCGTCGAGGCGGGCGCCGACGTCAACGCGCACGAGGAGTGGCAGGGTCAGACCGCGCTGATGTGGGCCGCCGCGCACAATAACGCTGCGGCGGTCAACGCGCTCATCGCGCGCGGTGCCGATCGCGACGCGAAGTCGAAGCTGCTCTCGTTTCCCGAATTCAAGTGGGAAACGTCGGGCATGGTCACGACGATCCTGCCGCGGGGCGGCTGGACAGCGCTGATGTACGCTGCGCGCGACGGCGCCGTCGATGCGGCGGCCGCCCTGGCCGACGCGAAGGCCGATCTGAACGTCACCGATCCTGACGGCACGACGGCCCTCGCATTTGCGATCATCAACGCGCACTTCGATACGGCCAAGGTGCTCGTCGAGAAGGGCGCCGATCCGAACATCCCCGACGCGACCGGCACGGCGGCGCTATACGCCGCCGTCGACATGCACACGATGGCGCCGATGCTGAGCCGTCCCGCGCCGAAACTCGTCGACAAGATCGACGCAGGCGAGCTCGTCAACGTGCTCCTGGCGCACGGCGCCAACCCCAACGCGCGGCTGAAGCGGCCGACGATCGGCCGGCATCATCTGCTGACCGGCGACGCGTCGCTCGGCGAGGGCACGACGCCGTTGATGCGCGCCGCGAAGAGCAACGACATCGCCGTCATGAAGGCGCTGCTCGATGCCGGAGCCGATCCGTCGCTCACGCTCAAGGATCGGACGACGCCGTTGATGGTGGCGGCGGGGGGCGGAACGGTAGTCGGCGCTTACGCCAACGCGATCCCGGTGACCGAAGACACGTCCATCCAGGCGATCAAGTTCTGCCTCGAGCGCGGCGTCGACGTGAACGCGTTCAATACGAACGGCCAGACCGCCCTGCACCTCGCGGTCCAGCGCGGCGCTGAGAAAGTGGTCCGGTTCCTCGCCCAGAACGGCGCCAAGCTGGACATGAAGAACAAGCAGGGACGCACGCCGCTCGACGTCGCGCTGGGCGTCGGAGGAGGCGCCGGCCGGGGCAACGCACGCCGGGGCGGCGGCGGTCCGCCGCGGGAAACCATGGTGACGCTGCTTCGCGAGCTGATGGGGCAGGCGGGAGTGCCGGTTCCGGCCGGCGTCGCCCAGTAGGTCGGCTGACCGCGCTCCTCGCGATGCGTTCAGGGGCATGACAACCGGGCAGTGGCGGCGGCGGATGTTGTGTCTGACGTCCGCCGCGGTCGTGTTCGGTGTCCTGGCAGCCGCCGGACGCTGAACGACCTGGTGGAACGCGTCACTCGTTCGATGCCGCGCGACAATCCGGGCAGGCTGAGTGCGCGCGGGTATGTCGACGTGATCGCGTACATCCTGAACGCGAACAAGATTCCCAGCGGCTCGAGCGAGCTCGCCGGGAGCGCTGAACGGCTGCGGGCGATCGTGATCGAGCGCAAACCAACACCGTAGGGCCCGGCCTTTTCAGGGCCGTGCTGGTGTGTCGAAGAGGTTTTTCATGATTGCTCGGCGTCTCATGTCTTTTGCGGCGGTCTGGCTGGGTAGCCTTGCCCTCATCGCCGCCCAAGGCGACAAGCCGGATCGCAAGGTGTGGGACGGCGTCTTCACACCGGCGCAGGCGGCCCGAGGCAAGGAGCGGTTCGAGACCACCTGCGCGCGCTGCCACAACGTCGCGCTAGTCGGGTCGGAGCGCGGTCCTGCGCTTAAGGGCAACGCGTTTGTCGGCAAGTGGGACAACGACAGCCTGGGCAGCATCTACACCAAGATGCGCGACACCATGCCGCCGGACGGCGCCGGCCTCGTGGCCGACGCGCTCAAGGTCGACATCCTCGCGTACATCCTGCAGTCGAACGGCCTTCCCCCAGGGCCCGAGGAGCTGACGGGCGAGGCGTCCAGCCTCGACGCCATCAAGATTGCAAAGAAGACCGTGTGGGACGGCGTGTTCACGGCGGCGCAGGCCGACCGCGGGAAATCACACTACCTGGGCGCGCGCTGCGGCGGTTGTCACCAGCTCGATCTGACCGGCGACCGTGGCCCGGCGCTCAAGGGCGCCGATTTCATGGCGCACTGGGAGAACGGCAGTCTCAACGCGTTGTTCACCAAGCTCAAGGACACGATGCCGCAGAACGATCCCCAGGCTGCGACCGACGAAACCAAGATCGACATCGTGGCGTACCTGCTCCAGGTGAACGGCTTTCCTGCGGGGAAGAGCGATCTGACGCTCGACCCCAACGTGCTCGACAACACGGAGATCGTGCGCAAGGGCGCGTTGAGCGGCGCGCCGAACTTCTCGCTGGTGCAGGTGGTCGGCTGCCTCGAGCCCGGCGCGAACAACGCCTGGACGCTGGCCAGGACGAGCGAGCCGGTGGTGACCAAGGACGAGGAGCCGACCCCGACAGGCCTCCGCGCCGCGGGGAGCAAGCCGCTCGGCACGCAGACGTTCCAGTTGGTGAGTGCGGCGCCGTATAAGCCCGAGACGCGCAAGGGCCAGAAGGTCGAAGCCCGCGGTCTTCTGTATCGTGACGGCAGCGACGCGCGCCTGAATCTAACGTCACTGCAGACGCTGGCGCCCGCGTGCGATCGGTAGGGGACGGCCTTCAGGCCGTCCCGGTGCCGGTTCGTCCGACAATAGCCGCATGAAGCTGTCCGACGCATTCATCCGCTCCCTCCCCAAGGTTCTCCTGCATGATCACCTCGACGGCGGCCTGAGGCCGCAGACGGCGATCGAGCTCGCGCGCGACCAGCACTACCAATCGCTGCCAACGACCGACGCGGGCGAGCTGGCGCAGTGGTTCCAGCGCGGCGCGCAGCGCGGCAGCCTGCCCCTCTTTCTGGAGGGGTTCGTGCACACCTGCGGCGTCATGCAGACAGAAGAAGCTCTCGAGCGTGTCGCCTACGAAATGATGGAAGACATGCACCGGGACGGCGTCGTGTACGTCGAAACGCGGTTCGCCCCCGTATTCCACACGGACAAGGGCCTCCACTGGGACGAGGTGCTGACGGCGGTCCTGAAGGGCCTCGATCGCGGTAGACGCGACTTCGGCGTCGAATACGGCCTCATCGTCTGCGCCATGCGCAACATGCAGCTCTCACAGGAGATGGCGGAGCTCGCGGTCGATTTCCGGGAGCGGGGTGTGGTCGGCTTCGACCTCGCCGGCGAGGAAGGGGGCTTTCCCCCCAAGAAGCACGTCAACGCATTCCACTACATCCAGCGCGAGAACTTCAACATCACCATCCACGCGGGCGAGGCGTTCGGGAAGGAAAGCATCTGGCAGGCCATTCAATGGTGCGGCGCGCACCGCATCGGCCACGCCACGCGGCTCATCGAAGACATCGGCCTCGACAAGGACGATCCGACCAAGGTGGCGCGCTTCGGCTACCTCGCGCAGTACATCCTCGATAAGCGGATTCCGCTCGAGATCTGCCTGAGCAGCAACGTGCACACCGGGGCCACGCCCAGCCTCGAGCAGCACCCCTTCGGCATCTACTATCGCTACAAGTTCCGCGTGACGCTCAATACCGACGACCGGCTGATGAGCGATACGACGATGACCAAGGAGTTCAAGGTTGCGCACCAGGTGTTCAAGCTGGGCGTGGACGATTTCGAGAAAGTGACGATCAACGCGATGAAGAGCGCCTTCATCCCCTACAAGTGGCGTGTTCAGCTGATCTACGACGTGATCAAGCCGGGGTATGTGAAGGCGCGCGGGGCGGTCAGGAAAAAACCGCGGTGATCTCCGCGATGGTTTCATCGTCCAGCGATCGGCCTGAAGCGGCCGCATTCGCCCTGACCTGTTCCGGCCGCGTCGCGCCCGCGATGACGGATGCCACCGAACGCCAGCGAAGCAACCACGACACGGCGAGCTCCAGCAGCGTGTGCCCGTGGCGCTCGGCAATTCCGGTGAGCCGTTCGACGACTGTCAGATTCTGATCGGTCAACATCTTGCTGGCCCACGAGAGGCGAAGCCGCGTGCCTTCCGGCGCAGGCGTGCCTTTGCGGTACTTGCCCGTCAGCAGCCCGCTCGCGAGCGGGAAGTAGGGGAGGAACGCGAGGCCGGTGCGGTCGCACTCGGGGAGTACGTCGGCTTCCGCTTCGCGCTTGATCAGGCTGTATTCGTTCTGCACGCTGACGAAGCGCGACCCTCCCGGCCGAACCGCGTTGCGCGCCTCCCGGAGCTGTGCGACCGAGAAGTTCGAGCAGCCGATTTTACGCACTTTGCCTGCGCGCACCAGGTCGTCGAGCGCGCCCAGCGTGTCGGCGATCGGCACTGTGGGATCGGGCTTGTGCAGCTGGTACAGATCGATGACGTCGGTGTTCAGCCGTTTGAGGCTGTCGTCGACGGCGCGGCGGACGTAGTCGGGATGCGCGCCCTGGCGCCGCTCGTCGACGGGCAGCCCGAACTTGGTCGCGACGATTGCGCGGCTGCGGCGAGCGCCGAGCGCCTTGCCGAGAAAGATCTCGCTCTTCGTCCCGCCGTAGATGTCGGCGGTGTCGAAGAACGTGATGCCGGCGTCGAGCGCGGCTGCGACGACCTCCTGCGTGCGCGCCTCGTCGATCGTCATCCCGAAATTGTTGCAGCCGAGCCCGATTTCCGAGACGGTGAGGGAGCCGATCGTTCGTGTACGCATGGCTGGAGCTGCTGGAGACTACGACGCGTGGACGATGGCGCGGCCGGACTCGGGGCGGTTCGTGACGGCCGCCTTGAGTCGCTTGAGCACGCGCAGCGAGGGCGTGTGCTTCACGTCGAGGCTGGCGAAGCCCGCTGCGCGCAGCATCTGCTTGAGGCACTCCATCGTCGGTATCGCACAGAACTCATAGGGCAGTCCCGCCTCGAGGCCGTCGCCGGGAAAGAAGCTGATGAGCGGATAGTTCTCGTGGAGCGCGGGCACGAGCGCGTGCGTTTCGCAGATGAGCGTCCCGGCCGTCACCGCACGCAACCGCTCGAGCACGGCGATGGGCGAACGGAGGTGGTACAGCACGCCGAGGAACAGGACGAGATCGAAGGTGCCCAGGACGGCCGCGTCGATGTCTTCGGCGTTCATCCGCCGGTGCTCGACTTTCGAGCCGAGCACGTCGTGCGCCAGGAGGAACCCGTCCTTGCCGTGATGGTCCCACGCGTACGAGTCGATCGCGACGACACGGGCCGCGCCGCGGCGCTCGCACTCGAACGAGAAGAATCCATCCCATGCGCCGATGTCGAGAACCGTCTTGCCCGTCAGGTCCTTCGGAATCTGCAGAAACTTGAGCCGCCGCTCGAACCGGCGGCGGACGTACCATTCGGGCCGCGTCTGGATGCCGCGCAACTCGAGTGGATGACACCACTTGAGCGCGGTGATCTGCGCCCGGAGCGCCTCGTCGGACATGATCGCACTCATCACACTCTACAAACTCTACGCGATCGCGGCGTCGTTCTCATCTCAGGCTGCTACGCAGCTGGCCTTCGCTGTCGAGTCCAGCGGCGGCCCAGGCTGAAAGCGACGCCGGCGTCAACGGTTCGAGGCGCGGCATCTCGCCGATCACGGATACGTCCCCGTAGCGTTCGATGGCGGCGCGGTTGTCCGCGTCCGGGTTCCCGACCATCACGACGCCGGCGACGTCGATCTGCCGGCGCCGCAACAGGTCGATCGTCAGCAGCGTGTGGTTGATGGTGCCGAGCGTGCTGCGCGCGACGATCACGGCCGGCAATCCCAGCGCGCGTATGAGATCGGCCATCGTGTCGCGTTCGTTGATCGGAACCAGTACGCCGCCGGCGCCTTCGACAATCCACGGCCGGACCGGCTGCGCAGCGGCGGCGGCGACGAGGGGAGCGATCTCGATCGACACGCCGGCCCATCGGGCTGCCAGGTGTGGCGACACCGGACGGGGCAGGCGGATGCCGCACTCGAGGACGTCGTGGCCCGTCACGCCGGCCAGACGCGCGGCCTCTGCCGTGTCGTCGTCCTGCTCGATGCCGGTCTGAACAGGCTTCCAGTAGCGCGGCGCCAGATCGCGATAGCGGACCAGGAGTGCGGCCGCGACGACTGTCTTGCCGACGCCAGTGTCCGTGCCGGTTACGAAGACGCCACGGACCACGAATGGACTTCCAGCGCGCGGGCGAGCGAGAGGGCGAACCGATCGAAGACGTCGTCAGCCACGGCGGCGTTGATCGACAGGCGCAGCCTCGCCGTGCCCTGCGGTACCGTGGGCGGGCGGATGGCGCGGATGTCGAAGCCGTCGGCGTTGAGCGCCGCGGCCGCCTTGAGCGCGCGGTCGTTGCTGCCCAACACGATCGGGACGATCTGCGATGTGCCGGCCGGCACGGGGATGCCCTGAATCGCCACGCGGGCGCGCACCGAGGCCGACCGCTCGAGCAGTCCGCGACGCCGCTCGGGCTCGCGTTCGACGATCTCCAGGCTGGCGTCGAGCGCCGCGGCGATCGACGGCGGCACAGCCGTCGAGAAGATGAACGGCCGGGCGCGCTGGACGAGATACTCGATCGCCCAGGCAGGGCCGGCCACGAACGCACCGCATACGCCCAGTGCCTTGCCCGCCGTGTTGATCGACAGGGCGACAACGTCGGCGACGCCGGCCTCGTCCACGAGGCCGCTGCCGTTGCGGCCGTAGATGCCGACCGCGTGGGCTTCGTCGACGATCAGCCGCGCGCCGGTCGCGCGGCACAATTCGGCGTACGCGGCGAGTGGTGCGACATCGCCGTCCATGCTGAACAGCGACTCGGTGACGATGAATGCCTGGCCGTCGCCGTGGTGGGCGGCCAGACGCTGGCGAAGCGCGTCGACGTCGGCGTGCGGGAACACCACAGGGGCGGCGCGCGACAGCCGCATGCCGTCGATGATGCTCGCGTGGTTGCGCTCGTCCGAGAGTAAGAGATCGCCGGGTTCGGGCAGCGTCGTCATCACCGCGAGGTTGGCGAGATAGCCGCTCGAAAAGAACAGCGAGCGTTCGGTGCCCTTCAACGCGGCGAAGCGGCGCTCGACTGCGTGAAACCGCTCGCGATCGCCGCGCAGCAGACGCGAGCCCGTGCTGCCACAGCCCTCGGCGGCCAGGGCCTCGATCATCCGCTCTTTGACGAGCGGGTGCTGTGAGAGCCCGAGGTAGTCATTCGAGGAGAGATCGATGCCCGCGGGCGGACGCAGCTCGCGCAGCAGCCGATGTTCGTCGAGTGCCCGGAGCCTGGCGCGCACGCGCCGTTCGAGTGCCTCGCTCATACAGGTGTCGCCTCGGATTCGCGGAGCCGCACGCCAATCTTCTCGAAAAGGGCTCGATCGGTGTCCGCGGGACAATTCGGCGTGGTCAACAGCACGTCGCCGAGAAATACGGAATTGGCGCCCGCCAGGAAGCACAACGCCTGAGCCTCCTCGGTCAGCCCGAGGCGGCCGGCGCTCAGGCGGACGAACGCGTGCGGCATGAGGATCCGGGCTGTGGCAATCATGCGTACGAGCTCGATCGGATCCTCGAGCGGCTGGTGGCCGAGCGGTGTCCCCTCGACGCGGGCGAGCAGGTTGATCGGC
>Ga0066903_100002904_pt1 | contig 13711 bp, 11 predicted proteins | sample PanSoiMetaGPlot1_FD_67491 | JGI IMG/M metagenome (GOLD analysis project Ga0066903, IMG submission 67491) | Tropical forest soil microbial communities from Panama analyzed to predict greenhouse gas emissions - Panama Soil - Plot 1 (version 2) | ecosystem: Environmental > Terrestrial > Soil >... | reverse complement strand
GTTCGCCGGGAAGCCGCCATTACCCTGGGCCAATTTCCGGTGACCCCGCTGGCCGGCAAGGCCTTGCACGAGGCCTGCTCCAAGGACCCGTCGCTCAAAGTCCGAATCCACGCCTGGTCGGCATTCAAGTGCTACCAGTTTCGTGGCTATCACGAGCAACCGACCGTGCCGGGCCCGAAGATGATTGCCACGGACGAACCGCCCCAGTCTCACACGACAGTCACCTACACGCAAAAAACCACCCCGCCCGCTGGTCCAGTGGTGACCACGCCGCCCCTGCGGCCGCAACCAACCGCCAATGCACGTACGCCGGTCCAGGCCATACCGGTTTCCAATGTTCCCACGAGACTGCCTGCAACTCCCGCTGAGGATGAGGGGCCGGTGTTGAATCCGCAGAAGTAATCAGAAGTCAGAGGTCAGAAATCAACAATCGGATTTCTGATCTCTGACTTCTGACCTCTGTCTCTAAGTCCGCCGGAACTGCCGATCCAGATCATGTTTGCTGAACAGCAGTGAAGTCGGCCGGCCGTGCGGGCAATGGTGGGTATCGTCGGCCATTTCCCGCAGAGCCACCAGGGCAGCGATTTCCTCCTGCGTCAACGGATCGCCGGCACGGACCGCGGCATGGCAGGCCATCAAACTCAGCAAATCACTGAAAAGCTGTTCGCGGGTCGGCAAGCGATCCTTGGCTGACAGAAAGTCCACCACGCCCTTGAATGCTTCGACCGGCGAGCGTTTGCCGAGAATGGCCGGATAGCTGGTGAGGAGGACGGTGCCGCCGCCGAAGTCTTCCACCCCCCATCCAAGCTGGGCGAGGGCGTCGCGCTGTTCGAGAGAACGGGCCGCCTGCTCGGCCGACAGCTCCACAGGCTCGGGAACCAGCAGCCGCTGGATTTCCAGCGTGCCCTCCCGGATTCGCCGCTTCAATTGCTCGAACAGGATGCGCTCGTGGAGGGCGTGTTGATCGATTACCAGCATGCCCTCCGGCGTCTCCAGAACCAGGTACGCATCATAAAGCTGGATCGCCTTGACTCCGGCCTGCGGCGGCGAATAAACCCACGGTTGGTAATGAGATTCCTGGTTTCCAGCGACCTGATCTCTGACTTCTGACCTCTGACTTCCGACCTCTGACTCCTGACTTCTGATTCCTGACCCCTGATTCTTGACCCCGGGCGAAGGGAGAAAAGTAACCGGTGGAAGGCCGGCGTCGGAAAACAACGGACTGCTGGCTTCTTCCGGACGAGCCTGAAACCAGTTTGGGCCGTTGCTCTTGGGCTCCTGGACCTGCGGGCTCGCCAGGGTGGATGTGGGAAACAGGCGGGCCGTCAGCTTTTCCTCGCGCAAACGCTCTCTGACACAGCCGAACACAAAGCTGTACAAGGCATGGCCGTCGCGGAAGCGAACCTCGGCCTTGGTGGGATGGACGTTGACATCCACCTGGTCGGGCGGCAAATCCAGAAACAGAAATGCAGTGGCAAATCGGCCGGTCATGAGTAATCCGCGGTAGGCTTCCTGAAGGGCATGTCCCAGGCTGCGGTCGCGAATCCAGCGGCCATTGAGAAACAGGTACTGCATCTTGGCGTTGCCACGCTCGCAGGCCGGATCGGCGATGAAGCCGCTCAGCATGGCCGGCCCCTGGCAGCGCTCCACAGGATAGAGTTTGTCACGAACCTCCGGGCCGAAGAACAGGCCGATGCGATCCAGCAGTCCCGCGCTGCCCGGCACCTCATAAACGTCCTTGCCGTTGTGCCGGAGCGTCAGGTGCAAGTTTGGCTTGGCCAGGGCGAGGCGAGTGAAGATTTCAGAGATATGGCCCATCTCGGTGCCGGGGGAGCGCAGGAATTTCCGCCGCACGGGGGTGTTGTAGAACAGATGGCGGACTTCGATGCGGGTGCCGGGCGCGCCGTTCCAATCGCGCGCTGAGGAGAGTTTGCCGCCCTCGCAGGTGATCTCCGCACCGGAATCTTGATCGTGCGGCCTGGCTTGCAAAGTCACCCGGGCAATGCCGCCGATCGAGGCCAGCGCCTCCCCACGAAAACCCAGCGTGCCGATGTGGAACAGGTCCTCCGCCGTCGCCAGCTTGCTGGTGGCATGGCTGGCGAAGGCGAGGGGCAAATCCTCCGGAAGAATTCCGCAGCCATTGTCCACCACGCGGATGAGTTCGGCGCCTCCTTGTTCGATATCAACATCGATCCGGGTGGCGCCGGCATCCACGCTGTTTTCCAGAAGCTCCTTGACAACGCTGGCCGGCCGCTCGATCACTTCGCCGGCGGCAATCTTGGTGATGACCAGGGAAGGCAACAGCTGAATGCGCGGCATGGATCCATCCTTTTTCATATCAGATTGCAGATTTTAGATTGCAGATGCCCACACGCCCTTCCGTTTCAATCTGCAATCTGCAATCGTGCGGCTATTTCTGCAACGGAATCGAATCATGAAGGCCCCATTTCTTGATTTTTCGTTGCAGCACCTGTTCTTTGACGCCGAGCAGATGGGCGGCGGCGTCCATCTTGCCGCCGGCTTCAGTCAGGGCGGCGCGAATCTTGTCCTGCAGCTTCCAGTCCTGGATGATGCGGTACAGGGTGCGTTCGCCGATGCCCAGGAGCCGGGCCGCTTCCTCGCGATTGCCGCCGGTTTGTTCGAGCGTTCTCTCGACGAAATAGCGTTCAACTTCATTGAGCGGCCGGCCGACCAAATTGCCCAGGCCCGTTTCCCCGCGCCCCGGCGGCAGCCGTTTCAGGGAATCACCTTCCTGCAAGTCGTCCACATCGAGGATGCCGTCGCGGTCCTGAACCACCATGCTCTCGATGATGTTGCGCAACTCGCGGACGTTTCCAGGCCAATCATGGCCGGCCATGGTCCGGCGCACCGGCTCGGCAATGCTGCCGACCTGTTTGCTGTGCCGTTGACTCATTTCCTTGAGGAAGTGGGCGGCCAGGAGTGGAATGTCCTCGCGACGTTCCCGCAGCGGAGGCAGCTTTATCGTGACCACCTTGAGCCGGAACAGGAGGTCCTGGCGAAAAGTGCCGGCGGCCACGGCGGCTTCCAGGTCGCGATTGGTCGCCGACAGGAGCCGCACGTTCACCTTGATCGGCTCGTTGCTGCCGATGCGGAATACTTCCTGGTTTTCCAGCACGCGCAGCAGCTTGGCTTGCAAGGTCAGAGGCATGTCGCCGACTTCATCGAGAAACAGGGTGCCGCCGGAAGCGTGCTCAAATCGGCCCTTGCGCTGGCGGTCGGCGCCGGTGAACGAGCCGGCCTCGTGGCCGAACAATTCGTCCTCCAACAGATTCTCGTTCAGGGCGGTGCAATTCATGGCCACGAAGTGCTTGTTCTTGCGCGGGCTGTTGGCGTGGATGGCGCGGGCCACCAGCTCCTTGCCGGTGCCGGTTTCTCCCTGGATCAGGACCGTGGCGGCCGTGGGAGCAATGGTCTTGAGCTTGCCCAATACATCGTGCATTTTCGGACTGTTGCCGACCACACCTTCAAATCCGAATTTCTCGTCGAGCTGGCGTTTGAGCTCCTTGTTGGCCCGCGTCAGGCGCAGGCGCTCGGAAGCCTTGTCCACCATGGCCCGGAGCTCGGCCAGGTTGACCGGTTTTTGCAGGTAGTTGGCGGCGCCGGCTTTCATGGCCTGGACGGCGGTTTGCACGTCGCCATGCCCGGTGATGACCACGACCTCGGCCTCGGGCAGTTCTTCCTTGGCCTTGCGCAAGATGCCCAGGCCGTCCACGCCGTCCATTTTCAGGTCGGTGAGGATCAGGTCCGGCTCTTCATCGGCGATCATCCGCGCGCCAGTCTTGCCACTGGTGGCCAGCACGCAATCGTAGCCGATGCGCTGGAGGCTCTCCGCCACTGCCTCGGCGTGGTTAGGCTCATCATCGATAATCAGGACCTTCAGGCTGTCGCCGTTTCCTGCGTTATTCCGCGGTCGCTCCATGGCATTCATTCTATCGCGGGGCGGCAACCTGAGCAAAGTTTGCCAGGCCGGCAAGGCAGGCATTCTCCGGTTTTTCCCTGCATTTGGTAAAGTCGGTGGTCCAGGAAAACCGATGTTAATTCGTGCGAAGGAAGACATCGTGTCGAGGAGGAGGGCCATGAGTTCCACCCAGGCATTGTTAGGCAAGATTGCCGCCCTGCGCCAGCGACTGGCTCCCGTTGAGAATCAGACCCGCGAATCCAGCACCGCCGCCGCTGGCAACACTCCATTGCAGCTCCTGGAACGCAAAGTGACGGCGGGGGCGCGTGAAATCTCCGCGCTGGACGGCTCCATCCGCCAGCTGCCCGGCGCGGTTCTGCCGGTTGAGGACCGGCCCGATCTGCCCGTTCGCCTGACTGCCCGGGGCGCTCGCTTGCTCCAGCGTGGCCGCGATTTGCTCAAGGTCCTCCGCCACCTGGCCGAGGACCCGCTCCTGGAAAACCAGGCCGATCCTCTGGCCACCCTGCATCGTGAAACAGCCGCCATGCTTGATTCCGTGTTGCGCGCTGTGCAGGCTTTTCCCCAGCTTCCCAGCGCGCAGACCAGACTCTGCGACGGCCTGGAAGTGATCCTCGGCGAAGTCGCCGACCGCCTGACCATTTTGACCGCGGGGATGGAACACCGGCGGACCGAAGAGGCGAAGATTGTTTCCCTGGCCGACATGTTGCAACGACTCGTCCGGGGTGAAACGGTTTCGCTGCATTCCTTCATGCCCTTGGCGGAATCGATTCTGGAGGCAGCCAAGCAAGGCTTGCCCTTGCGGTTCTTGTCTGCGGATGCGCGCCATCCTGCACGGCACATTGCCTGTCATAGCTTGGTGGTGGCCCAGGTGATGGCTCGCTTGATTCGCGCGGATAACGAATGGCATGGCCGGCGGCACGAACCGGTGCTGGCGGCGCTGCTGCACGATGTGGGTATGTTGCACGTGCCGGCCGAGATACTGACCCAGACCAGCCCGCTGAAGGATTCACAACGGCGTTTGGTGGAGAGCCATACCAGCGCCGGGGCCGACATCCTGGGCCGAATGATGAGCACCAAGAACTGGCTCGGCGAAGCCGCCGCCGGCCATCACGAGCGCGTCGATGGCACCGGCTATCCGAGCGGGCTGCGCACTCAGGACCTGTCGCCTCTCGTTCGCCTGCTGATGGTCTGTGATATCTATGCCGCGTTGTGCTGTCCGCGTTCTTACCGGCCGGCATTGGAAACCCGCACGGCCTTGACGGATACCCTTCTCCTGGCCGAACAGGGCGCTATTGATCAGTCACAAGCGGAACGCTTGCTGGATTTATCGTTTTATCCGATCGGGTCCGTGGTGGAGCTGGCCGACGGGGCCGTGGGCGTGGTGGTGGCCACGAATCCGGCAGGGAAGAATCTGCAATCTCCCAGTCGTCCGGTGCTCGTCCTGTTGACCAACCCGCAAGGGCAGCCGGTGCCGTTCCCCTGGCATGTGGACCTGACGCAATTTGAAGAATGGAGCATCCTGCGTGCTCTGCCTGCCTCCGAGCGCACGGAACTCTTGCTCCGCCGTTATCCGGAACTCGCTTGAACAGGAGTCAGGTGACAGGGGGCTGGTGTGGGGCAAACGGGAAACTATCTGTCCGCAACGCGGCATCCCTGGTCATGTCTGGTTTTTGTGTTGCCGTTGCTCTTGATCTACGAAGTTGGCCTGCATTTCCTGGGAGCGAACTCGGCGGAAACCTTGCGAAATGGCGCGGATGCCTGGTTTCGCCTGGGCCTGGCATACATAGGCATGAAAGACTGGTTCTGGGCGCCGGTCCTCGTTGCCGTCCTGCTGATATTGTGGAGCATTTACCGCCGTTTCGATCGTCCTGATGATTTCATCGGCGTCTGGGTGGGCATGGCGGTCGAGAGCATTTTTTTCGCGGTTGGCCTGTGGGCCCTGAGCAAGGGATTGCATCCGTTCCTGGAAGGCATGGGCGCCCGGCTCAGCGCTCCGGGCCCGGCCGGGACGTCGGGGCAGATCATCAGCTTCATCGGCGCCGGCATCTATGAGGAAACGCTGTTTCGCCTGGTGCTGTTCTCCGGCCTGATGTGGTTTTTGAAGCTGACCGACTTCCCGTGGGCGGTGACGGGCCTGTTGGCCGTTCTCGGATCGGCTCTCCTGTTCGCCGGCGCCCACCATTTTGGGCCCGGCGGCGAGGTGTATTCCAGCCGCGTGTTTGCATTTCGCACTCTGGCGGGGGTGTATTTCACGATACTCTATCTGTTCCGCGGACTGGGCATTGCCGTGGGCGCTCACGCCGGCTATGACGTTTTGGTCGGAGTCCTCGTCGCCAACCAATAACTCACGACTCGTCCTTCCGCACTTGCAGGAAGCGCTGGTAGTAGTCGGCCACCATGCCGGTTTCGGCATCCCCTACGTGGAGCAGAATGCCGTAGCGAAACTTCAGATGTTCGCCCTTCTTCAGCCGGACCAGGTCCGTGCGGTCCTTGACGGCGGGAAACTGCGCCCGTTTTCGACCGAACGGATTGGCCGTCATCAAGCCGTAATCCCGGCTGTGCCAGCAGGACGCGATGGCGTTTTTCGGATCGGCAAAAATCGCCAGCCCGACCGTCTTGCCGTCGATCGGGCCGGAATAGTCACACCACACAGAGCGCTGACCCCAGCAGCCTTTCTCGTTGACCTTGCCCTCGGCATTGACGATCTTGCCCTTGCCACGCTTGTCGGCCCGGATGTCGTCGTTGATGCGGACGCCCATGGCTCCTTCCTTGGTGTCGCCGAAGGTGATCGGGCACACGCTCGCGACCAGGTCGATATCGAACACCAGCAGCCTGGCCTTGCCGAAGTCATAGAAATGGATGTTGCGGGATTCGTCCATGATCTTGGTGCCGTCGGCGGTCTGCCATTCGTTGTGCGAGGTCAGCCGGCCATGCGTGCCCTTCACCAGCGGCTTCCCCACCTTGGTGCAAACGATTTTGCCATGCCCCTTGGCTTCCGACCAGAAATCCACACCTTCAACGCCGCGAATCTTGTGCGTCAATTCGATGCCTTCGGCAATGACATCGCCGTGACAGAACCAGGCGGACTTCTGGTGCGGATGATCCGTGGACTCACCCGCCTTGGTCTTGTCCATGGGCCAGGAGCGGGTCACGGGCACTTCGCCGGGTGCATGGAGCGGCCAGAGGATTGGCTTGGCATAGTTCTTGATGTGATAACGGCCCGCCAGTTCCTTGCCCGCCAGGAAATCAACATGGCCATTGGCAACGACGATCCGGACTTTTTCCTGGGCATGCACCGCCTGGACCGCCAGCAAAAGGCAAGACAACGTCAACAGGATCCGCATGAATGACCTCCGGGTTCAGGTGCTATCGTCACATTTTTGCGGTAAGGGTATACTGTCTGGGCTCAGGTGACACTTTTACGGAGCATAAGGGGTATCATCGGTAACGTCAATAAGGTGGATTGGATCTGCGCCGGCTCAGCAAGCCGCACGTTCTTTACGGATAGGAGCTTCCCATGTTCGCACGTTGGTTTTCCTGCGCGTCGTTTGTGTGTCTCCTTGCCTTGCCGCAAGCCGTCTCCGCCCAGGAAAAAAATACTCCGCCCACGGTGGTGGTCCGGGTGCGTTCGGTGGACACGGTGATCGAAAACGTCAAGCTGGTCGTGGCTCTGGCGGGTCGAGAGAATATCGCCCAGCAAATTGAAGGGCTGATCAAGACCAAGGTCGGCCCGAAAGGGCTAGAAGGCATCGATCCGAAGCGGCCCTTCGGGGGCTATGCCCGCTTCAGCGAGGAGCTGCAGGTGGCCGGCGTGATCATGGTCCCCATTGCCGATGAAAACGCTTTTCTCGGCCTTTTGGAGAATCTCAATTTCAAGGCCACCAAGGACAAGAAGGGCCTGTATTCGGTCAAAACCGGGACCGGCATCGAGGTTTACTTCCGTTTCGCCAACAAATATGCCTACGCCACGGCTCTGAATCTGGAGGCGCTGGACCCAGCCAACTTGATCGAGCCGGCCAAGATTTTCCCCGAACAGCAAACTACGGCGTTTTCCACCACTCTCAGGCTCGATCAGATTCCAGCCCCGGCCAAGCTGATTGCCACCTTCGCCGTCGAGGCGGAATTAACCAAGGTTCGGGACAAAAAGGAGCCGGGGGAAACGGAAAAACAGAAAGAATTCCGCGTCCAGGTTCTAAACGAGATCAGCAGGCAATTCAAGGCGATCCTGGAAGAGGGGGGTGAGCTCAACGCCAACCTGGACATCAACAAGAAATCGGGTGAACTGCTGTCGGACGTCAACTTCGCCGCCAAACCCGGGACCGGTCTGGCCAAGGAAATCAGCAACCTGGCCAAGACCGCCAGCCTGTTTGGGGGATTGACGGGGCCGGATACTGCTGCTCGTGGCCTCGTGCACTACATCCTGCCCGAGCGCATTCACGAGGCCTTTGAGGCCGTCGTGGATGAGGTGAAAACGAAAGGCCTGGCCGGCATCAATGACGAGACCAAACGCAAGCAGGCCGAGGGACTCTTCAAAGTCCTGCTGCCGACACTCAAGTCCGGCGAACTCGATGCTGCCTTCAATTTGAGCAGAGCGGGTAAAAGCAAGCTGTTCAACCTGGTCGCCGCCGTCAAGCTCAGGAACGGCGATGAACTGGGCAAGACTATCGGCGACTTGGCCGCCGAGTTGCTCAAGGATATTCCTGCCGCCGAGGCCGCCAAGGTCAAGCTCGATGCAGACAGCGCTGACGGGGTCAAGATTCACCGCGTCGATGTTCAGGACAAGATGGACGACAAGGCCAAGGCGGTCTTCGGCAGCAATCCCCTCTACCTGGCCTTTCGTAAGGACGCGTTCTTCCTGGCGATCGGTGAAGACGGCCTGGACGCCATGAAAAAGGCGATTTCGACCAAGGGCACGGAAAGCAGCCCCGCATTCTTGCTCAATGCGTCGGTTGGGAAGCTGGCGCCGATCCTGGCCAAGACCGAACAGCAAAAGGAAATGGTCCGCACGGTATTCGCCAAGGGGGACGAGGGGCGGGTCCATGTCACCCTGGAAGGCGGCAGCGCCGTGCGCTTTCGGCTGACGTCCCAGCTATCGGTATTGCAGTTTTTCAGCAATGTCGTGGCCAAGGCTCAGTTCAAACTGGGGGACTGAGAATCATTGTCCAATAACTACCTCTTGCCCCAGTTCCTATAATGATTGCAGGGCTGGAATAGAGAGGTCGGGCAAGGCGATTGAGTCGCCCTTGCCTCAAAACCGCAAAAGGCAAAGGTTCAGTGACCTTTTCCCTTTGCGGTTTTTTCTTTGCGAATCAAGGGAAAAAGCGATACAACAGCATTGTCCCATTTGGCCGGCAAGCACTGCAATGTTGACATAGATCGGCACGGACCCACCCCCTGCCGTGAAACTGCGCCCTGTGGAGAGCATCCCATGGCCAAGTCACCAGCTGTCCCGACCAAACCTGCGCCGACGCCGACCCGAAGCAGTCCTTCGGAGCACATGGGCCCTTCGCTACCGCCCCTCAAGATCACCTACTACAAGCGCATGAAGAGGCAACGCGTCTATACGGCTACGGCAACGTGGTACAACCCCGAGAAACGCCGGCCGCCGGCCGGCGCCGAGCCGGTTGTACTGCGCCTGCTCACGGCCGGCGCCCAGGTGGTCCCCTCGGAACAACCGCTGGACCCCGCCAAGCCGGATGCGAAGGCCGTTTTTTATGTCACTCCCCTGGCACGGGGCTGGCTGCGGCATGAGTGCATGGAAATCCTTCTCGGTGGCCGTAAAGTTCAGGAGATTCCCCTGTCCGTCAAGGTCACGTCGCAACGATTCACCTTGTTCCTGCTGGCTTTGACCATTCTGGTGCCCTGGTTTCTTTACAATTACGTGGTCAAATCTCCTCTGTACAACACCATCTCGGGCAAGACGGTCGGCGAGACCTTGGCTGCCAGGATTGCCGAGGGGGTGCCGGAGACTCCGGGTTTCATCAAAAACAACCTGCCGTTCATCCACAATGGACTGGTGAGTTTCCGCGATGACGTTATCGGCGGCGCTTACAATCTCCTCTGGAACCTCGCAGATAAACATCCGTTGACACTTATCATCACGGTCGCCTTGTTGCTGTTGACCATCATTTCCTGGATCGCGCACTGGGACAGGCGCAAGCGGCGTTACGGCAAGCCGGTGCCGGTGGGCGCCGACCCCACTGGGCCGGCGCACCATGAAGAAGATGATTTTGAGTGAGTTTCATCAATCAGAGGAAGGACAGCCATGCCTGATAAGAAGATCCGAGTTGCCATTGTCGGTCTGGGTTTCGGCGCGGAGTTCATTCCCATTTACCAGAACCACCCGGCTGCGGAAATGACCGCGATCTGCCGTCGTAACAAGACCGAACTGGACAAGTGCGGCGACAAGCTCGGCGTCAATCTCCGCTACACCGACTTCAACAAGTTGATCGCTGACCCGAACATCGATGCCGTCCACATCAACTCGCCGATCCCCGATCACGCTGCCCAGAGCCTGGCTGCTCTCAAGGCCGGCAAGCACGTCGCCTGCACAGTTCCCATGGGCACCACGATCGAGGAGTGCAAGCAGATTGTGGAGGCCCAGCGCAAGGCCGGCAAGGTTTACATGATGATGGAGACGGTCGTTTACAGCCGTGAGTATCTCTTCGTCAAGGAGCTGTATGACAAGGGCGAGCTGGGCCGGCTGCAATTCCTGCGTGGCAGCCACCAGCAGGACATGGACGGCTGGCCCAATTACTGGCCCGGCCTGCCCCCCATGCACTACGCCACCCACTGCGTCAGCCCGTGCCTTGCCATCCTGGGCAAGGAAGCGGAAAGCGTGGTTTGCCACGGCTCCGGCCGCATCCGCGAGGAATTGATCCCCAAGTACGGCAGTCCGTTTGCCATCGAAACGGCCACGTTCAAGATTCGCGATTCCGATGTCTGTGCCGAAGTCACCCGCAGCCTGTTCGACACCGCCCGGCAGTACCGCGAGAGCTTCGATGCCACCGGCAGCAAGAAAAGCTTCGAATGGCAGCAAGTGGAAAACGAGGAACCCATCATCCACACGCGCGGCCTGCCGGAACCGAAGATTCCCCAGCGCGTCAAGGTGCCCGATTTCGCCCAGCGCTTGCCGGAGCCGATCCGCAAGTTCACCGGCACGATCCAGGATGCCGAGCATCTGTCGTTCATTCAGGGGGCCGGCCACGGCGGCTCCCACCCGCACCTGGTGCACGCCTGGCTCAGCGCCATCCGCGGCGAACGCCCCGCCATGCCCGACGCCCCCACCTCCGCCAACTGGACCATGGTCGGCATCTGCGCCCACCAGTCGGCGATGAAGGGCGGAGAGCGGGTGATGATTCCGAAATTCTAAGTTGCGTTTGCCAGAGGTGCTGCCATGGACAACTGGGGTTGGTTCATTATCTGGTCATTTCTACTGGGTCTGTTTGTCGGCAAGTGGGTGGGGCGATTTAGTAGTCTTTCTCTGAACGATTTGGACCTGCCTGATTCCCAGAAAAGACAAATCGAGCGTGCAGTGGAAAACCATACCTTCGATTCCTTTTGGCCGATGATTTTGGTTTGGACTCTTATCACCCCGGTCATGCTTGTATTGATTGTTGTCACTACCGGTTTGGCCCAATTTGTCGGCCAGACGGCTTTGTTTGGCCTGCTGCTTTTCTCGGGGATATTTGGTTCAGCAAAACAGAAAAAAGTACTGCTGGATGCAATTAGGCAAATTCGGGCGAACAGCTTTTCTTCAGGTGGATCGACAGTTTAGGAAACCCCCATGGCCCACGACACCTTCCGCGCCGGCGATTTGACGGCCATCATCGGCGACAATGCCGCCTCCGGCATGCACCGTTCTGGCTACAACGGTTTGTGGAGCCTCACGCACCGGACGGAAGCGACAAACCTTTTTGTTCCCATCGTGGCCGGGCTCAATTTCGAACATATCTTCGACGGCGACCGGATCGACAAGGACAAGAGCCAGCGCGTGTTTTTCGAGCCGCGACATGCGCCGATGACATTCCGCAAGATATCCGACGCCGAGGCGGAGTTGCACCAGCCGCCGACGCCGACGTTTCACCTGGAAAGCTGGACACGATTTGCCCTGTCCGCGCCGCATTACGTGGACATGAGCTTTCGCTGCCGGCCCACACAGCACGCCTTCGCGCACGGCTACATCGGCCTGTTCTGGGCCAGCTACATCAACGCCCCGGAAGACCGGAGCATCTACTTTCGCCAGGGAGGAACCTGGCAGCAGCTGTGCACGCAACGACACAACGACGAGAGCACCGTCCGTCATCGGGACGACAAGATTGAACTACGTTTCAGCGAACGCTATCCCCAGGCCCTGTACCGCAACCTGTCCCCGCTGCGCTACGACGAGCCCTTTTACTACGGCCAATTCCGCAATCACACATTCATCTTGATGTTCGACCGTACGGAAGGAATCCGCTTCACGCATTCACCGAGCGGCGGGGGAGTCAACAAGGAACAGCAGACGACCAACCCGGCCTGGGACTTTCAATATCTTGTGCCCAAGTACGAAGTAAAAAAGGAGTATGGCTTCCGCGCCCGCCTGGCCTATCGGCCGCACTGCACCCGCGCGGACATCCTTCGCGAAGTCAACACCTGGAGAAAACGATGAGCACGACTCAGCCAGCTGTCAGGCGTCATGCCCTGGGCATGCCGGAGGGCAGCGTCCGCTCTATTCTGGCCCTGCTGGTGGTCCTACTAGTGTGCGCCGTCATGCTGGTGCCGGGTAGGAAAGAACTGCTCCCACCATACTTGCTTTATCTTATGTTTCTTATTTTGGGTCACTTTTTTGCCGCGATGAAGCATCATGATCCGCAGCAACGCGCTCCTCTCTATATTCCCCGCGCCCTGCTCAAGTTGGCCATCATCGGCGCCCTGGGGGCTACGATTTTTTGGAAGCTCTACGACCGTCCTGAGGACCTGAAAGAGAAATGGCTGGTTTCCCTGGACCTGGTCAAAGACCAGTGGTTCATGCCAATCTTACTTATGGGGGGATTTTTTCTCGGCATCATCTTGCGCATGGTTGTGGGCCACAATCCTCCCATCTGGGCCCAGGATTTCGAGGCCTGGGTGGCGCTGATCGCCGTGGCGGGCTTGTTCATCATGGCCCTCGTCCACCTGGTAATCACACCAAGCACCAGCGAGCCCCCGTCGATGGCTGGTTTCGAGGGCTTCCTGGCCGCGATCATAGCCTTTTACTTCGGAGCGCGTTCCTGACTTCCGATTCATCGGTTCGCGCTCGCTTCCGGGCGCGAATCGATAAATCTTTTGACATGATCCCGAAATAATAGTTGACCTTTGCCTCACCGCTCCTCCATAATATGCACAAGGAAAAGCGGCCCGCTGTGTTGGGCCGCCCTTTGAGTCAGGACGACGAATATGGTTTGGGTTTATCTCAACGAGGTCCGCAGCTTGGCGCACAGTGAGTGACAAGCGCTGCGGCAACCTTCAACCGCGGAACATTGCACCACACCAAACAAAACCACGGGTTGACTATGATGCTCTTCTGGTTCATGTGGGTGGGTCTGATACTGGGGGCCCTGGTCGCCAGCCTCCGGCAGCAGACGTGGCGCGGCACTTGGTTTCGATTGGCACGGGCGCGGGCCGTCAAGGCTCCACCCGTTTGGCAGCGTCCTTCGTACGGCTTATCTCCTTTGGACCGGGGAGGCGGACCGTTGCCGCCGCCCCAGAGTGGGACTCGCCCCACGTATCATCCAAGGACAGGTTAGCCCA
>Ga0066903_100002903_pt1 | contig 13711 bp, 13 predicted proteins | sample PanSoiMetaGPlot1_FD_67491 | JGI IMG/M metagenome (GOLD analysis project Ga0066903, IMG submission 67491) | Tropical forest soil microbial communities from Panama analyzed to predict greenhouse gas emissions - Panama Soil - Plot 1 (version 2) | ecosystem: Environmental > Terrestrial > Soil >... | reverse complement strand
CGGGCCACAGAAGCGCCCTTGGCGCGCCGGCCGGCCGCCAGTGGTCTTGGTGGGGAGTGATTCGATGCCGGGTCCTTTGAGCGGTCTGCGCGTGCTCGAGCTTGCCCGTATTCTGGCGGGCCCGTGGGCCGGGCAGATTCTCGCCGATCTCGGCGCCGACGTGATCAAGGTGGAGCGCAAGGGTGCCGGCGATGATACCCGCGGCTGGGGGCCGCCGTTTGTGCCGGCGGCGGACGGCGGCCATCTGGGCGCGGCCTATTTCCACGGCACCAATCGCGGCAAGCGTTCGATCGAACTCGATTTCGAGACCGCCGAAGGCCAGCGCATCGTGAGAAAGCTTGCGGCGCGCTCCGACGTGCTGCTGGAGAATTTCAAGGTCGGCGGGCTTAAGAAATTCGGCCTCGACTATGCGAGCCTCGCCGCCGATTGTCCGCGCCTCATCTATTGTTCAGTGACCGGTTTCGGGCAGACCGGCCCCTATGCGGCGCGCGCCGGCTACGACCTGATGGCGCAAGGCATGGGCGGATTCATGAGTCTCACCGGCATGGCGGACGGCGAGCCGACCCGCGCCGGGGTCCCGGTTGCCGATATTTTTACCGGCGTCTATGCGGTGGTCGGCATTCTCGCCGCGCTCGTCGAACGCCAACGCACTGGGCGCGGGACGCTGGTCGACGCCGCGCTCATCGACAGCCAGGTCGGCGTGCTGGCCAACCAGGCGCTCAACTATCTTGTTTCCGGCAAGGTCCCCAAGCGGCAAGGTAACAGCCACCCCAACATCGTGCCCTATCAGGTGTTTCCGGTGGCCGACGGCCACATCATCATCGCTACCGGGAACGACAGCCAATATCAGAAACTGTGCACCGTGCTGGGCGAGCCGGTGCTCGCCGAACATGCCGAATACCGCGACAATACCGGCCGTTTGGCGCATCGCGAGGTCCTGGTCGCGCGCCTGTGCGAGCTCACGAAGCGGATGAAGAGCGCCGATCTTCTGGCAAAACTGGAGGCGGTCGGCGTGCCGGCCGGACCGATCAATGACCTCGACCAGGTGTTTTCCGATCCGCAGGTCATGCATCGCGGCATGCGCCTCGAGCTTGCAAGCGCCGCGGCCAAGGGGGGAAAAATCCCCGGCGTGCGCACGCCGATCATGATCGGCGGCGAGCCGATGGCCGCCGAGCGGCCCTCCCCTCGGCTCGGCGAGCACACCACAGAAATCCTTAGTGAAATTGGTGAAGCATGAGCTCTCCGCTGGCGAGGACGATCACGTCCGGACGCCAACAATGCTCATGTGCACCGCAGCAACGGTGCCCTTTCGTCGCGCCCGAAGGCCAAAGGTTGCATGGCCGTTACCCTCGCGATCCGATATAGGCTGGCTAGGGGTCGCGGGACTGAATAAAGACGGCGCTCAAGTGTTGAACGCCAGGGTGGGAACCTTGACCGAAAGCCCGACGCGAGCCGGGGCCGATGGGCCTCTGCTCGACGTCCAGGATTTGCACGTCCGCTTCGATACGTCGCGCGGCGTCGTGCGCGCGGTCGACGGCATTTCCTACACCGTCAATCGCGGCGAGATCGTCGCCATCGTCGGCGAGTCCGGCTGCGGCAAGTCGGTTTCAGCACTGGCCATCGTCGGACTGCTCGCCAAGCCCGCCGGCCGCGCGACCAAGGGCCGCGTGCTGTTCGAGGGCCGCGACCTGCTCAAGCTCTCCGACGAAGAGATGCGCGCGATCCGGGGCCGCGACATCTCGGTGATCTTCCAGGAGCCGATGACCTCGCTCAATCCGGTGTTGTCGATCGGCGAGCAGATCAAGGAGCCGCTGTTCATCCATCTCAAGATGAGCGCAGCTCAGGCACAGGCGCGCGCGCTCGAGCTGCTGCAGCTGGTCGGCATCACCGATGGCGAACGCCGGCTGCAGCAATACCCGCACCAGCTCTCCGGCGGCATGCGCCAGCGCGTGATGATCGCGATCGGGCTCGCCTGCAATCCGAAGCTGATCATCGCCGACGAGCCGACCACGGCGCTCGACGTCACCATCCAGGCTCAGATCCTGGAACTGATGAAGGAGCTGTCGCGGCGGCTCAACATCGCGCTCATCATGATTACGCACAATCTCGGCGTGGTGGCGCGCTATGCGGATCGCGTCAACGTGATGTACGCAGCCCATATCATCGAGCAGGGCACCGCCGATGACATCTTCCTGCGGCCGCTGCATCCTTACACGATCGGCTTGATGCGCTCGGTGCCGCGGCTCGATCTACCGCGTGGCGTTCGGCTCGAAACTATAGAGGGTCTGCCGCCCGACCTACGGTCGCCACCCGACGGTTGCCGCTTTGCGCCGCGCTGTCCCTATCGTCTCGACACCTGCCTGAAGAGCGCGACTCTCCGTGAGATCAAGAAGGGTCACCGCACCGCGTGCATCCGCGCCGACGACATTGCGCTTGGGACGCTGGCGGCCGAGATTCCGCGCGTTGCGCGTGCCGGGATTGCGACCACGGACGGCACCGGCAAACCGCTGCTCGTGGTCGAGCACCTGCACAAGCATTTCGCGGTTCCGGCGCACGGGTCCGGCATCCTGTCCTCGCGGATGGTGACAGTGAAGGCCGTCGACGACGTGTCGTTCTCGATTGCGCCCGGCGAAACGCTCGGCCTCGTCGGCGAGTCCGGCTGCGGCAAGACGACGGTTGGCCGGACGGTCCTCAAGCTTGAAACGCCGACCGATGGCACGATCCGCTTCGCCGACACCGACATCACGCACCGCTCGCCGCACGATATGCGTGAACTGCGCCGTGGCATCCAGGTGATCTTCCAGGACCCCTATTCGTCGCTCAATCCGCGCATGACCATCGGCCAGATCATCGGCGAACCGCTGCGCGTCTACGGCCTTGTCAAAAACCGCAAGAGCGAGGATGAGCGCGTTGCCGAACTGCTCGGCCAGGTTGGCTTATACCCCTACATGGCTGAGCGCTACCCGCATCAGCTCTCGGGCGGCCAGCGCCAGCGCGTCGGGATTGCGCGCGCGCTGGCGCTGGAGCCGACCTTCATCGTCTGCGACGAGCCGGTTTCGGCTCTCGACGTGTCGATCCAGGGGCAGATCATCAACCTGCTCGAGGATCTGCAGGCGCGGCTCAAGCTCAGCTACCTTTTCATCGCCCATGACCTTGCGGTCGTCCGCCACATCTCGGACCGGGTCGCTGTCATGTATCTCGGGCGCATCGCCGAAGTGGCCGACCGCGACGAGCTCTATGCGAGGCCGCTCCATCCCTATACCAAGGCGTTGCTCGATGCCGCCCCGATCCCCGATCCGCTGGTCGAGCGAGCGCGCGCGCCACGCGCCCTTAAGGGTGAAATTCCGTCGCCCTTGACCCCGCCCGCGGGCTGCGTTTTCCATACACGATGTCCGATTGCGAGCGAGGAATGTCGGCGCGAGGTTCCGAAGGTGCGGCAGATTGGACCTCGACACGTCATCGCGTGTCATAAAGCATAAGCGGCCAACGGAGCATGAGCGGCCAGCGGCCGACATGATCGTCGATAAAAATACGAACGAGGAGGAGCTTTAGATGAAATCATCAATCCTTGGGCTGATCGGCGCCCTCGCGTTCACACTCGCCGGCGCGACCGTTTCCGCCGAAGCCCAACAGCCCAAACGGGGGGGCACCCTCCAGTTCGCGATCAGCGCCGAAACACCGCATTACGACTGTCACGGCAGCGACACCTTCGCGACTCTGCACTTTGCGGCGCCGTTCTATTCGACGCTGCTACGCTTCAACCTGTCCAAATTCCCCGAGGTGGAAGGCGACCTTGCCAAGTCCTGGACGGTCGCCCCCGATCTCATGACCTACACCTTCAACCTTCACGAGAACGTCAAATTCCACGACGGCCAGACCCTCACCTCCGCCGACGTGAAGGCGACTTACGACCGCTTGCGTAACCCCCCGCAGGGCGTCGTATCGACGCGCCAGGCGACGTTCTCCGACATCGGGACCATCGAGACCCCAGACGCCAATACCGTCATCTTCAAGATGAAGGCGGTGAATGCCTCGATGCTCGAGCACTTCGCGTCGCCGTGGAATTGCATCTATTCGGCCAAGGACCTCGCCGCCGACCCGCGCGCGCCGCTGACCAAGGTCAACGGCACCGGCCCGTTCGTCTTCGTCGAGCACGTGAAAGGCAGTCACGTCGCTGGCAAGCGCAACGAGCACTACTTCAAGCCGGAACTGCCCTATCTCGACGGCTTCAAAGGCGTGTTCACCCTGCAAGCGGCGGCGATGCTCAACGCTATTCAGGGTGGGCAGGTGCTCGCCGAATTTCGCGGCATCTCCCCGGCCGAGCGCGACCGGCTGGTCACGGCGATGGGCGATAAGATTCGCATCGAGGAATCGAGCTGGACCCTCAATCTCCTGGTTGTGTTTAACACTGAAAAGAAGCCGTTCGACGACGTGCGCGTGCGCAAGGCCCTGCTCATGGCCATCGACCGCTGGGGCGGAAGCGCCGGTCTGTCGCGGATTTCGACCCTGCGCTCGGTTGGCGGCGTGATCCGGCCCGGCTCGCCGATGGCCACGCCGGAGGCGGAGCTGGCTAAGCTGCCGGGCTTCTCGAAGGATATCAACGCATCGCGGACCGAGGCCAAGCGCCTGCTGGCGGAGGCCGGCGTGCCGAACCTCAAGTTCACGCTGCACAACCGCAACCTCGCGATGCCGTATACGCCGGCCGGCATCTTCCTGGTCGACCAGTGGCGGCAGATCGGCGTCACCGCCGAGCATAAGCAGTTCGACACCGCCCCTTATCTCGCGACCATGAACGCCGGCAATCACGAAGTTGCGATCGACTTCTCCAACCTGTTCATGGATGATTCGAGTCTCGGCCTGGCGAAATACCTGTCGGTCGACCGCGCCCCCGAGAACCGCTCCCGCTCGATGGACCGCGAGCTTGATAAGCTCTACGATGATCACCTGCGGGAGCGCGACGTGGAAAAGCGCAAGGCGATGATCCGGGCGTTTGAGAAGCGCCTGTTTGAGCAGGCCTATCAGGAGCCGCTCCTGTGGTGGCATCGAATCGTGCCAAGCCACAAAGTGGTGATGGGCTGGAAGATGTCGCCGAGCCACAACCTCGGCGCGCAGCTCGAGGATGTGTGGCTCGACCAGTGAGGCGGCGCGCCCGCGACTGACCCATGCTGCGCTACACCATAAACCGCACCCTGATGATGATCCCGACGCTACTCGGGGTCGCGGTGCTGGTGTTCTTCATGTTGCGGGTGGTGCCAGGCGACGTGGTCGAGGTGAAGCTGCGCGGTGACGGCGGCAACGTCTCGCAGGAGACCATCGAGATGGAGCGCCAGCGGCTCGGCCTCGACAAGCCGCTCAAAAATCAGTTCGCCGACTGGATGGTCGGCATGGTGAAGCTCGATTTCGGCAAGTCGATGTGGACCGAGCGGCCGGTGACCGAGGAGATCGCGATTCGGCTCGAACTGTCGCTGCAGGTCGCGATCATGGCGACGATCTTCGCGGTGCTGCTCGCGATCCCGCTCGGGACTACGGCAGCGCTCATGCGCGGCACCATGGTCGACTATATCGTGCGCGTGCTCACGATCGGCGGGCTGTCGATTCCGTCGTTCTGGTTCGGCATGCTGATCATGATGTTCCTGCTCGGCCTGTTCAATTGGCTGCCGCCGATCACGTTCACGCCGATCTACGTCGATCCGGTCGCCAATCTCACCCAGCTCATCTGGCCCGCGCTCGCCGTCGGCTACCGCTACTGCGCGGTTGTCGCACGCATGATTCGCTCCTCGCTGCTGGAAGTGCTCAACGAGGACTATATCCGCACCGCCCGCGCCAAAGGCGTGTTCGAGAAGCTCGTCATCTCACGCCACGCGCTGCGCAACGCGTTGCTGCCGGCGATCACGGTCATCGGCGTCGAATTCGCCTTCCTGATCGGCGGGCTGGTCGTGACCGAGCAGGTGTTCAATCTCAACGGCATCGGCAAGCTGTTCGTGCAGAGCGTGTCGCATAACGATTTCACGCTGATCCAGGGCATGGTGATGCTGCTCGCCGCGATCTACGTCGTGGTCAATCTCGTGGTCGACCTGCTCTACGCGGTGTTCGACCCGCGCATCCGATACAGCTAGCGCCATGGCGATGCTCGCCCCCACCCTTCCGGAACCAGCGCTATCGGCGCGTCCATCCAGTGTCGTGCTCGAATTCTCCCGCCAGCAGCCGCTGGGCGCGGCGAGCTTGGTGATCATCGTCGTGATGATGTTTGCCGGGATCTTCTCCGACTTGGTCGCGCCCTACGATCCGCTTCAGATCGACTTCGCCGCGATCCTCGCGGCGCCCTCGGGCGACCATTGGTTCGGCACCGACGCCTACGGCCGCGATATTCTCTCGCGCATCATCTATGGCTCGCGCACCGCACTGGTGATCGGCTTCACCTCGTCGTTCGTGGGTTCGGTCCTCGGCGCGATCCTCGGCATCGCGTCGGCCTATTTCGGCGGCAAGATCGACGACTGGATCCAGCGCTTCATGGATATCCTGCTGGCGTTCCCGATCATCGTGCTCGCGCTGGTGGTGGTCGCAGCGCTTAAAGCGGCGATCTTGTTCGGCATCGACATCAATCTCATCGTCGCGATCGCTATTCCGATCGTCCCGCGGGTGTGCCGCGTCGTGCGAGCGGCAGCGCTCACGATCCGGGTGATGCCCTATGTCGATGCGGCGCGCGCTGCCGGCTATTCCGACAGCCGCATCATCTTCCGCCACATGGCGCCGAACGTGGTCGCGCCATTCCTCATCATGTTCACCGCCTTCATCGCGCAGGCGATCCTGCTCGAAGCCTCGCTCTCCTTCCTCGGCCTTGGCGTCACCGAGCCGACGCCGGCCTGGGGACTGATGCTCTCCGGCAACGCCGCCGACTTCTATCGCGAGGCGCCCTGGATGATCCTGTTCCCGGGCGCCGCCATCAGCCTCGCGGTGTTCGCGTTCAACCTGTTCGGCGACAGCCTGCGCGATTATCTCGATCCGCGCTTCAAGACCTGATCCTGCCCATGCAGAAGCACGCGCCCTCGCTCCAGCGTGCGCGGCAATCCGAACAGGCACCACTGCGGATCCGCCGGGTCGACGCCATCCCGGTCGCGCTCCCGCTCAAAAACCCGATGACAATGTCGGGCATCACCATCGCGACGGCCGAGAACCTGCTGGTGCGGATCGAGGCCGCCGACGGCACGGTGGGATGGGGCGAAGCCGCTTCGGCGCCGACCATGACCGGTGACACGCTTGGTGGTCTGGTCGCGGCGGTGCGCGATCACCTAGCGCCGCTGCTCGTGGGTCAGGATGCATGGACGCGGCCGACGCTGATCCCAACGCTGCGATGCGGCCTTATCGGCAATACCGGCGCGTTTTCGGCGATCGAGATGGCGCTCCTCGACCTCGCCGGCCACGCGGCGGGTCTGAGGCTCATCGACGTCGTCGCCAGGCAACGGCGAAGGGCGGTGCGACCGATGTGGCTCCTCGGCAACCCGACGCCCGACGAGGATATCGCTGAAGTGCGCGCGAAGGAGGCCGCGGGCTTCCATTTCTTCAAGCTCAAGATCGGTGTGAAGCCGCTCGTCCAGGAGATCGCCGCGACCATGGCGGTACGTGCGGCGGTCGGGCCGAAGATGCCGCTGTGCGCTGACGCCAACGGCGGTCTCACGCTCGCGCAGGCGCGGCGATATGTCGAAGCAACGCGCGGCGCCGATCTCAAGTTTGTCGAACAGCCGCTTGCCCATGACGACCTCGCCGGCCTCAAAGCGCTCGCGCGCGTTTCGCGCGTATCCATCGGAGTCGACGAGGGCATTCACGCCATCGCCGACATCGAGTCACATGCGCGCGCTGGCGCCGACGGCGTCTCACTCAAGCTCATCAAGCTCGGCGGCATCACACCCGCGCTCCAGGCAGCGAAGCTGTGCCGGCGCCTCGGGCTCAAAGTCAACGTTGCCGCAAAGATCGCCGAATCCAGCATTGCCAGCGCTGCCGCCATCCACCTCGCCTGCACAGTGCCCAATATCGACTGGGGCGTGAGCCTCACCCATTTCTATCTCGTCGAGGACCTGGTCCGGCGCCCGCTGGCTCTGCGCGACGGCCACGTCGCGCTGCCCGACGGTCCGGGTCTCGGCGTCGAGGTCGACGAATCCGCCGTCGAGCGGTTCCGCGTCCGCTAGCGGTCCCTTGGGCGGCTTGCCGGACATACGCCCACCGCTACCCAAAGATGAGAGCACCATGGCCCGCGTTTCCCTGATCGAACCCGACCAGCATCCCGAGCTTGCATCGATCCTCACCAAGATCCGCAGCGGCCGGCGTGGCACGGTGATCAACGTCTACAAGCTCTTGCTGCACACCCCCGGCATCGCCGAGATCTGGCTCGACCTGATCAATGCAGTGCGCTGGAAGACGAAGCTCGACGACCGGCTGCGCGAAATCGTGATCATCCGCGTCGGCCACCTCAACCGCTGCAGCTACGTGGTCCGGCAACACGTGCCGCTGCACTCCGCGCCGGCTGGCCTGACCCAGGAGGAAAGCGACGCACTCGCCGACTGGCGTGCCGGAATGCTTTTCAACGCACGCGAGCGCGCCGCTCTCGCCTTCACCGACGTCTCGACCCGCGAGGTGGAGGTTCCCGACGCCGTGTTCGACGAGCTCAAGCGGCATTTCAGCGAACGACAGATTGTCGAGTTGACCGTGCTGATCGGCGCCTACAACATGCACACGCGCATGTGCCAGGCGCTCAGAATTGATCCGCAGACGTAACGAAGGCATGATGATCCGTTTCCTGCTCGCGCTGTTCGCGGCCATGACCGTAGGCGGCCCGGCGCTCGCCCAGACCGGCTGGCCGGCGAAGCCGATCCGCATGATCGCGCCGTTCCCGCCGGCGAGCACGGCGGACGTGATCGCGCGCGTGCTCGGGCAGAAGCTCAGTGAACGGCTGCGGCAGCCGTTCGTCATCGACAACCGGGTGGGCGCGAGCGGCAACCTCGGCGCCGACGCGATCGCCAAGGCCGCGCCCGACGGCTACACGGTCGGCATCGTGACCTCGAGCACGCACGCCGTCGCCGCGAGTCTCAGCGCCAATCTGCCCTACGATCCGATCAAGGACTTCACGCCGATCACGATGATCGCAAACTCGCCGTACGTGCTGGTGGTCTATCCCGGCGTGCCGGCGAAGGACGTCAAGGAGCTCATCGCGCTCGCCAAGAGCAAGCCCGGTGTCCTCAACTACGGCTCGGCCGGACCGGCAAGCCTCGCGCATCTCGCTGCCGCGCTGTTCGCGACCCTCTCCGACATCGAGCTCACGCACGTCCCCTACAAGAGCACGGCGCAGTCGGTGGTCGATCTCATCGCGGGACGGCTCGACATGCAGTTCGCGACGATCGCGCCGAGCCTCGCCAATATTCGCGCCGGGCAGTTGCGTGCGCTCGCGGTGACCGGCCGCAAGCGCATCGAGGCACTGCCCGAGGTGCCGACCATGGACGAGGCCGGGGTCAAGGGCTACGAGGCAACGCTGTGGTTCGCACTGATGGCGCCCGCCGGTCTGCCCGCGGACATTGCCGACCGCCTCAACAAGGAAACGATCGACATCCTCAACTCGGCCGAAATGCGCGAGACGCTCGCGCAGCAAGGCTTCGTTGCCGATCCCGGCAGTCCCGACGCGCTCGTCGCGCAGATCCGCGGCGACATCACCAAGTGGCGCGACGTGATCGCCAAGGCGGGCATCAAACCGGAGTAATCGTGTTGTCGCGCGCTTTCGCGTGAAGCAAACCTGGGCTGCGACCAAACGGCGCATAGCGTTCATCGCGTCCCGCAGCCCGACACCGTTGTGATGCCATCGGGCCGATGAGGAACGACGCCGCGCAAGCCGGCATTGCAGATTCAACTTTTAGTGTTCCAGCACGTTTTCGGCATCGCATTCGGTCGTGTGCAGCCTGTCTGCGCGGTCACGGGTTTGCAGGACAAATTCGGCCAAGCTAGGATTGCCGAAAGCAAAACATCGCACTGGGAGCGAAACAATACGATGACGGTCGCTCAATCACATCGGCGCGCGCGCAAGACTTGAGGCGAGCACCGTCGCCGATGCAAGCCGGCACCACGGAAGCGACGCTCGGAGCCGCGCGCCAAAAGACAACAAGAAGCCAAATAGGAAAAGCGAAACGAGGGAGCAGAACTTGCAATACCTCACCCACCTCATGGAATGGCTGCAAGCCACGTCGTTGGCCGTATACATTCATCAAACGAAGTGGCTCTTCACCACCATCGAGGTGGTGCATGTCATAGCGATTTCGGTGGTGATCGGCTCGATCGCGATCGTCGACCTGCGTCTGCTCGGATTGGCTTCGACCAAGCGTCCCTTCACGGAGCTCGCCAGGGAGATCCTGCCGTGGACCTGGACTGCATTCATCATCGCGGCGATCGCCGGCTCCATGCTTTTCATCAGTCAGGCCACCCAATATTTCGCGAGCACGGTGTTCTGGATCAAGATGTCGGTCATGGCCCTGGCCGGGATCAATATGCTCATTTTCGAGTTCATGACGGTTCGCGATGCCCAGGCGTGGAACCTTGAGCCGACCCCGCCGCTGCCGGCGCGGCTCGCGGGCGGCATCTCGATCACGTGTTGGGCCTTGGTCTTCATTTTCGGACGCTGGACCGGCTTCAGCGTCCTGCCGGAGTGAGAGCGCTGCGGCTGCTTGCCATTGAGGCGCGCGCCGCCTGTTCGAGAACGGAGGACACCGCATGGATTTCATATTCGACTACATATCGGTGCGAACGTTCTGGCGGATCCTGCTGTTCTTTCATTTCGTGCTGGCAGTGGCTCTGCTGCTGGCGGTTACCCTTCAATCGGTGGCGGTCTTGATGCCGGTACGACAGGCCGCGGGCAATTTCATCCAGCGCGTACGTGCGGCTCCGCCAGCCTGGTATGTGCCGCTGATCGTCATCCTCTACGTGATCAACTTCCTCCTGGGCGCATGGGTCTACGTCAAGTACCGCACTTACGTGCGAATTCCGATGGAGCAACTTGGTCACTGGTGGACGGTCGGCACGTTCGAATTCAAGGAGCACATCATGTCGATGGGCATGGGGCTTTTGCCGGCCTATTGGTATCTCTGGCGCCAGCCCCTCTCTGAGGAGCACGCGAACCTGCGTAAGTGGGTGACGATTTTTCTCGCAATCAGCGTGTGGTACGCTTTTCTCGTCGGTCACACGGCCAACGACTTCCGCGGAGTCGGAGCATGACGCAGACCCTGGACATTCATGAGCGGTCCTCCGAACTTGGCCCCTCTCCCGCGATCGGCGCGCCAACATCGACCACCAGAACGACCAGCAGGTTCGAGACGTTCGCAATCACCTTCGGAATTGCATTTGCGGTCCTCTATACGGTCTTCGAACAGCTGAATTGGCCGCTGTTCACCTATCACCCTGCCGTGGGCAAGGTGGACTTCTGGATGCAGCGCCCCCGCAGCGGGGAAGGTCCGCCGATGTACTGGTACGGCTGGCTTGCGCTCTCCTTCGCCGGCGCGGCGGTCCTGGGCTGGATCGCCACGGTCGTTCCCCGGCAATGGCTTTACCGCGCCACCATCTTCTGCTGCGCGCTGGCCGCGCTCTGGCCGGCAGCGTACGCGGGTGCGATCTTCCTCGCTGATCGGGTGAGCTTTGACGCCGAGTTCCTGAAGTCGGTTTGGCTGACGGCCATTCCGGCTTTGGTCGCGGCAGCCGCCGTGGCCTATCTGGTCTCCGCCCGGTCGACACAACGGCTGTGGATCTGGCTGGTCATGATTGCACCGATCGGCGGCCTCGCCGTCCTTGGCTACTCGCTCAAGTCGTTCTTTAGCCGGTAGCAATGTCTGCCGCCGGTGGCTAAACTTCATCGGCGTGCTTTAGCGTGCCGCACACCGTCGCAGGAGGTCGGGATGAGATTCCTAGGTCGTCGCACGGGCTGGATTGCAGGCATGGTCGCCGGCTTCTGCGCCGTGTCGACCGCCTTGTGGGCGGGCGGCTCCGGCTTCGGCGATGACGATGACCCCGGCGAGGATGAAGGTCCGTCCTATTTCGGCTTCGTCAGGGATTCCGGCGGCGGCACGCTCCCCGATGCCAAGGTCACCGTAGCGGTCAAGGATCGCGGCGGCGTGGTCACGCGCACAGACGCACTCGGCGCCTACAAGGTGCCCGGCTTCGGCAAGGAGATCAGCCCCAACGACGTCGAGATTTCTTGTGAGAAACAAGGCTACCGGCAAAGCCGCGTGCTGCGACGCAATCTGCCGCCACCCGATTCCAAACTTCCAGTTGAAACTGACTGCCTGATGCAGCGCGGCGCCTGACGTGTGCCGCAGCAAGGCGGCGCCCCAAGCCGCCTTACGCCATCACGCACTGATCAAAGCGCGCGCTGAACGTCACGACGCATCGTGCGCCGGCGATCGAGAAGCTTGCTGTCCTTCCTAAGCCACTCGTGCTCGCACGCGCAGAACGGACAGAATTTGCGAGAGAAGATGTTGGGAAGGGTCGCCAGCTGTTCCGGCGCGATATCGACGCCCATGAATAGATAATGTCCGGTAAACCGGCAGCGGGTGACGACCTGCGCCATGACACTTCCTCGACATCCCCCTCTCCTTGCTTCCTTCGCCTCGACAACACTTCCCTGGCGGCAAAGGTTCCAGGGGGGCGCGAGGGCCCGGGCCCAGGGTCAAGCGACGTCAGCAGCGGCCGCCGCAGGTCCATGCCGCCTTGGTCGTGAACTCGACGGCGAATGTCCGCTTGGCTGATCGGGGGATCGAGACGACGATCTCGTCGCCCTCGCTTTCGGTACGCCAGTAGGTGCCGGTGCGCGGGGCGGCGTTTGCGGCGTCGGCACGCGGAACCGACTTACCGTCGATTTTCACGTCGCCGACCGGCGCATGGACGCCGTGGAAGTGCAGGAGATAGGCGCGCGATGGCACAGCCCAATAGCGTCCGTCGCCGCTTTGCGCGTTGATATCGAACCTGACCGAGTCACTGCTTTGCTCGAAGCTCAAGCGAGTGCGCTGGAACTTGCCCTTTTGATAATCATTGCTGCGGCCATCGTCCTCATAGAGTTCGAACTCGCTGGTCTGCTTCTCCTCCACCGTCTCATCGGCGCTGAAGCTGTAAATGTGGACTGACAAGGGATCGACCGGCTTCTCCGCCGTATACTGCATCGACGGCCCGAGCGGGATCACCGCGCCGGCCCGGACATAGACCGGCAGGCGGTTGAGCGGCACGGAGTCGCGCTCGATCTCGCGTCCCCCGGATTCCGGCTTTTGCTCGTGGAAAAAGTCGTACCAGAGCCCGTTCGGCAAATAGACCTTGCGGTCACCACGGTCGTTGAACAGCGGCGCGACCAAAAGATTGTCGCCGACGAAGAACTGATCGTCGATCTCGTGAGCTGATGGTTCCGAGGGTTCCTGCATCGGCAGCGAGCGCAGCATCGGAACGCCCGTGCGATGCGCAAGTTCATGCAGCGAATAGAGATAGGGAACCATTTGATAGCGCAGGTTCAGGAAATCGCGCGCCGCCTCCTCGACTTCCTCGCCATGCGCGTAGGGTTCGTGATCGCCTTGGCCGTGCGACCACATGAAGGGGTGGAACGTCCCGGCGGCGAACCACCGCGCGTACAGGGTATCGGGACCCTTGCGGTCCCACCCGCCGATGTCCTGCCCGACATTGGAAAAGCCCGAGAGGGTCAGGT
>Ga0066903_100002902_pt1 | contig 13711 bp, 8 predicted proteins | sample PanSoiMetaGPlot1_FD_67491 | JGI IMG/M metagenome (GOLD analysis project Ga0066903, IMG submission 67491) | Tropical forest soil microbial communities from Panama analyzed to predict greenhouse gas emissions - Panama Soil - Plot 1 (version 2) | ecosystem: Environmental > Terrestrial > Soil >... | reverse complement strand
TGCGACTTGTTCCGCTTGGACAAATCGCGCCACCTTCAGTCCCAGTGCTGCTACCGCCGGGAGTCGGTGGTAGTCCCGTTCCGGGCGCGCCCGCGCAAGCTCCTCCAGTAGCCGCGCCTGCCCAAGCTCCAGGCGCACCGCCCATACCGGTGGTGTCAGGTCCAGCCGGCGCACGGATCACCGTGACTCTCGACAACATTCCACTTGGCGAAGCGCTGCGGTACGTCGCCAACCAGGCGGGGTTGAAAGTTAAGGTGGAACCGTATGCAGTGGCCGTTATTCCTCTCACCGAGCAAAGCAACGACCTGATCACGAAACGGTATCACGTGCCTCCCGAATTTTTTGGCGGACCTCTCGATGTTGGGTACTACCTCGGAAGCAGTGTGGGCGGAGGCAACGTGAGCGGCGGCGGCCAAACCGGATACACTGGAGTTTCAGAAGCGCCGCCTGTATCGGAAAATGTTATTCAGAAGGAGGCAGTTAGTTTCCAAAGTACCGCCGGAGTGGGCTACGGTGCTAGTGGATCGAGCCAGGCAAATCAATTGCAAGGCACTGCCACGACGCGTCAGACTTTGACAAACGATCGTCAATTGGTCGGTCGAGCGGATGCGAAGACGATGTTGCAGAGCATGGGGGTGTCATTTCCCGGCGGCGCGAGCGCCACGTTCTGGCCGCATAGCGGCACGTTGATCGTTCGCAACACACAGGACAATCTGGACATGGTGGATGCGTTGGTTGACCAGGCGAATGCTTCGGCGCCGAAGCAGGTCTCGATCGAATCGAAGTTTGTCGAGATCAACCAAAACAATGCAAAGGAACTGGGTTTTGATTGGTTGCTCGGCCCCTTTAGCTTGAACGGGAAAGTTTTCGGCGCAGGCGGAACCGCCGGGAACGGCGTGCCTGTTGCTGGGCAGAATTTTCCTTTTAATGATCCGGTTACCCAAAGTCCAATTGGACAAAATCCGGTCACGTCCGGAAACCGCAGCGGCAATTTCGCAATCAGTGCGAACGCCCTCGATGCGCTTTTGGTTCCTGGTCTTGGGCAAGCTGTTGGCGTTGCCCCATCGATGTTTGGATTAGCCGGTGTTTTCACGAATCCACAGTTTCAAGTCGTTATTCGTGCGCTCAACCAGAAGAAGGGAATCGACCTCCTCTCTGCGCCCAGTGTTACCACGAAGAGCGGTCAGCGCGCGATCATCGAAGTCATTCGAGAATTGCGATACCCGAGGACATATACTCAGCCACAAGTTCCCTCGATTAGCAGTACGACGGGAACAACGGTTATTGGAGCCGCCGCCGCTGTGCCAGTAGTCGTCACGCCCACGACACCTCAGGATTGGGAAACGCGAAATACCGGTGTGACACTGGAAGTCGAACCAGTTGTTGGCGGGGATGCAACGACGATAGATCTTAACTTGATTCCGCAGGTCGTAGAATTTGAAGGCTTCATCAATTACGGCAGCCCGATTAATGCCATCGGCGTCAACACCGTAGCTGGTATTTCGGTTTCTCAACCGGTCGAGCTGACGGCAAACGTCATCAATCAGCCGGTGTTTAGCACGCGTAAGGTCACGACGAGCGTCAGTGTTTATGACGGCCAAACGGTGGTGCTTGGCGGATTGATGCGTGAAGACGTGCAGAAAACTGAGGATAAGGTGCCGATCATCGGCGACATTCCGCTTGTCGGCAGGGCGTTTCGCACGAACGCTGAGCAGCACACCAAAAAGAACCTGGTCATCTTTGTCACAGCGAAGATCATCACACCTGCCGGTTTGCCGCTGAACGAGGAAGAAGAAGGCCTTCTCCCGCCGGAGTTGCCTGAAATTCCCGCCTACAAGAAGTAGGGCTGCGCCGCGTTTAAATTGAGGTAGGGGCGGTTCACCTGAACCGCCTCCACAGGCTGGGGTCAATCGCCGCTACCTGCGGGATTCTGAATGTGGGATGAACACGCAAGGCCAATCGGCTTCGTTTTGAGTCAAACCAGCGCGAACTGGAAGCAAATTTCTCGGTCAAACTGTCATCATGAGGCAGCCAATGATCGAAAAAATTTCGTTGCCACTCTATGCGACTGAGCTTCGCAGTAATTCTTTTGAAGTCGCGAATCAGGTGTGAAAGCGAGTCGTGTCCATCAATCCCGATCAGCGCATGCAAATGGTCCGGCATGAGCAATAGAAGATGCAAGTTCCAGCCGCCACGCCCGTGATAGATCCGTGCGGTATCAAAAAGGGCTTTCGCGGTTTTTTCATCACAAAGCTGATTTGATCCGCGTTTCTGGCAGCAAATCGTGATGAAATAGACGGCGCCGAACCGCGTTATGTGATCCAGTCGCTTGCGCAGAACCCGCGGCATTGCGCCATCATATCAATACTCGGAGCACTTTAGTAGGGGCGGTTCACCCGAACCGCCCAAGGCGATTGAAATTCGCTCGACTCCAGTGATCAAGGCGATTGAGGTCAATCGCCCTTACCTCCGGTTTGACCTGGATCGACTCGATTAATCGGCTATCAAGGATCTCCGCAAATCTGCGTAATCAACGGATCAACTTTTTCAAAATTTTTGAGAACTTGGCTCCAAAATTTCCGGAGAAAGAAGTGAAAGGCTGTTTCCGTGGATTCCGTGGACTCAACATTCAACCTCGTTTGGACCAAATCCGTGCAATCCGCTTGTCGCGCAGTAGCTCATCCGAGGGCGGATGGTCTCCCTGGAATTCTCTCCCTCACACCTAAGCATCTGGGAATGAACCAAACCTTCACTTCGCAAACCTCTGTGGCCTCAGTACGGAAGATTGGGGTACCGGCTGGCAAAAAAAGCAAAAATAATTATTGACTTTATCCGTGAAGACTGCGATAACGCGCCACTTCAGAGTTAAAAAAAGCTCTGAAGAAACCTCAACCCCAAACCAAAGGAAAACCCAGAACAAAACCCTCTGAGAGACCGGTAGCGGCGGTTCGCCTTAACCGCCTCGGCGATTGAGGTCAATCGCCGCTACCAATCAAGCCTCAGAACAACCCGCAGAAAAGAAAACCCACATGAAAATCCAAGTAAAAAAATTCTTCTCAGCATTCACACTTATTGAGTTGCTGGTCGTGATTGCGATTATCGCAATCCTGGCCGCTTTCGCCGTGCCCGCGCTCACCTCAGCTCTAACGAAGGGCAAGATGACTGGCACAATGAATAACGCGCGCCAGCTTTACCTCGCCCAATTCCAGATGTCGAACGACGGCGCGGCGACGGGCGACGCAACTTCGGCATGGCCCGGCGATCTTGTTGCCCAGGGCCTGGCGACCGGGCCAGGAACCTTGACGAATTACCTTAACGTATTGTGTCAAAAAGGTTATTTGCGTGGCGGCGATGCATTGAAGCTTTTGACCGCTTCTGGCGCGCCGTACACCGCTACGGTGACCACCGCTAATGGTGTCGACTCGCTAAGCAATCCTCAAGGGATAGGCGCTTTGAAAGTTTACCCTGTCACTGACGCGGATACGGTGAGTGCGATCTTTTGTGACACCCATAACTATGTTTATAACACCCTCCTGGTCTCAACGGGCCAACCTTACGGCACAAACGGCTTCATAGTAGTCCATAAGGGGGGCGACGCGGCTATCTTTAGAGCAGGCCAGGCCCAAAACCAAAATCCGCCCTGGGCTACTACCACAGTGTTTCAGACGCAGGTCGGGATGCTACCCGGTGACACCGTGGGAACTATAGGAACGGAATCCGCTAATAGCCTTTATTCGCAGCCATAAGGAAAAAAAGCTGGCTCGTTTAAATTAATCAATTCAAGGCGCCCCGTCTCTGCGGGGCGCTTTTGTTTTGTAGCCGCCTCGCTGGGTCGAGGCGTTGATGGCGTCTTGTCGGTAGGGCGATGGAAAGGCCGGCCGTTGCTTCGTACCCGTTGCAGGGTCACAATCGAGCCGAGGCATCGGCGAGATAGAAGGTAAAGTCGCGAGGGTAGCGACGAGAGAGCTGGGAAGCGAGCGACTTTCAATCGCCAAGGCGGTTCGGGTGAACCGCCACTACCTTCCACGCGAACACGGCACTGACTAGCCACTCCGCAAGAGAACTCGATCCGAAACAATTTGAGCGTTTGGTGGGTCAAGCCTATCTGATAGCCTCGCAAAGGCATGGCTAAACGGACTGCGCAAAAGCGTAACGACGGGCGTGTCTCCGCACCACGGCAGGAAGATTTCATTTCCAGCTCGCGCGAGCGCAAGCGGAACGCATGCGCTACTACAACATTCGGGCGAACCGACCTTCTCATCCTGCTCGGTCTGGCGGTAGTGACGTTTGGCATCTATGCGCAAGTGATCGGGCATCGCTTCATCACGTTCGATGACCCCACGTATATCCAGGAAAATCCAATGGTGAATCGCGGTGTTACGCTCGCGGGACTCGGCTGGGCGTTTACCACCTTTTACGCGGGGAACTGGCATCCACTGACATGGATCGCCCATATGATCGATAGCCAACTCTTCGGCATGTTTGCCGGTGGCCACCTGCTCGTTAACGCGCTGATTCATGCGGCAAACACGTTGCTTCTCTTTTGGTTTCTGTTTCGAACAACACACGCCCGCTGGTCGAGTGCGCTGGTCGCGGCGCTTTTTGCGCTGCATCCGTTGCACGTGGAATCGGTAGCGTGGGCGGCTGAACGCAAAGATACGCTCTCCACATTTTTCGGCTTGCTGTCGCTCATCGCTTACACGCGTTACGCAGAGGCGCCTTCGATCAGGCGTTACGCATGGGTCGCCGTCATGCTCGCGCTGGGGTTATTGGCCAAACCAATGCTGGTGACGTGGCCTTTTGTCATGTTGCTCCTCGATTACTGGCCGTTAAGACGATTCGCAAATCTGATGGGGAAGGAACATCAGCGAAGCGCTTCCCACAGGACAGCGGCTGCAGGCATCGGCTCGTTAGTATGGGAGAAATTGCCGTTGTTTGCCCTGGTGGCAGCGTCCGCGGTGATAACCTTCCTCGCGCAATCCCATGGAGGCGGTGTGCGCACCTTCACGGAAGCTGCTGTTACGCTGCGGCTGTCGAACGCGCTCGTCTCGTATGCGAAATACTTGCTGCTCGCGTGCTGGCCGAATGATCTTGTCGTGTTTTACCCATTCCCGAAGGCGGGTATACCGGCCTGGCAGATCATCGGCGCGGCGTTGCTATTGATCGCAATTACGGCATTCTGTTTTTCTCAACGGAAACTCCGGCCGTACCTCATAGTAGGCTGGCTTTGGTTCCTGGGAACACTGATTCCTGTTATCGGACTTGTTCAGGTCGGCGGGCAAATCATGGCGGACCGCTACTTTTATATTCCGTCAGTCGGTTTGTTCATTGCGATTGTGTTCGGATTAGCGGATATCGCGGAGAGGCGACGCGTTGCGCCGTGGCTCAGTGCAGTAATAGCGAACGTGGTTCTGCTGGTTCTTGCTGCTCTTACCAACGCGCAGATTCATCGGTGGAGTGACAGCTTCACTTTGTTTAAGCACGCGCTTGCAGTCGCCCCGCCAAGTGCGCTCGCAGAGGACTGTCTGGGGTTGGCCCTGCACAAAAGCGGACAGCTCGATGAAGCCGTGCCCCATTTTGAGAAGGCGCTCCAACTGAGATCCGATGACTACTTGGCGCTATTGACCATGGGCGTTACCCGTTTTTACCAAGGCCGGGTGCCGGAAGCCATCGAATATGCCCAGGCGGCAATCCGTTCCAACGCGGACCGGCCCAAAGCGCACAACCTACTGGGCATGTCCTTCGCGAAGCAGAACCGCAACGAAGCCGCGCTTGATGAAATGCGCCGCGCGTCAGAGTTAGACCCGAAAGACGCGGAGATTCGCAACGACCTTGGACTGGTGCTGGCGCGTCTGGGCAGAATTCCGGAGGCTATCGATCAATTTCACAAAGCGGTGCGGCTGGATCCCAGTAACGCTGCTTCGGCCCATGCCAATCTTGGGTGGGCCCTCCTTCACTCCGGTAAACCCAGGGAGAGCATTTCGGAATTTGAGGCAGCGTTGCATCTCAACCCGGAGTTCAAAACTGCGGTCGACGGTCTGCGTCAGGCGCAGGCGCAATTAAGCCCGCAACAATAGCGGAGCGAAATGTTGTAGCCGCCTCGCGATGTTGAGGTGCCCCAGCGCTGTCGAACTTTTGCATACCATCGAAACTCGTGCTTGTGGTCGCGTAGACGGCCATTGCAGGTTTTCCGGCACACAGCGCAATTATTTGTCTTTAAGGAGGTGTGGCGCGAAAACGTAGCGGCGAAGCCCTCGTGGCGGAAGTAGTCGCGGCGCGCTTGCCACGTTTCCATGCGTGCGAGATGGCTCGTAGTAACCCACCAGATTACTTGGCCCGAAAAACGAGATAAGGCTCCGGCGGGATTCGGGCAAACACCCAGGGCAACGGGCCCCATCTGCTCGAATAAAATCCAGCACCCGTTTCTGGACTCATTGTTGCCAACAAAAACTGGGGAAAATTAACTAGCTCCGTCCGACCAGGTGTTGCCGGCAAAGTTTGACTGATGTTGCTGTTATTCACTGGAATGATAATCAGGTCACCAGAAACTATCCCGCGCTCATTCTGGTCCACCGGCTTTGCCCTCCATTGCTCCATATAGTATTGGAACCCCCAATGTCCCTCGAACCATACCGTCCCTGGCTCGGTCTGGAATCGATTCTGGAAATCCTTGGAGGCCAGCCGTGCCGTATTAGCAAACTTGTAATCGGCCGTTGTAGTTAAAAGAGAAACCAGCGCGGCCGGGAGCAGCGGCCACCAAAGCGTGCGACCATTACTTGCCTGTGAGGTTTTAAATCGTCTGAGCAAGAGAATCATCACCGCGGGCGACATCGGCAGGAGCGTTCGAGCGGTGATAGACCAGTTCATGATTGCAGCGAAAAAGAAGGTCCCGATTACCCAAAGGCTGAGCAGAACCGAATCCGCGGTTCGCCGCTGGGCGACATCGCCCACCGCCAGCGCAAGAATCCCAATGCCGATGGTAGCAAACATAGCTTCGGGGGCCGTGATCGCGATGGAACCGGTCGCGAGTCCGGGGCCAATACCGAAATAAAGTAGCAGGAGCAAGGCGACGAAGATCGCGAGTCCGCTGATGAGAACGCGCCGTGACCTAAGGAAGGGCACATAGAAAACAGCTGGAAAAAGACAACCGCCGGTGAACGAAAGCCCGACAACAAATTGCGCAAACAAGTGCTTCTCCTCGGTCGTCCTATGTTTCGACGGATAAATCATAGCGTTGCTGAAAAGGCCCTCACCGTATTTGGCTTTCGTCATTACTTCATAGATGATGATCGCCGTGACCGGAATGAGAAGAAGCAGAAGCCGGTAGGTGAAGCGGCGATGTCGCACCAACGTATAAGCCGCCAGAAGCGGCACCAGACTGGCTCCAAAGTATTTCGTCAGCGCGGCCGCGGCGGCGAGAACGGATGCTAAGAAAAGAAGTCCGTAGCTATGACGCTCGAGCCCACGCAACCAGCTCTCGACTGACCACACCCACAGTGCCAACAGCCAGACATCGGACATTACTCCCGTTGCCGAGACCAGGAAGACGGGCGTGAAAAGCATAAGGAGGGCGGCTAATAGTGGTGAATCGCAAAGGCGCCGCGCCAAAAAGAACGTGCCGAGCGTGGCCGCGACTGCTGGAACGAGGAAAGCGCCATGCATTGCCGGCTCGCTCCAACCAAGGAATGTGGCGGCCAGGGCAATGTAATATGAACTTAAAGGTGGATTTTGCATGACCGAAAACATTGGCTGAGCAAATCCATACCAGTTCAGCGAGAACCCGTACGGGTCGCCCGGATGCTGAGATACTTGCTGCGCAATCCACAGAAAAAGCGGATCGTCGATGTGGAAGGCTTTGTTCAGAAATGGACGGAGAACAGCAATCACCGCAAAGACGGCGAAGAACGCGTCGCGAGTTGCCGAATTTTTCACGCCGAATTAATACCAGGTTAAACGTCAACCTGGAAGCGTGTAAGTATTCTTCGTAGAATCGGCGATGAAAATGACCGTTCACCTTCCGCCGGGTTGGTGCTAATCCGCTGAGAGAGTAGGGCCTGTGTCGGCGATCCGCACTTCTAATGCGCGTGGAATAGGTCACACAGCAATCTTCGCCTCTGTATTTTCGCTCTAGGACGAGAGACACCGAAGTCAATAATTGACGGGCGATAGTTCGGTCGCTCAATCTGAAGACCCATGACATTGAAGCGGATACCGACATTTGGATTGGAAACTATGGCAGCGCTGATTGGTACCGCCTTCTCGGCCATACTGCTGGTGATCACGGCGATGAATGCCGGGCCGTTGTGGCGTGACGAAACCAATACCTTCAATCTCGCACACATGCCCTCGCTCAAAGCCATGTGGCAAAACCTGCCGTTTGAATCATTTCCGTTGCTCTGGCCGCTACTGGTGCGCGGATGCGGCATGTTCGGGCTGACCGACAGCGACATGGGGATCCGTATTTTGGGGCTGGGTATTGGTTTGTTCTTACTGATTTCGCTGTGGCTGTGCCAGCGTTGGATTGGGGGGCGCCCGCCCACCTTGAGCATCGCCTTGCTAGGCGGTTTGCCCGCCTTCATTTTTGTTGTGGGAGAGAATCGCGCCTACGGATTGGCGAGCTGCTTGCTGGTGCTCAGTTTTGGCACCATCTGGCGGATTTTGGCGTCCCCGAGTAAGTCGCGGATCCTTTCAGCAGGTCTTATCTGCCTGCTGTTCACCCAATGTGTCTATTACGACGTGATCTTTCTCGGTGCGATGCTGGCAGCTGGAGCCCTGGTGGCAATCCGGCGGCGACAGTGGAAAATAGTTTGGACGATGGCGGGCATCGGTTTGGTAGCCGGGGCATCTTTGTTGATTTATTTGCCGATCTTCCATCAGGTTCCGCAAGACCCATCGTTTGTGCGCTCGCCGTCCTTTGACGCTGCAACCGTTTGGAACGGACTCGGCGACGCTCTGGCCGCACGAAGCAGTGCCAACCCTGCCGGTGCCAACGGACCGCAGATCTGGATTTGGATCGGGCTTTTATTGGCAGCCATCATACTGGCCATCGTACTGCAAAGAACACACGCACGGCAAACACCGAAACCGGAAGTTATGTTGGACAGTACCAACGGGGAGCGATCTGACCGGGCACTGTTTTGCGTGACTAGCGTCGTTCTGGGAATCATCGGGTATTTTGGGTTCCTGCTCAGATTGCGGTTTTTCATGCAGCCATGGTATTACGTCGAGATCCTGATCCTCTGCGCTATTTGCCTCGACGGTATCTTAACTGCGAGCTGGCCGGCGCTCCGTCCGTGGGGATTATTGCGTATTGTATTCCTGCTGGAGATGATGCTGCTAAACACCAGGCCGGCGTGGGCGGAAGCGCACACCCGTCGGAGCAATCTAGATGTGGTTGCAGCTTTTCTCAGCCAGAACGCCTCAGCGGGCGACCTCATCGTGGTTCAGGATGCATGGGAGGGTATCACGTTTGACCGGTATTACCGCGGCCGCGCTCAATGGCTCACCGTACCTCCAATCGATTCGCACGAGGTGCATCGCACCGATCTAGTAATCGCTGAGATGAACCGACCGGAGACGATGACTCCGGTATTAGATGCGATAACGAACACGCTGACCAGCGGCAACGATGTTTGGGTGGTGGGCAGCATACCCATCGTACGTTCACGGGATGCGCCAACCGGGCCAACTCCGCTGCCGCCCCTGCCGTCCCAAATGCCCACCCGATGGTGGTACGGCTCGTATTTATATTGGTGGAACCAACAGGTTACAAAGCTCGTATTGGATCATGCGCAGGAAGGAGAGACCGAAACAATTGCTGCGCTAGGACCGGTGAACCATTTCGAAAACGTTTCAGTCACGCGATTCACCGGGTACAAGCCCGGTAGCGGATGATCCGAGAGAGTATCGCGGTGCCGTTCCCCCTAAAGTACGATCTTTGCAACTCTAAGAGAAATGACGTAGCGATCCTAGCATAGAAGGTATTCAACGTTTACCCTCGGCTTCGCAATGCTACGCAGCGGCAATGCCCTAAACACTTTGACGAAATCCAAGTCGTCCCATAGTTTCCGAGGCTTCCCCGACATGGTGCAATCTCAAGAGCGGCGTTCCATTTCCGTCGTCACGCCGGTTTATAACGGCGAAGCTTCCATCGGCGAATTGTGCCGGCGCTTGGCGGAAGTGTTGCCGCGCATCTCGGCGCAATACGAGATTATCCTCGTTAATGATGGCAGCCGGGATCGAAGTTGGGAGGTGATCTCGGAGTTGTGTTTGCGATCGCGCGAGGTACGAGGTCTGAACCTGATGCGTAACTATGGCCAGCACAACGCGCTGCTCTGCGGCATTCGCGCGGCGCGGCATGAGATTGTCGTGACCATGGACGACGACCTGCAACATCCGCCGGAGGAAATTCCGCAGCTGCTCGCTGGGCTGGCGCAGGGCCAGGTCGACGTGGTCTACGGCCGGCCGGAACGGGAACAGCACGGTTTCTGGCGCAACCTTGCGTCGCGGGCGACGAAGCTGGCGATGGAACAGATGATCGGCGCGAGCAACGCCCGCGACATCAGTTCCTTTCGGGCGTTCCGGACTCACTTGCGCGAAGGCTTCGCAAATTTTCAAAGTCCGTTTGTTTCCATCGACGTGTTACTCACCTGGTCCACGGCACGGACGACGGCGATTGACGTCCGGCGTGACGCGAGAAAAATCGGCAAGTCCAACTATACGACCTGGAAACTTGTGGTGGGTACGATTAACGTGGTGACGGCGTTCAGCACGGTGCCGCTGCGGCTGGCGACGTTGCTGGGATTTTTCATGGCGCTGCTCGGCAGTGGAATTCTGGTTTTCGTGCTCGGGAATGATGTTTTGCACGGAAGCGTTCCGGGATTTCCATTTCTGGCGTGCATCATCACAATTTTCGCCGGGGCGCAGCTCCTGGCGCTAGGGGTCATCGGGGAATACCTAAGCCGGATGTTCATGCGAAGCATGGGCAGTCCCATTTATGCGGTGAAGGAAGCGATCGGTTCGCAGCCCGTGTCGGCCACGACTGAAACACATTCAACGAATGAATCCTCATAATCTCGACGTCCTGACCGGTGCGTATAGCGAGCAGTTCAAGTTTCACGACGAAAATCTGATCATGCTCGGCTGGTATGCCCGGCGCATGATCAAGGCGCTCCGCGGCCGGTCGCATCGCAGCGTGTTGAGCCTCGGCATCGGGCACCAGGTTTTGCCGAACGCCATTGTCGAAGGGCTCGCCGAGGGGCTGAACCGTTACGTGATTCTCGAGGGCTCGCGCGATATCATCGAGAATTTCCGTTCGCGCGCGAAACTCCCGTCGCACGTCGAACTTATTCACTCGCTGTTCGAGGATTTTAAGCCCAGGGAAAACTTCGATGTGATCGAAATGGGATTTGTCCTGGAACACGTGGATGATCCGGGCGTGATCGTCCGGCAGTTTTCGCGCTACCTCGTGCCGGGGGGCGCCATGTTCATCGCGGTTCCGAACGCGCGATCGCTGCATCGCTTGATCGGACACGAAGCGGGGTTGCTGGATAATTTGTACCGGTTGAGCGCGGAAGATCTGCAGCTGGGTCACCAGCGTTATTTCGACTACGGCTCGCTCTGTAAACTGGTGCTCGAGTCCGGGCTCAAGATCGTCAACACCGAAGGCATTCTCCTCAAGCCGGTGACGACGGGCCAGCTGCGGAGTCTGAATCTGCCGGCGGCGGTGGTGGACGGGCTGCTCAAAGTGGGTGTGAACCACCCGGAGATCTGCAATTCGATTCTGGTTGAGGCGAGGCTTTGATGCCCGGATCCTTATCCATCGTCAACGTCCTGCTGGTGGCCGGCGGTGGTTTCCAGGGACTTGCTTTGCTAAAGGGATTGCTGCGGGCGGGAAACATCCGGGTCGTGCTGGCGGATTGTTACGAAGAGAACATCGGCCGTTACTTTACACACCGTTCGTATGCGGTTCCGCCGATTGCGCGCCAGGGGGAATTCATCAAAGCGCTGCTCGAGATCTGTGAGTCGGAAAAAATTCAATTCGTGTTTCCTTGCACGGAGCGGGAGTTGCTGTTGCTGGCGGAACATGAATCCGAGTTTGCAGTGCGCGGAGTGAAGCTGGCGATGTCCGGCGCGAAACTTCTGGAACGAATCTGCGACAAGAAACAGCTCTGCTCCTTTCTGCAGAGCGAAGGCTTGCCGGTTCCGAAACTCATCGACGTCGCTGCGCCCGCGCTGAAATTCCCGATCCTCGGAAAACCGGCGAACGGTTGGGGCGGCCGCGGACAAATCGTGCTGCATTCGGCGGATGAGTTGAAACGCCATTCATTGAAAGAGCTGCGGGAAACCCACGTGTGGCAGCCGTTTCTCGAGGAGTTCACCGAATACTCGGTTGACTTCGCGATCAACTTCTCCGGGCAGGTCTCCGAAACCTGCATCCGCGAACGGGTGAGGGCCTCGGGTGGATTTGCGGTGATCGCGACGGAACGTCATCCGGACCGGGTCGCAAAAATCGCGGAACAATTTATCCGGAGCATCGCCCGCCATGGAGGAGTAGGAATTTTCAATCTGCAGATCATCAGCGCGGGGAGCGAGTGCTTTATCTCCGACGTCAATCCGCGCATGGGGACCTCAGCGGTGTTTGGCTACGGCCTGGGCGTGAATCTGCCGGTGTTTGTCTGTTCGCCCGCGGCAAAAGTGGAACCGGCCGGAACTCACTCGTCGCGCCGGCCGCTCAGGATGGTGCGTCATCTGGAGGAATTGTTCGTGCGAAACGAAGGGCTCGATGGGATCCGTGGGGTGATCTTCGATCTGGACGACACGTTGCTGGATCAAAAGCGCTGGATTCTGAGCAAGCTCCGAAAGGTGCATCGTGATTTTGAATCGCGACTGCCGGAAGCCAAGGCTTTTCTCGCGAAGGCAATGGCGATTCTCGAGGAGGGAAATCGCAGCGGATTGATCGACGCGCTGCGGGACGGTTTTGGTCTCGGCGCCGAATTGGGCTGGGAACTGATCGAGGCCTATCGCAACGTCAGGCCGCCGGAAGCGCGGGTGTTCGACGACGTCCGGCCGCTGTTGGATGAGTTGAAGCGACGCGGATACCGGCTGGGAATTTTGACGAACAATCCGCCGCAGTCGCAGCGACAGAAGATGACGGCATGCGGATTTCAGGATTGTTTCGACGAAATTGTTTACGCGCAGGAACTCGATGCAGAGAAGCCGGCGCGGGACGGGTTTGTCGAAATAGCGCGCCGGCTCAAACTCGCGCCGGAACAATTGGTGATGGTCGGCGACCATCTTTACAGCGACATCGGCGGAGCGTTGGGTTCGGGCTATGCCCATGGCTTTTTCATTCAACGACCGGGTGGATTCTTTAACTTCGACGTCGGCATCTTCGCAGAGGTGTGTGGTGGCGGGGAAAAGTTCACCGTGATCACGAGCCTGCGGGAGATGCTGCCTCATCTCGGAGCCACGCGATGAAATGCGTCATCCTGCAACCGAGTTACATTCCGTGGCGGGGGTACTTTCACCAGGTGCAGAAGGCGGACGTGTTTGTTTTCTACGATTGCGTGCAGTACGACGATCGCGGCTGGCGCAATCGCAACCGGATCAAGACTGATGCCGGTCTCCAGTGGCTCACCATCCCGGTTTACAGCAAGGGCGCGCAAACGCAGGCCATCCCGATCAAGGACGTGCGGATCGTTCGCGACCA
>Ga0066903_100002901_pt1 | contig 13713 bp, 14 predicted proteins | sample PanSoiMetaGPlot1_FD_67491 | JGI IMG/M metagenome (GOLD analysis project Ga0066903, IMG submission 67491) | Tropical forest soil microbial communities from Panama analyzed to predict greenhouse gas emissions - Panama Soil - Plot 1 (version 2) | ecosystem: Environmental > Terrestrial > Soil >... | reverse complement strand
TCGGCGTTCGGCCAGGGACGCCAGGCATCGCTCCGTTATACGGCAGCCCGTGCACGGCATGGTGATAAGTTCGTCCCCGAGGCGGGTGAGTTCGGCGGCGGGCTCGGGTCCCTGCCGCGCGCGACGGAGGCGCCGTAGAATGTCGTCGAACCGGTGGCGGGTCAGGACGCGATCGCCGCACGGCCGCTCGGTCAGCGCGTCCGGCGGCAGCCCCGCGAGGCGCCGCCGGATCGCTTCCACTTCCGGGGTCCGCGTGTAGGCGGCAAACGAACGTCGCACCAGCCGCTCCGCGTTCGCAAGGCCGGTCCGGTTCAGAAGGTTCAAGACCTGCGTGTCGCTCGGCGCAAACGCCGAACGGATAGGTTCCGGGGCGGCGTCTGCGAGCGCGAGTCCCTCGTCGGCATCGTCCGGCATCGGAGCGACGATCACCGCCACCCCGAGCGTATCACGGCCGCGGCGGCCAGCGCGGCCGGTCATTTGATGGAACTCCGTCGCCGTGAGGGGTTCGGGTCCGTCCGGGCCATGGCGGTGGAGGGTCGACAGCACGACGGTACGCGCCGGCACGTCCAGGCCGGCGGCCAACGTGGTGGTGGCGCACACGAATCGGACGAGCCCTGCTTCGAGGAGTTCCTCGACGCACATGCGCCACGCGGTGAGGTGTCCCGCGTGATGGGCCGCCACTCCGGCCCGGCGAAGGCCCGGGAGCAGCGGATGCCCCCGGAGTTGCGGCACCCGGCGGAGCCAGTCTTCGATGCGCCGCGACCGATCAGGCTCACCGGGCGTGACCCGCGTCGACAATTGACGCGCCGCGTCGTCGCACTCGCGGCGGCTCGGAAAGAACAGGATCGCCGGCGCCAGCCGATAGCCCAAGAGGCCGTCGGTAATCGTGTGAAGCCACCGCGGATGGCGGCGCCGGGTGCGAATCATCCGCGGCTCCGGGGGCTGCAGACGGCCGTCTCCATCGGCGAGCAGAAACTCGAGCGGTACGGGGCGGGTGTCCAACATGATGACTTCGGGGCGGCGGCCGCGTACGGCCGACATCCAGTCGGCCAGCTGCGCCGCGTTGGGAATGGTCGCCGAGAGGAGGAGCAATCGCGTTGCCGGATCGGCGAGCAAGAGAATTTCTTCCCACGCGGTGCCGCGCTCGGGATCCGCGAGATAATGGGCTTCGTCGAGCACGATCACTTCAGGCGCATTGCGCCGTTCGGCATTTCCGTAGAGCGCGTTGCGGAGGATCTCCGTCGTCGCGACGACCACCGGCGCCCATGCGTTCAGCCGCCGCTCGCCCGTGAGAAGCCCAACGCGGTCCTCGCCGTACATCGCTTGAAACCGGCGAAATTTTTGATTGGACAGCGCCTTAAGCGGCGTCGTGTACCAGACGCGCGGTCCGCCGCTCGAAGCGCCTTCGGTGCGGGTTGGACCGGCGCCGACGTCAACGCCGCTATGCGCAGCGTCGACGACACCATCGGACTCGGAGGCGGCCCCATGGGATCGGCGCGGGCCCAGCAGGCGCGCGATTTCCTGTTCCGCGATCCATGTCTTACCGCTGCCGGTCGGCGCAGACACGAGCACGTCGCCGCGGCCCAACGCGTCGAGCGCATCCCGCTGAAACGGCGCGGGCGCAAATGGCGCGGCCGATGGTTCGCCGAGGCCCCGAAGAATTTCTGCGATTCCCCTCATGATTCGCCTCGGATGAGAGGAGGGCGATTTTGCGTTGTCGAAGCGCAAGGGTACACTCGGATTAGACCTCGGACGCACATCGAACTCACGTCCGCACGAGACGGTGCGCATCGAGAGAGGACATGGTGGTCAGGCAGACCGGCTTCTCCGCAGACGAAAAACGGTTCCTGGCGAGTCTCATCCGCCAAGTATGGCGTGCGTGCCAGGGCTTCGTCACGGTGGTCGTCGAGCGCGGTCCCGGCGAAGCGGTCTACGTGCTGGACAACCTGGTCGACTGGTCGAGCGCGCAAACCGCGCGGCTTCGCGCGGCATCCGGCCGCTCCAAAGTTATCGGTCAGCAGGCCCGCCACGTGTCGGTCGAACTGCTGCGCGACGTGCGCGCCTTCTGCAGCGGCATCGGCGATCATCTCGGCAACGTGCATCAGACGTTGGACCCCGACGAAATCGAAGACGAGGCCCTGATGATGATCGAAGGGTTTTTGTCCTGGACGACGTTGATGGCGGGTCAGCTCGGCATCTCCCGCAACCTGCGGCCCCAAACCCTCTGGCGCGAACGATAATCCCGGGTGAATCGCGGGCGTCTCCCGCGATGCTCGGCGGGTATTCTAGCATCTCGAAACGTCGCACAGGAAGCGCGCGTCCCGCACGACAATAGGGTATTCTGGGCGCGGGCTCCACCGCGCCGCGGCGGTGTCGCGGCGACACGGGCCGCGTGCGCCCGGCCGCGCGATGTGATGCGGAGGAGGCAGACGCTTGGCCACGATCATCGATCTGTCCAGCGATACAGCGACGCGACCCTCGGAAGGGATGCGCCAGTTCATGATGCGCGCACCCGTGGGCGACGAGCAGAAACTGGAAGACCCTTCCGTCAACGCGCTTCAGGAACGCGTGGCCGCGCTGCTCGGCAAGGAGCAGGCGTGGTATCTGCCGTCGGCGACCATGGCCAACGAAATCGCCGTCAAAGTGCACACGCGGCCGGGCGATGAAATCGTCATCGACCGCACGGCCCACATCGTCAACGCGGAGGCCGGAGGGCCCGCGCTCCTCTCCGGCGTCATGGTCTGCACGGTCAGCGGCCAGCGCGGCGTCTTTACCGCGGCCGACGTCGACGGCGCGGTCCGCCGCGACGATCCGCACTGCCAGCGCACGCGGCTGGTGAGCGTCGAGCAGACTTCCAACGGCGGCGGCGGCACCGTGTGGCCGCTTGGGCGGCTGCGCGAAGTCGCCGACGCGGCGCGGCGTCACAATCTGCGCACGCACATGGACGGCGCGCGCCTGATGAACGCGGTTGTGGCCTCCGGCGTGCCGGCGCACGAACAGGCCAAGGGATACGATTCGGTCACCTTCTGCCTCACCAAGGGGCTCGGCTGCCCGGTGGGCGCGCTCGTGGCCGGTGACCGCGAATTCGCCAAGGAAGCCCGGCGCTATAAGCACCTCTTCGGCGGTGCGATGCGCCAGGCCGGTATCATCGCGGCCGCCGGGCTGTATGCGCTCGACCACAATGTCGACCGGCTGGCCGAAGATCATACGAACGCCAAGATTCTCGCCCGCGGCCTTGCGGAGATCCCCGGCGTCCGCATCGACGTCGACCATGTGGAAAGCAACCTCGTCTTCTTCGAGGTCACGGGACTGAGCATGACGGCGCCTGAAGTCGTCAAGCGGCTGGCCGACGCGGGCGTGCGCATGGGCGCCTCCTCGAAAATCCGCGTCCGCGCCGTGACGCATCTCGACGTGTCGCGCGCGGATGTCGAGCGCGCGGTATCAATTGCGCAGTCGACGCTCGCGAAGGTGAAAGCGGGAAGCCCGGGGGATTAAAGCACGAACCCGGCGGCGGCTGCCGCCGGGCCCGAGTTGTCGAACCGCGCGGGTAGACCTACGGGTTGCGGCCGTGCTTGGCCGCGAACTCTTCTTTGCTCATCTTGAAGTAATCGGCGTTGATCTCGTTGAAGCTCTTCCACTGTTCCGGCACGTCCGCTTCGGCAAAGATCGCCGTGACCGGACAGACCGACTCACAGGCCCCGCAGTCAATGCACTCGTCCGGGTGGATGTACAGCATGACTTCGCCCTGATCTTCGTCCGCCTTGGGATGGATGCAGTCCACCGGGCAGACTTCCACGCACGAACGGTCTTTGACGTTGATGCAGGGCTCCGTGATCGTGTACGTCATTTCGCCGTCCCTCCTTCGCGCCCTCCGGGGACTTTGCCAGCCCCAATTATACCGCGAGGTTTTGACAATGTCCTCTGCGAATACTCAATCATTGCGGTATGAGTTGCGGCAGGAGGCAAGTTCCGCATGAGCCGCCGCGGGCCGAACCCCGATTTTACCTCTTCCCGCGCGCCGGATCGCCCTCCCAAGGATAACGGCTTGCTCTCCCAGCGTCCGGAAGCCCCCGAGGAGCGCAGCACCGCGGAGATGTTGCTGCGGCCGCACGTGCCGGCGCTGGACGTCCTTCTCGGCGAGCCTATCAAGGTTTTGGACGACGGTTTCGTCCGCGTGTTGGACTATATGGGAGACGACGGCGCCGTGGTTCAGGCGGCGCGTATTTCGTACGGCGCGGGAACGAAACAAGTGCATCAGGATCGCGGGCTGATTCGCTACTTGCTGCGTCACCGGCACAGCACCCCCTTCGAGATGTGTGAGATCAAGCTCCACGTGCGTGTGCCGATGGACACGTGGCGCCAGTGGGTGCGGCATCGAACGGCCTGCCTTGCCGCCGGCACGGAATTGATCTTCGATCTGCCGGGCGGCCTGCGCCATGGTGGCAGGCAATGTTATGCCGTGAAGATCGAGGATCTCTACAGGAAGTTTCAGCGGACGGTGCACCGTACCCGTCCCGATAAGCAACGTCACCCGCACGACAAGGCCGATCGGGTACGCGCAATGCTCCTGAGGCAAATGAATGACGACACCAGCCAACTTCAGCATACGCATATCGTGAACGTTTACAAAAATGGGGTAAAGCCTGTTTTCCGAATGCTTCTGTCAGACGGGAAAGCGATCGAGTGTACCGCCGATCACCGCTTCAAATTCAGGGATGGCTGGAGAACCTTGGCTGCTACAACTGGGTTGCGGTTGCAAAGCGGCCGAGCAGTGTGGAACGCCGGGTGCTACGAAGTGTATGTGAACGGCCGGCAGTTGGCCGCAGGCACACTTCATCGGGATCCCTTCTGGTTGAATGAGCAGTATACTATTCGGAATCGCAAGATTGCGGACATCGCAGATCTCGCCGGCACGAGTTATCACACAGTTCGGAGGTCGATTCGGCGCGCGTCCCCCGCGCGCGATGAACGCAATCTCACAACCCTGTGTGTCCCGTGCCATCGGCAGGCACATCGTAACGAGATCGACTATGTTCGCCGCCTCGGCGGGCCGCCGATCAAGACCGAATGGGTGAAACGATCGCGGCGCACTGTTAACACACCCGTAGTCGGCAAGCTGGTTCCAATTGAGCGATTCGAATATGCTGGTGAAAAAGAGACGTATGACGTGGAAGTTGAGGGCCCATACCATAACTTCATCGCCAACGGCATCGTGACGCATAACTCAGTCAATGAGTATTCCACGCGCTATTCCGTCGCCATCGATGCGGCGCAGCAGACGCCGCCGGACGAATGGCGCCTTCAGTCCGCGCTCAACCGGCAGGGCAGCAGCGGGAGGCTGCCGCGTGATCCGGGCGCGAAGCTGTCCGCGGCCGAACGCGCGCTGCAGGACGATGCCCGGCGTGTCTATGAAGAGCGCCTCGCCGCCGGCGTGGCGCGCGAGCAGGCGCGCAAGGATCTTCCGCTTTCGACATACACGGAAGCGTACTGGAAGATTAACCTGCACAACCTGCTGCATTTCTTGAGTCTGCGAATGGACGATCATGCGCAGGAGGAGATCCGTGCATACGCGCGGGTCATCGGGGAGCAAATCGTCGCGGTGTGGGTGCCGCATGTGTGGGACGCCTTTCTCGACTACCGGCGCCACGCGCTGCACCTCTCCCGCATCGAAGTGGAAGTGATACGGCTGATCAGCGTGCGTGACCGCGCGGGCGCGATCGCGGCCGCCGAACGCCACGGGCTGCTCGGACGGCGCAAAGACGGCGGCCTCGCGCGGAATCGTGAACGGTCGGAGCTCGAGCAGAAGCTCGCCGCGCTCGGCCTCGAAGTACCCTGGGCATAATATCCTGCGCGGCGCCGCGGCGGCGCCCAATGATATCATGACAGCGTCCCCGCATTGAAGGAGGGAACAGTGGCTTCGAACGCCGATTCGCACGCCCGGCCGCGAGGTCCCGCGAGGCCGGGAGCAGATGCGCTGCTGTCCGATCCCGACGCACTGCACGCCCACATCCGTGCGGTGCTCGAGCGTCCCCGCAAGATCGCGCCGACCGGCGCCGCGCTGCGCCGGGCCGCCGTCCTGCTGCCCGTGGTCTCCACAGGCGCCGGCGCCGCGCTGCTCCTGACGCGGCGCACGGACCATGTCGAGCATCACAAGGGGCAGATCTCGTTCCCGGGCGGCGCACTCGACGACCGCGAAGATCCGCTGGCCGGCGCCCTTCGCGAGACGTACGAAGAAATCGGCGTGCCGCCGTCCGACGTGGCGGTGTTGGGCGGGCTCGACGACGAAGAGGCCGCGGTGTCCGGCTTTATGGTTTCGCCGTTCGTGGCGGCGGTGCCATATCCGGCGCGCCTGCGCGTGAGCCCGGACGAGGTGAACGCGGTCCTGGTGGTGGCCCTGCGCGTCTTGCTCGAGCCGCGCAACGTCCGGACGGAATTGTACCGGCGCCCGCGCGGCGACAGCGTCGTGATGTACTACTATCAGGCGGGGCCGGACGTCATCTGGGGCTTCACCGGACGCATCGTCGCCCGGTTTCTCGCAGCCGTGTTCGATGTGCCGCTCGTCCGGGCGGAGGCGCTGCGCTAGACGCGATGCGGATCGCGATCTTGTCGGATGTCCACGGCAACGCCGCCGCCCTCGACGCGGTGCTGGCCGCCGTCGGGGAGCGCGGGCCCTTCGACCGGATCCTGAACGGCGGCGATCTCGCGTTCGGCGGACCGCGGCCGCGCGAAGCGGTCGAGCGGCTCATCGAGGCCGGGTATCCGACGGTCATCGGCAATACCGACGAGATGGTGGCGGCGTCCCCCGCGGGCGCCGCCGGGGCCGTCGCCGCATGGGCGCGTACGCGCCTGACGCCGGAACACCTGGACTGGCTGCGGGCATTGCCGAGGTCGCAGCGCGTCGAATCCAACGGCGGGCCGCCGCTCGTGCTGGTGCACGCGACCCCCTGGTCGACCACCGACCTGATCGACCCCGCCGCGTCGGCGGCAACCGTGGCGCGCGCCTTCGAACATGCGGACACCCGCGCGCTGGTCTACGGACACATCCATCGGGCGTACATCCGGCAAGTGGCCGACGGTCTTATCGTGAACACGGGAAGCGTCGGATTTCCTTTCGACGGCGATGCGAGGGCAGCGTGGGCCATCCTGACGCTGGCCGGGGGAGTGTGGCGCGCCGAAATCGTCCGAACCCAATACGATCGGGAGGCCGCGGCGCACGACTTGTTGACGAGCGACCACCCCGACCCCGAAACATTCGCACGCCGAATTCGCACGGGCCGCCTGTGAGCCGAGTGTGACCGAGGGGGCGCGCACGGATTACCACATGCACCTCGAGCGCGGCCCGTGGACGCTCCCGTGGCTGGAGCGGTTCGTGGAGGCCGCGCAGGCGCGCGGCCTCACGGAAATCGGTTTTAGCGAACACCCGCACCGCTTTCGGGAGTGCCGGCGCATGTATCCGCCGGGCGACGCCATCTCCAGCTGGGTCGACGCCCAGTGCACCGAGTCGCTGGACGATTATCTGCGGCTAATCGAAGCGGCCCGGACGGCAGGACTGTCCGTCAAGATCGGCTTGGAATGGGACTACCTCCCCGGGTATGAACAAGAAGTGGAGCGCCTGATGGGTCTGTATCGCTGGGACTACGCCATCGGCTCGGTCCATTGGCTTCCCCCTGAGCGCGGCGACGGCGTCTGGTGGGGCTTCGACGATCTGTCCCGCTCGGAGGAATGGAACCGCCGCGATGTATCGGACGTCTACCGGCGGTACTTCGGCCTCATCGCCGCGGCGGCCGGGACGCGCTTCTTCGACTTCATCGGACACGCCGACGTGATCAAGGTGTGCGGGTACCGGCCGGCGGTGGACATTCTCGACCTGTACGAGGCGGCGGCGGAGGCGTTTGGCCGCGCCGGCGTGTGCGCAGAGATCAATACGGCGGGCCTACGGAAACCCGTCGGCGAGTTATATCCGGCGCCGGCGTTTTTGGCGGCGTGCCGGCGGGCCGGCGTGCCCACGCTCATCAACTCGGACGCGCATGTGCCTGAAGACGTCGGGCGGGACTTCGAACGCGGTGCGGCGCTGGCGCGCGGCGCAGGATACACCGAGGTGGCGACGTTCTCGCAGCGCCGGCGGACGATGGTGCCGCTCACGTGAGCGATCCGGCCGGACCGCGAGCGCGGCCCGGGCGGAGCGCGGGACGCGGGGCCTCGGACGCCGCGGGCGGTGCCCGCGCAGCCGGCCCGCGCAAGGTCGCCGCGGGGGACGACCACGCGGCGGCGCGCGCCCGCCGGGTCAATGAAGAGCGGTTCACGGCCACGGCCCGAACGTACGCCTCGAGCGGCGTCGCGGTCCGGCGCGAGGAGACCGACGCGCTGCTGCGACTGGCGGCGCCTTCGCCGGCAGACCGGGCGCTCGACGTCGGCTGCGGCCCCGCGGCCGTCCTGGCCGTGCTTGCGCCGTTGGTTCGCGACGCGGTCGGCGTCGACTTGACGGCCGCCATGCTGGAGCAGGCGAGGGCGCGCCTTCGCGGGTTGTCGTCGTCGACGCCGTTCGGCGCGGTGGGACTCGTCCGGGGGGCCGCAGAACGGCTGCCGTTCCGCGACGGCGCCTTCACGCTCGCGGTGACGACCTACACCCTGCATCACTTCGGGGACCAGCGCGCGGTCGTCGGCGAGATGGAGCGGGTCGTCGACCGCGGCGGCCGCGTGCTCATCGCCGATCTCGTGGGTTCGGACGACGACCGTGCGCGGACGCTTCAAAACGAGATCGAACGGCTGCGGGACCCGGCGCACATCGAGATGCAGAGCGCGCGAGGCATCGAGGCGCTTCTGACGGCGCAGGGGCTGGCCGTAACCGGCCGCGCGGAGGGCTCGAACCCCCGTGAGTTGGAGGAGTGGCTCCGGCTGTCGCACACGCCGCCCGACCGGGCCGCGATCGTGCGCGAGCGTCTGCTGGCTACGCTGCAGGGCGACCGCGCCGGCATGCACGCCGCCACCGACGGTGAGACGGTCCGGTTCGTGCACCGCTGGGCGATCGTGGCCGCGCACAAGCCTTGACATCAAATCTTCATAACGCCATAACATCTCCGCGCCGCGCGGCCTGACGGCGTCCTGGTATACTACCGGTACATCGCTCGGTCTTTTCGCTGATGATGGGGGCGTTTTTGCATGGGACATATCACCACGCCGTTGCTGCAGCCGCGCGTCGTCGCCGGTTTGATCGGCCTGTCGCCCGCGGCGCTTCAGCGGTGGGACGCGGCGCTGCTGCCGCACGCCGGGCGCCGACCGCGCCGTTACTCGTGGGCGGAAGTGGAAGTGCTGCAGCGCGCCGTGCATCAGGCATCGGGCCGCGGGGGCATGCCGGCGGCATTTCAGGGAACCCGAGGCGGGCCGCGGCGTGCCTCGGCCCAGGCCGCCGTCGGAGCGCGGCGGCGGTCCCGCGCGGCGGGGCGCCGGACCGCCGGCGGCCGCGGTGTTGTGTCCGTTCCGCTGCCGCGCAGCGCCCGGCGCCGCGACCGGCTGCCGCGCCACTGATGCCCAGACGGCCGAGGGAGCCGCGGCCGTGAACGTGTACCTCGACTACGCGGCGACGACGCCCGTGGACCCCCGGGCGCTCGCGGTGATGTTGCCCTATTTCACGGAGCACGCCGGCAACCCGAGCAGCATGCACGCCTTCGGGCAGGACGCGCGCGCCGCGGTGGACCGGGCGCGGGTCGAGACCGCCTCGCTGCTCGGCGCGCGTCCCGGTGAGATCATTTTCACAAGCGGCGCCACCGAGGCGGACAATCTCGCGATCGTCGGCGTCGCCTTCGCGCGCGGGGGCGAGCAGGCGGCACCCGGTGCCGCCGGGCCGGGCGGGGCATGCCGGCGCCACATCGTCACCTCTACGATCGAGCACCACGCCGTGCTCGAAGCCTGCCGTTTCCTCGAACAACGCGGATACGAGGTCACGTTCGTGCCCGTGGGGACGTCCGGCATCGTCGACCCCGACGACGTTCGCCGCGCCGTGCGGCCGGACACCGCGCTGATTTCGATCATGGCCGCCAACAACGAGATCGGGACGCTGCAGCCGGTCGCCGAGATCGGAGCGATCGCCCGCGAACGCGGCGTGCCCTTCCATACCGACGCGACCCAGTGGGTGGGTGCCTTGCCCGCGCGGGTCGAGGACCTGCGGGTGGATCTGCTCTCGCTCTCCGCGCACAAGCGCTACGGACCCAAAGGCGCCGGCGCCCTGTACGTGCGCACCGGCACGCCGCTCGTGCCGCTGCAGCGCGGCGGGGGGCACGAGCGCGGCCGTCGCGGCGGAACTGAAAATGTGCCGGGTATTGTCGGGCTCGGCACCGCGCTGCGCGTCGCCGGCGAAACCATGGACGACGAGGCCGAGCGGCTGACCGCGCTGCGGGACCGCCTGATCGACTGCGCGCTTGCGATCCCCGGCGTGGCGCTGAACGGGGACCGGGTGCGCCGGCTTCCGAACAACGTCAACCTCTCGATCGAGGGCACCGACAGTCAGTCGCTGGTGATCGGACTCGATCTCGCGGGCGTCGCCGTGAGCGCGGGCGCGGCGTGCTCCTCCGGCACGCTCGAGGCCTCCCATGTCCTTGCCGCGCTCGGCGTCTCCGAAGAGCGCGCGATGTCGGCGGTGCGCCTGACGCTCGGCCGTCCGACGACGGCCGCCGAGGTGGATGGCGCGCTCGCCGCGCTGCGCGCCGTCGTCACGCAGTTGCGCCGCGCGGCCTAGCGTCCCACTCCCGGCGCCGCCGCGCGGTCTGCCGCGCGTTGACACGTCTTCGCGCATCTGCAATCATGAAAAGGATGTCGGGCTATCCCCCCGTGTTCGTCCACTTAGCGCTCGCGCTTCTCCTCGCCGGCACGCTGATGGGCCTCCACATGACGGTTGGAGGCCGCCGGGCGACGTTGCAGAAAGGGCTCCCGTACGAGGCCGGTGTGTGGCCGGCGGGCAGCGCCAACGAGCGCGTCCCAATTCGCTATTACCTCGTGGCAATGATGTTCATCCTGTTCGACGTGGAGATTGTGTTCGTGTATCCCTGGGCGGTGCTGGTCCGGCAACTGGGGCCGGCGGGCATCGGAGAGATGTTTACTTTCCTCGGTCTGCTCGGCGTCGGCTACGTCTACATCCGGAAGCGTAGGGCCCTCGAGTGGGAGTGAGCGCGGAGCCGCCGGTCCCCGCGGGTCCGGACCGGGGCGGCGTTCTGGACCGTGAGGTCGAGCGCAACGTGCTCACGACGACGGTCGAACGGCTGCTCAACTGGGCGCGCGCCAGTTCCGTCTGGCCGGTTCAGTTCGGGTTGGCGTGCTGCGCCATCGAGATGATCTCCAGCGCCGCTTCGCGCTTCGACATCGCGCGATACGGCTCGGAGTTGTTCCGCGCGTCCCCGCGCCAGGCCGACCTCATGATTGTCGCCGGACGCGTGAGCCAAAAGATGGCGCCGGTCGTCCGGCACATTTACGATCAGATGTTGGAACCCAAATGGGTCATCGCGATGGGCGATTGCGCCAGCACCGGCGGCCTCTACAACAACTACGCGGTGGTGCAGGGGGTCGACAAGGTGGTGCCGGTGGATATCTACGTCGCCGGGTGCCCGCCGCGCCCCGAAGCGCTGCTGCACGGCCTCGGCGTACTGCAAGATCTCATCGCCCGCGGCGCCACGCGCCGCCGCTAACTCCGGTGGATCACCAGGCCCCGAACCAGGAGTCGCTCCTCGACCGCCTGCGCCCGCATATCCCGTGGGGTCTGACGACGCCGCGCGAGGAACGAGGCCGCTCCATCATCCTCGTGACGGCGGGCGCGCTGCTCGACGTCCTGCGAGCCTCACGCGACCATCTCGGCCTCGACATGCTGCTCGATCTCACAGCGTGGGACCGCATGCCGGCGTTGCCGCGCTTCGAGGTCGTCTATCTGCTCGGCCGGGCCGGCGCCGCCGATCGTCTCACCGTGAAGGCGCAGGTCGACGGGGAACCGCCGCGCCTGCCGACCGCGACCGGTCTGTATCGCGCCGCGGTGTTTCCTGAGCGGGAAGTCTACGATATGTTCGGCCTCGTCTTCGACGGACACCCCGATTTGCGGCGGATTCTCATGCCCGACGACTGGGAGGGCCATCCGCTGCGGCGGGATTTTTCGCTGTTTGAGGAGCCGGTCGAATTTCACGGGCACGCGCCTAAGGTGCCGAGCGAAATCATCCCCTACTTTCCGACGGGCAGCGGGTCGGGGTCGGGCGGGGCGGCGCCGCCGGGTACCGGCTCGGACGCCGGCGATCTACCGCCCTCCGGCGAGGCGCCCGGGTGGGGCCGGCAGCCGCCGGTGGACCGGCCGTCCGGGCCGGACACGGAGCGCAAATGACGCCGTCGGGCGCGGGATCCGGCCTTACGCCGAGCGCGGCCGCGGCGCCGGGTAGCGCGGGCCCAGAGGTACTGACGCTCAACGTCGGCCCGCAGCACCCCGGCACCCACGGCGTCCTGCGGGTTGTCGTGGAATTGGAAGGCGAGATCATCCGGCGCGCGACGCCCGAGATCGGCTATCTTCACACCGGCATCGAGAAGCAGATGGAAGCGCGCACCTACCTCCAGAACGTCACGCTCGTCGACCGTATCGAGTACCTCGCCAGCTATAACGAAGAGATGGCATTCTACCAGGCCGTGGAGCGCCTGCTCGGCGTCGAGCCGCCGCCCCGCGCGCGGGCGATTCGGATTTTGATGTGCGAACTCAACCGGATCGGCAGCCACCTCATGTATCTCGCCGCCGGCACGCTCGACCTCAACGTGTCGAGCGTTTTCATGTATGCGATGACGGACCGCGAGAAGTACCTCGACCTGTCCGAAATGCTGTCCGGCCAGCGCATGATGCCGGGGTACTTTCGCCCGGGCGGCGTCGCGATGGACCTGCCGGAGGGGTTCGTCGAGGCGGCGCGCGCATTTCTCGAGGAGCTGCCGCGCCGCCTCGACGAGTACGAGCGGCTGCTCGACGACAACCTGATTTGGCGGGAGCGGCTCGAGGGCATCGCCCCACTGTCGCGCGAAGATGCGATTGCGCTCGGGGCGACGGGCCCGGTGCTGCGTGGCTCGGGCGTTGCGCACGACTGCCGGACCCTCCTGCCGTACGGCGGCTACGACGAGTACCGGTTCGACGTGCCGGTGCGGACCGAGGGGGATGCCTACGCTCGCTATCTCGTGCGCATGGAAGAAATGCGGCAGAGCCGCCGGATCGCGCTGCAGGTACTCGACCGCCTGCCGGACGGTCCGATCATCGTCAACGACCGCAAGATCGCGCTGCCGCCGCGCGCCGAGCTGGCCCGCAGCATGGAGGCGGTCATCCACCAGTTCAAGCTCGTGAGCGAAGGGCTCCATCCGCCGGCCGGCGACAGCTACGTGGCGACCGAGTCCCCCCGCGGGGAGAAAGGTTATTTCATTGTGAGCGACGGCAGCAACCGGCCTGTCCGCGCGCACGTGCGGGCGCCGTCGTTCTACAATCTCCAGGCCTTGCCGGCGATGGTGGAGGGACATCTGCTCTCCGACCTGGTCGTAGCGATCGCGAGCATCGACATCGTGCTCGGCGACGTGGACCGGTAGCGCGATGACGGTCCCGGCCGCTCCCGCGCCGCGGGTGCTCTCGCGCGCCACGCTCGAGACGATCGGTCGGGCGCGCGCCCGGTACCCGAGGGCGCAGTCGGCGATGCTGCCGGCGCTGCACGCCGCGCAGGATCA
>Ga0066903_100002900_pt1 | contig 13714 bp, 12 predicted proteins | sample PanSoiMetaGPlot1_FD_67491 | JGI IMG/M metagenome (GOLD analysis project Ga0066903, IMG submission 67491) | Tropical forest soil microbial communities from Panama analyzed to predict greenhouse gas emissions - Panama Soil - Plot 1 (version 2) | ecosystem: Environmental > Terrestrial > Soil >... | reverse complement strand
TCGCCGAGCTGCCCAAGACCATCAGCGGCAAGATCCGCCGCGTGGAGCTGCGCGCCCGGGACTGACCAAGTGGACGTCCTCACGTACAACCCGTTCCTGCCCGAGGTGCGCGACGACCCGTACCCGACGTACCACGCGCTCCGCGCGGCGGACCCGGTGCACCGGAGCCCGTTCATGGACATGTGGATCCTCACCCGGTACGAGGACGTCGCGCACGTCCTGCGTGACCCGCGCTTCCTGGCGGACCGGACGAAGTGGGAGGGGTTCCAGGAGGTGCCCGGCGCCGGCGATACGCGCTCGCTGCTCGTCCTCGACCCGCCGGACCACACCAGGCTGCGCGGGCTGGTCGGCCAGGCCTTCACGCCGCGGATGGTCGAGCGGCTGCGCTCGCGGGCGGAGGCGATCGTGGACGGGGCGCTCGACGCGGCCGCGGAGCGCGGCGGCCTGGAGCTGATCGAGGACCTCGCCTACCCGCTGCCGGTGACGGTGATCGCCGGCATGCTGGGACTCCCCGAGGCCGACTGGCCGCGCTTCCGCGCCTGGTCCCGGGTGCTGGTCGGCGCCCTGGACCCGATGGTGATCCGCGACGCCGGGCGGATCGCCGAGTTCACCGCCGCGCAGACGGCCATCCACGACTACCTGGCGGGCGAGGCGGCGCGGCGCCGGCGCGAGCCGGGCGACGACCTGATCAGCGCGCTGGTGGCGGTCGAGGAGCGGGGCGACGTGCTGAGCGAGCGGGAGCTCGTCGTGATGCTCGTGCTCCTGCTGGTCGCCGGCCACGAGACCACGGTCAACCTGATCGGCAACGGCGCCCTCGCCCTGCTGCGCAGCCCGGACCAGCTCGCCCTGCTGCGGGAGCGGCCCGAGCTGCTCGCCGGCGCGGTGGAGGAGCTGCTGCGCTACGACTCGCCGGTCCAGCTGACGGCGCGCGTCGTGGGCGAGGACTGCGAGCTGGGCGGCCGGTCGCTGCGCCGGGGCGAGCTGGTCATGACGCTGCTCGGCGCCGCCAACCGGGACCCCGCCCAGTTCCCCGACCCGGACCGGCTGGACCTGACGCGGGAGGCGGCCCAGCACTTCTCGTTCGGCCGCGGCATCCACTTCTGCCTGGGCGCGCCGCTGGCGCGCCTGGAGGGGCGGGTGGCGCTCGGGGCGCTGGTGCGCCGGTTCCCCCGGCTCCGCCTGGCCGGCGAGCCGGAGCGCGGCGAGACGATCACGCTCCGGGGCCTGCGCCGGCTGCCGCTCGCGATCTGACCTCGGACATCGGGGCTCCCAGCAGCCGGGACCAGCCAGGAACTTGTCCCGTGCGCGCTGGGTCGTCCGTCCCCGGTCGCCCCATCGGACCCATGGGACGGCAGTCAAGACAACCCGACAATCTAGCCATGACGACCTCCTCACGTCGGTTGCTCCTGGCCGCCCTCGCCGCGGCTGCCGTGCTGGTCCTGTCGGTGGCCGGCGCCGGCGGGGTGGCGGCGGCCAGCGGCATGCAGGCCTCCGCCGCGGTCCATGCGGGCGATGGTCAGGGCGGGAGTGGTCAGGGCGGCAACGGCCAGGGTGGCAACAGCCAGGGCGGCAGCGGCCAGGGCACCGCGACGCCGGAGCTGCCGAGCGGCATCCTGTTCGGGTTCGGCCTGGTCCCCCTGGCGGCTGGCCTGTTCCTGGTCTGGCGACGGCGGCGGACCGACCCGGCCTGACGGCGGCGCACCCGGCGGCGGCCCGGAGCCTGCGCGCGCCGCCCGGGTGGCTCGCCGGGGCGGCGGTCGCGGGCGCGATCGCCGCGCTCTACGCCCCGGTCGCGGTGCACGCGGCCGGCGTGTGGAGCGTCGACCAGGAGCTGTCGTTCGGCTTCCTCGTCCCGCCGGCCGCGGCCGCGGTGGTCCTCCTCCGCCGGCGGGCCCTGCACGCGTCCGTGGCCGCCGGCAGGCCCGCCGGGCTGCTCGCCCTGGTCGCCGGCCTGCTGCTGTACGTGGCCGGCATCCGCTCGGACGTCCACGCGATCGCCGGCCTGGCGTTCCTGCCCACCGTGCTCGGCGCGACCGCCTACCTCTACGGCCTGCCGGCGGCCCGGATCCTGGCCGCGCCGGCGGCGCTCGTGACCGCCGCCCTGAGCCTGTACCGGGGGCTGCTGGCGCCGCTCGGCTTCGCGCTCCAGGAGCTCACCGCCGGCGGCTCGGCGGCGCTCGCCTCGCTCGGCGGCGTGCCCGTCCACCGGTCCGGTGTCGACCTCTTCGTCGGCAGCGCCCACTTCGTGGTCGCCCAGGCGTGCAGCGGGATGGACTCGCTGCTGGCGCTGCTCTGCCTCGGCCTGCTCGTCGTCGCGCTGGCCAGCGCCGCCTGGCCGCGGCGCGTGCTGCTGCTCGCGCTGGTGCTCCCGGTGGTGCTGGCGGCCAACGTGCTGCGGGTGACGGCCGTGCTCGCGCTCGCGGTGCCCTTCGGCACCGCGGCGGGCGAGGGGCTCGCGCACGCGTGGCTGAGCGCGGGGGTCTTCCTCGTCGCCGGCCTGGTCCTCTGGCTCGCCTGCGTCGGACTGCGATGTCAGCCTCGATTCGACGGCACGCCGTCGTCCTCCTCCTGATCGCCGGCGCCGGCGCCGCGGCCGCTGGCCTGGGCGTGCGGAGCGCGCCGGAGCCGGCGCTGCCGGCGATCGCGGCGCTGACCTCCTGGCCGGTCGAGGAGGCGTACGCGCCCGGCGACGCCGGCGGACCCTACCGGCAGTGGCTCGTGCGGGACCCGGCCGGGACGGACGCCCTGCTCTACGTGGGGGCCACCTCGCGCGTGCAGACGATGGTCCGCTGGACCGGCGAGCTCGGCTACCAGGGCGAGGGCTACCTGGTCACGGGCTGGCCGGAGGGGCGCGTCCGGCTCGCCGACGGCTCGACCGCCGCGGTCAGCCGGGTGCTGGCGGAGCGCCTGGACGACCGCCAGCTCCTCGAATACGCGATCGTGCGGCCGGACGGGGTGCAGCCGTCGGGGACGTCCGGCCTGCCGGCGGCCGCGTGGAGCGTGCTGTCCGGGCACGCCGGCCCGTACTACATGGTCCGCGTGGCCGTGCCGGCGGCCGATGGGGCGGCCGCCGACCGGCTCCTCGGGCTGGTCCTCCCTCAGCTCCTGGCCAGGGCTCGCTCCGCCTGATCGCCGGCCTTCGTCCCGCGGCCCGGCCGCGGCAGCGACGCGCCGAGCGCCAGCACGGTCACGGCGACCGCGGTCATCATCCAGAACGGGCTGCTGATCGCGTGGGTCTGGTCGATCAGGACGCCGCCGAGGAACGGTCCGGCGAACGAGATCGCGTAGCCGGCGGTCAGCACCACGGCCGAGTAGCCGGCGGCCTGGCCCTGGCGCGCGAGGAGCGCCGGCAGGGTGATCGTGCCGGCGAACGTCATCGCGGTGCCCACGCCCAGCACCACCACCCAGATCCAGGCGAGGTCGGTCGCGCCGGCCGCCAGGGCCGCCGCGCCGGCCGTCATGAGCGCCCCCGCCAGGGCATAGAAGCGCCGCGAGATGGCCCACGGCCAGGGCAGGGCGAGCAGCACGAGCATCACCGGCACGTTGACCACGTTGAGCAGGAGCAGCACGAGCGACAGGTAGGTGGGGGAGTAGCCGTGCAGCTCGAACGGGATCCAGGAGGAGGCGGCGTAGTAGATCAGGCTCTGCGCGCCGAACAGCGCCGCCACGTGCCACACCGTGCCGTCGCGCACCAGCTCGCGGAGGCCCGAGGGCTGGGCCTGGCGGTCGGCCGCGCGGCCGGGCGCCGCGGCCAGCCAGGCCAGGCCGACCGCCAGGGCGAGCGTGGCCCACGCGACGAACGAGCCGCGCCAGCCCACGACCGCCGCCAGGTGCACGGTCAGCGCCGACCCGGCCAGGCCGCCCAGGCCCAGCGCGATCGCGAACACGGTCCCCGCGCGCTGGACGGCACCGGGGAACCAGGCCCGCACGATCACCGTCATCGCCGGCTGGGCGATGGCCACGCAGAGCGCCATCAGCGCGCTGAAGACGAACAGGGCGGCCGGCTCGGGGGGCGCCAGGCGGAGCAGGGCGGTCACGCCCAGGCCGGCGGTGCCGGCTCCGACGACCAGCCGCGCGCCGAACCGGTTCACGAGGACCGCCCCCGGCACCGAGGCGGCCCCCAGGCAGAGCACCGGCAGGGCGGTCAGCACGCCCGCGGCCGTGAAGGTCAGGTGGAGGTCGTCACGGATGGCGGGGAGGACCGGGGGCACCGCCAGGACGACGGCGCGGAGCTGGATGCCGACGGCCGCGACGAGGGCGACCAGGGGGAGCCGGGAACGGAACACCCCCCACATTGTGCGGCCCAGCCGCTATCCTGCTGGGATTGCCTGCGCTGGTAGAGCTCGTCGGCGCCACCCGCCAGTACGGCGAGTTCGTGGCCCTGGACGACGTCCACCTGGCCCTGCGGCCCGGGGAGATGGCTTTTCTGGTCGGCCCGAGCGGGGCCGGCAAGACCACCCTCCTCAAGCTGATCAACCGGGAGATCCGGCCGACCAGCGGTGAGGTGTGGATCGACGGCCTGCCCGTGCACGCGCTGCGCCCGGGCAGGGTCGCCGACCTGCGCCGCCGGGTCGGGGTGGTGTACCAGGACTACAAGCTGCTGCCCAGGCTGACCGCGCTCGAGAACGTGGCATTCGGTCTCCAGGTGTCCGACCTCGGCGCCTCGGACGCCGAGGTGCACGACCGGTCGCTGGACGCGCTGGAGGCCGTCGGCCTGGGCGACCGCGCCGGCTCGTTCCCGGCCGAGCTGTCGGGCGGCCAGCAGCAGCGCGTCGCGATCGCGCGGGCGGTGGTGGCGCAGCCCGCGGTCGTGGTCGCGGACGAGCCCACCGGCAACCTGGACCTGGAGACCGCGTGGCAGGTGGTGCGGCTCCTGGAGCAGATCTCCCGGTTCGGCACCACCGTCCTGATCGCGACCCACAACCTCGACATCGTCCGGCGGATGCAGCGGCGGGTCCTGACCCTGGTCGACGGGCGGCTCGTGCGCGACCAGCCGGCCGGGCGGGTGGGGAGGCTGGCGTGGGCGTCGTCCTGAAGGCGCCGTTCCCGCGCCGCCGGCGGCTGCTGACGGTGGTCCGCAACACGTTCCGCCATCTGTTCCTGGACTCCGCGCGGGCGTGGATCCGCAACCTGGGCGCCACCGGCCCGGCGCTCGGCTCCATGACGCTGCTGCTGCTGCTGAGCGGCCTGGTCGGCCTGGCCGCGTTCACGATGCAGCGCCTGGCGGCGACGCAGGCGACGGACGCCGCCGTGCTCCACGTGTACCTGCGGGACGACGCCAAGCCGGCCGACGTCGCCGCCCTGCGCGCCCGGCTCGGCTCCGACAGGCGGGTGGCGACCGTCGGCTACACGAGCAAGGTGGCGGCGCTCCAGCGGGCGCAGAACCGGCCCGGCATGGGCGAGCTGGCGGGCGCGGCCGAGGACAACCCGTTCCCGGCCAGCCTCGACGTCCGCCTGCGCAGCGTGTCGGACGTCGGCGCCCTGGCCGGCTCGGTGAGCGGCGGCCCGGCGGTCGACCCCATCCTGCCCACGTCCTACGACCCCGGCGCCAGCGACCGGATCCAGAAGGCGCTGCTGGTGATCGGCATCGCCGGGGGCGCCTTCCTCCTCCTGCTGGGCTTCGTGGCCGTGGCCGTCACCGCGAACAGCATCCGCGCGGCGATCCTGGCCCGGCAGAGCGAGCTGGCGATCATGCAGCTGGTCGGCGCGCCGCGCTGGATGGTGCGGGGCCCGTTCCTGGTCGAGGGAGCGATGACCGGGGCGATCGCGGGCTTCGCGGCCGGCGTGGTGACGCTGGTGGCGGGCGTGGTGGTGGTGGCGGCGGGCCGGAGCACGTTCGCCCAGATCGCGCCCGGCGTGGACGTCGGCGTCTGCCTGCTGGCGGCGGCGTTCGTGTTCCTGGCGGGGCTGCTGCTGGGCTCGGGGGCGTCGCTGCTCAGCGTCCACCGGCAGCTGGAGGCATAGGGGCGCGGCGTCTCACACGCCGCCGGCGCCCTCCGGCAGATCGACGAGCTCCCGGAGATGGGTCTCGGCCCGGTCCGGGGGCAGCCTGAACCGCATCGCGGCGAGATAGATCACAGCGCTGACGGCCGCCATCGCCGCCACATCGACGCCGAACGGCAGGATGGGCTGACCGCCGAACGCTTTCGAGCTGAGGTAGGAGACCAGTCCCACGAACACGTACAGGCCCAGCCAGAGTGCTCGCACGGGGTCCAGAGACGACAGGGTACGAGTCGCAATCCGGGAGCCCACGGTGACCACGATGCCCGCGAGGACGGCGATTCCGAGCGGCCAGTTGTTGTCCCAGCCTCCGAACATCAGGATCTCGTTGGCGAGGATGAAGCCCAGCGGCGCCAGCACCGGCGCCCAGGGCAGCCGGTACGGGCGCTTCCATCCCGGCAGCTGCCGGCGCAGGGCGCCCAGCGTGAGCGCCTGGATGCCGTAGCCGGCGACGGTCGCCTTGGTGGTGAAGCTGATCAGCGTCTGCCAGTTGGGGAACGGCAGGAGCAGGCAGCACGCCACTGCGAAGCAGAACAGATAGGGGAGGAGGGGGACGCCGGTGTCGGTCACCAGCGCCAGTGGACGGATCCGCTGGATCCGCGCCACCGCCAGCGTGGTCCGGGCAGCGCTGGCGAGATACATGTTGGCGGTGCCGAGCGGCGCGACGACCATGGCCAGCACGAACACCGGCGCGAGCCAGGCGAGCTGTGCGGACCGCGCCAGGGTGGCGAAGGGGACCACGCGCTGCGAATCCGGGAACTGCTTCGAGAGGTTCGGCCAGCCCCCCTGGACCCAGGAGGGATCGACAGCGACCGTGAAGGCGAACTGGAGGAACAGGTACAGCGCGAAGGCCGCGACGAGCGCCCAGATCATCGCTCCGGGCACGTGGCGCAGCGAAGCGGACCTGGTCTCCCCCGCGAACTGCACCGTCTGCTCGGACCCGAGCATTGCGAACATGATGCCGCTCGTGGCGGCGGCCGACAGGAGCGCCGGCACACCCATGACGAAGAAGCCCCTCGGCGCCAGGTTCTCCAGATGGCCGCCCACGGCCAGCAGGACGAGCGCCGACCCGCCCAGGAGCAGCAGCTTGGCCACGACCATCCCACCGTTCACCCGGGCGAGGAAGCCGACGCCGACCACGTTGACGAGCAGCAGCAGCAGGACCAGCCCGAGTGCCACCAGGAATCCGTACAGGGTCAGCGCTGGTGTCGAGCCGGCGGTCAGCCAGGGCAGGTACGGTGTCGCGAACGTCAGCACCGCGCTGACCTCGATGGCGACGGTCGAGGCGGCGTTCATGAAGTAGAGCCAGCCGGAAATGGTGCTGACGAGCGCACCGAACGCCGGCAGCGGGTAGCAGGTGCTGCCGCCGGTGACCGGGCACATTCCGGCGAGCTCCGCATGGATCGAGTTCAGGACGACCGCCACCAGGAGGATGAGCGCCCAGGAGAGGAGCGCGGCCGGACCCGCGACCTGACCGGCATTGAGGGCGGCGAAGCCCCAGCCGGAGCCGATGATCGACCCGAGGGAGATGCCGAACGCGTCCCAGCCGCGCAGGGCGCGGTGCTCCCTTCGCCCGGGGCGCGCGTCGGCCCGCTGCCGATAGCCTTCCAGCCAGGCGGACCACTGCGAAGACGCCATCGGCCTGCCATCACCCCCACAGATTTCGTTCTGTCCGGTCCGCGAGAACCCACGGATCCGAACTGCGAGACAGTATGATACTGGCCGCGCAGGCTGCCGCACGGAGCCTCGACCTGGTTGCCACGGCCGCGGTCGACCGGCCATCCCTGTCCCGGGAGGGTTGCCCCGTCTCACCGACGATCCAGCTCATCGATGATCTGCTCGAGGCGCGCCGGCGCGGCGACGACGCGCTGATCGACGAGTACTTCCAGGCGGCTGTGCGCGACGCGCTCGAATCGCCCGAGATCGCGCGGTCCGCCACGGAGCGCTCCGACCTGCTGCGTCTCGCCGACAGCCGGCGAGACCGCGTCATCCTGCTGGCGCGCGGGCACAAGGCTGCCCTCGATCGGGCGCTGGACGACCTGCGGCGACTGCGCGGCCAGCTCACCTGGTACCTGGTGCTGTCCGTGGCCGGCGTGGCCGTGGCCGTGCAGACCGTCCTCGTGCTGATCGCCCTCACGGTGAAGCGACCGCTCCTCGGCACGGGGGCGGCTGTCGTCGTCGTGCTGGTGACATCCGCGGCCGTGCAGTTCCGGGCCGACATCCGCGAACGGGTGCAGCGCGCCCGGCGGGGCCTGGGCGTGCCCGGCTGGCGCGAGCTCCGGGCCGATGCCGGCTCGGCCGAGACGCTGGTCGGCCAGCAGCACGAGGAGCTTCGGGACGCCCTGTTCCATGGCCTGATGCCGCACCTGCGGGAGCGCGTGGCCGATGTCGATCCGGACGCCTGGTTCGAGCGGGCGGCGGGCCGCGCGCCAGGCCTCCAGCAGCCCTTCGACGTGGCGTTCCACGTGACGACGCCGACAGGGGAGCGGCTGGTTCGCCTGCTCCGCGATCTCGACGGGGGCAGCGTCGCGCTCGCCGGGGCTCGCGGCACGGGCAAGACGGGCCTGATCGAGGCGATAGTGAAGGGCCACTATGCCGCCGAAGGCGTCGATCCCTGCCTGACGGTGGTGATGCCGGCTCCCGTTCAGTACGAGCCACGCGACTTCGTCCTCCAGCTCTTCGCGGCGGCCTGCGAGCGGACGAAGGAGCTCGCGGGCAGCCCCGGCCGCTCGGCGGAAGCGCTCCGGAAGATCGGCAAGGATGCCGAGCAGCACCTGAAGGACATCAGGTATCAGCTGACTCTGAACGTCGAGTCCACGCAGCCACTCCCCGTGATCCCGCTGCGCGTCGGGTGGGGACGCACGCGCAGGGAGCAGACGTATCCGGAGATCGTGGAGAGGTTCCACAAGTTCCTCCAATCGGTCGCGTCGGTGCTCGTCGATCACCGGGGCCGGCAGCTCGCCGTGCCCGTGCTCATCGCGATCGACGAGCTCGATCGAATGGGGTCGGCCGAGAACGCCCGCACGTTCCTCAACGAGGTGAAGGGCGCATTCAGCATCAGAGGCTGCCACTTCATCGTCTCGGTGGCCGACGAGACCATGCAGACCTACGAACTCGCCGGGACGCCCCTCGACGTCGTCGTCGACAGGGCGTTCGACGAAGTGGTGCACATGGGTCACCTGGACTTCGACACGGTGCGCCGGCTGCTGATCCGGCGCGTGGCGCCTCCGTTCAGGCCCTCGCACGTGGCGCTCTGCTACTGCCTGTCCGGTGGGATCGCCCGCGACGTGGTCCGCACGGCGCGCTCGGTGGCCGGCGTCGGGCGAGACCGGCCTTCGCCGGACCGATCGCCGGACTCCCTCGGCCGCATCGCGGCCGAGGTGGTGTACGAGGAGATCCAGAACGCGGTGCGATGGGGACGCAGCGCTCTCCTCCGCACCGGCATCGAGCCGCTCGCCACGAACACCATCCGCTGGATGGACCCGTGGTGGCGGGTCAGGGAGCCGGACGCGGCGGCTCTGCGCGTCGAGCTGCTCCGGACGGTCGACCATCGCCTGTCGGCGGATGCCGCCGGCGAGATCCGCACCGTGTGGGAGCGCGTCGTGACGCTCGCCTACTTCCTCCTCACGGTGATGGACGTCTTCCACGACGACATCGGTCCGATCACCGAGGACGACGTCGACTGCCTGGAGATCCTGGCCCGTTCACGACGGGCGCTGCGCGCCAACGACTTCCTCGCTCGCGTCCTCCTGGCGCACTTCAGGACGGAGTGGGAGCGGCGACCCCTGCAGCACGCCGGCCCCACCGGATTCCGTGCCAGTGGGCCCGCTCTCCCCGAGGACCCCCCGGGGAGAGCGGACGATCAGGTGCCCGCTAGCGGGCGTTGATGATGTTCGGGTCGACCACCCAGCCGGTGCCCTGCCAGTGCTGCAGCGCCTCCTGGGTGACCGGGAACTGGTTGCTGCCGCTGGTCTGGACGTGGATGCCGGGCAGCAGGAACGGGCTGTTGTTGTAGCTCATGTTGCGGGCGATGTTCATGACGTTCTGCCGCGTCACGCCGTCCTTGCCCGCCTTCAGCAGGACCTGCTCGAACACCCAGGCCACTCCCATCCCGTAGATGTAGTTGCCGTCGTGCACCGCATCGCAGGTGCTGCAGTACTTCTGCATGATGCTGTAGTACAGCTTCATGCCCGCGTCGTTGCCCCACTTGGCCGTGTTGGCGGGGTCCTTCAGGTAGGCGACGGACGTCGCGCCCTCGGCGGCGTCGGGGGAGGACGCCTTGATCGCGCCCTGGACGGTCGCCACCTGGTTGGCGACACTGTTCAGGTACAGTGCCGGCTTCCAGCTCAGCTTGGACGCGCCCGCGATGGCCTGCGCCGCGAACTTCGGCGTGGCGACGATGAAGAAAAGGTCGGCGCCGTGCGACTTGATGCTGGCCGTCTGCGAGCTGACGTCAGCCGCGTTCGCCTCGTAGGTCTCGGCGTCGACGACCATGCTGGTCGCCTTGTCGCCCAGGCCCGCCTTGAGGCCGTTCACGTAGTCCTTGCCGTAGTCGTCGTTCTGGTACAGGATGCCGATCTTGGCAGAGGGGTGGTTCTTCAGGATGTCCTTGGCGTAGATCTTCGCCTCGGACACGTAGTCGGGCTGGTACCCGATCGTCCACGGGAACTGCTTGTAGTCGGAGCCCCAGTGGCTGGAGCCGGTCGCCACGAACAGGTCGGGAACCTTCTGCTGGTTGATGTAGTCGCGGGTGGCCAGGTTGACCGGCGTGCCCAGCTCGTTGAAGATCGCGAAGACGTTGTCCTGGGTGATCAGCTGGCGGACGAGCGGCACCGACTTGGCCGGATCGTAGGCGTCGTCGTCGACCCGGTACTCGATGCTGCGACCGTTGATGCCGCCCTTGTCGTTCAGGTACTTGAAGTACGCGGTCGAGCCGGCGGAGATGGACGCGTACGCGGAGGCGGCACCGCTGAGCGGCTGTGTGGTGCCGATCAGGATCTGGGTGTCGGTGACGCCGGGCGCGTTCTGCGCGGTGGTGGTCTGGCCCTGCGTCGTGCCGCAGGCGAGCGCCACCAGCAGCGCGCCGACCGCGATCGCGGCGCCGCGTAGACCCCGCTTTGTGTGGACCGGGAGCATATGTCCTCCTTCTCTCAACTTCGGGGGGTACTCCCCTCCGACTGCCCGGTTGTACCTCCGAACCGTGCGGACGTCCAGTCGCGAAGCGAAGCGCCCCTTACAGCGAGTAAGGATAGACGGATCAACTCCTGCCGGCTCCCCGCTCGGCGGCGTGCGGAGGCGCCGCCGGGCCCAGGTCGGCCACCTCCTCCTCCGGCCCAGCCGACGTGGCCCTGCGCCGGTACCACGCGTAGATCTGCCTCGCGCCGCCGCCGATACCCTGCGGCAGCAGGAACATCAACAGGATCAGGATGACCCCGTACGACACGTCCGGCTTGTTCCGGAAGATGTCCTGCGCGAAGATCGGCAGCCAGACCACGAACGTCGCCCCCAGCACGGGGCCGGCCAGCGTGCCCAGGCCGCCCACCACCATGCCGACGAGCAGGCTCAGCGACAGCGGGAGGTCGAACGAGTCGGGGCTGACGTAGGCGGTGATCGTGGCGAAGAGCGAACCCGCGATGCCCGCGTAGAAGGCGCTGACACCGAAGGCCATCGTCTTGAACTGGCGCAGGCTGACGCCGCTGGCGGCGGCGGCGGTCTCGCTGTCCCGGACGGCACGGAGAGCGCGCCCGGTCGCCCCTCCCAGCATCGCCCTGCCGAACACGAAGAGCAGCACGCCGATGACCAGCGTCAGGTAGTACACCCACTGCTCGTTGGTCAGGCCCAGCCCGAACGGGTCCGTGACCGAGGGCAGGACGATGCCCTCGTGGCCGTTGGTCAGGTCGCCGAAGTTCTTGATCACGGGCGACACCGAGAGGGCGAGGGCGAACGTGGCCAGGGCGAGGTAGAGGCCGCTCAGCTTGAGCGCCGGGAAGCCGAACAGGTATCCGGCCAGCCCCGCCAGGATGCCCGCCGGCAGGATGGTCAGCCCGTACGGCACCTTGAGCTTGTAATAGAGGATTGCGGTGGTGTAGGCGCCGATCGCCATGAAGGCCCCGTTGCCCAGGGAGATCTGCCCGCTGTAGCCGGTGAGGACGTTCAGCCCGATCAGCGCGATGGCGAACGCCCACACGTACGCGAACTGGATCGTGTTGAAGCGGTCGAGGATGAACAGGGGCGCCAGGAGGGCGACGACGAGCCCGGCCCCCGAGAGTGCCCACGCCCGCGCGCTCAGGCCCGCGAACCGCACCGCTCAGACCCTCGCCACGTGCATGCGGCCGAACAGCCCGCCGGGCCGGACGATGAGGACGGCGACGATGATGACCAGGCCGAACGCCAGCCGCAGGTCGCGCGCGCCCGGGACGTACGTGCCGATCAGAGCCAGGAGGATGCCCACGACGAAGCCTCCCACCACGGCACCGACCGGGTTCTCGATGCCGCCCAGCACCGCGGCGGCGAACGCGTACAGGAGGATCGGCTGCATCATGTTCGGGTCCAGGAACTCGATCGGCGCGATCAGCATCCCGGACACGGCGCCGACGCCGGCGGCCAGGCCCCAGCCCAGCGCCAGCATCCAGCTCACCCGCACGCCGAGCAGCCTGCTCATCTCCGGGTAGAGCGCCGCCGACCGCATCGCCAGGCCCAGCTTCGTGTACTGGAAGAAGGCGTAGAGGAGGGCCAGGAGGACCACCGTCATCCCGATCAGGAAGAGGTCCTGCATGCCGACGTACACGCCGCCCAGCGAGACCGGCGCCTGCGGGAACCCGGGCGGGCCCGGGAACGGCTTGATCACGTAGGACCAGATGAGGCCCGCCAGTCCGTTGACCACGAAGAACAGGCCGAGGGTGACCAGCACGACCGTCAGCGGCGGCGCCTTCTCGACGGGCCGGATCACGACCCGCTCGAGCAGGAACCCCCCGGCGATCGAGACCGCGATCGTGAGTCCGAACGCCAGGTAATAGTTGAGGTGGACGATGGAGATGAGCGTCCAGGCGACGAAGGTGCTGAACATTGCCATCTCGCCCTGGGCGAAGTTCAGCGCCTCCATGGAGCGGTAGATCAGGACGAGGGCGAGGGCGAGGCTCGCGTAGACGCCGCCGGTGGCCAGCCCCGAGACGATCTGCTGGACGACGCCCTGCATAGGCGCTCTCTCCTCTCTCTCCGTGTTCCGGTGGCTAGTAGCCCAGGTACGACCGTCGAATCGACTCCTGGCTGGCGAGATCGGACGCAGCGCCCTCGACAGCGATTCGCCCCACCTCGATGACGTACGCGTGGTGCGCCGCGTGCAGGGCCGTGCGCGCATTCTGCTCCACGAGGAGGATTGTCGTCTTCTCCTCGCGATTGATGGTCTCGATGATCCGATAGATGTCGCGGACGACCAGCGGCGCGAGGCCCAGCGACGGCTCGTCGAGCAGCATCATCCGGGGCCGGAGCATCAGCGCCCGCGCGATCGCCAGCATCTGCTGCTCGCCGCCGCTCAGCGTCACCGCGACCTGCTCCCGGCGCTGGCCGATCCACGGGAAGTAGCCCACCACGCGGTCGAAGTCCGCTCTGATGGCCCCGCCATCCCGGCGGACGTACGCGCCCATCCTGAGGTTCTCCCACACCGTGAGCTGTGCGAGCGTCCCACGGCCCTCGGGCACGTGCGCGATGCCCATCC
>Ga0066903_100002899_pt1 | contig 13715 bp, 11 predicted proteins | sample PanSoiMetaGPlot1_FD_67491 | JGI IMG/M metagenome (GOLD analysis project Ga0066903, IMG submission 67491) | Tropical forest soil microbial communities from Panama analyzed to predict greenhouse gas emissions - Panama Soil - Plot 1 (version 2) | ecosystem: Environmental > Terrestrial > Soil >... | reverse complement strand
CGCATTGGACATTATAGCCGTATCGGCGTCCACTCAAACGAAGGACCCATTCGATGTCCGCAGGGAGGAGAGGATGTCCGATCGCGATATTTATCTCGTCGGCAGTGTGCCGATGCGAAACGCCGAGCAGGTCTTCGAGACGGTCGGCGCCAGGTTCGGATCGCGTATCAAGCGCATTCCCGACGGCGAGACCGGGGAGCGGTCCGATTGGATCACGTGGCTGGAGCCGGCATTCGCGGACAATCCCGCCTTCCAGAAATCCGGCGAGTTCTTTCGCGTGCACGAGACGGGTACCGGACGCGAGCGCTACACCCTCAGGCCAGGCATTCGGCCGCAGGACGTCCGCTTCGCTAACCTGTTCTACGCCGACATTGCGACGGCTTCCTATGCGACCTTCAAGCGCCTCAAGAATGCGGGCAAGATCGCCGACGGCACCAAATTCCAGGTCGACCTCGTGCCGGCGCACTCGGTCATCTGGCTGTTCCTCGTCGATAAGCTGCACGCGCAGATCGATCCGATCTACAACGCCGCGCTGAAGCGCGAGATTGACAAGATCGCCGCCGCCATCCCGCATCACGAACTGGCTATCCAGTTCGACGTCGCCTCCGCCGTCTTCGCCCGGCTCGAACGCCAGGAATCATCGAGCTACGGCCGGACCAAGGCGGAAATGCAGGAAACCTTCAGCCGTATCCTCATCGATTTGGGAAACCATGTGCCTCCCGACGTCGACCTGCTGTACCACCTGTGCTACGGCGATTCCGGCCACCGCCACGTGGTGGAGCCCACCGACATGGGAGACATGGTGGAATTCGCCAACAGGTTGTCCCGGCGGATCGCGCGCAACGTGCAACTGATCCACATGCCGGTGCCGCGTAATCGCACGGACGATGCTTATTTCGAGCCGCTCCGGAAGCTCGTGCTGCAACCGCAAACCGAGCTCTGCCTCGGCCTCGTGCACTATACCGATGGCGTCGAGGGCACCGGGGAGCGCCTCGCGGTCGCGCGAAAATACGCGCCACAATTCGCCATCGCGACCGAATGCGGCTTCGGGCGACGCGATCCCAGTACGATTCCCGAGCTATTGCGAATTCATGCCGCAGTGGCAGAGCTGGAATAAAATGAAACGCGAAAAAAAATCTGGAATATACTGAGGCGAGAATAAAATAACGGGTCAAGGTGAGCTTCGCGAACCGGCCCCACACGAGGGAGAACTTTATGATTGGCAAGGTGACGGCAACGGCCGTTGCGATCCTGCTCGCGCTGGCCATGGGCCCAACGAGCAGCGCGAACGCGGAGCCCGTGAAGATCCGTACCGCTTATGTGGTTCCGGTTGCCAATTGGGCATCCCTGATCATGGCGAAAAAGGATCTGGCCAAGCACATGGGTCAGTCCTACGTGTTCGAAGACGTGCGCTTCAACGGTACGCCGCCGATGATCACGGCGATGGCGACCGGCGAGCTGGAGATCGGCGATCTCGCCTATTCCTCGCTTGCGCTGGCGGTGGAGAACGCTGGCATGGACGATCTGCGCGTGATCTCCGACGAGTTCCAGGACGGCGTGGCCGGCTATTACACCGACGAGTTCTTTGTGCTTGCCGACGGGCCGGTGAAGACGATCGAGGACCTGAAAGGCAAGGTCATCGCGACCAACGCGGTCGGCAGCGGTGTCGACATTGCCATGCGCGCGATGCTGAAAAAGCACGGCCTCGAGGACAAGCGCGACTATACAGTGGTTGAGGCGCCTTTCCCAACCATGCGCGCGATGCTCGAGGAGAAGAAAGTCGATCTGATTCCCGGGGTGACGCCGTTCTCTTACGATCCCGAGCTGCGCAAAATCGGCAGGGTGCTATTCAAGCAAAACGAGGGCATTGGCAGGACACAGATGATCGTGTGGACGGCGCGCAAGAGCTTCATCGACAAGAACCGCGCCGCGATGGTCGATTTCATGGAGGATGTCCTGCGCATCGTGCGTTGGTACGTCGACCCTGCGAACCACAACGAGGCAGTCGCGATTGCGGCGAAGATCACCAAGCGTCCCGAAGCGGCATTTGACGCCTGGCTGTTCAACAGCAAGGACTATTACCGCGATCCGAACATGATCCCCAATCTCGACGCGCTGCAGGCGAACGTCGCCACCCAGAAGGACCTCGGTTTCATCAAAACGGGCTTCGACGTCAAGGCGCACACTGATCTCAGCATCGTGGAGGAAGCCGCGAAGCGGCTGAAGTAGGGGCAGCGTCAACGACTGCGCCGGACATGAAGTGCAGTCCAGATTGGAATCGACACCGACCGCGCCGGCTTGGCGCGGTCGTTTAGTGAATTCCCAGATCACGCAGCAAATTCAACGACGCGACTCGTTAATGCAATCTCTCGCCGAATCAGGTCGTTCGCGGCGAGGGTATTCGCGTGCTCCCATTCAACTCTTGTGATATAAAATGCGTGATGCCGGCAGGCGGTGTGACCGCCTGTTGCGGGGACGCACTCGCGCGTCGTGTCAGATGCGGTTCGTTGTTTTCGAAGCTACGACCAGCCGACCGGGCGCGATGCGTGGATTCGCGAAACTGTCATCAATTTGTGCACAGCCCAAGCTTATCTGCTCGAAAGCCCGACGTCGTTTTGACGACTAGAGTTTAAAGAGGAGTGAGGCGTGAGCGAAACCACCAGCGTCACGGCATTGCCGGCGGATGCTTCCGCGGTTGCAGGCATCAAATCCGAGATCAACATTTCCGACCGTGCACGCATCGTCACGTTCGGCGAGCGCGCCCAACGTTCGGTAGTCGAGTTCGCCGACCGCATTCTGGCCCAGACCCAGAACCGGGAGGTCGGCACAACAGGCAAGCTGCTGTCGGACATCCTCGCCAAGGCGCGCGGGCTCGATCCGGCGACGCTCAAGGACGGCGGCATTTTGGCCCGCATGTTCTCATCGGTGGAAGCCCGGCTGCGCCGGTTCGCCGAACAGTTCGGCGACGTCGCCTCGCAGATCGACCGCGTCTGCGTCGAGCTCGATCGCAACAAGGAGGTCTTGCGCCGCGACATCGCCCTCCTCGACGACCTGTACGAGCAGACGAAGACGGCGCTTGGCGACCTCGACGCACATATCGCGGCCGGCAAGGGCTTCGCCGAGGAGTTTCGCGGCGGCAAGCTCGTGGAACTGGAGCGGGCCGCGAAGACGCAGGGCGGCAGCAGCGACACCGTGCTCGCCGCCCAGACGTATCAGGACGCCGTACAGGCGCTCGACCGGCTCGAAAAGCGCGTTTTCTACTTGCAGCAGGCGCGCCAGGTCGGCATCCAGCAATTGCCGCAGATCCGCATCGTCCAGTCAGGCGACGAGACGCTGATCGAGAACCTCCAGGCCACGACCGAGCTCGCCATTCCGGTCTGGAAGCAGAAGATGATTCTGCTGCTGGGACTCAACCGGCAGAAATCTGCGTTGGAGCTGCAGAAGACCGTCACCGATGCAACCAACGAGATGATGCGCCAAGCGTCCGAAATGATGAAGACTCAGGCGATCGAGATCGAAAAGCAGGCGCAGCGCGGCATCATCGACATCGAAACGCTGGAAAAGACCAACCGCGATCTGATCGACACCATCTCCGGCGTGCTCGCCGTGCAGGAGCAGGGCCGCAACAAGCGCGCCGAGATCGAGCAGCGGATGGCGCAACTCACCGACGAATTGAGATCCGCGGCGACCAAGGCGTCCGCATGATCCTCGCTTCACTCTCGCGGCGGCTTGTTGCGCTGCTTGTCGTGTCGCTGCTCGGCACGTTCTTGCTCGCGGGCTGCGGCGCGCGAGGACCGCAATTCACCATCGTGTCGGGCTCGGAGAACGAGGTGCTCGAGCCGCTCGTGCAGGAATTCTGCAAGTCCCGCAATGCCGTCTGCACCATGCGCTACCAGGGGTCGCTCGACATCGCGCTGGCCCTCAAAGCCGGCAACGATCCGGCGGCCGATGCGGTGTGGCCAGCCGCGTCGATCTGGATCGACATGTACGACACCGTGCGACGGGTGAAATCGGTCAAATCGATCGCCCAGATGCCGGTGATCCTCGGCGTGCGCCGTTCCAAGGCGCAGGAGCTGGGCTGGATCGGCGCCAAAGTGACCACCAAAGACATTCTCGCCGCCGTCGAGGGCGGGCGGCTGAAATTCCTCATGACGTCGGCAACGCAGTCGAACTCAGGGGCGTCGGCCTACCTCGCCATGCTGGCTGCCGGGATCGGCAAGCCCGATTTGATCGAGTCCGGCGATCTCGACAAGCCCGAGGTCCTGGCGACGGTGCGCGGGCTGCTGAAGGGAGTCGAGCGAAGCGCAGGCTCAAGCGGCTGGCTCGCCGATCTCTATCGCGAGGGCGAACGCCACGGTGCGCACTACCAGGCCATCTGGAACTACGAGGCCGTCATCAAGGAGACCAACGACAAGCTGATCGCCGAGGGCCGCGAGCCGCTCTATGCCGTCTATCCGGAGGACGGCGTATCGATCGCCGATTCGCCGCTCGGCTTCGTCGACCGCGGCCGCGGCAAGGAGGTCGAAAGTCTCTTTTCCGATCTTCAGGCATATCTGCTCAAGAGCGAGACCCAGGCGCGGATCGCCAGGACCGGGCGTCGAGTCGAGCTCAGCCGCGCCACGCCCCTTCCCGCGGATCCGAAGACCAACGTGGACCCGGGGCGAGCGGTCACCGTCATTCGGCCTCCCGAGCCGGCGGTCATTCAAAGGGCGCTGGCAATTTACCAGGAGGCACTACGCCGACCGTCGCTCACCGCAATGTGCCTCGACGTCTCCGGGAGCATGCAAGGTGTTGGCGAGGCCCAGCTGCTCGATGCGATGCGCTTCCTGCTAAGCCCGGCCCGCACCCGCGAGATGTTCGTGCAGTGGACGAAGGCGGACGAAATCCTGGTCCTGCCGTTCAACGACCACGTCCTCTGGACCGCGCGCGCGACCGGAGAGGACAGCGAGCAGGCCACCCTTCTTTCCCGCGCTCTGGACCTGCGCGCCGGCGGCGGCACCGATTTCTACACTTGCGGCGCGCGGGCGCTTGCCGCCATGAAACCCTTGCTCGACGGTGGAAGCCATCTGCCTGCCATCGTCATCATGACGGACGGCAAGAGCCAGGGCGCCATGTCGACCTTCGAGATCGCGTGGCGCCAGGATGGTCGGCGCGTGCCGGTCTTCGGGGTTACGTTTGGGGACGACGCCGATCGCAGCCAGCTCGACAACCTCGCGAAGCTGACCGGAGGCCGGGTATTCGACGGCACCAAGAGCCTGACCGACGCGTTTCGCGCCGTACGAGGGTATAACTAATGCCGGCCGCGCCATCCGGGCTCGACTGGATCGCCGGCGGCGCGGCCGCAGCCATCCTGCTGCCGGTACTCGCCATCGGCGTCGGAATGCCGTTCTGGATCGCCTGCATCATCAGCACGCTCGCCGGCGGCGGGATCATCGCGCTGATGGCGCCACGAAAGCTGTTCGCCCAACTCGACGCGAGCGGCGTGGAACGCAGCAAGATCGAATTCGTGCGCGAGCTCTTGACCGAGGCCCAGCCGCTGACCGAGCGCATGGATGCGGCCGCGGCCCTGATCCAGGCCCAGCCGGCGGCCGAGCGCGTGCGGCATCTGATCAAGATCGCCCGCGACATCTCCGCCGCGATCGAACGGGACCCGCTGCGCATCGACCGCGTTCGCCGATTCATCACCTACTACTTGCCGCGCGCAGCAGAGATCAGTGAAGCCTATGGCTTGCTGGAGCGTAGCGCGGTACCCGACGCAGCGCGCCTTGCCGCAACCGGCGAGATGATCGACCGGCTCGACGTCGCGTTCACGCGCTACGCGGCCAACCTGCAAGAGGCCGATCTCGACAAGCTGGACATCGAGCTCAAACTCTTGAAGAGCTCGCTCGACGAGGATATCGGGCCTGCGCGCTCCGCCGTCTCGCTCGAGGCGAAGAAGGGGACAGCCTGATGGCAATATCGCGTCGCGCGTTCGGGATCGGCCTCGTCGCCGCGAGCGCGGCAGCAACCGGCGGGTACCTTTACCTACGCAACCATCCCGAGATCGCCGGCCGCTTCGGCGAAGCGCGACGGCTGTTCGGATTCGCCGGCGGCGAGAAGGAAGGCTTCCTCACCAATGCGCGCGTGCGCGGGGTGCTCGAGCAGCGATTCGGATTGATCCTCGACGCGCGGCGCGCTGGATCGGTCGAGATGGTTCGTGAACGTGCGCTGCTCGACCAGAAGCCGCAATTCCTGTGGCCGTCCTCCTCCGTGCTCGTCGAAGTGGCGCGCGCTTCTGGACTGCGGATCTCGCGCGACCAGGTGATCTTCAATTCGCCGATCGTGCTCTATTCGTGGGATCGCATCGCCGATGGTCTGGTGAAGGGAGGCCTCGCCGAGCCGGCCGGCGGGCCGCGCTACAGGGTGGACCTCTTGAAGCTGCTCAAGGCGGTCATCGCCGGCGAGACCTGGACCGCGATCGGCGTCGCCGATCAGTTCGGCCGCGCCCGCATCGTGTCGACCGATCCGAACAAGTCCAATTCGGGGTTCATGTTTGCCGGCCTGGCGGCGAGCCTGCTGAGCGGCGACGTGGTGATGCTCGAGACGCTGAACCGCATCGACGGCGACGTCGCCACCGTCTTTCGCCGTATGGGCTTCAAGCCGCCATCCTCGGGCAAACTGTTCGACGACTACGTGGCCGGCGGCGCCGGCGCGCAGCCCCTCATCGTCGGCTACGAGAACCAGCTGGTCGAATGGGTCCTGCAGGATGCCGATCGCTGGAAACGGGTCGAGGCGAACGCACCGGCCAAGCCGGTCATTCTCTACCCGCAACCGACGGTTTTTTCCGCGCATCCGCTCATCAGCATAGACCGCCAGGCCGATGACCTCGTCGATGCGCTGATGAGCGAGAGCTTGCTCGAGATGGCGTGGGAGGATCACGGATTCCGCGGGCCCCTCGGCACGATCGGGAAGGCGCGCAACGCGCTCCTCCAGTCGCGCCTGATCGAGCGGATCGACGCCGTCCTGCCGATGCCGGACGCCCCGGTCATGTTGGCCCTGCTCGACCGGCTGGCGGCCTAGCTGCAGCGCGAGCCGGGCGGGCGCGGGGCAGGTAACTTCACCATATTCCGCCCGCTCACTGGTCACGCGCTCGTCGCCCGGTCGGTCCAGCTTCACTCCATTCGAGGTTCTCGCGTCGCCGCCGCATGGATGGCCAGCAAATCGCGCACGAGATCGGGCCTGCGTGCGCGCGCAAAGCCGCACTCGGTCGCGAGGCCGAATTTTGGAACGTATTTGCGGGCCAATTCGACGCGTTTGTTCGTCCCTTCAACGCCGTCAGCGGCGTGGATGAGCCCGAGATAGATCTCAGTGTCAGCCGCGAGCGCAAATTCCCGCATGGGCGCGAAGTATTCGTCGCTCGCCCGCGGCAGCGGCACCGGCAGATGGATGTAGGAAATCTTGCGCGCGACCGTTCGCGCCATCGCGTTTGAAACATCGACGAGGTGGCGCGCGGTCACCGGATCGAAGAAATGCTTGCCGCCAAAGTCGCCATAGCAGAGGTGAAAGCCGAGCTCGGTGTCTCCGGGAACAAACGCTGCGATGCGGACCAGGCGCGCGGCAATCGCCTCCCGCGACGCATCGACCAGCGGAAACTGATCCTGCGGCTGCCCATCCCACAGGATCATGTCGTGGCAAACATCCCACTGGATGCACAGGTCATCGTGCGGGATATGCTGGCAGATCGCCTGCACCTCACGCGCCATGGCGGATTCGTACGCAGCCTCGATCGCGGCGACATCACGCGCGGTGCAGAAGGCATAGATGACGCTCATCGGCGTGGGCAGACAGACTTGGAAGCGCACGCCAGGCGCAATGTCTCCACGCTTTCGTGCCGCAATGAAATCGAGATACGACGCCCGCGCCTCCCGGGCGTAGCCGAGCTCGCCAAAACGCACCTCGTCCAGTGCAGCGCCCTCAGCGAGGCAGAGAAGCGGAAATCCCGAGGTCTTGCGCAGCGCGCCGCTCGGGTCGGGCCGCAGGAACGGGCTCGCTCGCAAGAGCGGATATTGGAAGCTGACCCACAGGCGCCGCGGCCCCGGCTCGCCATCGGGGATGCGAAGCAAGCGACGTCCGAGCATGGGGCCGACCGTCTTGAACACCTCCTCAACCGTGTCGAGACCAATGCTGCCGACGAGGTGCACGTGATCTGGAGTACGCGCAGCCATCCTAAGCGGCCCCCCATACCGGCCGTGCAACCTCGACTGGGCGTTGAGCCGAATGGGCGCGTTGACGGCGCCGAAGCCTCGGTATCCCACGCGCTCGACGACCTCGATGAAGAACAAATCCTTGAAGCTTTGCGTGTAGATCTGGAAATATTCTCCGCTTTCGTCTCTGTCATACAGAATGTTGTTGGCCTTCAGTGTTTTCAGCCTTTCGGCGTCGAGATCGACCCGCGCTTCGAGGTCGTCGTAATAGTTCTCGGGGATACTGAGCAAGTCGACGCCGTTGGCCCGCAGCCTCTGAACGGTTGCGACGATATTGTCGGTGGCGAAGGCGACATGTTGAACGCCCGATCCAAAATACTCGGCAAGGAAACGCGATGATTGCGTGCGCATGCTTTGCGAGGCATTCAGCGCGATGCGCAGCGTCCCATCCAGGGTCTCGACGACCTGGCTGCGCACGATGCCGCCGGGATCGGTGATGTCGACCTGCGGCGTTTTGCGCACATCAAAGAGCGACGTGTAGAACAGCAGCCACGACAGCATGTCTTCGTAGTGCATCGATTGCGAGATGTGATCGACGACCGTGAGTCCAGCGTCTTCGCTTGCGATTGCGGGCTTCAATGGCGCGAATTCGATATCCCACACATCAGCCAGTGGAGAGCCGGGGTCGACAAAGTACAGGAGGCTGCCGCCCAGACCGCGGACCGTTGGAATGTCCAGCTCCCCTGGCCCAACCTGTTGGCGGAATGGCGTATCGCGCAGGCCCTTAGCACGGTCGAGCGTCGCGAGCGCGCTCGCAACCTTGAGGCCGATGGCGCAGACCGATGGGCCATGCGTCACATAGTGGGAATGCGCGAAGCCTTCCTTTTCCTGATTGATGACGAGATTGATCGCGCCTTGGGTCCAGCGCGACACCGATTTCGATTTGTGGCAGGCGACGTTGCGAAACCCGAGACCGGAGAGCAAAATTTCAAGCTCGTCGGCACTACGGTCATCGACGGCAAATTCGATGAACTCGACGCCCAGGCATGTCGAGCGCGGTGCAAGGGCGGGAAATTCGACGCTGGACTTTCCGCTGCGTTCACGCAGTTGATCCATCAGATAGATCAGCGAGCGTTGCCCATCAATGGCGACGGATCGCGGCGACCCCGCGCGAAACTGGTCATTGAAAATTTCGAGCGACAAATCGCCGTCGTAGCCAGTCGCCTGAACCGCCGCCATGAAGTCGACCAGCGGCAGGTCGCCCTGTCCGGGAAAGCAACGGAAATGACGGCTCCAGCTCAGCACATCCATCTCGAGCCACGGCGCGTCGGCGAGCTGCACCAGAAAAATCCGGTCGCCGGGAATGGCGTTGAGCTGCTTGAGGTCCGTTTTGCGGGCGTAGATGTGGAATGTGTCGAGCACCAACCCGACGGCGGGATGATCGGCCCGCCGTACGACTTCCCACGCATCCCGGTAGTCATTGATGTGCCGGCCCCACGCCAGCGCTTCGAATCCGACCCGTAACCCGCGCTGCGCCGCGTGCTCTCCAAGCTCGCGAAAGTCTGCTGCCGCGCGATCAATGCCGCCCGCAGACTCCGGTGACACGTTGCTGCACACCATCAGCAGATCGCAGCCCAGCTTCTGCATCAGCTCAAACTTTCGTTCGGCGCGGTCGAACGTGCGCCGGCGCTGGGCTCCTTGCATTCCTTCGAAGTCGCGAAATGGCTGGAACGTGATCGCCCTCAAGCCTAGATCGGCCATTTCCTTCGCAGCGTCGGTCGGCGAACCGCCATACGACAGCAAATCACTTTCGAAGATCTCGACGCCGCGGAACCCGGCTGCCGCGATCGCCTGAAGCTTTTCGCTCAAGCCGCCGCTGAGACAGACCGTGGCAATCGAGGTTTTCATTATCCTATCCTCCTCCTGAGGCCGTCGCCGTGTCGCGGGCCGCAAGCGCTGCGGCAAATGAACGGTGCAAGCTTGCGACGTCCGACTGCAGACCCGTAAAGAGCCGGAACGCCTCAACCGCCGTATGCACGCACATACCGGAGCCGTTGAGCACGCGGGCGCCCCGCGCCGCCGCCGCTTTGAGGAACATCGTTTCAATCGGCGTGTAAATGACGTCGGCAGCCCAATGGGTCGACTTGAGCGCGGATACGGGAACCGGGTTCCCGGGAAATCCGGCCATTCCGGTTTGAGTTGCGTTGACCACCCCATCCGCCGCCGCGATGTCTCGCGCGACATCGTTGCTCACGCGACACCGTGCATGGCCGTACTGGGCTGAAAGATCCGCCGCGAGAGCGGACGCACGCACCGCGTAGAGGTCGTGAATGATGACGGCCGCTACGCCGAGATCCATCAGGGCAAAGGCAACCGCGCGCCCGGCGCCACCAGCGCCGACCTGCACGACGGTCGCACCCTGCGCTCCGCTGCGTCCGAGACCCTCCTCGAAGCTTTTGCGCCAGCCGGGGCGATCGAAATTGTACCCGGTCGTGCGGCCATCCGGTGCGATGGCAACGGTGTTGACCGCGCCCACCTGAGCAGCCTCGGGGTCGACGGTATCGAGCAGCGGCAAGATTTCCTGCTTGAAGGGATAAGTAATATTCGCCCCTGCAAAACCGGCGGCTTTGATGGCCTGGAGAAGCTGCGGCAGCCGGCGTTCGCGCAAATGGTCGACGTCGATCAAATGATAAAAGCCTTCCATCTCGGCCGCCGCGAAGGCCGAAGCAAACAGTGCCGGCGAGAGCGAGCCCTGGATGTTCGCGCCGATCAGCCCCAGCAACACGCGGCGCTTACGCATTGACGCCCTCTGCCGGAGCCAAGCCACCACCGAGGAACAGCTGCGCGATGCGTGAGTCCGCAAGAATGTTCGTCGCCGTGTCCGCGATACGGGTCTGACCCTGCTCCAGCACCAGCCCGTAGTCGGACATCTGCAAAGCCTGCTTGGCATTCTGCTCGATCAGCAGGATGGTGACGCCCTTGTCGCGCAATTCCTTCAGGATCGAGAACACCTCCTGGACCATGACGGGCGACAAACCGATCGACGGCTCGTCGATCAGGACAAGCTTGGGATCCAACAGCAACCCGCGCGCAAGCTCGAGCATTTTCTGCTGCCCACCCGACAGCGTGGACGCCTGCTTGCTCGCTTTCTCCTTCAACATCGGAAAACGCCGCATGATCGCCTCCATGCGGGAAGCAAGCCGCGCCTGGTCGGTTAAAGCGACACCACCGAGCTCGAGATTGTGGCGGACGCTCAATTCGGGAAAGATGTTGCGGCCTTGCGGGATGTAGACGATGCCGGCATCGAGCAGCGCGCGCGGTGGGAGATTGGTGACATCGCGCCCGTCGAAGGTGACGCTGCCGGAGCGTACCGGCAGCAAGCCGAACACGGCTTTGAACATCGTCGACTTGCCCGCGCCGTTCGGGCCGATCACCGTGGTGATGGCGCCCCGACGCACGCGCGCAGTCGTCCCGTTGAGAATGCTCATCTTGCCGTAGCCGGCAAAGACCCGGTCGAGGATAAGCAGGGATTCGGAAGCACTCATGCTCAATGTCCGAGATAGGCTTCGATCACGATCGGATCGCGGCGAACGTCATGGGGCGGGCCCTCGGCAATAATGCGTCCCTCGGCCAGCACCAGGACCCGCGTGCACAACGCCATGACGAACTCCATCTGGTGCTCGATCACGACGAACGTGGCCTTGCGCTCGGCATGATAGGTCTGCAGCCGCTCACGCAGATGGGCGAGCATTGTCGGATTGACGCCACCGGCCGGCTCATCGAGCAGAACGAGCCGCGGGCCGGCCATGAACGCCAGCGCGACGTCCAAGAGCTTTTGTTGACCGTAGCTCAGATTGCCGGCCGGCTCGCGAGCCAGGTGCGACAGGTTGAAGAATGCGATCATTCGGTCGACCGTCTCACCAAGCCCGGCGTCGGCGCGGCCCAGCAGACGCGACCACATCGTGCCCTGATGCTCCTGACCAGCGAGGATGAGGTTGTTGCGCACCGTCAGCTGTGGAAACACCTGCAGCAGTTGAAACGTGCGGCTGACGCCGAGGCGATTGAGATCGCAAGGACGCATCCCTGTCGTCCGCCTGCCGTCGACGCGGATCTCGCCGCCACTCGGCAGCAATTGGCCGAGTACGCAATTGAACAAAGTCGATTTGCCGGAGCCGTTGGGTCCGATGATTCCCAAGATCTCACCTTCGCGCACCTCGAACGAGACGCCATCGACGGCAGTGATTCCGCCGAACGACTTGCGCAGCCCCGAGACTTGGAGCACGGCGGTCACGGCTCAACTCCCTTGGGATCGAGCGCCGGCGCCGCCTTTCGTGTGCGCGACGTCGCGTTCGCGGCACGCTCGACCAAGCCCAAGATGCCGGATGGGCAGAGGGCCATCAGCACCATAACCAAAGCGGCGTAGATGATGAGGTAATAGCCTTGCGCAACGCGCATCCATTCCGGCAGCAGAACCGCAACCAGCGCGCCGACAAAGGGCCCAAGGAAATATCCGCTGCCGCCGACGATCACCATCAACAGCACATTGAACGACAGGCCGAGTGCAAAGGAACCGGGCTCGATGAATTGCACCAGCGGCGCGTAGAGCGCACCGGACAGGCCCCCAAGGCTCGAGCCAATGGCGAAGGCCATCAGTGTGTAGCGTCGCGTGTCGAGGCCGAGCGAGGCCGCCCGGATCGGATTTTCGCGCAGCGCGAGAAAAGCGCGCCCCCACGGCGAGCGCAGCATCCACCACGTTGCCAGCGACAAAACGGTAAGCACGCTGAGGCAGAAGAAGTAGTAGCTCACCGGCTTTGCCGTGGAGAAACCGAAGAACGACGGGCGCAAAATGCCGTTGATGCCGTACGTGCCACCGGTCAGCCACTCCTCGTTGCGCAGAACCAGGAACACCAGCGTGGTGAACGCGAGCGTCACGAACGCCAGATAATGGTGCTGAACGCGCAGCGCGGGATAACCGAGAATCCAGCCGATAACGAAGCACAGTATGCCGGCGGCGAAGAACGCGAGCGCAAATGGACAGCCGGCCTGCGTCAGCAGAGCGACCGTATAGGCGCCGATGCCGACGAAGGCGCCCTGGGCCAACGACACCTGGCCGGCATAGCCGAGCGTCAGATTGAGACCGATCGCCGCAATCGTCAGCACCGCCCACATCGACAGCTGGTAGATGCCGAATGGCTTGAGCCAGAACGGCGCCACAACGGCGAGTCCGGCCGCGACGACGAGCGCAAGCGCCGCCGGCCTGCTCATACCGTGCGTTCCTCGACGCGGCCGAGCAAGCCCTGAGGGCGCAGCAGAATCACGGCGATCAAAATGATAAGGGGAAACGCGCCGCGATATTGCGACGAGAGATAGGCGGCCGACATGTTATCGAGGACGCCCAGAATAATGCCGCCTAGGATCGCGCCGCGGACCTGATTGAAGCCGCCGATGATCGCGGCAATGAATGCCGCCATGCCGAGCGTTTCGCCGTTGCTGAATTTGGCCAGGTAAATCGGGCTGATCAGGATCGAGGCA
>Ga0066903_100002898_pt1 | contig 13718 bp, 13 predicted proteins | sample PanSoiMetaGPlot1_FD_67491 | JGI IMG/M metagenome (GOLD analysis project Ga0066903, IMG submission 67491) | Tropical forest soil microbial communities from Panama analyzed to predict greenhouse gas emissions - Panama Soil - Plot 1 (version 2) | ecosystem: Environmental > Terrestrial > Soil >... | reverse complement strand
CTTGCGTTCCTCGTCGTCGCGGGCGTTTACGTCGGGCTCGCGGCCGTACGCTTCCGCAAGCTCCGGGAGCCTGCGCTCCTCGTCGGCGCGCTCGGTCTCGCGGCCGCCGCTGTCGGCGTGGCGCAGCTCCTCTCCGGCTCGTCCGTCACGTACGCGTGGGCTGCAGAGGCCGCGTTGCTCGCGTGGCTGACGAGCCGCGTACGCGACGGACGCCTCCAGCTGCCGGCGATCGCGTACCTCGTGCTCGCCCTGGTGCACGCGCTCGTCTTCGAGGCCAACCCGCGGAACTTCATCACGGACGTCTCCCATCCGGCGAAGGGTGCAGCCGCGCTCGTCGCGGTTGCAGGGGCGGCAGCGCTCTTCGGCTCCGTGAAGCGGTCCTGGTCGCACAAGGCGCCGAAGGGAATCCTGCGCGCGCTCGAGCCGGTGCTCGCCTGGCTCGACCGGCGTGAGCGGAGGGTCGACGTGGTGGCGTACTCCGTTGCCGCGGCTACGGCTGGGTACGCGGGGACGCTCGGCCTGCTGGAGCTGCTCGGCTTCCAGAACGGCCACGTCGTCATCACGTGCGTCTGGTCGGCGGCGGCGCTCGCGCTGCTCGCGGTCGGCTACCGGCGCGCCGCATTCGGGTGTCTGGCGGTGGTCGCGGCGAAGGCGGCGCTCTTCGACGTCGCGAGCCTGACGCACCCGCGGTACGGGATCTCGCTTGCGGTCGCCGGTGGCACGCTGCTCGCGGCCGGGCTGGCGCGCGAGGTCGGTCATCGCGGTGCGCTGACGGGTGACGGTGCCGCCGCGACAGTGCTCAGCCTTCCGTTCGGGATCGCGGGCGCACTCGTGCTGGCTCCGGGTCATGCCGGCGCCGTGCTCGTCGCGTTCGGCGCCCTCTACACGGCGCTCGCAGCGGCGACCTTCCGGCTGAGGGATCTCTCGACGCTGCTGTGGATTCTCGGCCTGACGATCGCGGCATACGGCGAAGCGGTACTGCTCGACGGTCTCTGGCTGGTGCTCGCCTTCACGGCGACCGCCTCCGGGCTCGCCGTGGTCGCCAGGACGGTGTGGGAGCGCCGCCTGCAGGCTGCCTCGCTCGTCTACCTCGTGGTGGCAGCGCTGATCACCCTGGTCGGCGAGACGCCGCCCTCGCACTTCGTCACGGAGCTCGCCCATCCCGGGCACGGCCTCGCGAGTCTCGTGCTGGTGATCGCAGGCATGACCACGCTCGCGTGGTCGCTCGACTGGAGCGACCAGCTCCGCGTCCAGGCGATCTGGGCGACCGGGGCCCTCGCAGTCTACGGCGGGTCGCTCGCGATCCTCGAAGCCGCGCAAACGCTGTCGCCGGAGGACGTCCACACGAACTTTCAACGCGGCCAGACCGCGGTGAGCGCCTTCTGGGGCCTGCTTGCGTTGATCTCCCTCTATGTCGGCCTGCAACGTCGGCGCCGCCTGCTGCGCATCGGCGGCTTCGTCCTCTTCGCGATCAGCCTGGGGAAGATCTTCCTGTTCGACCTCCCGAGCCTGAGCTCGGCGCAACGAGCGCTGTCCTTCCTCGCCGTGGGCGGCGTGCTCTTGCTCGGCGGCTTCTTCTACCAACGGCTTAGCGCTCAATTCGAAGCGAGCTAGGGCGGCGCAACGGATGATTGCGCGGCAGGGACGATCGAACCTCGGTCCCGGCCTAGATAGCATTCGTGGTATGGCACGCGCGGCGAAGAGCCCGCTCGAGCGGCTCCAGGAACGCATCCGCACCGCCGACCGCGGCTGGTTCTTCGCGGCGATCGCGGACAGGGTCGCCGAGCGCCGGCAGGCGAAAGGCATGTCGCAACGCGAGCTGGCGGAGCTCGTCGGCACGACGCAGTCTGCGATCGCGCGGCTCGAGCGGGGAGGCCGGCCGCCGCGGATCGACACGCTGCTGCGCATCGCCGATGCGCTCGAGTGCGACCTGGTCGTCGACCTGAGGCCGCGCGGGACATGAGCGAGGACTAGGCAGCGGTCGCGGTCGAGCGTTTGCTCGCGGTGACCGAGGCGAGCTACGAGCGCCGCGCGCAGCTCCAGACTGCGCTCGACACCCGTGTTGTGATCGAGCAGGCAAAGGGCATCCTCGCCGAGCGGCACGAGCTCGAGCTCGAGGAGGCGTTCCAGCTTCTGCGCCGGGCGGCGCGGTCCAACCGGGTGAAGATCCGCGAGCTCGCGGCGCGCATCCGCCCCGGTTGCGAGACACCGCCCGAGCTCAGCGCTCCTCGACGTTTAGCGCCGCCGGGATCTCGGCAAGCGATGCTCGTGACCGAGCGTACGAACGAGCGGATCGAGCACAACCGGGTCTTCCGCGACGTGAACCAACGAATCCGGGCGGCCGCCCGGAGGTACGAGCACGAGCTGGAACGAATCCCATTTTTGTGCGAGTCTCCCGTTGAGGATTGTGTGGGGGTCGTACGCCTGACCGAGGACGACTACTCCGCCATACGCGGCAATCCGCGGCACTTCTTCACCGCGCCCGGACACGAAGTCGCAGAAGAGTCCGTCGGGCGGTGGCGGCGCGCCTGGACGGCTACGTGGTGACCGAGAAGCCATGAGCCGCGAGGAACGCATCGGCATGAACGAGGCCGTCTTCCGCGACGTGAACGAGCGCATCCAGGATGTCGCGACCGCTTTCGACCTCAACTCAGAGCCGCTCGATCTGATCTGCGAATGCGGCGACGCGTCGTGCGTCGCGCGCATCAGCCTGAAGCGGGACGACTACGAACAGCTACGGAGCGACCCGCAGCTGTTTGCCGTCGCGCCCGGACATGTCGCTCCTGACGTCGAGGAGGTCGTTGCCAACCGCGCCGGCTACGGCGTCGTGCGCAAGATCAAGGGCGTTCCCCGAGAGATCGCGGAGAAGACCGACCCGCGCTCGGGGAGCTAGCGCGAGCCGGCCTTTCGCGCGAGGCGCGGCGGGACAGCCGCGCCGTCGAGCTGCGCCGCCACTTCCCACGGCGTTCGCTCGGACGAGACGACACTTGCGGCCAGATCGCGGAGAGGGAGGCGATTCGACCGCGCGCCCCGTCGCAGCACCTCGAACGCTTGATCAGGTTCGAGCCCAAACCGTTCGGCCAGGATTCCCTTTGCCTGCTCGATCACGATGCGGGACTCGAGCGCTTCCTGCAGCTGCGCGCAGCGCCGGGCAAGAGTCGCCGTGACTTCGACAAGGCGGTGGACCGCAGCCTGAGTGTGCTCCGGCGTTCCCGGCGGGAGCGTGATCTGGAGCAGACCCTCAGCCGCGGTCGTGCTGGCCATTTCCACCTCCGACGAGCTGCTGCACCGCTTCGGGGAGTGAAGACTCGACGCGGAAGACTTGCGTGAGCCCCGTGATCTCGATCACGCGCGTCACGCGCGGGTCGTCCGCCACGAGAACCATCTGCCCGCCGGATGCTCGCAGCGCTTTTGCAACGCCCACGAGCACCGCCAGACCGCTGGAGTCCATGAACGACACGCCCGTCAAGTCGACGAGGATGCGCTGCCCCCCGAGCTCGAGTACCTCCGCGAGCTTCTCGCGGAGGCGCTCCGAGGTGAACAGATCGAGCTCACCGCCGGCGGCTACGACGAAGCTGTCGCTTCCGAAGCGCGAGACACTGACGCGGGCATCCAGAATGGGCACGACGCCCAAGGTACGGCGCGGCGCGTGAGGGCTCAGCGTGACTTCTGTGAGAATTCCCTCATACCGCGGCGAGCTTGTAGCCGACGCCACGGACGGTCACGAGTCGCTCGCGCCCGATCTTCCGCCGCAGGTTGACGATGTGCGCGTCGCCCGCACGTTGGTCGCCGACATACGAGCTGTCCCACAGATGCTGCATCAGCTCGCGGCGGGAGAAGACCCGTTCTGGGTTTTGCGTGAAGAGCGTCAGCAGCCTGAACTCCGACGGCGTCAGTCGCACGGGCTCGCCGTCGACGGTCGCGGTGTGTCCGCCGACGTCGAGCGTCAGCGAGCCCACGGTCAGCTCCAGAGGTTGGGCGAGGTCGAGTTCCCGCCGCCGCAGGATCGCGCGGACGCGGCTGATCAGCTCCGGCATCGAGAAGGGCTTGACGACGTAGTCGTCGGCACCGGCGTCGAGCCCCACGACGCGATCGACCTCGGCCGTCCGGGCCGTGAGCATGAGGATCGGGATCGCGCTCTCGGCACGGAGACGCCTGCAGACCTCGATGCCCGACACGCCGGGCAGCATCAGGTCGAGCAGCAGGAGGTCGTACCCGTCTGCCCGCGCCGCGTCGAGGGCGCTCTCGCCGTCCTCGACGGTGGTGACCTCGAAGCCCTCCCCGCGCAGCGCGTACGCGACCGAGTCGGCGATGGCCGCCTCGTCCTCGGCGATCAGCACACGTGCGGCCTCACTCAGGAGCCGAAAACCGCCCCCGCGGGATCCGCACCCGCACCGTGTTCTCGTCGAGGAGCAAGTGTCCGCCCATGACCTCCAGGGACTGCGCCGCGATCGAGAGACCGAGCCCAAAACCTCCGCTGTCGCGTCCGGCGCCGCTGCGGAATCGGGTGCGGAGACCGTCGAGCTCTTCGTGCGTCCCGTCGCCGTCCAGCACGTGGAGCTCGACGAGATCCGGGGACGCGGCTTGCGCCTCGACGGTGACGTTGTGCTCGGCGCCGTGCTGAACGGCATTTGAGATCAGGTTCGCCAGCGCCTGTTTGAGGAGATCGACATCGGCAAGCACGGTGACCTCCGGCGCGCACTGCACGACGACCTCCGCCGCGACGGCCGCGGCGGCCTCGTCGAGGACAGGACCGAGCGCGACGATCTCCAGGCGCGGCGGTTCCTCCCCGGACTGCGCGCGCGCGAGCACGAGCAGTGACCTCGCTATCTGTGCGAGCCGGTTGCACTCGGTTGCGATGTGTGCGACGAAGCGGTCACGGTCCTCTGGCACGTTCTTGGCTCCGGCTTCGAGCACGTGTGCCGCACTGACGATGCCTGTCAGCGGTGTGAGCAGCTCGTGGGCCGCGTTGGCGACGAACTCGCGCTCGGCACGTCCCCGGCGGTCTTCCATGGTGTTGTTCCGGAGCAGGATCACCACGGTGTTCGCGTCATGCGGGTCGACACCGTCCAGCACATACGAGCGGCCGCGACCGGCGTCGACGTGCGTCTCAGCCGCGACCCCTCGCACGGCCAGCTGTTTCGCGAAGCGCGGGAGCGACAACGACGGCCACGGATCCGGCAGCGGCCCGTCAGCCCGCAACTTGGTCGGGTGCAGAAGCCGTCGAGCTGCCGTGTTGGCGTACCTGACGTCCAGCCTTGCCTTGTCCACGACAATGACGCCGGTCGGCAGCCGCTCGACGAGGAGGCCGAGTTGCGCGAGTTCCTCAGTAGCCGCGGGCGACGGCGAGCTCACGGCTAGTGGCCGTCGACGCCGTCGGGACGCATCAGCATCAGCACGCCACTGCGGTTCTCGTCGGTCGCGGCGAGGGGCATCAAGCTGACGTGCATCTCGACGTCGCGGCCGCGCCGATTGCGAGCGGGCAGCCTGACTTCACGCGCGACCGAGGTGTCGATGGTCTCGCGCATGGAGGCACGGAGTTCGCCAACCGGCAGCCCGATGTCCAGGTTGAGGAAGTGCTTCCCGATCACCTCGTCGGCGCGTAGGCCCCAGAGGTCGTGTGCGGTGTCGTTCCAGGCCGTGACGACCAGATCCCGGTCGACCACGACAACGCCGGACTGGATGCTGCCGAGAACGGTGTTCAGGAACGCGTTCAACTCGTTGAGATCGAGGCCGCGATCGTTGAGCTCGTCGTTCATGGTCTCGAGCTCTTCGTTCGTCGACTGGAGCTCCTCGTTCATGGTCTCGAGCTCTTCGTTCGTCGACTGGAGCTCCTCGTTCGTCGTCTCGAGCTCCTCGTTCGTCGACTGGAGCTCCTCGTTCGTCGTCTCGAGCTCCTCGACCGTGGATTGCAGCTCCTCGTACGCCGTCTCCATCTCGCGTTTCGACTGTTCGAGTGCCTGCTGCAGACGCCGGTAGCGCGTCACCTCGGTGAACGTGATGCCGGTGCCGACAATGGCGCCGGTCGACGCTATGAGCGGCGCGATCTGTACGTCGACGTAACGGAGGTCGGCGCCGGAACGCCACTCGACGTCCCGGAGCGAGATGATGTGGCGCTCGCTGTATACCTGCTCGATTCGCGAGCGCAGCTCGACGGGCCGGAAGGACACCTCGAGGTCCTTGAACGGGCGGCCGATATCGCGGGGCGTCAAGCCGAAGAAGGCGCGCGCCTGCAGATTCGCTAGGGCGAGGGCTCCCTCGCGCTCGACGACGATCTGCGCCACCGGCACTGACTCGAAGCCGGCGTCGCGGATCAGCGCGTCGGCGGCAAGCTGGGCGAGCGCGTCCTCGGGCTCGGGAGCCGCGACCTGAACACGGAGGGGCGTGTGATGAGAGACCTTCTTGAAGATCCGCCGTTTCAGGTCGACCGGCGCGAACAGGTCGCTGCGGGCGGCGAGCGCCTCGGATTTCCCGAGGAAGAGATATCCGTCCTCGCGAAGCGAGAAGTGGAAGTTCGCCAGGATGCGGTGCTGGGTGTCCGAGTCGAAGTACATCAGGGTGTTGCGCGACAACAGCAACGCGATTCGCGAGATCGGCGGGTCCTGGATCAGGTCGTGACGGCCGAAGATGACGGTGCGGCGCAGATCCGTCCTGAAGACGTAGTTGCCGTTGCGCGCCTCGAAGTAGCGCTCGCGCAGGTCGAACGGCACCGGTTGCATGGCCTTTTCGTCGTACTCCGCGTGACGCCCCTTGGTGAGCGCGTCGTCGTCGATGTCGGTCGCGTAGATCTTCACCCGCGCCTTGAGGGCTTCCTCGCCGAACACCTCGGCAAAGACCATCGCCAGCGAGAACGCTTCCTCGCCGCTCGCGCAGCCGGTCGACCAGAGACGAATCTGGCTGTCGGTCCCGTCGTACTGCTCGACGATCCGGGGGACGACCTCCTCCTGGAGGTAGCCCCAGGCGACCTCGTCGCGGAAGAACGAGGTGACGTTGATCAGGATCGTGTTGAACAGCTGGACGAATTCGTCCGGGCGATCCTGCAGGTACACCCGGTACTCGGAATAGGTCGACACGTTCGCGTCCTGCATGCGCTTCGAGATTCGCCGCATCAAGCTGGGGCGCTTGTAGCCGGTGAAGTCGAACCCGCGCTCGTCGCGGATGAACGAGAGCAGCTCCTCGAACTGCGGATCGCGCTTCTCGGCGCTCACGGCCTCTGCCCTGCCGGCTCGGTCAACGGTGTCATGTTGGTGAGCGCTTCACGGAGGACGAGAGCCTGCTGCACCGCGGCGTCGGCCTGCGCCTCGAAGCGTGCGGACGAGGTCTTGCTGCCCCGGCCGCGCAGGCGCCCTGCCATGCGCCGGGCCATAGCCGCGCGCTCCTCGAGCGCGCGAAGCGCGGCCCACAGCGCGCTTTCGACCGTCTCCGTCTGCTCTGCCGCCAGCGTCTCGATCGAGTACCCGTGTCCCGTCCGGCAGCGGAATCGCAGCAGGCCGTTGTCGTCCTCGGACTCCCACAAAGCGCCTCCGCAGTCCGGGCACACGAACCCGGAAGGGCTTCCCGGCTGAGGCCGGTCGCTTGCGGCCCGGTCGACCTCGATGTACTCCTCGTCGTCGAGCAGCGGGTCGTCCGTCGGCGCCATCGTTGCGGGAACGGCCTCGATTGCCAGGTGCGCGATCACGTCGGCGAGCTCCTCGGCCGGCGCGACGAGGTCGGGCTCGGCTGCCTGGATTGCGCTCGTCGGCATCATCGGGTACAGCGCGTCGACCGGGTCCTGCACGAGCGCTCTGCCCCCGTGCGTCTTCACCGCCGCCAGGCCTGCCGTGCCGTCGTCGAGAACGCCGGAGAGAATGACTCCGACGACACGCGAGCCGTAGGTCGCCGCCGCAGTGCGAAACATCGGGTCGATTGCCGGCCGGTACCCGTTCTCCCTCGGACCACGGTTGACGCGCATGAAGCCGGGCTGGATCAGCAGATGGTGATCCGGCGGGGCGATGTAGATGCTGCCGCGCTCGATCTCCGCGCCGTCCATCGCATGCTCCGCCGGCAGGTCGCCTGCCCGCTGCAGGATGGCGGGCAGGACGCTCGTCGCGATCGCCGGGACGTGCAGCACCACGAAGACCGCTGCCGGCAGGTCGGAGGGGAGCCTCGAGCAGATCGTGCGCAGAGCTTCCACGCCGCCGGCGGATGCGCCGACAACGATGATGTCGTGCCCGGTTGTTAGCTCGTCAGGCGGCACGCCCCTCCAAATGCCCGGCTCCGCAATTGATGATAGCTCCGTGTCCGAGCCGCGGATCATCGTCGCCGCCCTGGGTGACTCGATCACCGAGGGGTCGCCGGGCCTGCGTGGCTGGGACGTCTGGGCGGGGCGTGCCGACGGCCGCTACGAGATCCGGAACTGCGGGATCTACGGCCAGCGAACCGACGAGATAGCCGCCCGCCTGGACGAGTGTGCGCGCGGCGCCGGGGTGCTGATCGTCCAGGGCGGGATCAACGACATCGCCCAGGGCCGCGACGTCGGCGCCGCCGCGGAGAACCTCCGCGTGATGGTGCAGCGTGGGAAACAGCTCGTTCCGTGCGTCGTGCTGGCGGACGTGCTCCCCTGGAACAACGGCTGGCCCGGCGCCGAGCCGAGGATCGCAAGGCTCAACGAGCTGATCGCAGAGATTGCACGTGACGAGGGCGTCCCACTGCTGGCGTTTTATGACACGCTCGAGGACGCCGACCGCCCCGGACGGATGCGGGCCGAGTGGACGTTCGAGGGCGACCATCCCAACGAGGCCGGCTATCGCCTGCTCGCGGACGTGGTGCTCCGCGAGCTTCAGAAGGTGTAGACGTCGCCGTCCGACGCGCGCTCGAGGCCGTCCTCGAGCGGTAGCTCTTCGGGGCGGTGGATGATCACGAGACGTTTTGCACCGGCGTCGCGAAAGGCCGCGACCGCCTCCTCCGCGGACAGATGTCCCCGCAGGCCGTTGCCGCCTTCGACGCTCTCGCGCAGCGTCGCCTCGCAGAGGAAGAGGTCGGCGTCGCGCCCGACCTCCGCCAGTTGCGGGCTCGGCGCGGAGTCGCCGGAGTACGCCAGCGTCGACGCACCGTCGCTGACCCGGAGCGCGAACGTCTGCAGCTGGTAGTGAGGGACGCGTCGCGCGGTCACGGTCAGGCCGCACGTCTCGAAGGGCTCGCCCTCTTTGTACTCGCGCGCGTTGAAACCTTCGGAGAACATCCCCGGCACGCCGAACTTCGTCCCGAACTGCTCCAGTTCGGCGAGACCGCCGGGCGGCAGCCAGAGCTCGGGTTTCGGCGTGTCGCGACCGGGGCCGTACATCGCGCCGAACGTCCACGGCACGAGGTCGCCCCAGTGGTCGAGATGGAAATGCGTGATCACGATCGCGTCGACGCGCGGCCAGCCGTCCTGCTCGCGGAGGCGCGGGAGAACGCCCGGCCCGCAGTCGAGCAACAGGCGTCCGCTGCCCTCGACGAGGTATCCCGACTGCGCCCCGCCCGGGTTGGGCCAGGCCGGTGAGCAACCGACGACGGTGAGCTTCATGCGTGCCAGTGTGGCATAGTCCTCGCAATGGCAGACGGCGCAGTCGCACTCCTGCAAAGCGTCCCGCTCTTCTCGGACCTCGACCGAAAGGAGCTGGAGCGCGTCGCCGCGTCGATGAAGGAGCGGAGGTTCTCGGCGGGTGACACGGTCACCGCGGAGGGGTCGACCGGGGTCGGATTCTTCATCATCGAGTCCGGCAACGCGAAGGTGACGATCGGGGGCGAGGACCGCCGCCAGCTCGGCCCGGGCGACTACTTCGGCGAGGTCGCACTGCTGAACGAGAGCGCCCGCACGGCGACGATCAAGGCAGAGACCGACCTCACGTGCTACGGCCTCACGTCGTGGGAGTTCCGCCCGCTCGTCGAGACGCACGGCTCCATCGCCTGGAAGCTGCTCCAGACGATGTCCAAGACGTACCAAGGGCGTTAGCCGAGGCTGAGCGTCTCGTCGGCCTGCTCGATCAGGAGCGGGTCGTGCGTCGCGCAGACGACCGCGGTCCCGAACTCCCGCGCGAGGCGGACGAACAGCGCGCCGACGGCGATGGCGTTCGCCTGGTCGAGGCGTGACGTCGGCTCGTCCGCGAGCAGGAGCTCCGGCCGCGGCGCGAGCGCACGCGCGATTGCGACGCGGCCGCGCTCGCCGGTCGAGAGCCGCGACACGCGCTGCTCGATGCGGTCATCGAGCCCGACGGCGACGAGTGTCTCCCGCGCCGCGTCGGGCGGCAGTCCCCTGAGCGCGAGCGCGAGCTCGACGTTCTCGAGCGCGCTGAGCGCCGGGACGAGCCCGGCCTGCTGCCCGACGTAGCCGATGTGGTCGCGGCGGAAGTCGGCGCGGCCGCCGCGGTCGAGCCGGGACACGTTGGTTCCCAGAACCGTGACCAGTCCGCTGTCGGGAAGCTCGAGACCGCCGAGGATGTGCAGCAGCGTCGTCTTCCCCGAACCCGACGGACCGGTCACCGCGGTCAGCGTCGACGACTCGAGGTTCGACTGCAGTCCGGCGAGCACTGCGCGCCGCCCGTAACTCTTCTCGAGCCCGCGCAGCGCGGCGACGAGCTGCCTCTCGGTCGGGCCTGCGGCCGCCGCCGCGACCGGCTGCGCCTCCGTCGTCTCGTCGCCGGAGACGACGATCTCGCGTCCCTCGAGCCGCGCGGTCGCGTGGGTGCGGATGCCCGACCGGCGGAGCAGCTCCTCCGGGAGACGCAGCCAGCCACCGCGGCCGACGACGATCGACTCCTCGCGGAGCGACCCGCCCGACTCCTCGCTGACGCGGCCGTCGCGAATGCGGATCACGCGGTCGGCGACGGTCGCCGACTCCGGGTCGTGGCTGACGATCACGGCCGTGCAGCGCTCGCTGCGGATCAGCTCGCCGATCGTCTCGTAGACGAGGTGCGCGTTCGCCGCATCGAGCTCGCCCGTCGGCTCGTCTGCGAGAAAGAGCTTCGGGCGGTGCGCGAGCGATGCCGCGACCGCGACGCGCTGCTGCTCACCGCCGGACAGCTCCACCGGCCGTGCGTCGCGCTTCTCGGTGAGGCCGACGCGCTCGAGCAGCTCGTCCGCGCGGCGGTCGCGTTCCGCCGTGGTCGCGCCGGCGAGACCGAGCTCGAGCCCGACCAGCTCGCGTGCCGTCAGCTCGGGCGCGAGCGCGCGCGCATAGTGCTGGTCTGCGTAGCCCACCATTCGGGTCCGGTAGCGCGCGACATCGCGCGCCGGAAGCTTCGCCAGCTCGACGCCGAACACGCGCACCGTCCCCGCTGACGGCCGGTCGAGGCCGGCGAGGATGCGGAGGAACGTCGACTTGCCCGAGCCGCTCGGGCCTAGCACCGTCACCGTCTCGCCGTCGCGGACCGTCAGCGAGAGGCCCTGCAGTGCGGCGGCATCGCCTTCGGCCGTCTGGTGGACGCGAAAGACGTCGCGTGCGTCGATTGCCACGGTCACGTCCCAACCTCCGCGAACCGGCCGGCGACGTCTGCACGGAACGCGCGGTGCGTCGCGGCGGAGACGACCACCGCCGCAACCGCGACATACAGCAGCAGGCCGAGCAGCACGACCGGCCAGTCGACGCCGAGCAGCAACGGCAGTTCCGTCGACCCGGCGGCGGCCGTCAGCGTCACGAGGGCGACGACGAGGGCGGCGAGGACGGCACCTGTCACGATCCCGCCGATCAGGCCGAAGACCGCGACGAAGATCGTGCGCAGGCGAATGTGCTGCCGCAACGTCGCCGGGCTCGCGCCCTGCGCCTCCAGATCGAAGAGCTCACCGCGCTCGTCGCGCAGATCCGACACGACGACGAGCAGCAGGCCGACGAGTGCGAGCGCGAGCGCGGCAAGCGCCGCAGCTCCGAGCGTGAACAGCGTCCCGCGTGCAAGCGGCTCGGAACGCAAGTCGGCGAGCAGCGCGGCGTGCGCGCGGACGTCGAGCGCGTCGAACGGCGGTCGCCGCAGCGCCGCGGCCACGGCCCGTTCCCGTCCCGTGGGTGCGTCGAGCCAGACCTCGTTCGGCGAGCCGCTTCCGGGTGCGGTCGCGGCGAGAGCTGTTGCGAGCGTCGGGCCGTCGGCGATCACCACGTCTTCGTCCACGGTCGGGATGCGCCGGACCGTTCCCACGACGCGTCCGACGATCGTGCCGGCGCCGACGTCGATCGGCAACACGCCGCCGGGCCCCGCAGCCGCTGCGAGAGCCGGCGAGGCGACGATCGGGATCGGCTTGTCGTCCGTCGGCTGCTGCACACGAAAGCGGGCGACGTCGTTGTTGGTGACGAGGTAACGCAGGGTGCCGGCGCCGGCCTGCGTGATCCCGCCGCTTCCCTCCCAGTGTCCGAAGGCGAGCGGCAACGTCCTGCCGTCGACGCGCGGCTTCCCGAGCCGCAGGGTTCCGCGCGCGAGCGCCGCGGCGTTGATGCCGCCGTTCGGGACGCCGTGGAGGCCGGTGTTCGTCAGGTCGAAGACGAACGAGACGAGCAAGCCGCCGCGCGCGGCCGCCGGGACGGCCGCCTCGAGGCGGCGCGCCGACGTCGTGCCGAGCGGGATGCCCACGGCGCCACCGGCGGACGTGATGACGATCGCGCGGACCGCGAGCTCGTCACCTCGGCCTCGGAAGGGGAGCACGAACCGTCGCGCGTTCAGAGGCAGGCGAACGCCCTGCAGCGCCACGTCTCCCGCCGGCGCGAGCCGCTGCGCGAGCTCGCGGCGCGTGAGCGGCGAGTAGTCGCTCCGCCAGCGGACGCTCGTCAGGTCTTGCGCAGGGATTCCCAGGACGGTGAAGCCGGGCGACCCCTCGAGCCGCTGCACGTTCCCCGAAAGTCGCGACACCGGCGTTGCGTGGGCAACCGCCTGGAAGCGACCGAGCGGCGCCGCCTGGAAGACGGGGACGAGCTTCGTCAGGTTCTCGCGCACGACGAAGTCGGCGGGGATTGCGAAGGCCGCCTGATCGGTCTCACCCCGCGCGAGCGTCGACCTGTACGTCTCCGCGAACAGGGCGAGCCCGAGGCTGACGACGAGAAAAGCGACGGCGATCGCCGCGCGGCCCGGATTGCGCGCGAGCGACAGCGCCGCGAGGCGTACCGGCACCGCGGCGTTGCGTCCTCTCCGTTCCAGCGCCCGGAGCGCCGGGGTCAGGATCCGCGCCCAGACGACCGCGGCGACGAAGGTGATCAGCGCAGGCAGCAGCAACAGGACGGCGCCGGTCCCGCGCTCGTTCGCGAGCGACGACGTGTTCGCCGCGCCGCGCGCCAGTGCGAGCACGACCGCGGCGAGTGCGCCGGCTGCGGCAACGTCCACGACGCGACCGGCGCCGGCACGAAGCGACAGCAGGACGACGAGCGCGGCGGCGACGGCGATGACGGCGGCCAGCGCGACGCCGCGCCACGAGACGACGGAGTGGGCGAGGACGGCGCCGGCCGGCACGCCCGCGCGCCGGGCGACGATCGCGCCCACGGCTGTGCCCACGGCCCAGCCCCCTAGCGCACCGACGGCCGCGACGACGCCCGCCTCCGCGATCGATCCGACCGCGAGCTGCCAGCGGCGCGCGCCGAACCAGGTGAGCCTCCGCCACTGCGCTTCGGTGTCGCGGCGCAGGCCGGTGGCGGCCAGCACCGCGAACGCCAGCAGCAGCGCCGCAGCCTCGCCGCCGATCAGCAACAGCCGCCGGCCCGCGACCTTGCCGTTCTCGTTCGCCGC
>Ga0066903_100002897_pt1 | contig 13719 bp, 13 predicted proteins | sample PanSoiMetaGPlot1_FD_67491 | JGI IMG/M metagenome (GOLD analysis project Ga0066903, IMG submission 67491) | Tropical forest soil microbial communities from Panama analyzed to predict greenhouse gas emissions - Panama Soil - Plot 1 (version 2) | ecosystem: Environmental > Terrestrial > Soil >... | reverse complement strand
AAGGGTCCGAACAGGGAACGGCCGACGGCGAGTACTCCGAGGTCTGACTCTCCGGTGGGGGCTGGAAGCCCGCCGGCGGCCAGCGCGGCGGCCAGGACCACTACCAGACCGCCGCCGGCCACGAACCCGGCGGCGACGCGGCTACCGGTCGGCCCGAGCTCACGGCCGCCCGACGGCAGCAGGGTGACCACGAACAGGAACAGGACGACGATGGCGCCTGAGTAGATGATGACCTGGCCGACGGCGACCATGGCCGCCGACAGGACACCGTACAGGGCGGCCAGGCTGAGGCTGTGGACGAGCAAAAAGATGGCCGCGTAGATCGGCCGCCGCGCGAACACCACCCCCAGCGCCGACGCAACGGCGACCGCGCAACCCACCAGGAGTGGAACGAAGAGCGAGTCCATCAGCTCACGGTGAGGTTCACGCGAGCGGATGATGGCGTTGTTCGGGCGGCGAGTCGATGGGGGCGTCCAGCGGGCGGTGGGTGCGGTAGACCTCGCCCAGATCCAGGTCGTCGGGGATGTGGCGCCGCAGCTCCGGGTCCTGCTGGTCGACGTCGGCGTGGTACTGACGCCGCGGCGCGTACTTCTCGGGATCCAGCAGCATCTCCTTGGTGTAGACGAAGTCGGCCCGATCGAAGTCCGCCAGCTCGTACTCTGGCCCGAGGCGGATCGCGTCGACGGGACAGGCCTCCTCGCAGTAGCCGCAGAAGATGCAGCGGATCATGTTGATCTCGTACACCGAGGCGTAGCGTTCGCCGGTGGACACCGGGTGGGACGGATCGTTGTCGGCTGCCACAACGTAGATGGCGCTCGACGGACACGCCGCGGCGCACAGCTCGCAGCCGATACACCGCTCGAGTCCATCCTCGTGCCGAAACAGACGATGCCGACCGCGGAACGCGGGCGGAATCGGACGCTTGACCTCCGGGTAGGGCACGGTAATCGGCGGCTGGGCCGCGTGTCGTAGCGTTGTCCAGAAGCCTTTGGCCAGGCCGCGCGCGCCATCAAGCATGAGCGCCTCCGTTGAACAGAACGACGAGCACCGCGGTGACCAGCACGTTGAGCAGCCCAAGCGGCAGCAGCAAGCCCCACGACAGCCGCATCAGCTGGTCGTAGCGCAAGCGCGGGAGCGTCGCGCGCAGCCAGACAAACCCAAACGCAAACACGATCATTTTGACCAGCAGCCACCACGGTCCGTTCAGCAGATTGAATGGACCGGTCCAGCCGCCGAAGAACACCGAGGCGGCGATGGCCGAGACGGTCAGCACGTTGACGTACTCGGCGATGTAGTACATGCCAAAGCGGAAGCCGCTGTATTCGGTGTGATAGCCAGCCACCAGCTCCTGCTCCGCCTCGGGCAGATCGAAAGGCGCGCGGTTCGTTTCGGCAATGGCGGCGGTGAAGTACAGCAGGAAGCCGAGCGGCTGGAGGATGACGTACGGCACCGACTGCGCTTGCCGGGCCACGATCTCGCTGATGGACAGCGTACCGCTGACCAGGACCACGCCCACGAGCGCCAGTCCAAGCACGAGCTCGTACGAGACCACCTGCGCCCCACCCCGCAGCGCGCCCAGCAACGAGTACTTGGAGCCTGACGACCAGCCGCCGAGGACAATCCCGTAGACGCCGAGCGAGCTGGCGCCGATCAGGTACAGCAGCGCGACCGGCATGTCCTGGACGATCAGGTCGACAGGTCGACCGGCGATGGTGATGGTCGGGCCGATGGGGAGAACGGCGAACGCCGCCAGCGCAGCCACGAGCGAGATCCCCGGCGCCAACGGATACAGGAAGGGATCGGCCATGCCAGGCCGCAGGTCTTCTTTGAAGAACAGCTTCAGGGCGTCGGCCACCGGCTGCAGGAGTCCCGAGGGCCCGACGCGGTTTGGCCCGATCCTGATCTGCAGGCGGCTGATGGCACGCCGCTCGAACCAGGTCATGTAGGCCATGCCTGTCAGCAGGGCGATGATGATGACCAGCGACCGCACCACGTCGACGACGAGGTCAAACACGGGCGACGAGCGCCTCCTCACGTACGACGCCGCTCAGCGCGGGATGTTCGTCGACCAGCAGCATCCGAATCGAGTGCAGCTCGGCCGGGCAGCCGGAAACGCCAAGCTGCTGGGCGAGCTCGCCGACGATGCCCCAGTCCGCCCGGGCGTGGGGCGGCGGCGCCGCGCCACCCTCCTGGTGCTGGAGCCGACCCTCGAGATTGGTGATCGTTCCCTGGCGCTCATACGCGTGCGCCATTGGCAGAAGGACGTCGATGCGCGGGTCGTCGTGCAGTGGTTGGGAGGTGGCCAGGAGCAGACGCGCGAACGAACCGGCGTGCAGCTCTGACCACTGCTCGTCGCCAATCGCCAGCAACACCTTGGACATGAGCACCTGATCCGCGTCAACCCTGGCGATCTCGGGCGCAACCTCGAGCGCGCCGCGACCGTTGGAGGCCAGCGCTGGTGCGCCGACCATACCGGTCTCGCCTTTCGCGCCAAGCGTGTTAGCCAGCGTCTCCAGTTGCGCTCGACCGCTCGCCACCAGTGACGGGTGCGCCAGTACCGCGGCGGGTCCATCGCCCTGCAACGCACTGGCGACTTCCGTGACGTGTGACAGCGGATCACCCTTGAGCCAGGTGGTCGTGCTGCGCCACAGGCCGTTACGATCGCCGAGGACGACGAGCCTGGCGCCGGCCTGCACGGCCTTGCGGATCCACAGCGCCAGGATGGGCAGGTCGGTCCACGCGTCGAGGCCGACCAGCACGATGCGTTTGCAGCCGGCCAGATTCTGGATCTTGCCTTCGACGGGCCAGGCCGATGCGAGCGCGGCGGGTGGCCACAGCGCGGTCGGCACGCGCTGTGACACGCGCTGAAGGAGCCAGAGTGCCTCGTTCGTCAGGGACGACGAGGCGAGAATGCCTCCGCCCGCGCCGAGAAGCTCGGCTGCCCGACCGAGCGCTTCTGACCAGGTGACTTCGACGAGCGACCCGTCGCGACGCACCAGCGGCCGAGCCGGGCGGCAGTTCTGCGGCGTGGGCACAGTTTCGAAGCGGCCGCGGTCGCACAGCCAGCCACCGTCGACCTCTGGATTCGCGCGCGAGACGAGTCGCAGCACCGTCTCGGTTCGGCTGTGCACGTCGATGTTGCAGCCGACCGCGCAGCCGCTGCAGATGGACGGCGTGCGGACGAGGTCCCACGGGCGGGCTTTGAAGCGGTACTGGCGGCTCGTCAGGGCGCCCACCGGGCATAGCTTGATGGTGTTGCCGGCGAACATGGATTCGTACGGCTCGCCGTCGAGAGTGGCGATCTCGCTGTCGGCGCCGCGCTGGACCGCCGCCAGGGCTTCGTCGCCGGGGATCTCCTGGTGGAACCGGACGCAGCGGTAGCACATGATGCAACGCTCTCGATCGAGCACGATGCGCGAGCCCAGGGGAAACGCCTTCTCCTTGTGGCGCTTTTCCTCGGTGAAGCGGGAGGCGCCTGGCCCGTAGCGGAAGGTGTTGTCCTGCAGCGGGCACTCGCCACCCTTGTCGCAGATCGGGCAATCCAGGGGATGATTGGCCAGCAGCAGCTCGAGGACGCCGTTCTGGGCGGCGATCACGTCCGGCGTGTCGGCGTGCACGACCATGTCGGCGGCCACCGGCGTGGTGCACGCCGTCTGCAGGCGAGGCAGCTTTTCGATCTGCACGAGGCACATGCGGCAGGCGCCGACCGGCTTCAAGCGGGGCTCGTAGCAGAAGATCGGGATGTCGATGCCGACCAGCTTGGCGGCCTCGACCAGGAGCATGCCCTTTGGCGCGACCAGTGGCTGTCCGTTGATCGACAGGTTGACTGTGTCACCAGGCGGCGACGTCATCGCGCTCGAGCGCCTCCAGGCATGCACCTCACCATGGGTCGAAGGGACAGGCGCCCTCGTCGATGTGGCGCTGATACTCGTCTCGGTATTGCTTCACCGTAGCGACCACGGGGCTGGTGGCGAAGTCGCCCAGGGCGCACAACACCTTGCCGCTGATCTCCCCCGACAGCGACAGCAGCAGGTCGAGGTCGGCCGGGACACCGCGCCCCTGCTCGATCCGCGACATGACCTTGAAGAGCCACGACGTTCCCTCGCGGCACGGCGTGCACTTGCCGCACGATTCGTGGCGGAAGAACTCCTCCATCACCGTAGCGGCGCGGACGATGCACGTGTCCTCGTCCAGGACGATGAGCGAAGCCGAGCCAAGCATCGAGCCGGCGGCCTGAATCGAGTCGTAGTCGAGCTTGGTATCGAGCTTGTCCCCGCTCAGGATCGGTGCCGAGACGCCGGCGGTGAGCACGCCTTTGACGGCCTTGCCGCCAATGACTCCCTGGCCGTAGCCGTCGATCAACTCGCGGATCGTGACAGAGCCCAGCGGCAGTTCATAGTTGCCGGGCCGATTCACGCGACCCGACAGGCAGAAAATCTTGGGTCCGGTGTTGCGGGGCGGCACGCCGATGGCGTTGTACCAGCCACTGCCACGGTCGATGATGGCCGGCACATTCGCCAGCGTCTCGACGTTGTTGATGACGGTCGGGCGCCGATACAGGCCCTCGACGGCGGGGAACGGCGGTCGCGAGCGGGGCATTGGGCGGCGGCCTTCGAGCGACTCGAGCAGCGCTGTCTCTTCGCCGCAGATGTATGCGCCGGCCCCACGGAAGACCAGGATCCTGACGTTGACCTGGGTGCCCAGACAGCCCTGCCCCAGGATATTGGCCGCCTCGGCCTCGCCGATGGCTGCCTCGAGGCGATTGGCCGCCTCGACGTACTCGCCGCGAATATAGATGAACGCCGTCTCGGCGCCGATCGCGTAGCAACACAGGGCAACGCCTTCCAGGACGCGGTGCGGCTCGACCTCCATCAATTCGCGGTCCTTGAAGGTGCCTGGCTCGGATTCGTCGGCATTGACGGCCACGTATTTCGCGCCTGGCGCCTTGGGGATGAAGCCCCACTTGTTGCCTGTCGGGAAACCAGCGCCGCCGCGCCCGCGGAGACCAGACGCTTTGACCTCTTCGACCACCTGGTCCGGGGTCATTTTCGTCACGGCCTTGCGCCAGCCGGCGTAGCCGTCTTCAGCCTGATACTCGTCGAGGCTGACCGGCGTGGTTCGACCCGGATGGGTGAGCAGAACGGGCGCGTACTCGACCGCCACGCTCACACCTGTGCCAGCTCCTGTATCAGCGCGCGGCGACGCTCCTGGTCCAGGTTCTCGCGGTATGCGTCGCCGATGCGGGCCATAGGCGCGCGGTGACACGCGCCAAAGCACTCGCTGGTGCGCTCGACTTCGATGGCGCCCTTCTCGATGGCCGGTCGAAGGCCCGCATGCAGGTCGCGGATCAGGTCTTCCGCGCCACGCAGCGCGCACGGTAGCTGGGCGCACACGACCACGCGGGTGCTCGGCCCCGGCTCGGTGTGGAGCATCGTATAGAACTCGGCGAGCTCGAGAGCGGCCGAGTGCGGCACGCCAACCAGGTCGGCCGCTTCGGCGATGGCCTCGCGTGAGAGGTAGCCCGCGTCGGCCTGCGCCAGCTTGAGTGCCGGCAGCAGTGCGGTGCGCCGTTCGGGATAGGTGGCGACAAGCTTCAAGATCGCCGCGCGCGTCTGCTCCGACAGGCTCACCGATCGACCTCGCCCATGATCGGGTCCATGCTGGCGATGCACGCCACCACGTCGGCGACCGCGCCGCCTTCGACGATCTTCGGCAGCGCCTGCAGGTTGGCGAATGACGGCCCACGCTCGTGGACGCGGATCGGGCGGCCCGAGCCGTCGCTCACCACGTAGAAGCCAAGCTCGCCGCGCGGCGATTCGAGGCCCACGTAGGCTTCGCCGGCTGGTGGCCGGATGCCCTCGGTCCACAGCTTGAAGTGGTGGATCACGGCTTCCATGCTCTTGGCCAGCTCGGCCCTGGGCGGTGGCATCACCTTGCGATCGGAGGTCTGGACTGGCCCATCCGGCAGACTGTCCAGTGCCTGGCGGCAGATCTTGACGCTCTCGCGCATCTCGGCCACTCGAACCAGGTAGCGGTCGTAGCAGTCGCCGATGGTCCCCGTCGGCACGGCGAAGTCGTATTGCTCGTAACCGCAGTACGGGTTGGACTTGCGAATGTCCAGGGCAACACCGGAGCCGCGCAGGACGGGACCGGTGCAGCCGAGCGCGAGCGCATCGTCGGCCGGCAGGATACCGACGCCTTCGGTGCGCTCGCGGAAGATCGGGTTGCCGGTGAGCAGCTCCTCGTAGCTGTCGATGTAGCCGGGCATGGTGTCGACGAAGGTCGAGATGCTGGCGACGATGTCGGGTGGAATGTCGCGCGCCAGCCCACCGGGGCGGATGAAGGAGGTCATCATGCGCGCGCCACTCATGCCCTCGAAGAAGTCCAGGATCTTCTCGCGCTCGCGCCAGCAGTACAGGAAGGGTGAGCTGGCGCCCAGGTCGAGCGCGATCGAGCCGATGAACATCAGGTGCGAGGCGATGCGCGTCAGCTCGGCGAGCACGACGCGGAGGACCGTCGCGCGGGCCGGGATCTCGCAGCCCACCAGCTTCTCCACGGACAGCGAGTAGGCCAGGTTGTTGCCGAGCGGGTTCAGGTAGTCCATGCGGTCGGTGAGGACCACGCCCTGGACGTAGGTCTTGGCCTCGAAGGTCTTCTCGATGCCGGTGTGCAGGTAGCCGATAACGGGTCGGCAGCGGACGACCACCTCGCCGTCCAGCACCAGCTCGAGCCGCAGCACGCCGTGCGTCGACGGGTGCTGGGGGCCCATGTTGACGGTCAGAAGCTCGCGCGATTCGGGGTTCGCAATCTCAGTCACGGGCGTAGACGCTCCGCGTCACGGTGAAGTCGACCGGTTCCGAGCCGAGCGGCTCGGTTCTTCGAAGCGGATGGCCGCGCCAGTCGTCGGGCAGCATGATCCGTTGCAGATCGGGATGGCCGTCAAAGTGAATCCCGAACAGGTCATACAGCTCGCGCTCATACCAGTTGGCGCCCGGCACCATCGGCGTGATGCTCGGAGCGTCGCGGTCGGTGCGCGCCTTCAGTCGCAGCCAGGTGCGCTGCTCGAGCGAATAGAACAGGTACACGAGCTCGAAGCGCTCCTCGCGGGTCAGGTGGTCGACGGCGGTCACGTCGACGAAGCGCGAATGCTTGAGCTCACCCCGCACGCGCTCGACGGCGCTGAGCAGCTCAGCTAGCGGCACGCGCACGGTCGGGATCCCATCGGCGGGCACGCTGATGGCCTCCGGGCCGAAGATGGTGCCCAGTGCGTCGTCAACGACCGACATCAGCGAGTGGTTGGTCCGGTGGTGCCATCGTGGGCGATGCCCACGCCAGCGGTCGTCTGGGCGCCGTGCCGCGCGTTGCGGCTGTCGGCGGCGACCCGCTCCTTGAGCTTGATCAGCGAATCGAGCAGCGCGTCGGGCGTCGGCGGGCAGCCCGGCACATATACGTCGACGGGCACGATCTTGTCCACACCCTGCACGAGGGCGTAGTTGTTGAAGACGCCACTGCACGAGGCACAGTCGCCCATGGCGATGACCCACTTGGGTTCAGGCATCTGGTCGTAGATCTCGCGCAGCACCGGCGCCATCTTCTGCGACACACGGCCGGCGACGATCATCAGGTCGGCCTGGCGTGGCGACGCCCGAAACAGCTCGGACCCGAAGCGGGCCATGTCGAAGCGCGACGCGCCGGTGGCCATCATCTCGATCGCACAGCAGGCCAGGCCGAAGGTGACGGGCCACAGCGACGACTCGCGCGCCCAGTCCTCGAGGCGGCTGAGAAGAAAGCCTGGTGCGCCGGTCCTGGTGGCGTCACTCATTAGCGCCAGTCCAGTGCGCCGCGCTGGCGAGCGTAGACGTAGCCGACACCCAGCACGATGAAGAAGCTCAGCACTGCCAGGATGCCGCCCCAGCCAAGTTCGCGCAAGACGACCGCCCATGGGAAGAAGAACAGGGTTTCGACATCGAAGATCAGAAACAACATGCCGACGAGCGCAAAGCGCACAGGCCAGCGCGCCTGAGTCGAGATCGGCTCCGAAACGCCGCTTTCGTACGGTCTGGACTTGGCCGAGCTGGGCAGACGCGGCGAAAGCTTGCCCGTCAGCAGCAGCAGGGCGCCGACAAGAAGGACCGCGATCGCGAGGTAAACAACAAGCGGTGACACGGCCATAGGTAGCACACGTCAGAGCACGGCCAGCGCAGCGTCGCGCGGCGGATACGCGGCTTGAGTATAAGCGAAGCTTGACGCTGGTCGGGCGACCTTGAAGTTAAGTACTCTTGTCTTCTGAACCGGTTTGAACCGGAAAGGCAAGGCAGAGGTGGCGGGCATGAAGGTCGGCGAGATCATGACGCCGAACGTCATTAGCGTCAGTGAGGACGCGCCGGTGCGCGAGGTCGCGCAGCTACTCGATCGGCATCGCATCAGTGGTCTGCCCGTGTGCGACGGCGATGGGCACATGGTTGGCCTGGTCAGCGAATACGACCTGATCGCCAAACCGCAGGCAAAGACGGCTGGCGAGGCCATGACACATGACGTCATCAGCGTCATGGAGGACACCAGCGTAGACGACGTTCGCTTCCTGCTGGTCAACCGCAAGATCAAGCGCGTGCCGGTGTTGCGCAGCCAGAAACTCGTCGGCATCGTGAGCCGAGCCGATCTGGTACGCGAGATCGCCCTCACCTGGGTATGTCAGGTGTGCGGCGATTCGGAACGGGGTCGCAACCCGCCCGATCAGTGCCCCAAGTGCGGCACGCCGAGCGGGTTCGAGCCAACGGTCTCGCCACCGATTGGTGAGGGCGCCGAAGCCCCCAGCCGCATGTGTCCGACGTGCGGCCAGGAGATCTCAGGCTAGCGCTTCTCGATCGGGACGACATTTCGGTCGCGCGGTCCGGTGTAATCGCCACGGGGGCGGATCAAACGGCCGCCCTTGAGCTGCTCTTCGATATGGGCAATGTAGCCGGCCGTGCGGGCGGTGGCGAAGATGCTCGTGAACAGGTCCGCTGGAATGCCCAGGGCGTGGTACAGGCCTGCCGAGTAGTAGTCGACGTTCGGGTTCAGGCCAAGGCCCTCAGCAGCGACCTTGCGAACGGTCTCCTGAATCTCGGCGATCCATTCCTCGCCATGCTGCGCCGCCACCGCGCTGGCCAGCTTCTGGAGGATGCGCGCCCGTGGATCCCAGGTCTTGTAGACGGCGTGACCCATACCCGGGAAGCGCAGGTCGGGCTTGGCGCGCTCGTCGCGGCTGGCCGACAGGTAGCGCTGAAGGCGGTCGCGCGCCCACTTCTCGGCGTTCGCTGGCGTCCCGATCTCCTCGACCATCTCGATAACGTCTTCGTTGGCGCCACCGTGCCGCGGTCCCTTGAGGGTGGCCAGGGCCGCCACCATCGAGCTGTGCAGGTCGACATACGTGCCGGCCGCGACCCGCGCCGCAAAACTTGACGCATTGAACTCGTGCTCGGCATGCAGCGTGAACGCCACGTCCATCGCATGTGCCGTGACGTCGTCAGGCTCCTTGCCAAACAGCATCCACAGAAAGTTGGAGGCCGCTGGCAAGTCGCCACGCGGCTCGACAGGCTCCTTGCCCTCCCGCAGGCGGGCACGCGCGGTCACGATCGTCGGCACCTGGCCCATGATTCGCTCGGCCTTGGCGCGCGTTGACTTCGGGTCCATCCACTCCGCCTGGGGGTCGTAATGGGCCAGCAGCGAAACACCGCTGCGCAGGACTGCCAGCGGGTGCGCCTCGCGCGGAATCATCCGCAGGTGGTCGATCAAGGTCTGCGGAATGGCGCGACCGCCTACAAGACGCTGCTTGAAATCGCCGAGTTGCTGCGCGTTTGGCAGGTCACCGTCCCACAGCAGGTACACGGTCTCTTCGAACGTGACGTGCTCGGCCAGGTCTTCGATCGAGTAGCCGCGGTAGATCAGGCGACCCTCGAGACCGTCGATCGTGCAGATCGCCGTCGGAGCGGCGACGACGTCCTTGAGTGAACCAGCAGCGGGCTGGGCCGATTTGTGCGTGTCGGTGACGGCAGCTGACGACATTGTGAGCTCCTCTCCTTGAAAGTTCACCATAGTCCGCCGCGGCCCGCGCTGGCTTTCAAACGCCTGCCACTTTGCGTTCAGTTGCATACAGCCCGTTGCCAAAGTGCCGTGTCACAATGACGCCTAATGGATGTGGCGTTCGCCGACAGCCTGCGCGAGCTGCTGTCGGCCCTCGCCTCGGGCGCGGAGCCTGCCTTGCCAGCCGGCGGTGGCTTGCACCGAGTGCTGCGCGAGACGGGCGCAACCACGCTCCGGACGGCGGTCGAGTTGCTCGTGGATCGCTGGTTTCGGGCGCCACCGCCAAACCTGAGGTTCGACTCGAACGAGATGCCGCTCAACCGGTCGGATCTCGGCGAGTCCGAGAAGCTGCACGCCACGCTGCACGAGCACGTCGTCGGTCAACGCCGCTGGCGGGAGCTCTCGAGCAACGAATCGACGTTCTACCGCTATCGGCGTGCCGCCATCACGGCCTTTGCCGAACGCCTGTGGGCGGAGATCGTCGACCGGCCGCTGCCCTCGAATCGCCCCCTGCCGGAATACGTCCGCTTCATCGGCCGCCAGCAAGAGGTGGCGATGCTGCTGCGCTGGCTGGGGGAGCCTGGCGGAACGGTCGTCGGCGTCGAAGGCCCGGGCGGGTCCGGCAAGACGGCGCTGCTGCACGCCGTGGCCGACGCCTGCGAGGCTGCGACACGCTGCTGGTACCCGGTTGTGGACAACGCCGAACACCCGCTGCCGCTCTTCGATGCGTTCGTGTGGGTCGCGTGTGGCGACGGCAGTTGCCTGGCCACGGTGCTCGAGGCCGTCGCGCGCACTCTCGACTATCCAGGCCTGATGGCGCGTACGCTCGAAGACCGGCGTCAGGCTGTGCGCGACTTGCTGAGTAAACGGGCCGTGCTGCTCCTTGTCGACGACGTCGATCTCGGCGAGGCAGCGGCATTGACCTTCCTGGGCGACTTGCCCGGGCGTAGCCGCGCCCTGGTTGCCGGCCGCCGGCGGCTACCCAGCGAAGTGCGGGCGTTGATGCCCGAGCCACTCGCGCCCGAGGCCGTCCGCGAGCTGTTGCTGGCTGAAGCCGAGCGACAGGGCGCGCCAGAGATGGGACGCGCCCTGGTCGAGCCGGTGGAGGTGCTTCGAACGGCCGCACGCTACCCGCTGCTCGCGGGCTGGGCCGTTGGCCAGCTGCGGCGCGGCCAGACGGTGGAGCGGGTGCGCGAGCGCCTCGCGCGCGCAGAGGGCGAGGTCTTCGGCGAGATGTTTGCGGCGTCCGTCGCGGGCCTGTCGCCGCGGGCGCGCGATTTGCTGGCCACCTTGCCCTTGCTCGCCGCGCCCGCGCAACGCGGCACGCTCCTCGCCGCCGGTGGGGACTCAGCTGACGTGGCGCTCGACGAGCTCCTCGAGACGTCGCTCCTGGAGTCAACCGGGCCGCCCACCGACGACGCGCGGCGCTACGAGCTGCATGCGGTGACGCGCAGCTTCGTCCAGACGAATCTGCCGCTCCCCTCTCCCGACCAGCGTCGCGCGCTGGCGCGCCTGGCCGAGCACTATGCCGCTCTGTCCGAGGCGTGGGGCGGCGCGGCCCCCAACTGGCGCTCCTTCGGGCGACTCGAGCGCGAGCTGCCAAGCATCATGGCCATCGTCGAGTCGGGTAGCGCCCACGCGCGCGAACGCGACGCCGACCCGCCCGGTGCCGTTTTCGACCAGGCCATCCTGCACCTGGCCCACGGCCTGCGTAATGTCTTCTCCCTCGGAGGTGCCTGGTCTGAAGGGCTCGTCCTGTTCCATCGGGCAATTGAAGCGGCACGTCGACTCGGCGATGAGCGCGCTGAGGGATGGAACCTGTACCGCCTGGGGGTTCTGCACTACGAGCTGGGGAGTGGTGGCTACACCGAAGCTACTCAGCGAGCCCGCCAGGCCGTCGAGATTCTGGGCAGGGCCGGCGACCTGCGCGGGCGTGGGCACGGGCTGCGCCTGCTGGGACGGGCGACCCGAGCGCGAGGCAACCTGGCCGAAGCCGAACGCCTGTTGATGGACGCCGAGGCCTTGCTGACCCAGTACGGTCACGGTGACGACGTGGCGATCGTGCGCGCCAGCCGCGCCGATTTGCTGCGGCTGTCGGGTCGGTTCGAGCAAGCTTCGAGCCTGTATGACGCTGTTCTGGCAATGGGACTTGAAGACCGCGTGACTGAAGCCAACGTGCGCAAAGACATCGGCGAAATCGCTATGGCCCACCACGATCTCGCGGCGGCCCAGATTAGCTTCGACGCGGCCGAGGAGCTCGCCGCGCCGGCAGGCGCGCGAGCCATCGTGGCGCATTGTCGGTTCGGGCAGGCACGGGTCGCGCAACGGCGCGGAAAGGTCGCGCTGGCCGCCGGCCTGGCCAAGGACGCTGCCGACCTGTTTGAACGCCTTGGCGATCTCGACCGCGCCTATGAAGCCCGCTCCATGGCGGAACTCTAGTCGCCATGCGAATTGCCCAGGTCGCTCCACCGCTCGAATCCGTACCACCTGCCCGCTACGGCGGCACCGAACGCGTCGTCGCCACCCTGACGTGCGAGCTCGTCCGCCGCGGACACGATGTAACCCTGTTTGCGTCGGGTGACTCGCGCACCCCGGCGCGTCTTGTTCCGATTGTCGACGAAGCCGTGTGGCATCATCGTCCGCCGTATCAGGACTTCGCGCCGTTCTGGTCGCTGACGCTCGGACGCGTGCTGGCGAACATTGACGAGTTCGACGTCGTCCACAGCCACCTCGACCACTACGGGCTGGCGGCTGCGCGGGCGTCCGGGCCGCCCGTCGTGACGACGCTGCATGGCCGACTCGACCTGCCCGAACTGGCGCCTGTCTTTGAAGAGTTCAGGGAGGTGCCGCTGGTATCGATCAGCAACTCGCAGCGCACCCCCGTCGAGCACGCCAACTGGGTGGCGACCGTGTATCACGGGCTGGACCTGACCGAGTACACGTTCAGGTCGCAACGCGGGCGGTATCTCGCATTTCTGGGGCGGATCTCGGCCGAGAAGGGCGTCGCCGCGGCGATCCGCATCGCAAATCAGGCGGGCCTGCCGATCCGAATCGCCGCACGCATGCCGTTATCTCACAACGACGATCCCGCCGCGCGCCGCGATTGGGCCTACTACAAGGAGGAAGTCCAGCCTCTCCTGCAGGGACCAGACGTGGAGCTGATCGGCCAGGTGGCCGGCCAGCAGAAGAATGACTTTCTCGGGCAGGCCGCGGCGCTGCTGTTTCCGATCAGCTGGCCCGAGCCGTTCGGCCTGGTGATGCCCGAGGCTCTGGCGTGCGGCACGCCCGTGCTGGCGCTGCGGGCGGGCAGCGTGCCCGAGATCATCCAGGATGGGGTGACCGGATTCATTCGGAATACCGAGGACGAGCTCGCCGAGGCTGCCGCGCACCTGGACGAGATCGACCGCGCGCGCTGCCGCGCTGAAGTCGAGATGCGCTTCTCGGCGCGCGCGATGGCGGACAACTATTTGTCGGTCTACGAGCAGGTTCGAAGCGCACGGCTGATTTCATAATTCGCCCCACTCACACCAGGGGCACGCCATTACGTCATGGAGGCCTGAGCGGCGCGGCAACGCAATCGCAACACGCTTGTGACGGGTTACGTCCCATCAAGGACCTGAACTCGACGTTAATCGTTCGACTCTGCCCTGCCTGGAC
>Ga0066903_100002896_pt1 | contig 13724 bp, 13 predicted proteins | sample PanSoiMetaGPlot1_FD_67491 | JGI IMG/M metagenome (GOLD analysis project Ga0066903, IMG submission 67491) | Tropical forest soil microbial communities from Panama analyzed to predict greenhouse gas emissions - Panama Soil - Plot 1 (version 2) | ecosystem: Environmental > Terrestrial > Soil >... | reverse complement strand
CGACCTTGCGTCTGTTGCCCAGCCGGTTGCGTGACCTCATCGTGCGCTCGAGCCGATTGCAAGACAAGGTCCGGCGCCTCGATGCCACACTTCACGCGCCGCGGGGCGAGCCGGTGGCTAGTCCGGTCAATAGCCAGATCACGCAATTGCGGGCAGTGTTTGAGCGCAGCGAGAGCTGAAACAACAATTGCGCGGCGCGCACGGCACGCTCACCGGCGGCCGCTTCCGCCGCAGGCTGGCTATTTTTCCTTCAGGAAGCCGGAGAACTTCTTTTGGAATCGCGACAGCCGACCGCCGCGATCGACAAGCTGCTGCTGGCCACCGGTCCAGGCCGGGTGCGACTTCGGATCGATGTCGAGATGAATGGTGTCGCCTTCTTTACCGAAGGTGCTACGGGTGGTGAATTCCGTGCCGTCGGTCATGACGACCTTGACGGTGTGGTAGTTGGGATGAATCTCGGGCTTCATGTTTGAACGGCGCGCGTCACGCGCCCCTTGCCTATCATGGTTTGAAAAAGTTGCGGCTCTATATCGCACCGCGGGGCGCAAAACAACCCACGTGGAACCTTCGCAAACGAGATATGGGCACGCTGCACGGCCGGCAGCACGGGGGCCTCATTTTCGAGTTCGGCGACACCTCGCAGCCCACGCTGACGCGCACATCGGCGGCGGTGCCAGCAAGTCGATGATTCTAGTGTCACTTTTCGTTTGAAGTTGCTTTGCGATGCAAGTGCGGTAGGAACCTCAAATCGACCGCACCGGCGATCGCACCCTTTGCCGGGCCAGGGCGGAAATGCTGAGGAGGCGAAAACATGGCCCAAACCAGCGTCGCCAAGCCGGTCGTCATCGCCGGTGGAGGCATTGGCGGCTTAGCGGCCGCGCTTGGGCTCGCGCAAAAAGGCTGCAACGTTGTTGTGCTTGAAAAGGCGCCGGCTCTGGGCGAAATCGGCGCGGGGATTCAGCTTGGGCCCAATGCATTCCACGCCTTCGATTATCTGGGCGTGGGCGAGGCCGCGCGTGCGATGGCGGTCTACATCGATACACTGCGCTTAATGGATGCGCTTACCGCCGAGGAGATCACCCATATCGATCTCGGCGAAGCGTTTCGGGCTCGCTTCAAGAATCCATACGCGGTCGTGCATCGGGGCGATCTTTACGGCGTATTCCTGAAAGCTTGCCGTGCACGCGAAGGCATCGAGCTGCGGGTCAACAGCGAGGTGGCCGGTTACGACCAGGATGGGTCAGGCGTCAGCGTACGGCTCGCATCGGGCGAGCGGGTTGCGGGCAGCGCGCTGATCGGTGCCGATGGGCTGTGGTCGAACGTGCGCAAACAACTGGTCGCCGATGGTCCGCCCCGCGTCTCCGGCCATACCACTTATCGCTCCGTGATTCCGACCGATCGCATGGCCGAAAATCTCCGCTGGAATGCCGCAACCTTGTGGGCTGGTCCGAAGTGCCATCTCGTGCATTATCCGCTCTCGGGATGGAAGGTTTTCAATCTCGTGATCACCTGTCACAACGATGCGCCTGAACCGGTCGCCGGCAAGCCAGTTTCGCGCGACGAGGTCATGCGCGGCTTCGCCCATGTACATGAGAAGGCGCGCCAGATCATCGATCTTGCAACTGAATGGCGGCTTTGGGTTCTCTGCGATCGCGAGCCGATCGACAATTGGGTCGACGGCCATGTGGTGTTGTTGGGCGATGCCGCGCACCCGATGCTGCAATACATGGCGCAAGGTGCGTGCATGGCCATGGAAGATGCCGTGTGCTTGTCGCACATGGTCGAAAGCTATCCAGGCAATCTCGAGAAAGCATTCAAGGCCTATCAGGGTCGGCGGATTCTACGGACGACCCGGGTGCAGCTGCAGTCCCGGGCAATGGGTGAGCACGTCTATCACCCGGCCGGCGCCCATGCTCATTTGCGCAACGCGGTCATGCGCGCGACTCCACAGGAACAGTGGCTCGATACGTTGCAGTGGCTCTACGGCAGCACTGGCCTGAACGAGAACAATTTCGGGTGATACCGACGGTGGATCGCCCATGAATGACAATCCGACCGAGCGAGTCGCAGCTGCGGCGGCAAGGCCGGTGAGCCGCGGGCGCCTGCGTCCGCTCTTGCTGCTGTGGCCATTCGCTGCTCGCTATCGCGGGCGCATCGCTCTTGCATTTGTTGCGCTACTGGTCGCCGCGCTGACAACGCTGGCGGTTCCGCTCGCGCTGCGCCGCATGATCGATTTCGGCTTCGCGCGCGATCGCCTTGGACTGATCGATCAATATTTCATGGTCATGATTGCGGTCGCTGCGGTGCTCGCGGCGGCGAGCGCAACCCGCTTTTATCTCGTGACCACGATCGGCGAGCGCGTCGTCGCGGATGTGCGGGCGGCGGTGTTTAGTCACGTCACCGGCTTGTCCGCTGCGTTCTTTGACAGGGCGCTCACGGGCGAGCTGATTTCGCGACTCGCAGCCGATACGACCCAGATCAAATCCGCCGTCGGCGTCTCGGTGTCGACCGCGTTGCGCAATCTCGTGCTGTTCTTTGGTTCGGCCATCATGATGGTGGTGACGAGCCCACGGCTATCGACCTATGTGCTCGCGGTCATTCCGGTGATCGTGCTTCCACTGGTCGCTTTTGGGCGGATGGTGCGGCGCCGCTCGCGCACCGCCCAGGACACCCTTGCCGATGCGTCCGCCTACGCGTCCGAGCTCATGGGGGCGGTCCGCACGTTGCAGGCCTACACCAGCGAAGCGCTGGCCGGACGCCGCTTTCGCGCAGCAGTCGAACGCGCCTATCAGGCTGCAGTCGCGTCTATCACGGCGCGCGCCATGCTGACGGCAATCATCATCTTTCTCGTGTTCGCCAGCGTCGTCATCATTCTTTGGGTCGGGGCGCAGGATGTGCTGGCCGGACGCACTTCGCCCGGGCGGCTCGGCCAGTTCGTCCTCTATGCTGCGTTTGCCGCCGGCGGCTTGAGTCAGATTTCCGATGTGTGGGGTGAGCTCGCGCAAACCGCAGGCGCCGCCGAACGGATCGCTGAGCTCTTGGCGATCGGGCCCGAGATCAAGGCGCCGAAACATCCCGTAGCGCTGCCGACGCCACGACGTGGCGAGGTTGCATTCGATCAGGTGCGGTTCGCCTATCCGACGCGGCCGGGCGCACTCGCGCTTGATGGCGTCTCGTTCGGGATACGTGGGGGTGAAAAGGTTGCGCTTGTCGGCCCCTCCGGCGCCGGCAAGAGCACCATCTTCCATTTGATCCTGCGCTTCTACGATCCGCTATCGGGTATCGTGTCACTCGACGGTGTGCCGATATTGCAAGCGGATCCACACGACGTGCGTAGCCATATCGCGTTGGTGCCGCAAGAAACCGTCGTCTTTGCCACCAGCATCGCAGACAATATTCGCTTCGGGCAACCGGACGCGACCGATGCGGATGTCGTACGCGCGGCCGAGCTTGCAGCCGCGACCGAGTTCATCAAGCGCCTGCCCGAGGGCTTTGAGACGCGCGTCGGCGAGCGCGGATTGACGCTCTCCGGGGGCCAGCGCCAGCGCATTGCGATCGCGCGCGCGATCTTGCGCGACGCACCTTTGTTGTTACTCGACGAGGCGACTTCCTCGCTCGATGCGCAGAGTGAGAAGTTAGTACAGGAAGCCCTGACGCATCTGATGCAGGGACGCACCACGCTCGTGATCGCACATCGGCTCGCGACTGTTCTCAAGTGCGATCGCATCCTGGTAATGGATCAAGGCCACATCGTCGAAGAGGGCACCCACGAGAGCTTGGTGGCGAAAGCCGGTCTTTACGCCCGGCTGGCGCGGCTGCAATTCGAATCGGCGTAAGGCGTCGCCGCACGGGGCTGGATCCTAATCAGGTCGCCAACCCATGCGATGCAACGGTGCGGCGGACCGCGGGTTGGTGTCGGCGCCGGTGATCGCAAAACCCTGCTTCTCATAAAAGCGGATGGCGCGTGTGTTGTCCTGATTGACCAACAAATCAAGGCCCGCCGGCGAAATCGTCTTCGCCGCATCTATCAACCTGACGGCCACGTTCGATCCCCACGCCTCGGGTGCAACCACGATCTGATCAAGGTAGCCATTCGGCTCGACGGTAACGAAGCCTAAGATCGCGCCGTCCCGCTCGGCGATCGTGATGGCTGCGGCCGGTACGAGCTCCTTGCGCCAGCGCTCGCGCCACCAATCGACTCGTGCCGCAAAATCGAGGGTAGGGTAGGCGTGCTGCCAGGTCCGCTGCCACAGCGCAATCGACGCGGGCTCATCGGCCGGTGTGTAAGGCCGCAACGTGATCTCGTCCGGAGCATGCTCCGGAAAGGAAGACCCTGGTTTTCCGTCCGAAGATGCGACCAAACAAAAACTCGCTCACCGCTCCGTCAGCTTGAGCTCGATGCGGCGGTTGCGCCGATAGGCCTCCTCGGTATTGGAGGTCTCGAGCGGCTGGAACTCACCAAATCCGGCCGCAACGAGGTGCTGGGGCGAAACTCCCTTGCTGATCAGGTATTGCACCACCGAGATAGCGCGCGCGGACGAGAGTGCCCAGTTCGACGGAAACTGCGCGCTCGCGATCGGACGCACGTCGGTGTGGCCGTCGACCCGCAGCACCCAGGCGATCTCTGGAGGAATCTGCCGCTCAAGTTCGAGCAGTGCATTGGCCAATTGATCGAGTTCCGCGCGGCCCTCGGGATTGAGAACGGCCTGTCCACTGTCGAACAGCACTTCCGATTGGAACACGAAGCGATCGCCCACAACCCGGATATCCGGCCTGTTGCCAAGGATCTCGCGCAGGCGGCCAAAGAAATCGGAACGATAACGTGTAAGCTCCTGCACACGCTGGGCCAACGCGACATTGAGCCGTTCGCCGAGCTTGGTGATCTGGGTCTGCTGATCTTTGTCCTTCTTTTCCGACACCTGCAGAGCCTCTTCGAGCGCACTCAACTGACGCCGCAGCGCGGTGATCTGTTGGTTGAGCAGATCGATCTGGGCGATCGCGCGTGCCGAAAGCTTGCGTTCAGCATCGAGCGCGCTGTTCGCCTGGCTGAGCTGCTGTTGCGCAGTCGCGACGCCTTGACCGGCTCCCTCGGCAGCGTCGCGCAGACGGCCGCGCTCGCTCTCCGCTGCCGCCAGCGAGGCGCTAAGCCGGGCTACCTGCTCCTCGAGGTCGATCTTGCCGGTCTTTTCCAGCGACAGCAGATCGTTGAGCTGCGCGATCTGGGCATTGAGCCGCGTCAATGCCGTATCCTTGCCGGCGATATCCTGAGACAGAAAGAATTGGACGACCACGAATACGGTGAGCAGAAAGATGATACCCAACACCAGCGTCGAGAGCGCGTCGACAAAACCGGGCCAGTAGTCGATGCCGCGACGGGAGCGTGCGAGCGCCATCTCAATTGCTCCGGGTGGTCTCGCGCGCAATGATCTCCAGCAACCGGCGGACCTCCCCGTTCTGCTCCGCCTGGGCGTCGGCCCAATTGCGGATCATCTGCTGTTCCTGGCGCATGTGGTGAACCAGGCCCTGGATAGCTTCTGCCAGATTGGCCATGGCATTGGTGGCGGCTTTGCTCGATCCGGTCTCCGCAATGGCCTCGCGCAACTTGTCCATTGCGTTGCGAACGTCGGCTGTCATTCCCGACGCTGCGGGGAGGGGACCGGATGGATGTTCGGTGAGGTCACGCACCGTCGTCGAGAGCCAGTCTTCCAGATCGATGTAGAAACGATTCTGCGCCTGACTCGATTGCAAATCGAGGAAGCCGAGAACCAGTGAGCCGGCGAGGCCAAACAACGAAGACGAGAATGAGATCCCCATGCCGCCGAGCGGGGCTGCCAATCCGTCGCGCAACGAGTCGAACATGGCAGCGGCGTCGCCGCCCACCTTGAGGTTTTGGATCACAGCCCCGACCGATCCAACTGTTTCGATCAAGCCCCAGAACGTGCCGAGCAGTCCGAGAAATATCAGCAGTCCCGTCATGTAGCGCGAGGTGTCGCGCGCCTCGTCGAGACGTGTCGCAATCGAATCCAGCAGGCTTCGCATGATCTGCGGGGAGATTGCGGTGCGGGCGCCGCGATCACCGAGGATCGCCGCCATGGGGGCGAGCAAGACCGGCGCGCGCCCGCGGGCCAGGCCGGGATCGGCGAGGCGAAACCCGTTGACCCAGCGGATTTCAGGAAACAACCGCAGCACCTGGCGAAACGATAGAAGGATGCCCCAAAAAAGCACGAAGATGATGATCGCGTTGAGGAACGGGTTTGCTAGGAACGCCTGCCAGATCGTGCGGTAGAGAACGAACACCAGCAATCCCGCGAGCACAAGAAAGACCAGCATCCGGAGCAGGTAAATCCGGGGCGATGACAGCTTGAACGGGTCGGTATCAAGGTCTCGGTTCGGCATGGGCACAGGCTCTGCGGCCTCGACTATGGCACAGGCCGGGCTTTGCGTAACCCGGCATCTGGAACACCCCGGTCAGATCGGCAAGACAAGACGCGCATCGTTGCAATGCCCGTTCGCAAAACACGGCGAATCGGAAACGGCTTTCGGTACACATGATAGCGAGGCCAACCCCAACGTCATCCCCTCATGCGGCCTTCAGCAATTTGAGCAATTCGCGATGCATCGTGTCATTCCCGGCAACGATGGATCCGCTGTTCAGCATCGCGTCGGTGCCGTTGAGATCAGTAACAAACCCACCCGCCTCGCGCACCAGCAATGCGCCGGCGGCCATGTCCCAGGGCCCGAGGTTGCGGTCCCAATAGCCGTCAATGCGACCGGCTGCGACCCAGGCGAGGTCAAGCGCGGCCGAGCCAAACCGACGGAGCCCCGCGACCTTATCGTGCACGACTTCGAATTCCTTGCGGAACAAGGTGAGATCGCCGCGTCCGCGATGGGGTAGCCCGCAGGTGAATACCGCCTCCGATAGCTGCCGGCGCGCCGCGACGCGCAGGCGCTGGTCGTTGAGATACGCGCCCTTGCCGCGTTCACCCACGAACAGTTCGTCGGCGATCGGGTTGTAAATAACACCAGCGATCAGGGTGCCCTCGCGTTCAAGCCCGATCGACACACAGAATTGTGGAATCCCATGCAGGAAATTGGTCGTTCCATCGAGTGGATCGACGATCCAAGTGTGGGTCTTGTCAGTTCCGTCTTGCCGTCCGCTCTCTTCGCCGACAAAGCCGTAGCCGGGTCGCGCCTTGGCAAGTTCCTCGCGCAAAATCTTCTCCGCCCGATGGTCGGCTGCGCTGACGAAATTGCTCGGGCCTTTGAGCGAGACCTGCAGGTGTTCGACCTCGCCGAAATCACGCGTAAGGCTGCGTGCGGCCTTGCGCGCCGCAGCGATCATGACGTTGAGCAGCGCCGACCGAAGCATCGGTCCGGTGTGCCTGCCAGTCGAACGGGCGTCAAGAGCGCGAGAGCGCGATGACCGCGATCCACGGTTTGGCCGCGGCTTCGCCGGCCGCGCGCGTCTCGGCGCTTTGCTTTGTCATGAACTCGTCAAGCGACGTGTCACCAAGGCCGCCGGCCTTGGCGATCAAATGCCACTTGATCGCAGCGACCGGATCGGCGGTCACCCCACGACCGTCAGCGAGGATTTGCGCCAGCCGGTTCTGCGCAATCGGGCTCCCTTTGAGCGCCGCACGGCGAAGGACCCTGGCGGCGGCCGCTTCGTTCCTGGCCACACCTGTTCCGTTGAACAAGGCGATGCCGTATTCGACCTGCGCGTCGACGTTGTCGGCAAGCGCTGCCATCGCAAGCAGTCGCGCCGCCTGAGCGTCATCCTTCGGCACGCCGTGGCCTTCCTTATAAAGGGTCGCAAGCGCGTACATGGCTTCCGAACTGCCGGCCTGGGCGGCGGTGCGAAAGAGTTCGGCAGCGCGCGCAAAATCCTGCGGGAATTCCCGGCCCTCGAGATAAAGCAGGCCAAGGTCGTAGGTAGCGGGCGTATTTCCGAGTTTGGCAGCGGCGGCGAGCAGTCTGATCGCCTCCTTGCGATCATTTTGCCCGCCGCGGCCGCTGATGTTGAACAACGCGAGGGCAAACATTGCGTCGGCGTCACCGCGATCGGCCGCGAGCTTGTACCATTCGGCTGCTTTGACGTCGTTTCTGGCAACCCCAAAGCCGTTGGCATAGAGTTCCGCCAGCAGGGTCATGGCCCTGCGATCGCCAGTCGCATTGATTCGTTTGGTGGCTTCGTTGAACGCGGTCAGGTAATAGCCGCGCTGGAACGCGCCATAGGCCAGGTCCGGCTCGGGTCCCGGCACGGCCGCGGCTTTCGCAGACTCCGGTGGTTTAATTACAGCTGGTTTGGCGGTAGCCGGTTTGGGCGCGGCTGGTTTGGCCGGCTTTGCCGGGGGTGCGGCAGGCTTTGCTTCTTCCGGCCGTAGGGAGGGGGGGACCTGCAACTGAGCGCGGGCGCCATCGGTCCAACCGGCACACAGCAGCGGTGCAAACACGATTGCAGCGAGTGCGATACGGCTTGGGGTCATGCTGGTGATCCAAGCTGCGCCTGCGCCATTGCGGCCGCGCACGCGTGCGGATCCGCAAAGGCTGCTTCGCCAATTGCTACGAAATCCGCCCCCGCTTTACATAGCTCGCCCATTTCGCCGAATCGCTCCGCATAGGCGACACAGGGAATCTCGAACAGTTCGGACCACCATGCAACCCGCTCCGTGAGCGCCGCGAACGAGGGCCGGCGCCCGACCGAATCAGGTTCGCCGAACATGACATAATCGGCGCCAGCTTCGGCAGCGATCATGGCGTCGTGGCGGGTCCGAAGGCCGCCGGTACCCACAATCCACTGTGGCTTGAGCGAGGAAATCGCGGACGCCACCGCGACACCGCTCACGTGAGCTCCATCAGCACCTGTCCGCGCTACCAGTTCGGGATGGCCATCAAGGAGCAGTGCCGCGCCGCTGTCCTGCACCAGCGGAGCCAGTACCTTGATTCGATCGATCAGCGTCTGTTCATCCGCTGGGGCAAGCCGCAGGAGGACCGCGGTGATGTCGGTTGCACCCAGCACAGCTGCCAATTGATCGCGGACAGAAGAAGGATCCGCCACGCTTGGTGACCACAAGTAGAGCCGTGGGGCAGGGCGCGTTGACATGGGTTGAGGCGGCATGCTGCATCGATTGTCGTGTCATTCGGGCGGAATTGGGAGCAGCGATGACTGATGCCGTTCCCCGCTGTGCCGTGTAACGGTGCTGGGCGCATCCAGCCGCCAGCAGCAGGAATAGTTCGATGGTTTGGAGGGGGCGAGTACTTGCGTTTGTCGCTGTGTTCTTTTTTGCTGCGGCGTATTTCTGGGCCAAGTCGGCCATGACGTGGCTGCCCCCATTCGTCGCGTCGGCGGCCCGCTTTGGAGGCGCAGGCCTGTTGCTCGTGCCATTTGCGGTGTGGACGGCAAGACCATGGGCGGCATTTCGTGGCAGTTGGCGCGCCTATCTGGCGCTCGGATTTGTCGGAATCACCTGCTTCCAGGGCTTTCTGTTCCTTGCGATCAAGCACACCTCGGTGATCAATGTCTCGGTGATCATGACGCTGACGCCGGTCCTGACTGCGCTCGGGGCGGCCGCATTTCTGCGCGAGTCCTTGACCCGGCGAGGCATCGGCGGGATGACGATTTCAGTTCTCGGCGCCATGTTGGCGGTGCTTGGCGACAGCCCGGACGGCATCGGCGGGCTCAGCCTTGACGCAGGAGAACTGCTCGCGTTGGGCGGCGCCATGTCCTTTGCATTCTACACCCTGGCGGCGCGGTCCATGATGCCCAAGGATATTCCCTCAACCGTCAACACAGCGATCGTGCTGATTATCGGGGCGGTCTTCCTGCTGCCGCCTGCGGTCTTGTCCGGGCCTGTCGGGGCTCCCGCCTCGGCAGGACCGGTCTTTGGCCTCGCAGCGTTAGTGCTGTGCTCGACCTTCATCGCTTACCTGGCGTGGAACCGCGCGATCGAATCAATCGGCGTGACCGAACCCAACCTGCTCTTCAACTTCATCCCGATCATCGTCATTGCGCTCTCGGCACTGCAGGGCGATCCACCATGGCCCGAGCAGATCATTGGCGCTTTGATGGTGATAGGCGGAGTCACCTGGAGCATGCTGTTCGGCGGCACGGCGCCCGCGCGGGCTGGCGCCGAAGCACCCGCGGCCCGGTGAAATTTACGACACCTGCCTACGCGGCTTTGCGCTCCAGATCGGCCTTCCACTGACCGAGTGCTGCGAGGCTATTCATGCGGGCGCGATGTGTAAACGCGCGCTGGGCCGCGGCCACGTTCTCGCTCTTGCCGCTCCATGCCTTCTGCGGCGCCGCCTGCAAGGCGCGGCCATAAGAGAACGTCAGTCGCCATGGCAAATCACCGTGCTTGTTCATGGCGTCGAGATGCGCAGTCGCTTCTTCGTCCGACTGGCCACCGGACAAAAATGCGATGCCCGGTACGGCTGGTGGCACGCAATTTCTAAGGAATTTGATCGTTCGCTCCGCGACCTCATCGACGGATGCGCGCTTCCCGGACTTCTTGCCGGGAACGACCATATTGGGTTTCAGGACCATGCCTTCGAGCGCGATCTTCTGATAGTAGAGTTGCTGGAACGTTTCCTTCAGCACGAACTCCGAGACTTGGTAACAGCGATCCATGTCGTGGTCGCCGTCCATCAGCACTTCGGGCTCCACGATCGGCACGATATCCTGCTCCTGGCACAATGCCGCATAGCGACCAAGCGCGTGAGCATTGGCGGCGATACAGGCGTAGCTCGGAATGCCTGGTCCTATATCGAACACCGCACGCCATTTGGCGAATTTGGCGCCGAGCTCACGATACTCGATCAGGCGCTCGCGCAGACCATCGAGCCCCTCCGTGATTTGCTCGCCTGGGCAGAATGGAAGCGCCTTGGCACCCTTGTCCACCTTGATGCCCGGAATAGCGCCAGTCTGTTCGATCAGCTTGACCAGCGTTGTTCCGTCCTTGGCTTTCTGCCGGATGGTCTCGTCATAGAGAATAACGCCGGAAACATATTTCGACATTGCTTCGGTCGATCGGAACAGGAGCTCGCGATAATCCCGGCGGCTGTCTGCGGTCGACTCGACGCCGATAGCATCGAAGCGCTTTTTGATGGTCCCCGAGGACTCGTCCGCCGCCAAAATGCCTTTGCCGGCAGCGACCATCGCGTTGGCGACTTTGCTCAGCTCTGCGAGGTTCATCGGTTCCTCCTCATCGTGATCTTCAAAAACGGCCTCATGGAAGCCGGCATCGTGCCCTACCGATCGCTGGTTCGACCCACGCGTAGCACTTCGACGCCGGGTAGCTTCTTGCCCTCCAGCCATTCCAGAAAGGCGCCTCCCGCAGTCGACACATAGGTGAAGCGATCGATCACGCCGGCCGCATTGAGTGCCGCGACGGTATCACCGCCACCACCAACCGAGATGAGTTTGCCCGCCCGGGTCAGTTCAGCGGCAGCCTCCGCGACTTCGATCGTTCCGTTGTCAAACGGCTCTTTCTCGAATGCTCCAAGCGGTCCGTTCCAGACCAGCGTTTTGGCTCGAGCCAACGCAGAGATAATGTGCTCGGCACTGCGGGGGCCGATGTCAAGGATCATGTCATTTGCGCCAACGTGGTCGACCGCGAGGATCCGCGACGGGGCGTTGGCCTCAAACCTTTCTGCCACCACGACATCGAGCGGCAGGATGATTTGCCGCCCCAGGCGCCCGGCCTTGTCCAGGATATCGCGCGCAGTCGATGCCAGGTCGTGTTCGGCCAGCGATTTACCGACCGGTTTTCCCATTGCGGCCAGAAACGTGTTGGCCATGCCGCCACCAATAATCAAGACGTCGACCCGCGCGAGCAGATTGCCAAGCAGGTCGAGTTTGGTCGAGACCTTGGCGCCACCCACAATCGCCGCAACCGGGCGAGCGGGCGTCTCAAGCGCTTGCGACAACGCCTCGAGCTCGCCCTGCATGCTGCGGCCCGCAAAGGCCGGAAGCGCGTGGGCAAGTCCCTCAGTCGACGCATGGGCCCGATGCGCAGCGGAAAATGCGTCGTTGACGAACACATCCCCGAGCTGTGCCAGCTGCGCCACAAAACCGCGGTCATTCTTTTCCTCGCCGGGATGAAAGCGCGTGTTTTCCAGACACAGGATGTCGCCAGGGTGCAGCTTGTCCACGGCCGCGCTGGCTTTCGGCCCCACGCAATCCTCCGCGAACGCAACAGGCCGTCCGATGGCATGGGCCAACTCCGCCGCCACCGGGCGCAGCGACTCGCTTGGCGTTGGTTTTTTTGGCCGGCCGAGATGAGACAGCAAAATGACCTTGCCGCGCTTGTCGGCGATTTCCAGAATCGTAGGGGCTTGCCGCTCGATCCTGGTCAGGTCGGTGACCTTGCCGTTCTGTATTGGGACATTGAGATCGACGCGCACGAGTACGCGCTTGCTCTTAAGGTTCGCCTCGTCAAGGGTGCGAAACACGGCCATATCGTCATCCGGCGCGCGACGTTAGAACGAGGCCATTTCCTTCGCTATCGCGAAATGTCGCATAGCGGCCCCAGGACTCTTGTTTCACGTCGTCGATGTCGACGCCGATCGTGCGCAGTCGACGTTGTTCGGCGTCTATGTCTCGGGTTTCAACCACGAGACCGCGCAGCGAGCCTGCCGGCATGCTCTCGAACCACGTGACCAGCGTAATCGCGGCGCCGCCCCCGGGCGGGCTTAACATCATCCACATCATCCTCGGACCCATCGGACTTTCGGCCACGACCCGAAAGCCGAGCTTATCGCGATAGAAATCGCGGGCGCGTTCCTGCTCACTCACTGGAACGGAAACGATGGCGACCGATAGATCGCTCATGACGAGCTACCTCAGACAAGTTTTCCCATGGCGACCGCCGTGTCGACCATGCGGTTCGAAAATCCCCATTCGTTGTCGTACCAGGACATCACGCGCACGAAATTGCCGTCCATCACCTTGGTCTGATCCAGGTGGAAGATCGAGGAGCGCGGATCGTGGTTGAAGTCGTGTGAGACGTTGGGCGCGTCGGTGTAGCCAAGGATGCCCTTGAGTTGCTGCTCGGCGGCGCGCTTCACCGCGTTGTTGATCTCGTCCCTACTGGTTGCGCGCTTGGCCACGAACTTGAAGTCAATCAGCGACACGTTCGGGGTCGGCACGCGGATCGCGACGCCATCGAGCTTGCCGTTGAGTTCCGGTAGCACCAGCCCGACTGCTTTGGCGGCGCCGGTCGAGGTCGGGATCATATTGAGAGCCGCGGCCCGTGCCCGGTACAGGTCCTTGTGTACCTGGTCCAGGGACGGCTGATCGTTGGTGTAGGAATGAATGGTGGTCATGAATCCCTTCTCGATTCCGACCGCGTCGTGAAGCACTTTCGCGACTGGCGCCAGGCAATTGGTCGTGCATGAGGCGTTTGAGACCACCGCATGGGTCTTGTTCAGCTTCTCGTGGTTGACCCCATAAACGACGGTGATGTCGGCACCGTCCGCGGGCGCCGACACGAGCACGGCCTTGGCTCCGGCTTTGAGGTGCGCGGACGCCTTGTCCTTCGAGGTGAAGATGCCCGTACATTCGAGCGCGAAATCAACGTTGAGCTCTCGCCAGGGCAACTGCACGGGATCCTTGATGGCCGTCACTTTGATCCGACCGGTCCCGCAGTCGATGCCGTCACCCTCGATCTTCACGTCGCCCGGAAAGCGGCCGTGAATGCTGTCGAAGCGGAGCAGGTGGGCAT
>Ga0066903_100002895_pt1 | contig 13725 bp, 10 predicted proteins | sample PanSoiMetaGPlot1_FD_67491 | JGI IMG/M metagenome (GOLD analysis project Ga0066903, IMG submission 67491) | Tropical forest soil microbial communities from Panama analyzed to predict greenhouse gas emissions - Panama Soil - Plot 1 (version 2) | ecosystem: Environmental > Terrestrial > Soil >... | reverse complement strand
CGGGAAGCGTCCGAGCGGGATGTTCTTGAGGAAGTCGTCGCGTGAATAGTGCGGCCGGTCCTTGCGCCGTACGAACTTCTCGTCTTCGATCTCCTCGCGCATATGGGTCCACAACTGGTGTTCCATCGCGCAGGGCGTGATCGTGTTGACGCGGATGCCGTACGGGGCAAGCTCCATGGCGGCGCAGCGCGCGAGGTTGAGGAGCGCGGCCTTGGCGGCGCAATAGGCGCCGCCTGCCGGCTGCCCGAAATGTGCGGCGGTCGAGAGCAGATGAATGATGCTGCCGCGCCGCCCGCCGGCGATCATCGTCTTGGCGGCATGCTTGGTCGTCAGCATCCCGGCGGTCGGAAAGCTCAACACCGCCTCGTTCCAGTCCTCGATCTTCATGTCGAGCACGGGCGACCAGTGGACCTTGCCGGCGGTGTTCACCACGCAGTCGACGGGGCCATAGCGCTCGACCGTTTCCGCTACCATGCGGGCGACGTCGTCCTCCGCGAGCGCATTGCCGGTCAGCGGGAGCGCATCAAGGCCGCGGCGGGTCAGGTAGCCGGCGGTCTTGGCGGCGACGCTGCCGTCGATGTCGGTGACCGCGACGTGGGCGCCCTCGCGGGCGAGGAAATGCGCGATCGTGCCGCCGATATTGGGGCCGGCACCGAACACGATGGCAACGCGGTCGACGAGACGGTTCATGGTTGAGCCATTGCCTTGGGGCGATCGCCCTGGGTGGGCATCTCTTCGGCGTGCTTGAGGCGGCGCCATACCTTGGTCGGCCGGCCGCTGCGCAGCGCCTCGAGCTCGCGCCAGAAGATCTTGCGCAGCAGCATGATGCCGGCGTCGGACTTGCCCAGGAGCTCTTCCGAGCGGTCGACGATTGTGCCTTGGCCCATGATGGCGACGTAGTCCTGCGCCGGCGTGAGCTGGAGCGATGGGTCCTCCGGCCACTGTTTGTCGACGAACAGCTCGTCGTGATGATCGGCCGGATTATAGTCGCCGTAGTTCTCGAAATGCTCGACCGTCACGCGGTCGGCCTCTGGGCTCACCGATGGAATGGCGTAGACTCCGACCTTATAAGTATGAGTGTCGTCGACCGGCACGTTCCAGACGCCGCGATGCACCCACGGCGAATCCTTGGTGCGGCCCGGCGTGACGATATGGTTGTTGTTGGGGAAGGACCAATCGCTGACGCGCACGTTCGTGGCCGAGCGGGTGGCGACCTGGCGGATGCCGGCGTCGGTCTCGGTGTATTCGAGCTTGGGAATCGCGGCGGTGACGGCTTCGCCGAAGGGTCCGACCCTGCCGGCGAGGTGCACGAAGCTCACGTGCACCGCGTCGAGCGAGTTCTCGATCATCTGGAACCAGTTGCACGGCCAGACCTGGATGCGCGCGAACATGATCAGGCCGGATTGCTCGAACGCCTCCTTGCGCGGCAGATCGAACGCGGGCGGCGCGCCCTCGCCGAGATAGGCGAAGATCAAGCCGCAATATTCATACACCGGATAGGCCGCGATCCTGATCCGCGCAGCTGACGCCGGCCCTTCGGCCGGCGCCTCGGTGCATTGACCGGCACCGTCGTACTTCCAGCCATGATACATGCAGCGGATCTCGTCGCCCTGCACCCAGCCGGTATGCAAGAGCGTGAGCCGGTGGGCGCAGCGCCCGGCGACGAGATGAGCCTTGCCGCTTTCGCCGCGGTAGAGGGTGAGGTCCTCGCCCATCGCGCGCAGCGGCTTTGCCTGCCCGGGCTTGACGCTGTGCGATGTCGCAACCGGCTGCCAGAACCGCCGCAGCAGGCGGCCCATCTCGGTATCGGGGCCGGTCTCGCTCAGGAGCTTCAGCTTCTCCGTCATTGCAGCGGATTGCTGACGTACCATGGGGAGTTCCTTGGGGCGCTTGATCGCAGATGCTGCGAACGGCGCCTCGTCCGTACCATAGGAAACATGCTATGTTTGCACAATAAACCATCTCGCAAGATCAGCGTTGCGCGAAACGCCAGCCTGATCGGGAGGACGAGCTTTGGAACGACAAAGGGCACTGTCGCGCCGGCTCGCGCGGCCGCGTGATACTGTGCGCGCGGCTCGAACTTGGGTCTCGGCCCTTGAGGTGACGATGCACGATATTGCGCGTCCGGCAACGGCGATTGCGGCCGCCGCGCTCGTTGCCAGTGGCGCGACCATTGCTGGCGCGCAGACGCCCGAGCAGTTCTACAAGGGCCGCCAGCTGACGATGATCTGCTTCTCCGGCGCCGGCTCGACCTACGACGTCTATACGCGCTTGCTGGTGCGCCATCTCGGCAACCACATTCCCGGCAAGCCGACGTTCATCGTGCAGAACCTGCAGGGCGCCGGCGGGCTCAAGGCGATCGACTATCTCTACCGGATCGCCCCGAAGGACGGCAGCGTGATGGGGACGGTCGGGCGTGGCCTTCCGTTCGAGCCGTTCCTCGGCAAGAACGAGATCAGGTTCGATCCGCTCCAGTTCAACTGGCTCGGCAGCATGAACCGCGAAGCGACGCTGGCCATGGCCTGGCATACCGCCAAGGTGAAGACCTTCGACGATCTCAAGCGCATCGAGCTCCTGGTCCCCGGCACCGGCGCCGGGGCTGACTCCGAGATCATTCCGCACGCCTTCAACAATCTCGTCGGCACCAGGTTCAAGATCGTCGCTGGCTACAAGGACACCAGCGAGGGGGCGCTCGCCATGGAGCGCGGCGAGCTCGACGGGCTCGCCTACTGGTCGTGGAGCGCAATCATGTCGGCGCATCCCGATTGGGTGCGCGACAAGAAGGTCAATCTCCTGTTCCACACCGGCATCGATCCGATTTCGGCGGTTCCCGATCTGCCGCGAATCCGCACCCTGGTCGAGAATGCGATCGACAAGCGCGCGCTCGGTCTCTTGCTGGCGCGGGAAATTCTGGGACAACCATTCCTGGCGCCGCCGGCGATACCGCCCGAGCGGGCGGCGGTGCTGCGCTCGGCTTTTGCGGCGACGCTGAGCGATCCCGACTTCCGCCGGGATGCGGAACGGTCCAAGCTCGACACCGACCTGGTGAGGGGCGAGGAGGTGGATACGGTGCTCAAGGATGCCGCGACCGCTCCGGTGGAGGTGATCGACCGGCTCAAACAGGCGCTCAATCGCAAGTGACGCTCGACGCGCGGCTGCTTTCCAGCAAAGAGCCGCGCAAGATCGGATGAGGACGAGCAACATGCAGTTTGGACTCTATGCGCCGATCCCGATGGCGACCGTGGGGTCGCCGGAAGTCGCGCGGGCGGTAACGGAGGCACTGGCGCCGCTTCCGGATGGGCGCGTCGACGCCCAGTTCGAGCTCGGCGTCGACCTCTTGGTGGCCGCCGACGCGAACGGCTTCGAGCTCGTGCTGTTCGCCGAACGCCATCTCGGCAATGACCTCGCGGCCTGGGTGCTCGCAAGCGCCATCGGGCCGCGCCTCAACCACATCCGCGCGCTGGTCGCCGTTCATCCCGGCCTGTGGGACCCGGTCATGATCGGCAAGCTTGCGGTCTCGCTCGATCGCATCTGCCCCGGGCGCATGGCGCTCAATATCGTCAACGGCTGGTTCGACGAGGAATTCCGCATGTTCGGCGGCACCGTCCTGCAGGGTGAGGAGCGCTACCGGCGGACGGTAGAATTCATCGACGTCCTGCGCGGGCTTTGGACGCACGAGAAGTTCTCGTATGCCGGCCAATTCTACAAGGTCGAGAACGGGCAGCTGTTGCTAAAGCCAGCCTCGCCGGCCGCGCCGGAGATCTATTCGGTTAGCCGCAGCGATCGCGGGCGCGACTTCATCGCCGAGCATTGCGACTGGTGGTTTGTGGATTATCCGAAGACCGCGCAGACGACCGACGATGTGCTGCGCGGCATCGAGGAGTCGGTTAACGACATGAACCGCCGGACCAGCCGGATCGGCAGAAAGGTGCGCTACGCGCTCAACCCGTTCGTGGCGCTCGGCAACAACGAGCAGGACGCCTTCAGCGCCACGATCGAGCGGATCTTCGCGTTCGACCCGGACCCGGACACGCGCAAGATCGAGAGCCGCATGCTCCCGGCGACGAAGATCGGCTGCATCGGCTCGCCGGACAGCGTTCGCCGCCAGCTGCGTCGGTTCGAGGACCTCGGCATCGAGCTCGTGCTGTGCAAGATCATTCCGACCGTTGAGAACGTGCGGCGCATCGGCGACGAGATCATCGCCCCGATGCGCGGCGGCACGACGCAATTGTCGCGCGCGAGTTGAGAGTGGAGCGGATTACGCGCGGGCCGCAAACGGGGTGAGAAAAGTTCAAGAGCCGGTGGAACCGGCCTGACATTTAGAGTCACTAAGCAGACATCAGGTCGCATCAGGATATGCAGGGTTGCGTGCCCGAGTGGCGCGCCCGAACGGACCGATGGAGGGGCTGAATGACCGAACTTACACGCCGTACTTTGCTCGCAGGCACCGCCGCGACGGCTGCGACAGCACTCGGGCCGCGTTCCGTCATAACCCCCGCCGCGGCCAATGCACCTTGCCCAACGATATCCATCAAGGACTTTCTTGCCGGCGCGGAGGCGCAAGCGCTGTCCAATGACGAGCGGGGCATGATCGTCAACCAGGGGATCGAGCTGCTCAAGAGCTTTTACGCGCATCTTCCCATCAAGCGCGTGATGTACGGGGCCGATCCTTTGGAGCGCTTACGGCTGCTGCAGCAGCGGCTTCCCTGGTTGACCAGCGACCGGCAATTCCATGCCGAGATGTTGGGCACCTTCGCTTCCCTACACGACATGCATACCGTCTATCAGCTGCCGCAGCCGTATGCGATGGCGCACGCGTGGCTTCCGTTCAAGGTTGAATCCTGCGTCGAGGGCGGCCAACGCAAGTACATCGTGTCGCGTGTCGCTGATGACTTCACCCATGCGACCTTCCAGCCGGGGGTCGAAGTCCGGTACTGGAGTGGCGTTCCGATCGCGCGTGCCGCCCAACTCGCGGGCGGCGAGGGCGCCAATCCTGGCGCCCGGCACGCGCTCGGACTGGCGCGCCTGACCTATCGTCACCTGCGATGGCAGCTTCCGCCTGAGGAGGAATTCGCCATCGTCCGCTATCTCGCCGGCGGCCAGGAGCTCGACATATCGATACCGTGGAACGTTTCGACCAATCCCGATCGGAGCGGACTTTGCGACGTGGATCCGACCGGGACTTGCACCGAGGTCGAACAGATCCAGAAATTCCGCAAATTCCTGTACCGGCCCTACGACTTTTGCCATCAGTTCAGCGACGAAGATCCCGAGCTGATCAGCACCCCCGACGGCGACTTCGGGTACATTCGAATCTTTACGTTCGAGCGCAAGGTCTCGGATGATCAGTTTGTTGCGGACTTCCGGGCGAAGGTCGATCGCTTGGCAGGCAGCGTCAAAGGACTGATCGTCGACGTGCGCGACAACGGCGGCGGGGCCACTCGCGCGAGCGAGCGGATCGTGCAATTCGTTGCGCCGACACCAGGGACGATCGATCCCATTCGATTGTATTTCGTCGCCACGCCGGTCACGCTGCAGCTCTGCAAGCTCGGGGCGCCGGTGCAGGGTCTCGGTCCGAATGGCCTTACTACCTGGATCCCCTCGATCGAGCGCGCATTGCAGGCCGGGGCGCCGTTCTCGGACAGTTTCGAATATACCAGCAAGGGCGCCTGCAACGTGGCAGACCGCCGCGTTTTCCCCCACCCCGTGATCGTAGTAACCAGCGCGCTGACCTACAGCGCGGGGGAATACTTCGTTGCCGGCTTCCAGGATCATGGCGGCATGATTCTGAGCGTCGACGAGACCACTGGCGGGGGTGGTGCCGGCGTCCGGCAGGACTTCGAGCTCAGTCAATTTTTCGTCGATGCAAATCAGACGAGCCCGTTGCGGGACTTGTCCAAGGACGCAGGCTTCAAGGTGGCCTTCCGCCGCGCCATGCGATCCGGCCTCAGCACCGGCAGGGACTTCGAGGATATCGGGATCGCGCGCAACAAATCATATGCGATGACGCGCAATGATCTGCTTAACAACAACCAGGACCTCAAAAAGGAAGCGATCCGACTGCTCTTGCAGATGCCATCGCCAACGTGAGGCGCGGGCGCTGCAGCGATCCGAATCCGAACCTGAGACGTTCTGGATGGGCGGTCGCAGATGTCGGCGTGAGGCGTTAAAGCTTAGTCTTCTCGGTGTGCAGCACCGGGCCGCTGGTGCCGCCTCCATCCCGAATCTCGATCGTATATTCTTGATCGTCGATCGGCTCGACCATCAAGGCTCCCTGGAGCTTCTGGCGGACCCGCTCCGAGAGCCCGAGCGCTCGAGCCAAGTCATCAAGACGCTCCTTGGGCAACGGAACACTCGTGACCTTGAACTTTCCCGAGATCGTGCTCATTCCGTCACCCCCAATAAGCGCGGGCCCAAACGCCCGCATCAATCGCACCCAATGTTACCCGTCACCTTAATGGAACCGCGCTCGCGGGCAAGAGGGCGCGGCCCTTCGCCATAGGAATATCGCCGCAGATGATTCCGCTGCGACAGCGGCATCATAGGCGTCGCTCCTGGCCAAAGTTCACACCGAGCCATGGTGGCGCTCGATCTCTGCAAGCAATGCGCGAGCGGCGATCAGGTCCGCCGTCTGCGCGCCTTCGCTGAACCAGCCGCAGACCGGTCGCAGCAATTCGCCGGCTGCGGCATCTTCGCTTCGATCATGCCAGAGCCGCGCCAGATCGGTCGCCGCACGCAATTCCCAGAGCTTCGCGCCCTGCTCACGCGCCGTGGCCAGGCTGCGCCGCAGCAGAGTCGCGGCCTGGTCGGCGTCGCGGGCGCCGAGGCGCGCTTGCAGGCGGATGATTTCGGCCTCGCACCAGCGCGCGCCGGTCAGCGTGACGAGCTCGGTCGCCCGTTCAAGCAGTGCCGTTGCCATCGCCGGGTCGCCGAAGCCGCCGCTCAGTTCGGCCGCGGATGCCATGTAGAAGGGCAGCAGAGCCCAATTCCTGGTGGCATCGAGGTGGTGGAGAAAGGCAAGCATCCGATCGATGATCACCGGGTCCCGTCGCGTACACAACTGTGCCCAGTCGCTGAACAGCGTGCCCTCCCAGCTGCCCTTGTAGGTCTCGTACGACGCACGCAGCGCGACAAGCTGGTCCGCGAGTTGAGCGGCTTTCGCGACATCTCTCTGCAACATGCTTTGAACGCAGGCGCGTCGCAGTCCGAGATTGAGGCTGACCGCATGGGTCAAGGTCTCGGCATGTTGCACGCCGGCCATGCTCATGGCGGCGCCGGCATCGGGATAACCAAGAATCGTAAGGCAGATGCCGAGCAGCGTGCACGTGGACACCTTCGGGTCGCGCGTGCTCATGCCGGCGTTCGGTCCGTCCCGGTCGGGCTCGTACATCGCGATGATGTCTTGCATCTCCTCGCGTGCCAGCTCGAGCCGGCCGAGCAGCAGGTTCGCCAGGCATCCTGCCCGCCGGGTCATGAGCAAGGCCTGCGGATCGCCGGTCCGCCGGTGAACCGAGACCATCTCGCTGGTGTATTGGAAAATCTTCTCGGGTTCGGCGTGGATGAAATGATAATTCAGCACCAGCCCATCGTAGACCCGAGGCAGCAAGGTCACATCATCGAGCGCGAGACAGAGCTCGCGGGCGCGCTCGAACGTCGCGCGCACCGCTTCGGAGTCGGCGCCTTCGTAGTCGATCAGCGCCTGTCCAAGCGCCAGCAGCAACGCAAGCTCGCGGCGCTGTCGGTCCATCGATTCGGGAACATGCGCAATCTGGCGAAGCCCGTTGCGCAGATGGTGGACCATTTCGGCCAGAGCGAAGCGTCCGGTGACGCGTTCGGCGGCCTTTTGATAATAGTGGGCCGACTTGCTCGCGACGCTGGCCTCGGCGAAGTGCCAGGCGATCAGGTGCGGTTCGGCGGCTTCGCCGGTCGTGTTCTTCTCCAGCTCCTCGCCGATGCGCTGGTGGATCGCGCGACGCCGGTCGCGCAGCAGCGAGGCGTACGCGGCGTCCTGCACCAGCGCGTGCTTGAACGTATAGGTGGCGAGCCGCGACTGACCGTGCGCTATGATGATTTCGGCTTTCGTGAGCTCGGCGAGCGCATGTTCCAGGCGTTGGGCCGGCAGTTGTGACACCGCCTGCGCCATCTCAAACGAGAATTCCCGGCCGATGCAGGCTCCGATCTGGACTACGTCCTTGCCGGCTGGAAGTCGGTCGAGCCGCGCCATCAGCGAGGAATGCAGCGAGGTCGGAACCACGTCGACGGAAAGCGATTCGATCGTTGCCGCAAGCTCGCCGTGCTTGCTGCGGAGCGGTCCCTCAAGCACCGTCTTGGTCAGTTCTTCGATGAAGAGCGGGACGCTGTCGGCATGCGCAATGATGCGGTCGACGATCTTTTGCGGCAGCTCGCGACCGCCCGCAACCTGCTTGACGAGGGTGGCGGCGGTCCGGTCGTCGAGGCCGCTCAGCACCTGGACGGTGACGTGCGGACGCGCGGCCCAGGCTGGATGAACTTCCGGGCGCGCCGTGACGATGAGCAGCATGCGAAGCGGCCGGACCGCCTCGACCAGGAGGTCGAGCAGCTCGAGCGTGGTCGGGTCGGCCCAATGGAGGTCCTCGATGATCGCAAGCGTCGGCTGCTCGCGCGCCAGATTCTCGACCTGGCGCAGGATCACCCCGAAGATCAATGCCTTGCGGCGCTGCGGCGTGATCGCCTGAAGCAGATCCGAGCCGGGCGACGGGATCGAAAGCAAATCCGCCAGCACGGCCTTGTCTTCGGCGGACGCACCGGTGGGCAGCACGCTCTCGAGCTTGTCGCGCTTGGCCGCCGCCGAATCGCCGCGCTGGAATCGCGCCGCGCGCTCCATATGCCGCATGATCGGATAGAGCGGCGTATCCATATGATGAGGCGAGCAGAGAAAGCGAAGGCTCAGGTTCGGGCCTGGCGCGATATATTGCTCGAGCGCGGCGATCAAACGAGACTTGCCGATGCCCGGTTCGCCGGTCAGGAGTAGGACACGGCCTTCGCCGCTCTTGGCCTGATCCCAGCGGCGAAGCAAGAGTTCAAGCTCTTCCGTCCGGTTGACGAACGACAGCTGCCCGCGGCGGAGCGCCTCGTAGCGGCTCTCGATAACGCTTTCCCCGAGCACCACCCATGCCCGTTCAACCGAGTGACGCCCCTTCAGGTTGGACAGAGTGAGCTCGCGATATTCGAACAGGCTTCCGACGAGCAGCCGTGTGGCATCGGAAATCACCACCGTGCCGGGCTCGGCCGCCGACTGCAGGCGAGCCGCAAGGTTGGGCGTGTCGCCGATCACCGACGTCTCGAGGGAGGAGCCGAAACCGATCAGGTCGCCAACGACGACGAGCCCGCTGTCGATGCCAATGCGGACCTTGAGCGTGCCGGGCGGGCCGGCCACGGTATCGAGGCGGGCGACCGCGTCAACAATGGTCAAGCCGGCGCGGATTGCGCGCTCGGCGTCGGTTTCGTTCGCCTGCGGGTATCCAAAATAGACCAGGATGCCGTCGCCCATGTAGCGAGCGATGAAACCGTCAAAGCAGCCCACCAGGCCGGTCACGTGCGCATGAAATGCCGTGATGGCTTCGCGCAGGTCTTCCGGATCGAGCCGCTGGCCGATGGCCGTCGATCCGACAAGATCGACGTACATCACGGTCAGCAATCGGCGCTCGGGCAGGGGACCTGCAGCAGCGACCTGGGAGGATTGCGGCGCAATTCCGCGAGCGACACCGCAGTCACCGCAGAACCGCTTGTCTGCGGGATTTTCGCTGCCACAGGCGCTGCACTGCCAGGGCAGCGCCGTCCCGCAGTCGCCGCAGAACTTCCTGTTGGCCGCGACACTGGCCCCACAGTGCGGGCATATCATGCGGTCGACCTCCCTTTTTCGACGACCGGCGGATCCCTTTACGCAACACGGGTCGTGGGCGGGCCGGCTGACGCTGAACGCTTCGAACGCGACGCCCGGATCACGCCCTTATTTGCCGTCGTCCGAGGCCAGACTCGCTGTCTGCCTCGCACACAAAGTACTTGTCCGTGAGAGTCTGTTATCCATGCTTGACGGTCAATAAGGCGTAAAGTATGGGGTCTTGGGAATATATCCCGGCACGGGCGAATTGATCACATGCGACCGCCAGCGCAAAGTTTTCGCCTTCCTGCTTGAGATCCGCAGCGATCGTCCAGCATCTTCGACACGCGTGATACGTAAAAGCGATCAGGGCCAATGGCCGGCAGCAGGCTACACCCCAACTCCAAGCGGACGTCGACGCTGCGGCGAATCCCTCTGAACGGCGCGCTCCGCTATCGCAAGGCTCCCGGATTGGAAGGGCACGTGTGCGCGTTCAAGCTGGCGTCGGATTCCTCAACCACCGTCGTCGAGGCCATATCAGGACGGGCGATGACACTCGTCGGGGACGAGGTGTTTCTGGCGACTCCCGGCAACCGGGAATCGAACCGCGTGCTGGTGGGCGGCGTTCCGGCGGGCGGCCTGGTCCCGGGAAAGAAGTACTGGATGCTGGCCGAAAGCGGGGTGGTCGGCGAGCTGATTACCGGCACGCCGCTGGCAAGCGGGTTTCTCCATCAGGTCAAATATCTTGGTGCGGTTGTCGGCGATGACGATCGAATCCTGACACTGCGACAATTCGCCGTCGCCGAAATGGATGAGCCGATCGACCACGGAGCAATGGTCCTACTCATCGTTGGTACATCCGCCGAGGTCGGCAAGACTACGGTCGGCGTCAGTGTGCTGCGAACGCTGTTGGCAAAAGGGCATTCGCGGGTGATCGTGCTGAAAGCGACCGGCACTTCCGCGGTGGCCGAAATCGCGACCTACCGCGACTACGGGGCCGCGCAGGCTTTCGATTGCGTCGATTTCGGACTGCCCACCACGTATCCATCTAATCGCAAGGACATGGATCGCGTCTTCGACCGGGCGCTCGACACCTGCCTCTCCATACCTGCCGATGCCGTCCTGATCGAATGCGGCGGTGACATGCTCGCTGCCAATATCCCGGTCTTTCTCAGGCGGCTGAAATCCAGGCGACCGCCGGCGAAGGTCGTTCTCGCAGCCGCCGATCCCCTTGGCGCCTGGGGAGCGACCCGAACGTTGCGGGACATGAAGCTGTCGGTTGACCTGATCACCGGCCCATGCACCGACACGCCAGCCTCGCGTCAGCGCACCCAGGCGCTTTGCAAGGCGCCGGCGATGAACATGCTGAGGGACAGCTAGCCGCAGCTGGAGCCAATGCCAGCCTCGGCGAGTGCCGTTAATCCACCGATACGCCCGCGAACTCCACCACCTTGCGCCATTTCTCCGTCTCGTCGGAGACCAACTTGCCGAACTCATTCGGGTTCATCGGCATGGGGACGCCGCCGGCCTCGACGAAGCGCGCGATGAGATTAGGGTCGGCAAGGGCGGCGTTGATGGCTGCATTAAGTCTGGCGAGGATTTCCGGCGGCGTGCCCTTCGGCGCAACCACGCCGTACCAGACGTCTGCCTCGTAGCCGGGCACGGTTTCGGCGATCGCCGGTATGTCGGGCAGTTCGCTCCAGCGTTTCGCCGCCGTGATGCCGAGCGCCCGCAGACGACCCGCGCGCACGAACTCGATCGCTCCGGTCAGGTTGCCGAACAGCACGTGCACGTTGCCGTTCATCAGATCGGGATAGACCAGCGATGCACCCCGGTACGGCACGTGGACCATCTCGATCTTGGTCATGGCCTTGAACAGCTCGCCCGAAAGATGCACCGACGTGCCATGGCCGGTCGATCCCATGGACAGCTTTCCGGGATGTGCCTTGGCATAGTCGATGAACTCTTGCACGGTGCGGACCGGCAGCGATGGCGGCACCACCATGAGATTGGTCAGCCGCATGACTCCGCCGACCGGCGCGGTATCGCGCGTGAAATCGAACGGCAGCTTCTTGTAGAGCGATTGAGCGATGGCGTTGTTGGGGCCTGCGAACAGGAGCGTATAGCCGTCGGGCGGGGCGTTGATGACGCTCTGCGCGGCGAGGTTACCGCCCATGCCGGGGCGGTTCTCTATGACGAATTTTTGACCGAGATCGCGCGAGACCCATTCAGCCAAGAGCCGCGCTACTGTATCGGTGCCGCCGCCCGCTGCGAAGCCGACGATGAGCTGCACCGGCCGCGTCGGATAGTTGGTAGCGGCCCCGGCGGTGGATTCCGCGCCGAAGATCGCCGCGAGCGCAGCAATCGCCGCCAATAATCTCGCCATACGTGTGACCATCTCTTCCGAAAGCGCCGAAATTAGAGAACTTGGCGGGCCATAAACTTTCAATTTCGCTTGTCCGACACCGGTTGCCGGGATTTAGGCTTCGTTTACGTTGCTCCCGACGAAGTCGACTTGGCGCCCGCTTCATAACGGGTCTTTGCATCAAACAGAAGTGTCAAGAAGGCCGCAGCAACGCACCGGTTGCTGCCTCTTAATTGTTCAACGCGGTGCCGCGCCGCTACTCATAGTTGCCACCGGTCGAGACGATCGCGGCGAGCGCGTCGGGAGCAAGGATCACGATCCCGCCGCGTTCGAGCGAAATCCACTTCCGTTTCTCCCAGATGCGCAGCTGCTTGTTGGTGCTCTCTCTCGATGTTCCAATGATCTCGCTGAGATTGCGCTGGGTGAGCGGGATCTTCGTACCGCGAGACAGCCGACCTGAGCTCTCGGCCAGGTGCAGCAGGGTCTTGGCGAGGCGGCCGGGCAGATCAAGGAACATGATATCCTCGAGCTGTTCGGTGGTGTGGCGAAGGCGGCCACAGAGAACCTCGATCAGCGCCAGCGCGAATTCGGGCCGCTCGTGCACCAGCGCGATGAAATCCCGCCGCTCGATCACCATCAGCTCGCAATCGGTGATGGCGCTTGCGTCGGCGGTCCGCGAGCGGCCGTCGAGCACGGCGACCTCGCCGAAGATCGCGCCCTCGGTGATCACGTTGAACAGGGCATCCTTGCCTTCGGCGGACGGGGCGCTGATCTTTACTGCGCCGGAACAGACCGCAAATAGGCTGGTCCCGGGATCGCCGCGCGAGAAAATCGTCGCGCCACGCTTGACGGTTTGCGAGACCGCGTGGGCCGCCAGCCGATCGGCTAATTCCGGCCCGAGTGCGCCGAAGATCGGGTGCTCGCGCAGGATCGCCCGCTTGTCGAAAATTCGTCTCCTGGGTGGTCGTTCCGCCGTCATGATGCCGCGCTTGTGCTGGACGGGCCGAATATACCACGTCCGCAGTTTGCACCGAGCCGGCATTCACAGCGGCCTGATCGCGCAGGCCGTTGTGCTGTCAAGCCGTGTTCTTGTATCCGGCGGCGCGCCGTGCGGACAGCGATTCGTTTGTCGGTTGTGGCAGCGCGTTGAACACTGGCACGGGCGTCACGCCCCACGGCGATGCGGCGTAGCGGGCTGCGGGCATCTGCCCAGCCGGTGCCTGACTTGCTTGACTGGTGCCGAACGCCTGATAACCGGAGATTGTCGAGGCGAAGGACAGCAACGCGACGGCAGCTCCGCTGACCTTGATGACGGCCTCGATCCGGTTGCTTACGCCCAGCGACTTGAGGATGGCGGTGACGTGGTTCTTCACAGTCGGCTCCGCCAGGTTGAGGACGCGGCAGATTCCCTTGTTGCTTTTGCCCTGCACGAGGAGCGCCAGGACGTCGCGCTGTCGCGCGGTGAGGCCGAGGCAAACGGCGTTGACGTCGGCGCCGGCCG
>Ga0066903_100002893_pt1 | contig 13726 bp, 8 predicted proteins | sample PanSoiMetaGPlot1_FD_67491 | JGI IMG/M metagenome (GOLD analysis project Ga0066903, IMG submission 67491) | Tropical forest soil microbial communities from Panama analyzed to predict greenhouse gas emissions - Panama Soil - Plot 1 (version 2) | ecosystem: Environmental > Terrestrial > Soil >... | reverse complement strand
CCGTTCGACGCCGCGGCCGAGCGGATGTCGCGCGCGAGCGCCGAGTCGATCTCATGATACGTCGGCTCGGTCGCGCCAACGAACATAATGGCTGTATCGAGCCGCCGGTCGGACCAGATCCGATGCCACGCGCGAAACAGCACGTCGGGCCGCTTGTCGCGAGAGAAGAAGCCGACGAAGAGCACGATCGGCACATCGAGCGGAAGGTCCAGCGACACCCGGATCGCCGCTCGCTCCTCGGCCGACGCCGGACGGAATCGCGACAGGTCGATGCCGTTGGGCGCGAGACGCACGCGAGCGCGCGGCAGCGCGGCCGTGTACGCGTCGCGCAATCCGGGACTGACGGCCATCACCAGATCCGCCGATGTGAACGCGCGATATGCGACCGCGCCGCTCCGTCGAACGACGTCGGGCTCGTCCTGGCCGGCCGTGTGCAGCGTGAGGACGACTCTCTTGCCAAGGAGCCGCGCGATCGCCGTCACGGGGACGTTCTTCTGCGAGAAACCGTGCAGGTGCACGATCGCGTAGTCGCCGCCAATGCGCAGCAGCCTGCGGGCGAGTCGGAGCGAGGCGCGCGCCTTCGACCAGCGGCTGCGCACGTCGATCGCGATCCTGAAGACCGGCACACCGTCGACGACATCCGTCTCCGGCAGCGTCGAATCGACCGCCGTCGTCAACACGCCGAATCGAACGCGATCGCCGAGCGCCGATGCCGCAGCCCGCGCCTGGACCGCTGCGGCGGAGATCTCCGGGTAGTACGCACCGGTCACGAGCAGCACCGATTCACGACGCTCGGCTGAAGGCACGGGTCAGCACCTCATCGAGCCGCGCGGTCGTGCGACGGACGTCGAAGTCGGCCGCGACCGCGTCGAACGATGGCGACACCTGCAACGCGCCCGCCCGCGACCGTTCGACGAGCGACGCGATGGCCGAAGCAATCGCCGGTTCGTCGTCGGGCGCGACGCTCGGGCAGTCGAGCCGCGCGAGCACCCGTGCGGCGGCGCCGTTCGCCGGCGTCAGTCCGAGGATCGGTTTTCGGAACGCCAGGTAGTCGACGAGCTTGCTCGGAAGAAACACGCTCGGCCCCTCGCTTGGCGCGTCGACGACGAGTAGGACGTCCGCGTCGGCGGCCAGGGCGTCGGCGTCGCGTTTTGGCCGCCGCCCCTCGAGCCGCACGACGCCGGTGAGCCCGAGGGCCGCCACTTCGCGTTGGTACTCGATGACGTGCGGTCCGACGCAAATGAGCTCGAGCGCATCGGCGAGCGGCATGCGGTCATTGAGATTGGCGAGCGCGCGGAAGAGCGCCGACGGCGTACGGACTCCCAGGTAAAAACGCCCGGTGTAAACGATCCGCAGCGGCCCCGGCCTCCGGCCGGCGCGTTGCGGCGAGGTCCGCGGATCGAAGCCGTGCGGCACGACCGCGGCCTTCCGGCGCCACTCGCCGGGGTACTTGCGCATCACGAGCTCCGCCGCCTCCTCAGTGACGAACACGACGGCGTCGGCTGCCGCCACGACGTCGCGCTCCATGCGGCGCCAGGCGTCCCGCAGCCATGCTGAGCCGTTCGAGTATGGACTGTCGACCCAGGGATCACTGAAGTGCGCGACCCACGGAAGGCCGTCGCGCTGCCGCACCTGCAGGCCTGCGAGGTGATCGGACCACGGCTGCGCGAACGTGATCAGGCCGGCGAACGTCGTCGCCGCCGCCGCCGCGTGGACGGCTTCCGCCGCTCGCCTTGCCCAGGGACGTTTCTCGTCGGGAAACCGCCGCACGATCGGCACGATACGCGACGCAACGCGCCAAGGCAGCGACTCCTCGATGGACGGCACCCGGATCACCTCGACGCCGTCAGGCGTCGCCCGCGCATCGCCGTCCGGCCAGTGTGGTCCGCCGCGCCGCGGATCGAGACAGACCACCGTCGGCTGCCACCCTCGCTCGGCAAGCTCGCCGAGCGTCGCCGCGACCTGCGACGCGCGCGGACCGTACATCGGCGGCATTTCCCACGACACTGCGATGACGCGTTTCATGCCGCCAGCGCACGCAGCCGATCGATCGTGCGGTGTGTGTGGCGCCGCCATGTATGACGCGCGACCACATCCTCTCGCGCCTGCGCGCCAAGCCGTTCACGCAGCTCGCGATCGAAGACGAGGCAGCGGACGGCATCGCCGAGCGCCGCCTCGTCGCCCGCCGGCACGAGCCACGCGTTGCGCCCGTGCTCGAGCACCTCGCCGATTTGATCGAGCCTCGAGGCGACGATGCCCTTCCCCATCGCCATGTACTCGAAGAGCTTTGTCGGCGATCCGAAAAACGGCGTCCCATCCGGATTCGGCACGTGCGGCGATACGAGCACATCGCAGGCAGCAAGATACGCGGGGCCCTCTTCCTGGGGCACGAGGCCGGTGAAGACGGCGGCGTCGGACGCGCCGCTCTCCCGCACGAGCCGCCTGACCGCCGGCAGGCCCGCGCCGTCGCCGATCATCAGCAGACGCGTGCCGCGCGCGACGGTTTCATCGCGCGCGACGAGAGACGCGAACGCGCGGACGAGCACGTCGGCGCCGTGCCAGGGACCGAACGTGCCGATAAAACCGACGACGTTCGTGCCGTCGAGACCGAGGCGCGCGCGGATCGCGCGGCCGTCGACGTCGGGGCTGTAGCGTGTCTCGTCGACGCCGTTGAAGTTCACGAGGATCTTCGAGCAGTCGACGCCGCGCGCGACGAGCTCGTCCTGCATGGCGCGGCTGACGACGACGACCAGATCAGCAGCCTGCAGATTGAGACGCTCGATGCGCTCGGACAGCGCTTCGTGCGCCAGCGGATTGCCCCAGTGGCGGCTCATCCAGATTTCCGATCCGTTGTACTCGAGGACGAACGGAACGCGGCGTGAGCGTGCGAGCCGCACGCCAGCATAATTGTTGAGGCTGTAGCGCTGGTAGACGAACGCAATCGAACGATCGCCGATCGCGTCTCGCGCCGCCGCATCGACTCTGCCGTTGAGGACGAAGGTCGGCAGCTCTTTGAAATTCCAGAACGCTTCGCCCGGCGCGACATCGTGGCGCTCGACGTCCGGCCGCACTGTCGGCACATCGTCGGTGGTGATGAAAATCGGCGGGCCGGTGAACACGTCGAGCTCGTTCAGCACGCCGGCGATGTGGCCGACCGAGCCGCCGGCGCGAACGCCGAAGCTCAGGTCGGTTCGCAGATAGACCGGCGACTTCCGAAGATCGACGGCGGCCAACGGCATCGCGGGTGAGCGCTCGAGCGAGTCGATATCGCGCTGCACCTGGCGCAGCAGCGCACTGACGCGAAACGGCTCCGTGGCGAGCTGCGCCGACCATCGGGCGAGGAGCGCGACGGTCAACGGCATCTGCTTTCCGCGCGCGTCTTCGAAGCGAATGCCTCCGCGGCACAGCACGCGCAGCGCAAGCGCTACCGGAAGGGGCCGGCCCGCCGTTTCGACGCGGTGGACGAGCATGCGCCCGTCGGCGTAGCGGCCGAGCCGTGCGAGCACGCGACCCGACGCGACCCACTCACGAAGTTCGTCGAGCGGAACCATCGTCTCGCCGTCCGTCGCCGGCGGCAACGGCACGCCGGGCCGAAGAATCGTCAGTGTTCCTCTCGTCGGCGCCAGGGCGCAATCGCACACCGCTTGCAACGCGATCGCGGGCGCCACGAGCACCATGAACATCACGAAGCTGTGGTACGCCAGCGAGAATTCGGAGTAGATGAGCGCCGACTCGACGATGACGAGCGTCAGCGCCGCACAGAGCAGCGATGCCATCAGCGCCAGCGGCGACGTGGTGCGCCACAACGCCCAGAGGCTCACGAGGCTGGCTCCGAGCGAAGCGAGCAGCAGCTCGACGCCGTTCGCGCGATCCGCCCATACGAGGTAGATCTTCCGCAGCGGTCGCCAGTCGGGCACCAGTTGCGATGTCATCAGAAACACGCCGTGACCTGCCTGCCACAACTTCGTCCAGTACGTGGCGATCATGTCGCGCGGCCGACGCCGCCACAGACCCACGTAGTACCTCCCCAGCGCTCGTTCGTAGCCGGGACCCAGGTACGACACATTCGGATCGGCTCGCCTGGCCATGGCGAAGCCGATTGGATCGCTCCACGTGATGCCTTCGTCGCGGCTCAGCGCGTTCGGAGGCACGCCGAGGCCGATCACGAGGTTGTGCAGGACCGTGTGATGCGTGTAGTTCGACGCGTCCGCAGCAGCCGGCGCGACGACCGACGTGATCGCCACGCTGGCTCCAACGAGAAGCGACGCGAACGCGCCAGTGGAGGCAGCGGCGAACGCGAGCCCGCCGGGCGCGCGCGCGCGGCGCCGCCAGACGAGGCTCGCAGCGATCGCCAGCCCGAACAATGCCGCGACAATCGGCAGACTGGCAGTGCGAAGGTTGAAGAGCCAGGCGGCAACAAGACCCGCCGCTCCGGCAAGCACGATCACTCGCCGCAGCGAAGCCACACGCATCGCCGGATACAGCAGCGAGCACACCCCCACCCACAGCAGCGGTGTTGTCAGCAGGAATGGATAAACCGTGAATTGATACGCGAACATCGCGTTCAGCACGGCGACGCCGCCCGCAAGCAACACCGCGGTCAGCCCGATGCTCACGCCGGCGCGAAGGCACGCCAGACCGAAGAACCAGACGACGGCGACGCGGAAGACGTACAGTACGCGTGCGACGGCCGTCGGGGACAGACGAGTGTTCGCCGCCCAGATCGGCGCAAGGAGCGCCGTCAATCCATTTTCGTTGTGCGTGATCGGCACTGTCACCGTCCGGCAGTACGCGCCGACGGAACCCGCGAGACGTGACAGCAGATCCGCAGCCGGCAGCGTCAGCGCCTCGGCGTGGTCCTCAACGTAGTGCGCCGGCGCGAATGTGCTCGACACTCTGCCGGCCTGGGCGCAGAACACACGGTTCAGCGCGAGGTCCATCGACGTTCGCGCATGGTCGTAGCCCTCGAAATGATCGGGTGCAGCGATTGGCCCGCACAGCCGGACGGCAATCAGCGCGAGGGCGGCCGACACTCCGAGCGATGTCATGCCGCCAGGCGGCGATCCGGATGCGGCGAGGCGACGAAGCACCAATGAGAGACGGTTGAGCGTCACGGCGTCGCTTTCGCGATCACGGCTCCAGTGTGGAAGTAATAGCGGTACGCGTTGTTGATCCAGCTGTCGGGGTCGTCGACGACATCGACGACGTAAAACGAGTCGGGGCGCGCCGAAAGCGGCGGCAGCGCGCAAGGCGTCCGCGCGCGCGTCGCGCAGTCGCGCAAGGCCTCATAACGCGCCGTCATCTCGCGAGCGAATGTGAACGGACGCCCGCGAGCGACGTCGACGGCCACGACAGAGGCGTTCCCGGTGAACGCCAGCGACGCCGCAAGCAGCACGAACGCGGCGGCCCGCAGGCGCCGGTCTCCGAAATAACCGGCCGCCGCGGGCAGACGGCCGGTGGCGACGAGGCCCGTCAATGCGGCAAACCACAGCAGCACGAACACGAAGCAGGCGACGCTCGGCGTCCGATGCTGGCCGAGCAGCCCGGTCGACCAGTAGACCGGAAACGTCGCAATCGGAATCGTCATGACGGCACCCGCAGCCATAGCCATCGCACTCACAGGCGTGACGGCGCGAATAACGGGGGCCCGCTCGGCGACCTCCCCCGCCAGCGGAAGAAACAGCAGCGACGCGAGCACGAGCGGTCCTGATGTCGTCCACGTGACGCCAAAGCGGATGGTTTGCAGAGCCGTCTGCGCCAGCGAACGAAAGAGATCGTGGCGCACCGGAAACATCGCGGCGCGCACCGCGTTGCCGGGCGCCAGCCAGACCGCGAGGCTCGACGCGAGCGCGACCGCCAGCATCGCGCCGGCGACCGCCGTCACGCGCCTGCGCCCCTCGATAGCGGCGATCGTCAACAGCGACGCGTGGAACAGGATGATCATCGCCATCGCGACTTCGTTCATTCCGACGACGACGGGCAGCAGAACAAGAGCGATCGCAAGCCTGACGCGCGAGGACAGGCCGTTGTCTCCCGCAAGCGCATCGATGGTCGTCGCCGCCTGGATGACGACGAGGATCGCCGACAGCTGATACGTGACGGTGCCCGTGTACCAGTAGATCGTCTCGCCCAGCGACGGGACGATGGCGACGAATACCGCGGTGAGCGTGACCGCGGCGCCGGCCGCCTGCGGCCGCGACCACGCGCCCCGCGTGAGCGCGCGCACGAGGCAATAGGCCGCGACGATCGTTCCGAGCAGCATCCCGACCGCAACCGCGCGATAGATCGGCACGGATCCCCAGACCATGGGACCGGCGAGCTCGAGCACGTTCGAGGCGTAGCGTCCGTTCCAGCTCGCATACTGCGCGCGATAGGCGCCCCAGAATCCGTCGCGCTGCGTGTCGAACGCGTACGTGAAATCGTCGGCGATCGGATGCGCGAACGCCGCGAGCGCGACGTATGGCAGCAGGAGCACGCCGCACACTGCGCCGCACGGCACCAGGCCGCCGGCGCGTCCACCATGGTTCTGCACCTCGACGGTCATTCGGGTGGGCGCGTGGAGAATGCGACCGACAACGTGAGCGGCAGGCGGACCTCGCCGGACCACACGAGCACCGTCGTCGGCACCTTCACGCCGTAGCTCGGCGACACCCATCCCGGCCTGATCGACCAGTCGAGCCCGTGGACAAGGTCGGGCCTGATCCACAACTCGCGATCGCCTCGTGCCAGGCGAATCTGCGGTCCCGAGAGAGACGCCGCGACGGCTGGATCGAGGTGGAAGCGCGACACAACGGCATGCGTGCCCCAGCCCGTCAGCGTGTCGCGAACCTCGACGCACGGGCGGCGTCGATCGAGCGCGATCTCTCGCTCGACGCCGACGGGAGATACCAGCCGCTCGTAGCCGCGATGTCCACCCCGGAATGTGTCGCAGTCGCCGGACGCGTCGAGCGTCGCACCCGTGGGAACCGCGTCGTACTGCAGCTGCCAGAGCGCGTCCGGACTGACAAAACGATTCACCTCTTCGCCGTCGACTTCGATCGTGTTGTGAAAGGAGGTGCTCCTGAACCGGTTCCGCCATTCCCGCGACGCCGTGTAGAGGTACGCGCCGCAGTCGGTGACCCAGTTGACGCCGTCGAGCCACAGTTCGAAGCTCAGGATGTCGTTGTGTCCGTGGCCTCCGCGGCCGCGCATGCCGACTTCCGCGCAGTCGACGATCACATGTGCCCGGTCGCTGCGAAGCACAAAGACCCCGCCGTCCTCGAACGCGCGCGACCGCGGCGGGCGGTCGTCGTCGGGCGCGCGATCGAACGCGTCCGCGCCGGCGGGGCCAAGCAGCCAGAACGACTCCTCCCAGAGTTGGCGCGCAGCGCGCTTGAAGTCGGCGCGCGAATGCAGCGCCGCCGCCGTCGACAGCAGATAGCGATGGTCGTTGAGGGACTGGGGCCCAAGTTTCTGAATCCGACCGTCGTCCGCATCACCGATGAGGGGCGCGGTGCCGTCGGGCTTCGTATAGGCCTCCACGTATTCGAACATTCGCTCGAGGCGCGACCACGCGGAGTCGGGCACCGGATCGCCGGCGGCGCGCATCAGCACGTATACGGTGACGAACGCCTCGAGCACGAGACGGTGATATGCCGTGGACTGCTCGAAGTCGACGCCGTCGGGCGTCGTCTGCTGTTCGATTTCGTCGACGACGATCGTGCGGCCCAGCACGTACCACGATCGGCCGCGCTCGAGCCGTCCGAAAAACGTGCCGAGAAACACCAGACCAACGCCGTCGCACAGGTAATGGTTGCCGTTGACGTCGGAGCGCTCGAGGTGCGTCGCGATGTACTCGCCGTGCAGCAGCAGCGCACGAAGAAACCGGCCTCGAAAGCGCGTCGATCGGCAGGCCTCCGCATCAGCAAAGAAGTAGAACCCCCAGAGCCAGCTCACTGCGCGCAGCGCGACGTCCATCGCGCAGGCCCAGTTGACCCCGTACGCCCACGGATTCCGATCGAGCCAGTCTTCGATCTGCGCGACGAATTCCTGCGCATATCGCTCGTCTCTGGTCAGCCAGTACGCCTGGCCGAGCGCCGTGAAATGCTGGCACCGGCTCAGCTCCCACGGCACCTTCACATCGGTCGGCCGATCGAGCTCGTTGTATTCGATGTCGGATGCGTACTGGAGCGGCCACTCGCGGCCGGTCTTGAAGTCGGTATGCCACGGGAGGCGGCTGCCGAGCGCGAACGGTCCGGAGCCGAGCAGATCGAACTCGTGCCGGACGGCCGAGTCGGCGGCGGCGATCGCGGCGGCGGCGCTCGATGGAAATCGCGTCGTGAACCCCGCGGTCCACGGTTCGCGTTGATTCGGACCGAGGAAGAACGGACGCTGCGCCTGCCGCTCCCACAGCGCGTCGATCGACGGGGCGCCGCTCATTCGGAGCAGCGCCCGGTCGTTCAGCAGCCTGGGCGCAACGCGCGACCACGGCCGACGCGCCCGGCGCCGCGCCGATTCCAGCGCTCGGCGGGCGAAGTACCCGGGCGGACGCCGCAGCGCCCGCCGCGCGCGCACGAAGAACGCGTCGTCAGGCATCACGCTTGAGGTCGAAAATAGACCACGCCGACGCTCACGAGAACCAGACCGAGTCGCGCGGCAACCTTCGTGGGCGTCCGATCCACGAAACCATCCCGCGCAGAAAGCGATGCCGCTCCGGCATCGATCGCAGCGCCTGGTGTGCGCACCGCGAGATCAGACAGAAAGTCTGCGGCCCCCTGCAGGATTGGCGTCTCGCTGAGCGGCTGATCGCCCAGTAGAACACGCTCGCGGTCATGCGCTTGAACCATGTGGAGTCGGCCGTGTCGCGCCTGACCGTCGCGTCGTGCGATCGCGTTCAGCTGATCGAGCGACGAGTCGGTGCTCCCGTCGTCCACGACGAAGACACGGCCGTCGACGTCGGGCATGCGGTCGCGCACGCCGAGCAGCTCGGTGAGGAACTCGCCGATCACCGGCCCTTCGTTGAAGCGGGGCACGACGACGGCGAGGGTTGAGTGCTCCACGAAATGGCTATGCCGCGCGCGCGACCAGACGCGCGCGGGAACGCCGCCAGTCCGCGGCGACCTGAATCGCGATGACCGGTGTGATGAGGACGTATGCCAGCAGCACGCTGTGATAGAAGACGTAGAAGGGCGGCATGATGAGCGCCGATTCGAGAATGGTTCCGGCGGCACCGATGCTGAAGAGCGTCCAGGCAAGCCCGATCACGGCATCGTAGCGGCGATACAAGATCCAGCCGCACGCGCCAGTGGAGATCGTCAGGGCCACAATCAGAAACCCCGGGATGTCGACGGCGGCAAGCCGGCGGCCGACGCGCCTGGACATGCCAGCGTCCTCCAGCAGGTGCGCGGCTTCTCCCACGACGCCGCCTCCAGCCACGGCCAGCTTCTGCCGGTAGACAGCCAGCATTGCCCACGGCTGCGTGCGCCAGAGGCTCAGATAATAGCGCGCGAGCGCTCGTTCGTAGGCGGGGCTCAGATACGTGACGGACGGGTCCACGCGGCGCGCGACTTCGAGCCCTTTGAGATCGTCCCATTTCAGCTGTTCGCGGCGGCTCAACTCGTTCTCTGGCACGGCGAGCGAGAGCACGAGCGGGTGGGCGATCGTGTGATGCACGATGCCCTCACCATCGAGCCGCGCCATCGGCCGCACGAGCAGCGTATGCGCCGCGATTACTCCGACGAGAAACGCAGCAACGCCCACACCTGTGGCGAGTCGCATCGGCGTCTGCCCCGCCCGGTGGCGCAGCGTAAACGCGGCGACGGCCGCGACGAACATCGCGAGATAGATCGGCGCATGGCTGGTCCGCATGTTGATGCCGTAGGCGGTGATCGCCCCCAGCGCTCCAAAGGCAGCTGCGACCGAACGCGGACGGCGCGGCGACAGGTCGGTTACGAGCCACGTGTAGAGACCGACGAGCAGCAGCGACAGGCTCAGAATGAAGGGATTGTTGTTGTACTGATAGGGCTCGAGCCTGTGCATCACGCCGCACGCCGCGACCGCGACGGCCGCTGTCAGCAGAAGGCTCGCGCCGGCGCGGCTGAGCGCGATACATAGAACCGCGAGCATCGCAATCCGCGAGGCCGCCAGCGCGCGGCCGAGGCCCGCGGTGCTCAGCTCCGGATCGATCCCGAGAATACCGCGCATCGTCCACATCAAAGACGTTTCGTTGTTGATCCGCGGCATTCGGAGGCTCGCGCAATAGACCGCCATCGATCCATAGCGACGCTCGATCACCGAGCGAATCGGATCGAAGAGCTCCGCGGGACGCTCGGTCAGCTCGCGCGGCAGATCGAAGTCGTCCGACGTGTTGAGCGTTCCGCAAAACACCGCGCTGACCGCGTGCCGATACGACTCCCGCATATGGCTGTCGTTGGCAAACCGTGGATACGCGCGCAAAAGATCCGGGGCGAGCATCAGTCCCACGGCAAGGCTCACTCCACCGTAGGCCGCGGCTCGCAGCGCCGTCCGCCCCGCGCTCGTCGAAAAGAGGAGGTCGTCGCGAAGGCTCATGCAGGAACACGGTGCCACCGGTCGGCGGCGAGCTGAATGACCGCGGCCGGAGCGACGAGCAGATAGAACAGCAGCAGGCTGTGATAGAAGACGTAAAAGTCCGACATGATCAGAGCCGACTCGAGAACCGTTCCAAGAGCCGCGATGCTGATCAGCAGTGCCGCAAATCCGAGCACGGACTCTCGCCGCGTGAACGCCTGCCACCCGCCGACCGCCGTGCCAACCGAGAGCAGCAGGTACACAAGGCCGGCCACGCGCAGCCCGGCCAGCCAACGACCGGCGCGTAGAGGGAGGCCGCGGTTCTCGAGCAGATGCGCAATCTCATCCAGCACACCAGACCCAGCCCGGTTGAGTTTCCGCCAATACAAGCCGACCATCTCCGTCGGATGATCTCGCCACAGGCCGAAGTAGTAGCGAAAGAGCGTCGACTCGTAAGCGGGCGTCAGAGGTTCGACGCCCGGATTCAGTCGGCGTGCGAGGTCGAACCCCACCGCATCGTCCCACGCGAGTCGTTCACGGCGGCTCAGATCATTTTCCGGAACCGCGAGCGCGAGCACGAGCTGGTGAGCGACGACGTGATGGGTGATGCCGCTGCCGCCGAGGCGCTGCATCGGTGTGACGAGCGCCCAGTGCGTCGCCCACCCGGCCGCGACGAATGTGACGACGGCGACGACGGTGCGCGACGACGTCGGGCGACCCCAACCGCCCCGGGGCCGCCGCCACGCCACGACGAACGCGGCGAACAGCGTCAGGTAAATCGGAATGTGGCTCGTGCGCATGTTCGCCGCGAAGGCCGTCAGCGCACCAAGGCCCGCAAAAACGACAATCCCGGCGCCCGATCCAGGCCGGCGACTGCTAGCGAGCAGGAGCACGTAGAGGCCGATGAGCAGCAACGTCAGGCTGAAGATGAATGGGTTGTTGTTGTACTGATACGGGCCGAGCGCACGCAGCACGCCGCATGCGGCGACCGCAACCGCGCCGATCAACCAAAGGCTCGCACCGGCCCGCGACAGCGCGAAACAGAACAGCGCCAGAATCAAGACGCGGATGGCCGACATGGTTCGGCCGATGTCCGCCGCGCTCGCGCGTGGAGAAACGGCAAAGATCGCGCGCATTATCCACATCAGCGACGGCTCGTTGTCGATCCGCGGGATGCGCAGCGTCGCGCAGAAATCGCTCATCGATCCGAAATGACTCTCCACGACGGTTCGGAGCGGCATCGTCAGCTCGCCGGGCGTCCTGGCGACGTGTCCAGGCAGATCGAACACCGCCGACGTCTTCAGTGTGCCGCAGTTGGCGGCGCTGAATGCGTGCTCGAGTGAAAAGTGCATGTGGCTGTCGTCGGCGAAGCGCCAGTACGGCTGAAGAATGCCCGGCACCAGCGCGAGGCCGAGGGTGACACCGATCGACGCGTACACCGCGGCCCGCCATGCACGCCGCGGCGCGGACGTGGAAAGGAGCAGCTCGTCGCGGACGCTCACTCAGGAACAGTGCGCCGCCACCTCGGCGCGCGTCACCACGCGCCGCGACGGCTGATCGAACGCGCGGTTGGCGCCAGCGTCATGGCTCGGCCTGGGCCACCGGGCGCTCGCCATCCTCGCCTCGATGATCGGGACGAGCTGCTGCAGATAGATCCAGGCTTCGAGCTGAAGGCCCGTCTCGTTGAGATGAATCGGATCATTGAAGAGATCGGGATCGCGCGGGAACGCGCCATCGATGTCGATGAAGGTCGCGCCGCTCTCGCGTGCGTACGCCGCGAACACACGGTTCTGGAAATCTGCCATGCGGCGCACGTGCGCGTAGGTGATCGGCCAGAACGTGTCGTTCAGGTAGCGGTAGATGTTCGCGTGACGGATGGGGTCGAGCTTGAGCCCCGCGTGTGCCAGCCAGACGAACGACGAAACCGCGAGCTCCGCGTGCGCCGGCGTCAGCGCCGCGCGCATGTCGTCGAGGTTGCCGACCACCTGCGGCAGATCCATCGGCAGCCGCGGGTCGTGCGGGTTCGGCGACGCCTCGTTCACGCCCGTGGGCCAGTTCACAATTGCCGGGGGCTTGGCCGGCTCGTCGCCGTTGCTGCCGCGCGCGCGATCCCAGGCCGAGAGCGCGCGCCGCACGAGCGCCGAGTAGCGCTCCAGGAACGTGCGCTCGCGGAACGTCACGGTCGGCTTCGGAAACACGCGTCGGAGCGGGGACCGCAGGACCTGCCCCGGCCAGAACTGATTCGCGCCGCCGTCGAAAATCACAAGATCGGGATCGACCGGAACCAGCTCAGTGGCGACGATCGCCGCGGTCGATCGCGTGTCGATGCCGGTGCGGCCCGCATTGATGATCTCGATGCGGACGCTCTTCGCGTTGGTCGCCGCCCAACGGTTCAGCCAGTGCTCGACCATCTCCGGGTGCGAGAACGGCGCGCTGTACGCGTCGACGGTCGTCGACCCGCCGACAAATGCAATTCTGATCGTGTCGTCGCGTCGCGCAGGAGTGAGGTCGGCGCCGCGCCAGCCGAAGTTGTTGGTCACGAACCACGCTGGCGGACTGATGTGCGGCAGATGCCGGAACGTTGGAAACGGCCGGCCGTCCACCGGATCGAAATAAAAGAAATCGCGCAGCTCGCCAAACACACTCCCCGGCTGTCCACAGATCTGATCGCGAAGATATTGACGGTTGAACTCGTAAAACGGCGTGTAGGGATCGCGCGGGTAAGCGGCGGCGCGCGCCATCAGCTGCGCGTCCATGGGCAGACGCGGGCGAGGCTCCGGCAGCTCGTCGTACCAGGCGCGGTCGACACCGTGCGCCAGCGCAATCCGATCGAGATGGCGCCGGTCCGGCCGAACCGCAGACGCGGCCGCCTGCGGCGCCGACGCGGGCGAGGCGACGAGCGCAAGTCGGCCGAGCGGCTGTCGATCGATCACGCGAAACGCCAGCTCGAGAAACAGCACGCCGATCGCGAAGGTGCCGGCGGCCGCAACGAGGCGCGCCAACGTTCGAGCCGTCACGGCCGCAGGAACTCCTCGAGGACGGCCGCGATCCGTGGCGCGGTCACGCCGTCCCAGAGCTCGGGCGTGCGCCGCGGCGGCGGGTTCTGCACGAACGCCTCGAACCCCGCGAGGATCCGGGCGGGATCGGTTCCGACGATCCGGTTCGTTCCGTGCGTAACCGTCACCGGGCGCTCGGTGTT
>Ga0066903_100002892_pt1 | contig 13726 bp, 9 predicted proteins | sample PanSoiMetaGPlot1_FD_67491 | JGI IMG/M metagenome (GOLD analysis project Ga0066903, IMG submission 67491) | Tropical forest soil microbial communities from Panama analyzed to predict greenhouse gas emissions - Panama Soil - Plot 1 (version 2) | ecosystem: Environmental > Terrestrial > Soil >... | reverse complement strand
TTTGGTACCGGCATCGGCAGCGCCCTGTTTACGGACGGGGTGCTGGTGCCCAACACCGAGTTCGGGCACATCGAGATCCGCGGGAAGGACGCCGAGAAGCGAGCCTCCGAACTCGTACGCGAGGAACACGACCTGAGCTGGCAGGCCTGGGCCGAGCGCGTGGATGAGTACCTGGCGCATATGGAGGCACTGCTATCGCCTGGTCTCATCATCATCGGCGGCGGCATCAGCCGGAAGTCCGACAAGTTCGTTCCCCGGCTGACCGGGCTCCGAGCCAGGGTGGTCCCGGCCACCCTGCTCAACGACGCAGGCATCGTCGGAGCGGCCCTGGCGGCTGATGCCACGGGCGCCACCCTGCATCTTTAGCGCGCTGCGCGGGTCTGCCCCTCAGAGGGCTGCGTGGCCGGTGTCGCCACCACGGGCTTCGGGTCCGGCGGACTGGCCTCGCGGATCCTCGGCCGGCTGACCGGCTGGACCGCCAGGCTGGGCGGGCAGTTCCGGGTCGGCGCGATCTGGCCGCGGACCTGCTTCACCCGGCGAAGGCTGCTGGCCGACGGCATCCGTGCCCAGCACCGGGACCGCCTCGAAGCCGGCCTGATGCCGAGCTCGCAGCGCCCCGAGCAGCTCGATACCGCCCGCCACGGCCGCAGCCGCTAGCGGCCAGAAGGCCAGCGCACCCTGCGAGCCGAGCGAGATCGGGGCGTGTAGCAGCGTGCCAGGCTTGCTGGTTGCGAGCACGTGATTAAAGCCGGAACCGCCGGACTGGCGGTGCCCCGTCCACTCGCAGATGAATGCCGCCGCGGTCGCCCCGAGCACGATCCCGGCCATCGGCACCGGTCCGTACCGCCGGACTCCGAACCGGTAGCCGAGCAGCCCGATCAGCGCACCGCCGACGACGGCTATCAGGCAGTACCAGCCGTCGGCGGCGATGAACGCGCTGGTCTCCGGGTTGGTGGCGTACGCCGTCGGCGGGCTTAGCGTGTACACCTGGTAGAGAACGCGCGGTGCGACCGCGGCCCAGACCAGCCCGCCGGCCACCCCGATCACGATGCTGGCCGCGATGATCAGGCCAGCAGCGATCGCGGCGCGGCCGTGCGGCTGGCTGTCAGGCTGGTGGCTGCTGAATGTCATGGCTTCGCAGCAGGGTACGGGAGCCGGCCGGGATGCCGGACGGCGGCAGCACGTGAGTCATCATTCCTACTCCTACCCGCTTCACCGCCCGCGCGCCAATTTCCAGTAACGGACTATCCAGCGTCTGATCTGGCTCTGGTAGCCTCGCGACGCGAACAGAACAGGACGGCCAGCCTGCAGGGGATGAGAGAGGCCGATGATCGAGGTCAGAAACCTCACGAAGCGGTTCGGAAACAAGGTGGCCGTCGATCACCTGTCGTTTAGCGTCAATCCTGGACAGGTGACAGGGTTCCTCGGGCCGAACGGAGCCGGGAAATCCACCACCATGCGGCTCATCCTCGGGCTGGACCACGCCACGAGCGGTTCGGCGACCATCTTCGGCAAGCACTACGCTGACCTCGCCAACCCGCTCCGCACGGTGGGTGCCCTGCTCGAAGCCAAATCGGTGCACGGCGGCCGCAGCGCGCGCAACCACCTGCTGTTCCTGGCTCAGAGCCAGGGCCTGCCCGCCCGCCGGGTTGACGAGATGCTCGACCTGGTCGGCCTGCGCGACGTCGCGGGCAAGCGAGCGCGGAGCTATTCGCTGGGGATGAGCCAGCGGCTCGGCGTGGCCGCGGCGCTCCTCGGTGACCCGCACGTGCTGCTGCTGGACGAGCCAGTAAACGGGCTCGACCCCGAGGGCGTGCTGTGGATCAGAAACCTGATGAAGCACCTGGCGAGCCAGGGCAAGACGGTACTGGTGTCCAGCCACCTGATGAACGAGATGGCGGTCACCGCGGACCACCTCGTCGTCATCGGCCGCGGCCGGCTGATCGCCGCTGCCCCGACCGCGGAGGTCGTCGCCCGCGGGTCTGGCCAGTCGGTTCGGGTCCGGACCCCCGACGCTGACCGGCTCACCGCCCTGATCACCGACGCCGGCGGCAGCGTCATTCCTGGTAGCAACGGCGGTCCCGGCGGCGACCCCGGCGACAAGACCCCGATGCTGACGGTAACCGGACTGCCCGCGGCGCGGATCGGCCAGCTGGCCGCTTCGTCGGCGATCGTGCTGCACGAGCTGACGCCGCAGCTTGCCACCCTTGAGGACGCGTTCCTCGAGCTCACCTCCGACAGTCTCGAGTTCGGCCACCGGAGCGCCGATGTGCCGGCGCAGACCATCGATGGGAGCGTCCGATGAGTGCTACCGGAGCCACCGCCGAGGTTGCCCCGGCCGTCGCCCAGCAGGGTCGCCCGGCGGGCTTCGGCTACATCCTGCTCGCGGAGTGGACGAAGATCCGGTCGGTCCGGTCGACCGTGTGGTCGCTGGTCATCTACGTGATCGTCACACTCGGCCTCAGTGCCCTGCTCACCTGGGCCACCGTGCATGCGGTGCAGACCGGCAGGACGCCGCGAAATACAGACGTGCTTGCCGACCCGTCGGCCGTTATCCTGCATACCGGACTGCTGCTCGGCCAGCTGGCCATCGCCGTGCTCGGCGTGCTGGTGATGACGACCGAGTACTCGACCGGCGTGATCCGCGCCTCCCTGCTCGCCGTGCCCAAGCGGCTGCGGGTTCTGGTCGCCAAGTGCATCGTGTTCGCGGTGCTGATCTTCGTCGTCAGCGAGATCATCTCGTTCTGCACTTTCTTCATCGGCGCGGCCATCGTCCATCCGGTGACCGTCGTCTCGCTGAACCAGCCGGACGTGACGCGGGCCGTGATCGGCACCGGGCTCTACCTGACCGTCCTCGGCTTGTTCGCGCTCGCGATCGGAGCACTCATCCGGCACACGGCAGGCGGGATCGCCATCGTGATCGGCCTGGTGCTCGTGGTGGGGCCGCTCCTCGGCCTGCTCGACCCCTATGGCTGGGGCAAGCACGTCCACTCCTGGTTCCCGACTACTGCCGGCGGATTCATCACGTCCGTGCAGCCAGAGGACTTCCAGACGCTGTCGCCGTGGCAGGGCTTCGGCGTGTTCTGTGGCTGGACCGCACTGCTGCTGGTCATCGGCGGGTACCTGCTGAGAAGGCGGGACGCCTGAGCTTCACTCCGCCCTGGCGGCCGTGACCACCAGCGCGTAGGCGCGGCTGATGTCCGCGCGATCGGCCGCCTCACCGACAGTAGCGGCGCTGAGGCGCTCGATCATGTCCGCCTGGTCGAGCAGCACCTGCCGCTCGTGCCCGGCAGGCGTTCGCTCGACGACCTTGGCCAGGGCGCCGAGCTGCCTGATCATCACCGCGGGCATGCCGGCGGATGCCTGGCGCACCTTGTCACAGGCTCGCTGAACGAGGCGCTCCCAGGTGGCCTCCGTCGTGATGACCCGGACTGCTCCGGCAGTGTCCCGGTAGACCCGGGTCGGCTGCCACCTGCCCGCCACCTTGCACAGACTGTCCCCAATCCAGTCGATGCAGGTCAGTGCCGTGAAAGTGTCGTTGACGGCGGTGGACAGTGCCCGGATGCAGATCTCCACGAGCTGATCGACGCCAAAGGAGACATCCTGCGCGAGCGTCCGGTACGGGCCCGTGACATGCGCCGCCGCTAGTTCGCGCACGACGATGCTGGCTGCGTCTGCGGGCCAGACCGACGCGTACTGCTGGCCGGCGACGATGAAGTGACCGGCCCGGAACAGCACGTGGATCACGGCGTCCGCCTCGGTCGCGATGGCCACCAGCGTCCGGTGCTCGATGTACTGCAGGTATCCGCTGCGCGGTGCGCTGACCACCCCGCCGCCGCCGAGGCCCACGATCAGCAGCGTGGCCTCCGTCGCGTCGCCACGGCCCTCTGCGCTGTCCCCGGCGTGCAGCTCGATCGCCTGCTGCAGGTCACGGGCGATGCCGGCGATCACCTCCGGCAGCTGGATCTGGCGGGCGATGTGGTGCAGGAAGTAGATGAGCACCGCGAGATCGGCCAGCATCAGCGCCAGGGTGACCGTCACGCTGATGTGCGGCACGAACGCACCATGCGACCCCTGCCCGACCGAGCCGAGAGCGAGCACCGCGTACACGAAGGTCGCCACGAACGTGCCCAGGGTCAGCTGGGTCCCCCGGTCTCGGATGAAGTTGCGCAGCATCCGGGGCCCGAACTGAGTCGACGTCAGCGTCAGCGCCACGATCACGATCGAGAACACGACGCCGATCACGGTGATCACCGCCGCGGCGATGGAGGTGAGCACGGTCCGGGCCACGTCCGGCCCGCCGCTCAGGGCCCAGCCCGGCACCGCGAAGACGCCGTCGTAGGCCGCCCGGTCCAGGGCATACGTGCAGGCAAACAAGATCACGGCGGCGCCGACCTCGATCGCCGGCATCAGCCACAGGTTGGTGCGCAGCACCTCCCGGCGCCACTCCGAGCCCCGCAGCAGGCGCTCGATCACAGTCCGTCCACGGCGCAACAGCTGCACAGACGGTCAGGCTACACAGCCAGGCCCGAGCAGCTGCTTCAGGTCCGCCAGCAGCGACGGCGACGTCTTGACCCGGAGCTTGTCGTCAAGCCGCAGCACCTTAACCCGCCCCCCAGAGATCAGCCGGAGGTGAACCTCGGTCGGGCCGGGGTGGGTGCGCAGGGCCTCCTTCAGCCGCTCCACGACGGGCGGAATGCACCGCGCCTCCGGCATCGACACGACGAAAGGGCCGGTGTCGCCGACCGTGATGTCCGGCGTGCTCACCTCCATGGCAACCAGCTTCGGCACTTCCTCCCGGCGGTCCAGCCGGCCCCGGACGACGACGATGGCGTCGTCCAGGACCTGGCTCATGCACTGGGCGTAAGTGGCCGGAAAGAACAGCACCTCGATCGCGCCTTCCAGGTCCTCCAGCGTCGCGGTGGCCCAGGTGCTCCCCTGCCTGGTCACCTTGCGCTGGACGCCCGACAGGATGCCGCCGACGGTCACCACCTGGGTGTCGCGGTCCGGGCGAGGGCCGCGGTCGGGCTCCTCCTCGGCCGACCCGACCAGCTGGGCCAGCGAGCAGTCGGTTGCGGCACCAAGGATGTGCTCGACGCCAAGCAGCGGGTGGTCGGAGACATACAGCCCGAGCATCTCCCGCTCGAAGCCCAGCAGCGTGGGCTTGTCCCACTCCCCCGCCGGGATCGGCACGTCGAAGCTCACGTCCTCGGCCGGGTCGTTACCGAACAGGGAGTCCTGCCCGATGGCCTCGTTCCGCTTGACGTCGATGATCGCGTCCACCGCCTGCTCGTGCACGAGCATCAGGCCGCGGCGCGGATGCCCGAAAGAGTCGAACGCCCCGGCCTTGACGAGTGACTCGATCACCCGCTTGTTGCAGACGTTGACCGGCACCTTGCGAAGGAAGTCCGAGAAACTTCCGAAGGCACCCTTGGCCGCTCGGGCCGCGACGACCGACTCCACCACCGCAGTGCCGACGTTGCGGACGGCGGCCAGGCCGAACCTGATGTCGGGGCCTACCGCGGTGAAGATGGCGTTCGAGGCATTCACGTCCGGCGGCAGCACCCTGATGCCCATTCGCCGGCACTCATTCAGATACAGCGCCGACTTGTCCTTGTCACCGGCCACCGAGGTCAGCAGGCCGGCCATGTACTCGGCCGGGTAGTTGGCCTTCAGGTACGCGGTCCAGTACGCCACCAGCGCGTACCCGGCGGCGTGCGCCTTGTTGAACGCGTAGCCAGAGAACGGGACCATGACGTCCCAGATCGTCTTGATGGCGCCGTCGGAATACCCGTTGGCCTTCATGCCGGCCGCGAACGGCTCGTACTCGGCGTCGAGGATCTCCTTCTTCTTCTTGCCCATGGCGCGCCGCAGCAGGTCCGCCTTGCCCGGCGAGTATCCTGCCAGCCGCTGCGCGGCGAACATCACGTCCTCCTGGTAGACCAGCAGGCCGTAACTCTCACCGAGAATGTCCGCCAGCGCGTCCGCCAGCTCGGGATGAATCGGGGTGACCGGGGCGCGGCCGGTCTTGCGGTCGGCGTAGACCGGAGCGCTCGCCATCGGGCCGGGCCGGTACAGCGCATTGACAGCGGAAATGTCGCCGAACTTGTCCGCCCGCATGGCGCGCAGCAGCGCGCGCATCGGGCCGCCCTCCATCTGGAACACGCCGAGCGTGTCGCCGCGGGCGAGCAACTCGTAGGTCGGCTTGTCGTCCAGAGGCAGGGTGTCCAGGTCCACCTCAACGCCGCGGTTGGCCCTGATCCCGGCCACCGCGTCCTCCAGGATCGTGAGATTGCGCAACCCGAGGAAGTCCATCTTGAGCAGGCCGATGTCCTCGCAGGCCGGGTAGTCGAACTGGGTGATGATTGCCCCGTCGGCTTCCCGACGCCAGACCGGGATGTGATCGAGCAGCGGCTCGCTGCTCATGATGACGCCGGCCGCGTGCACGCCGGGCTGGCGGATGAGCCCTTCGAGGCCGCGCGCGGTATCGATGACCTGGCGCACGTCGTCCTCGGCCTCGTACATGGTCCGCAGCTCGGCAGCCTCGCCGTATCGCTGGTGCTCTGCGTCGAAGATTCCTGCCAGCGGGATGTCCTTGCCCAGCACTGCTGGCGGGAAGGCCTTGGTGATGCGGTCGCCGAGCGCGTACGGGAAGCCGAGCACCCTGGCCGCGTCCTTCACCGCAGCCTTGGCCTTGATGGTGCCGTAGGTGATGATCTGGGCCACCCGGTCGTCGCCGTACTTCTCGGTGACATACCGGATTACGTCGGCGCGCCGGCGCTCGTCGAAGTCGATGTCGATGTCCGGCATGGACACGCGCTCGGGATTGAGGAACCGCTCGAAAACCAGCCCGTGCACGATGGGGTCGAGGTCGGTGATGCCGAGGGCGTACGAAACGATCGAGCCGCCTGCGGAACCACGGCATGGTCCGACTCGGATGCCGTTGCGCTTGGCCCACATGATGAAGTCGGCGACGACCAGGAAATACGAGCAGAATCCCATCGTCTCGATGACGCCGAGCTCGTACTCGGCTTGCTGGCGACGCTGCTCGTCATAGCCGCCGGGATAGCGCCGGTCCATGCCGCGCCAGACTTCGCTGCGCAGCCAGCTCTCCTCCGTCTCACCGTCAGGGAGCGGGAACATCGGCATCAGGTTGGACTTGGTGAAGCGCGCGTCGCAGCGCTCGGCGACCAGCAGCGTGTTGTCGCAGCCGGACTGCCAGTCGTCGTCTCCGCGCAGGGCGCGCATCTGCTGCGCGCTCTTGATGTAGTAGTGCGGCCCGCCGTCCAGCCGGAAACGGTTCGGATCGGCCAGGCTCGTTGCCGTCTGCACGCACAGCAGCGCCTCATGCGCCTCCGCATCCGACTCGCGACTGTAATGCGAGTCGTTGGTGGCCAGATACGGCAGCGCGAGCTCGGCTGCGATCCGGCGCAGCCCGTCGGCTGACCGCTGCTCCACGGCCAGGTCGTGATGCATCAGCTCGACGAAAAAGTTATCCGGCCCGAAGATGTCGCGAAACTCTGCAGCTGCGGCGAGCGCCTGCTTGTACTGGCCGAGCCGCAGCCTGGTCTGCACCTCACCGCCCGGACACCCGGTGGTGGCGATGACGCCCGTGGCGTAGCGCGCCAGCAGTTCCCGGTCCATCCGGGGCTTGCGGAAGTATCCCTCCAGCGACGCCAGTGAGGACAGCCGGAACAAATTGTGCATGCCCTCGGTCGTCTCGGCCAGCAGCGTCATGTGGGTGTAGGCGCCGGCGCCAGACACATCGTCATCACGCTGAGCCGGGGTGCCCCACAGCACGGGCTGCTTGTGCCGTCGATGCTCGGGCGCGACGTAGGCCTCGATCCCGATAATCGGCTTGACCCCGGCTGCCTCTGCCTTCGACCAGAAATCGTAGGCGCCATAGACGTTGCCGTGGTCGGTCATCGCGATGGCCGACATGCCCATGCGTGCGCACTCACCGAACAGGTCCGTCAGCCGGGCCGCCCCGTCCAGCATGGAGTACTCGGTGTGGACGTGCAGGTGCACGAACGAGCCCGAGCTCTCGGAAGCACCGCCCCGAGTAACGCCGCCGCGGGTGGTCCGGCTCGATGGCATGGGGCACCGCCTCCTTCAGGCATGCTGCCACACGCCTGGCCGGCGCACCTGCGGCTCGCGCCGCCCGGCGGCGCTCCTGGCTGCGGGCACGTGGGATGGGTGTCACCGACTCTAGCGCCGGCCTCCGACAGTCGCCGGAGACGACACGCCCGTGGCCGACCTGGTCCTGACCGGTCGCCGGCCGCGAACGGTCAGCGCCAATTCACTTGCATAAGGCGAAAAGTTCGCTGAATGGCTTCCGCTGAATTCAACACTTCCTTTATGCAAGCCCCTACCATCGGCCGGGCAGCCTGATCTCCTACCGAAAGGACGCGGGATGCGACGACCAGCTAAGGTCTGGACGCTGACCGCCGCCGCCGGGATCTTCACGGCGATGGCATTCGGGGTCACGGGCGCGATCGCCAGCGGAAACCCCAACGGCGGCGGCACCACGACACCCATCAAGCACCTCGTGGTGATCTTCGACGAGAACATCTCCTTCGATCACTACTTCGGCACGTACCCGTTCGCGGCGAACCCGGCCGGCGAGCCGTCGTTCACCGCCAAGCCCGGCACGCCGACGGTGAATGGCCTCTACACAGGCCTCGATGCAGCCGGTCAGCCCACCGGTCCGCTGCTGACGAACAACCCGAACCTGTCCAACCCGCAACGGCTCGGGCACAACGACCCGATGACCTGCGACCAGGACCACGGTTACACGCACGAGCAGAGCGCCGACGACCTGGGCGCCATGGACAAGTTTGTCCAGGACACCGGCCGAGGCGCGACGATCGCGCAGTGCCTGGCGGGCCTCAGCTTCAACGGCTCGCCCGAGCCGGTCCCGGCGGGCACCAGCCCGAATTACGCCGTGATGGACTACTACGACGGCAACACCGTGACCGGGATGTGGAACCTCGCCCAGCAATTCGCGATGAGCGACAACGCCTACACCACGAACTACGGACCGTCGACGCCGGGTGCCTTCAACGTGACGAGTGGGCAGACCTACGGCGCCATCTGCGGCCCCACGTCCGCCACCATCAACGACTCGGTGTGCTCGGCGCCGGCGGGCCTGAACACTTCTGACGTCACTAGCTCGAACATCACGGTCCCGGCGGCTCAGGATCCAGGCACCGGCACCAACTACTCCGACGCCGACCCCACCTATGACATCTGCACCTACCTGCCCGCCGCTGACGGCGGCGACAATCGCAACGCGGCCAGCACGATCACCATGGGCGGGCCAAACATCGGCACCGAGCTGACCTCGGCGGGCGTGACGTGGGGCTGGTTCCAGGGCGGCTTCGACAACGGCTACGTGCCCGGCCAGGGCACCCCGCCGACCACCGCTCAGATCTGCAACGAGCGCCACACCAACGTCGGAGGCGGCTCCGTGGTGGACTATAACCCGCACCACCAGCCGTTCCAGTACTACGCAGCGACCGCCAACCCGATGCACCTGCCGCCCACCTCGGTGGCGATGATCGGGCACACCGACCAGGCCAACCACCAGTACGACCTCGCCGACTTCTGGGCAGCCGCGAACTCCGGCAACCTGCCACAGGTGTCGTACCTCAAGGCCGCCGACTACCAGGACGCGCACGCCGGCTACTCCGACCCGAACGATGAGCAGACCTTCCTGATCAACACCATCAACCACCTGGAGTCGCTGCCGACCTGGTCGTCCACCGCCGTCGTCGTCACCTACGACGACTCCGACGGATGGTACGACCACGTATTCCCGACCATCCGCAGTGCGTCGCAGACCTCGCTCGACACCCTGACCGGCCCTGGCACGTGCGGCAACGCGCCGGTTCCGGTGAACAACGCCGACCAGCCTGAGCAGGGTCGCTGCGGCCTGGGCATCAGGATCCCGTTCCTCGTGGTGTCGCCGTGGTCGAAGTCGAACTTCGTTTCTGGAAACGAAATCGACCAGACCTCGGTGGTGAAGTTCATCGAGCAGAACTGGGGCCTGCCGGCGCTCGGCAATGGCGCCGCCGACGCTAAAGCCGGCTCGGTTATGCCGATGTTCAGCTTCAACTCAAAGACCCCGCCGAACGGGACCCTCTTCCTCGATCCGTCCACGGGCGAGCCCACCAGTTAGCGGGAACTCCGAGCTGATCCGATGACGCTGCGGGCCGGGGCGGTTACGCCTCGGCCCGCAGCAATTCCAGCGCCGCTGCGAGGTCTGCGGGGTACGGGCTCACAAACTCGACTCGCCGGCCGTCGGCCGGGTGGGCAAAGCTCAAGGCGACCGCGTGCAGCCACTGGCGGGTCAGGCCGAGCCGCCTGGCCAGCACCGGGTCAGCTCCGTACAGCCGGTCGCCGGCGCACGGGTGCCGGACGGCGGCCATGTGCACCCGGATCTGGTGCGTCCGGCCAGTCTCCAGCCTGATCTCCACGAGGCTCGCCGCCCGGAACGCCTCGAGTGTGTCATAGTGCGTGACGGATGGCCGTCCGCCAGCCACGATGGCGAACCGGCCATCGCCAGCGGGATGCCGCCCGATTGGCGCGTCGATCGTGCCGCGCAGTGGATCGGGATGCCCCTGGACCAGCGCGTGGTAGCGCTTATCCACGGTCCGGGCCCGGAACGCCTGCTTGAGCAGCCGGTATGCGTGTTCGCTCTTGGCGACGACCATCACCCCGGTCGTGCCGGCGTCCAGCCGGTGCACGACGCCCTGCCGTTCAGCGGCGCCGCTGGTCGCGATCGTGTGGCCGGCCGCGAGCAGGCCCTGCAGCACGGTCGGTCCGGTCCAGCCGGGAGTCGGGTGCGCCGCAACGCCAACCGGCTTGTCCACGACGACGATGTCAGCGTCCTCGTACAGCACGACCAGGCCAGGCACCGGCTCTGGCGCGGCCGTCAGCGGGGCTGGCGGTGGGGGCAGCGTCACATCCAGCCACTCCCCGGCCGGCACCCGGTCCGATTTCCCTGCCGGACGGCCGCCGACTAGTACCGCCCCGTTCCGGATCAGATCGGCAGCCTGTGCACGGGATACGCCGAACATTCGTGCCAGCGCGGCGTCGAGGCGCTCTCCGTCCAGCCCGTCTGGCACGGGCACGCGGCGGGCGCCCGGCCCGGTCATCGCTGCTCGCGCTGTCCGTCCAGCCGGATGCCGCGCGCGGACAGCAGGACCGCCAGGATGCCGCCGCAGACGATGGCGGAGTCGGCGAGGTTGAACACGGGCCAGTGCGGGATCTGGATCCAGTCCACGACCCAGCCGCGGAACAGGCCGGGAGCCCGGAAGATCCGGTCGACCAGGTTTCCGGTCGCCCCGCCGAGCAGCAGGCCGAGCGTGAGCGCCCAGTATCCGCTGCGGATCCGCCGCGCGGTACGCAGGATGACGACGATCACCGAGATGGCGATGACCGAGTACAGCACGGTCATCCCGGTACCGAAGCTGAACGCCGCACCCGGATTGCGGTCCACCCGAAGGTGCAGGAATCCGCCGAGCAGCCGAATCGGCGGCCGGTCCGACAGCGTCGCCACAACTGTGATCTTGGTCACGATATCGAGGGCGAGCACGAGCAGCGCGACGCCGACGAGGACGGCGACGCGGCGTCGCAGCTGACCGACTGCCGGCGCGGCCGGGGCGTCGGACTGGCCCTGCTGGCTCGCTGCCATCGGCCTGCTCAGCGCCGCTCCTCGCGCTGCTTGCACGCCACGCACAAGGTCGCCCGCGGAAATGCCTGGAGCCTGGCCTTGCCGATCGCGTTGCCGCACGACTCGCAGACGCCGTAGGTGCCGGACTCGATCCGCGCGATGGCCCGCTCAGTCTGGGCGAGCAGCTCGCGGGCATTGTGAGTGAGCGCGAGTTCGTGCTCCCGCTCGAACGTCTTGGCGCCCACGTCAGCCTGGTCCTCGCCCGCGTCGCCGACGGCGTCGCCGAGCCGGATCGCGATGTCGGCCTCGGCCCGGTCGATCTCGGCGCGGAGCGCCGTCGCCTCTGCGGCCAGCTGATCGCGAAGCTCGGCTACCTCAGCTTCGGTCCAGCGCTTTTCACCCTGCCGCACCGGAAGGGCAGCCGCGCCAGAATGCGCTGTTGCTGTCATGTCGCGCCTCCCTCGGTGCAGTGGGCTGTAGATCATCAACGCTGCAGTCACCGGAGGATAAATGGAGACCGGCGCAATCCGCAAACGTACCCGCCGCCTCCCCGCCGCCAACCCACGCGGCCGGGCGGGCTGAAATGCCCGCGGCCGGGCCGGGCGCCCGGGCCGGCCGGTGCCAGCAGCCCAGCCCGTGGCCCGCTCCGCTATCCTGCGGAAGCATGCGGAGCCGCCGCCACGAGCTTCCTACCAGCGCTGATCTGCCCGCGCTCGAGCATGAGGTGCTGCGCCGGTGGGCAGACAGCAAGATCTTCGAGCGCTCGCTGGACCAGACGGCGGACGGACCGTACTGGGTCTGCTACGAGGGTCCGCCTACAGCGAACGGCATGCCAGGGGCTCATCACATCGAAGCCCGGGTGTTCAAGGACGTGTTCCCCCGATTTAAGACCATGCAGGGATTCCACGTGCCCCGGCGGGCCGGCTGGGACTGCCACGGCCTTCCGGTCGAGGTGGCGGTGGAAAAAGAACTCGGTCTTACTTCGAAACGCGACATTGAGGCATATGGGATAGCGGCTTTCAACGCCCGCTGCCGGGAATCAGTCCTGCGGCACGTCGCGGCATTTGCGGAATTTACTCAGCGCATGGGCTACTGGGTTGATCTGTCGCAGGCGTACCGGACCATGGACGCCCGTTATATCGAGTCCGTGTGGTGGGCGCTGCGGCAGATCTACGACCGCGGCCTGCTCGTCCGCGACTTCCGGATCAGTCCCTACTGCCCGCGGTGCGGAACCGCGCTGTCGGACCACGAGATGGGCCAGGACGACGTCTACCGGGTCGTATCCGACCCGTCGGTCATCGTCAGGTTCCCGCTCCGGACGCTGCCGGCGGGCGCGCCGGCTCAGCTGTCCGGCGCCAGCCTGCTGGTCTGGACGACAACCCCGTGGACGCTTGTCTCCAACACCGCCGTGGCTGTGCACCCCGAGGAGGTCTACGCGATCGCCCGCAGGTCGGGCGTGGGCGACCTGGTCGTCGTGGCGGACGCCCTGGTCGGCCGCGTGCTCGGCGAGGGCTGGCACGTGACCGGTCGCCTAAATGGCACCCAGCTGGCGGGCGCGACCTACGAGCCGCCGTTCCGGCTGGTCGACATCCCCGAGGCGCACCGGGTCGTGACAGCACCGTTCGTGACGACCGAGGACGGTACCGGCCTCGTGCACCTAGCGCCCGCGTTCGGTGCGGACGACATGGCCGCCGGCCGCACGCACGGGCTGCCGGTCGTCAACCCGGTGCTGCCGGACGGCCGGTTTGCGCCGGACATCCCACTCGTTGGCGGGATGTTCTTCAAGGCCGCCGACGAGCGGCTGATCGCCGATCTGTCCGACCGCGGCCTGCTGTTCAGCTCCCGCCCGCACGAGCACAGCTATCCGCACTGCTACCGCTGCGGCACCCCGCTGCTCTACTACGCGCTGCCGTCCTGGTTCATCAAGACCACGGAGATCAAGGCAGAACTGCTTGCCCAGAATGCCGCGACGAACTGGCAGCCGCCGACGATCAAGGACGGCAGATTCGGCGACTGGCTGCGCAACAACGTGGACTGGGCGCTGTCCCG
>Ga0066903_100002891_pt1 | contig 13731 bp, 11 predicted proteins | sample PanSoiMetaGPlot1_FD_67491 | JGI IMG/M metagenome (GOLD analysis project Ga0066903, IMG submission 67491) | Tropical forest soil microbial communities from Panama analyzed to predict greenhouse gas emissions - Panama Soil - Plot 1 (version 2) | ecosystem: Environmental > Terrestrial > Soil >... | reverse complement strand
GACCCCGATCAACTGGGCGTCGATCGCATCATTCCCGATCTGACGTACCTGCAGCAGAAGGGGCGCGCGGCGGCGCTCGTGCTGACGCATGGCCACGAGGATCACATCGGCGGCGTGCCGCACGTCCTCCCGCTCGTCGACGGCCCCGTCTACGGGACGCCGCTGACGCTTGCGCTCGTCGAGCCCAAGCTGCAGGAGCACGGGATCGCCGGCGACCACGAGCTCGTGCCGCTCGGTCCGCACGGCCGCGCCACCGTCGGCCCCTTCGAGATCGAGTTCATTCGGGTCACGCACAGCATGCCGGACTGCGTCGCAATCGCCGTCCACACACCGGTCGGCGTCGTGCTGCACACGGGCGACTTCAAGATCGATCAGACGCCGATCGACGGCAATCACTTCGACGTCCATCGCTTCGCCGAGCTCGGCACGTCCGGCGTGCTCGCGCTTTTCGCCGACAGCACCAACATCGATCGGCGCGGCTTCACGGGATCGGAGCTCGAGGTCGTCGAGGCGTTCGAGGAGATCTTCACCAGCGTGACGGGCCGCCTGATCGTGGCCGCCTTCTCGTCGAGCATCTACCGGATGCAGATCCTCGTCGATCTGGCGGCGCAGTTCGATCGCAGGGTCGCCTTCGTCGGCCGCGGCATGATCGAGAACTCGCAAATCGCGCAGCGGCTCGGCTACCTCCGCATGCCGGCGGGCCTGCAGATCCGCGACGCCGACGTCGGCAACTACCCGTCCCAGGACGTGCTGTGCCTGACGACCGGCTCGCAGGGCGAGCCGCTCTCGGCGCTTTCGCGCATTGCCGTCGACGATCACCGCTACGTAAAGCTGTCGCCCGACGACACCGTCGTGCTCTCGGCGCGCTCGATCCCTGGCAACGAGAAAGCGATCGGCCGCGTGATCAACCACCTGGCGCGGCGCGGCGCCGACGTGATCTACGAAGGCATCAAGCACGTGCACGTCTCGGGTCACGGCAGCGAAGAGGAGCTCAAGCTGGTCCTCTCGCTGGTGCGGCCGCGCTACTTCGTCCCGATTCACGGCGAGTTCAGGCAGCTGTCGCAGCACGCCAAGATCGCCGCGCGGGTGTTCGCCGGCCGCGATCCGCACCCCGAGGTGATGCTGATCGAGAACGGCGACATCCTGCGCTTCGACGGCGAGGGCGGCCGGGTCGCGGGCAAGGCGCCCGTGGGGCGCGTGCTCATCGACGGCACGCTCACTGGCGAGATCGGCGACGAAGTGCTCCGCGACCGGCGGCACCTCGCCGAAGACGGCCTCGTCGTGCCGGTCGTCGCCATCAACAAGCAGACGGGCGCGCTCGAAGGTGTCCCCGACATCGTGACGCGCGGATTCGTGATGGAGAACAGCCAGGAACTGCTGGCCGACGGCGCGCGCGTGCTCAGCGACCTCATGGAACAGACCAGCGTCGAGGAACGGACCGATCAGGGCTTGATCAAGGAAAAGCTCCGCGTCGAGCTGCGCCGCTTCCTCCGCAAGCGTTCGGGCCGCCGGCCGTTCGTGCTGCCCGTCATCATGGAGATCTGACACGTGAGCGGATCGACGTTCTCACGCCGCGCCAGCGAATTCATCGGCGTCGCCCTCTTCGCGGCGGCACTCATCTGGATCGTCTCGCTCGCCAGCTACGAACCGAGCGACCCCGTGTGGTTCTTCAGCGCGGGTCTTCACGCGGCTCCGGTCAACTTCGCCGGCAAGGTCGGTGCGTTCCTCGCGGAGCTGTCGTTTCAGTTGTTCGGCTACGCCGCGTATCTCATTCCGGCCGTGCTGGTCCTCGTCGGATGGAACTCGTTCTGGTGCCGGCACATCGAGGCGGGTGGAACCAAGGCAGTCGGCGCGATGCTGCTGTTCAGCTGCGTGGCGGCCCTCCTCAGCCTTGTCGTCACCACGGCGGAGGTCTCGGGCAAGCCCTTCCGAGCGGGCGGCTACGCGGGCGAATGGCTCGCCAGCGAACTGGCGTCTTATCTGAACCGCACGGGATCGCTGATCGTGATCGTGACGCTCATCTTTCTCGCCCTGATCGTCTCGACACAGGTGTCGCTCGGCCGACTCTTCGGGCTGCTCTTCCAGGCTGGGGGCAAGCTGCTGGCCCGCGGCATCGGATCCCTCCGGGAGTGGCGCGAAGAGCGCCGCCGCGAACAGCAGCGCCGTGACGTGATCGCGAAGCACACGAAGAAAGGGCAGCCGCCCCCGGCGATCAAGACGCCGGCTCCTCCACCCGAGCCACCGATCGCCGCGCGAGCGCGCAAGCAGGACGACGACGAACCTCCGCGGCCCGCGCCGGCCGTCGCGCCGCCGAAGGCTGCCGCTCCGGTGAAGCCGCCGAAGGTGATGATGCCGACGCCTCCGCTGCCGCTCGTCGATCCCGAGCCGCTCTCCAAGGCGCCAGCCGAGCGTCGGAAAGGCGAGTACGCGCTGCCGCCGGTCGCCCTCCTCGACGCCCCGAAGGCGGAGCGGAAGATCGACGAGCGCGAACTCATGGACGGCGCCCGCCTGCTCGAGGAGAAGTGCCGCGAGTTCGCCGTCGAAGGGTCGGTGGTGCAGATTCACCCCGGCCCGGTCGTGACGACGTTCGAGTTCAAGCCGGACGCGGGCGTGAAGTATTCGAAAATCACGGGGCTGGCCGACGACCTGTGCCTCGCGATGCAGGCCGAGTCGGTTCTCATCGATCGGATTCCTGGAAAATCGACCGTCGGGATCCAGATTCCGAACCGCGTACGCGAGCAGATCTCGCTGCGCGAGCTCCTCGAATCGGATGCCTATCGCCGATCAAGCTCGAAGTTGACCATTGCCCTCGGCAAGACGATCCACGGCGAACCGTACATGGCGGATCTCGCGACGATGCCACACCTGCTCATCGCCGGATCGACCGGCGCAGGCAAGTCGGTCGGCATCAACGTCATGCTTACCAGCGTCCTGTACCGCGCGACGCCCGACGACGTGCGGCTGATCATGATCGACCCCAAACGTCTCGAGCTCGGGATGTACGAAGACATCCCGCACCTGTTGACGCCGGTCGTCGTCGATCCCAAGCAGGCGGCCAACGCGCTGCGGTGGGCCGTCCGCGAGATGGAAGAGCGCTACAAGACGCTGGCCGGCGAGGGCGTGCGCAACATCGATCAGTACAACCGCAACATCGCGCAGATGATCGCCGAGAAGCAGACGACGAAGGACGGTGAAGTGCCGAAGCCGCTGCCCTTCATCGTCGTCATCATCGACGAGCTCGCGGACCTGATGATGGTGGCGTCCAACGAAGTCGAAGAGTCGATCGCGCGGCTTGCGCAGATGGCGCGTGCGGTCGGCATCCACCTGATCCTGGCGACGCAGCGGCCATCGGTCGACGTGATCACGGGCCTCATCAAGGCCAATCTGCCGTCGCGCATCTCGTTCCGGGTGTCGTCGAAGATCGATTCGCGCACGATCCTCGACAGCAACGGCGCCGAGCAGCTGCTGGGCAAGGGCGACATGCTGTTTCTGCCGCCGGCCTCGTCGCGGCACATCCGCCTGCACGGGCCCTACATCTCGGAACAGGAGAGCGCCAGGCTCGCGAGCTTCCTGCGGAAGCAAGGCAAGCCCACTTACGACGAGACGATTACCGCCGAGGAGAAGACGGCGGCCGACGCCCTCGACTTCGACAAGGACGATCTGTACGACGAAGCCGCCCGCATCGTGGTGCAGAGCGGCCAGGCGTCGATTTCGTATCTCCAGCGACGACTCCGGATCGGGTTCAGCCGCGCGGCGCGGCTGGTGGACATGATGGAAATGGAGGGGCTCGTGTCGCCCTCCGCGGGCGGCAAGCCCCGCGAGGTGCTGGTCGACAAGGCCTACTTCGATGAAGTGGATGCCCAGTTGCGGTAGAGCGGCGATGGTGGCGGTCGTCACCGCGCTCGTGGTGTGCGCGGTCGCGGCCGCGACGCCACAGGAGATGTACGACGCGGCGCGCGTTCGCGAACGCGCGGTCCGCGCCGCATTCGACGAGGCAGACGACGAACAGCAAACCCTGATGGAGGGCCGTGCCGTCGTCACCGCCTATCGCGAGGTCGTACGCGCGTTTCCCGCCAGTGAATACGCCGACGACTCGCTGTGGTTTGCCGGTCGCTTGTCGCTCGACCTGTTCGACCGGTTCGGCCAGACGCGGGACCGAACGGCTGGCGTCAAGCTGCTCGAACGCCTCGCTGCCGAGTATCCGAGGGCGAGGCTGGCCAAACGCGTGCCCGATGTGCTCGCCGACCACGGGGCGACGACAGCCTCGGCGCCGCCGCGCGCCGCCGTCAACTCGCCGACCACTGCGGCGATGGCAACGGTCAAGAGCGTCAACCGCGTCGTGATTCCCGACGGCGCACGCGTCACCATCGAGCTCGACGCCGAAGTCGCGTTCCACGACGAGCGGATCGAGGCGCCCGATCGAATCTTCGTCGACCTCACGCCGACACGACTGGCGCCCGGACTGGCCGATCGGACGTTCCGGTTCGACGGCGGCGGCCTCGTGCGTCAGGTGCGCGTCGGACGCCATCCTGGCTCGCGAACGCGCGTCGTGCTGGAAGCCGCGGGTGTGGCCACCTACAGCGTCTACCCTCTCTACAATCCATACCGTCTCGTAATCGAGTGCAACCGCCCGGCAAGCGCTGAAACGAGCACGCCCGTACTCGCGATGCACCGGCTGCCTCGAGGACAGGTCCGTGTGCCGACGGTTGTCCCTCTGAGTGGGACGGCGTTGGCGAGCGCTCACGCCGCGGCGACCGTGGGGACGGCGACAGAACCGATACGCGATCTGCCTCCCGCTCCCCCACCTCCGAAGCCGCACAGCGGGTTCTCCATCGCCCGCCAGCTGGGGCTGGGCGTGTCTCGCATCGTGATCGATCCCGGGCACGGGGGCCACGACCCCGGCGCGAAGGGGAACGGCATCACCGAGGCCGAGCTCGTGCTCGACGTGGCGCAGCGACTCGAGAAACAGTTGCAGCGGCTCACAGGCGTCGAGGTCGTTTTGACGCGGAGCACCGACGAGTTCGTCACCCTGCAGGAGCGAACCGCCATCGCGAACCGCGAGAACGCGGACCTGTTTCTCTCGATTCACGCAAACGCGAGCGAGAATCCGCAGGCTCGCGGGGTGGAAACCTACTATTTGAACTTCGCGAATAACCTGAGCGCGGCGGCGGTGGCGGCCCGCGAGAACGCCGCATCGGGTCAGGCCATGGGGGCGCTGCCGGACTTCGTCAAAGCCATCGCGCTGAACAACAAGCTCGATGAGTCACGCGATTTCGCCACGATGGTCCAGCGTTCGATGATCGAGCGCCTGCGGACAACCAACAAGACAGTGCGCGACCTCGGCGTCAAGCAGGCGCCGTTCGTGGTGTTGATCGGCGCCGCGATGCCGAGCGTGCTCGCCGAGATCTCCTTTATTACGAACACACAGGATGTGCGGCTGCTCAAGAGCCCGGCCTACCGGCAACACATCGCCGATGCGCTGCTCGTCGCGATCAAGGGGTACCAGGCGTCGCTCGAAGACCTGGCGCCGGCGGCGCGCCGATAGCGCTCGCCACCAGACCGGCCGTTACGATTGCGACCGACGAATGGTCGGCGCTTCGGGCCCCTTCGACTTCTTGCGGAACCAGAACAACGCGGCCGCCGTCACCACCGCGAGCAGGACGGCGCCAAGCGTGAACACGCCGGCGAGCCCGAGCGCCCCGAGAATGATGTCGTCCAGCCCTTTCTCCTTGGGCTCGACGATCTTCACGATGATCGGCTGCGCCGCGAGCGTCAGAACGTCCATTCGTGGCTGGTGAAGGCGAGTTCGGCGAGGGTGCGCACCGCGACCCCGCTCGGCCCTTTGGGCAGATACGGCTTTGCCTCTTCGACCCACGCGGTGCCGGCGATATCGAGGTGCGCCCATGGCAGCCCGCCGGCGAATTCCTTGAGGAAAAGTGCGGCGGTAATGGATCCGGCCGGGCGGCCGCCCGTGTTGGTGATGTCAGCGATCTCGCTCTTGATCTGATCGCGATAGTCATCGAAGACCGGCATCGGCCACATCCGATCGCCGGCACGCTCCGCGGTTCGCCTCAACACGTCGACCCAGCCGGACGGCGTACCGAACAGACCGCTCGTCGTCTTGCCGAGCGCGACGACGATCGCGCCGGTCAGCGTGGCGACGTCCACCAGGTGCGTGGCGCCGAGCTGCCGCGCGTACCACAGGCCGTCACCGAGGATGAGCCGCCCTTCCGCATCAGTGTTCAGGACCTCAACCGTCTTTCCATCGGCGCTCTTGAGGACGTCGCCGGGCTTCACCGCCCGTCCGCCCGGCATGTTCTCAGTCGTGGGCACGATGCCGACCACGCGAATCGGCGCCTTGAGCAGCGAGATCGCGCGCATCGCGCAGACGACGGCGGCTCCACCGGCCATGTCGTCCTTCATGCGATCCATGCCCTCGGCCGGCTTGATCGAGATGCCGCCGGTGTCGAACGTAATGCCTTTGCCGACGAGGCCGAGAACCGGCGTCTGGGGCGCCCCCGGCGGGTCGTGGCGCAGCACCATCAGACGCGGCGGCTCGCTGCTGCCGCGCGCGACGCCGAGCAGCAGACCCATGCCCAGCTCTTCGATCCGCCGCTCATCGAGAATCTCGACCGCCACCCCGCTCTCGCGCGCAATCGCCTCGGACCGCCGCGCAAATTCGCGCGGTGTGAGCGTGTTACCCGGTTCGTTCGCAAGCCCGCGCGCCAGATTGCTGCACTCGCCGAGGAGGCGGCCTCGCTCGATCGCTCGCGTGACGGCGTCGCCGCCGGCTGAAACGACCGTCCAGATCGGCGCCTGGGCAGGCGGCGGATCGCCGGTCTTGTACGTGCCGCCGTTGAATTCCGAGAGCGTCAAACCTTCCGTCACCGCCTGCGCAAACGGCGCGAGCGCATCGGCTGGCGCGCCACGCACGACGAAGGCAGCTCGACCGACTCGGCGCTGTCTCGCAGCCGCGCCCGCTGCCGCCGCGATCTTTCGTATGGCGTCGGTCGTGCAGTCGGCGGTGCGTCCGGCGCCGACGAGCGCCACACGCCGCGCTCGCCACGATCCATTCACGATCGGTGTGAGGTGCAGGTCGAACGCCCGACCCGTGAACTCCTTCGACGTCAGTGCGCGGCCGATCTCGCCATTGGTCGCCTGATCAAGACCGGGCACGGCGGTTGGCGGCTCGTCCTCGAACCAGGGAAGGATCAGCAAATCGACATCGACTGCATCCGCGGGTCCCGCGTGGCAGTCAACAGCGGTGGTCGTCACGGCTGGGCTCATCCGGCTATTATCGCTGAACGTCTTGCCCGCGCGCAGCGGCGAGCCGTACAATCCTCGGCATTTCGGAGGGACCGTGTCCAACCAGCGGCGAGTCGCGTGGATCTGCGGCGCGTGCCTCCTCGTCATGCCGGCGCTGACGATGGGCGCCGATCAACGAGCGGACGACAAGAAAGACAAGGATCAGGACAAGCGCCCGAAAGTCTCGCTCTCGGCGCGGCCGATCGTGAGCGTGTCGCCGTCGCGCGTCTCTCTGACCGCCGAGCTGCAGGGGGGCCCGAACGATTCCGAGGAATACTACTGCCCGACCATCGAGTGGGATTGGGGCGACGGCACGATGTCGGAGTCGTCGAACGACTGCGAACCGTACGAGCCGGGCAAAAGTCAAATCCGCCGCCGCTACACCGTCCAGCACCTCTTTCGCGCGGGCTCATACCGTATCACCTTTCGCGTGAAGAAACGCGACAAGGTGCTGTCGGCCGCGACGACGAACATCGAGGTGCGCCCAGGAGCCCGAGAGTTCGAGTAGAAGCGGTCCCTCGGTACGGAGGGCGGACTATCAAGTCCGCCTATCACTCGCCCACTCGGTACTCGATTTCTGTCGCCTGCTGCGAGTCGAGCCGGTACATCCGCACGTCGGCCGGTTTTACTGCCAGACTCACGATCACATAGAGCAGTTCGGGGTAGGTGGCTTCGGCCAGATCGGTCGGCGACGGATCGGCGGCGCTGTGCGGGTGCGAGTGGTAGAAGCCCAGCACGTCCAGATTCCGTGCGCGCGCTTCTCGGCGCGCCACGATGTAGTCCTTGGGATTGATCTCATAGCGATTCGGATGGCCTGAGACGTTGGCGGTTCGTACCGCCTCCGTGATGGCCTCGTCGTGGCCGAGCAGAAGACCGCAACACTCGGCCGGCGCCGTCTCGTGCGCGTGAGCGACGATGGCGTCGAGTACGCCGCGCGCGAGACAGATGCTCAGAGGGCTTCGACGGCCATGGCGATGCCCATGCCGCCCCCGATGCAGAGCGCGGCCACGCCGTAGCGAAGCTTTCTCGCCCGCAGCGCATACACGAGCGTCGTCAGGATGCGGGCACCGCTCGCGCCGATGGGATGTCCCAGGGCGATGGCGCCGCCGTTGACGTTGACCTTCCGCGTGTCGAGCCCGAGCTCGCGCGAGACGGCGAGGGCCTGCGCGGCAAACGCCTCGTTCAGCTCGAAGAGATCGACCTGGTCTGCGGTGATCCGGGCGCGCTCGAGCACCTTCCGCACGGCAGGTACAGGCCCCATGCCCATGACCATCGGATCGACGCCCGTCGACACGTACGCGAGGATGCGCGCGAGCGGCGCCGTGCCGACCTGCCGTGCCTTGGCGCGCGTGGTGATGACGAGTGCGGCGGCGCCGTCGTTGATGCCGGACGCGTTGCCAGCCGTGACCGACCCGTCTTTCTTGAAGGCGGGCCGCAGCGCCGCCAGCTTCGCCTCGGTTGTGCCGGCACGCGGATACTCGTCGGTGTCCACGCGGACGGGCGCGCCCTTCTTCTGCGGAACGTCGACGGCCACAATCTCCTGGCGGAACCTGCCCTCGCCGACGGCACGTTCGGCGCGCTGCTGGCTCTCAGCGGCGAAGCGATCCTGATCCTCGCGTGACACCTTGTAGCGCGATGCGATCTCCTCCGCCGTCATGCCCATGTGGCACGCGTTGATCGCGCATGTGAGCCCTTCGGCCAGCATCGAGTCGATCACTTCGCCATGCCCCATCCGGTAGCCCCAACGGGCGCCTCTGAGTACGTAGGGTGCATTCGACATCGACTCGGTACCGCCGGCGACCAGGGCGTCCACATAGCCGACGCGCAGCGCTTCCACCGCATGCACGACGGCCTGGAGGCCCGAGCCGCACACACGATTGACCGTTTCCGCAGGGATCTCAACCGGCAGTCCAGCTTTGAGCGCGGCCTGGCGCGCGACGTTCATGCCGGCGCCAGCCTGGAGCACGCATCCCATCACCACATCGCCGACATCGCCCGGCGCCACGCCGGCGCGAGCGATCGCCTCGCGGATGACGACGGCGCCGAGATCGGCCGCTGACAGATCCTTGAGCGCACCGCCGAACGAGCCAATCGGCGTGCGACAGGCACTCAGGATGACGATTTCGAACTCGTGATTGGGCTCAGTAGGCATCAGGGTTCACGTCGCGTGCTCGCGACCGACTGCCTCCACGTCGACGCGGCTGTGAATACCTCGGTCAGGCGATCGCCGACGGGCAGGTCGGCGCGAAGGTCGCGGAGCACTTCGATCAGCGCGTCGAGCGCTGGGCCGACCTGATCCGCGTTGGTGGCCACGATGTCGCGCCAGATTTCCGGCGGGCTCGATGCCAGGCGTGTCGTGTCGGCCAGGCCGCGGCCCGCGAGCGAGAGGCCGGAGTCGCCGACCTCGTCGCCGACGACCTGCATCAGCGCGCTGGCGGTCAACTGCGGCAGGTGGCTCAGGAACGCGAGCAGCCGATCGTGGCCCGCGACGTCGATCATTCGTGGTTCGGCGCCCAGCGCGCGTACGAACTCGGACAGCTTCTCGATGGCCGCGCCGGCGGCGTCGGTGGCAGGCGTCAGCAGCCACGGACGTCCCTTGAAGAGATCGGCCCTTGCGTGCTCGAGTCCCCCACGTGCTGCGCCGCCGAGCGGATGGCCGCCGACGAATGTGAAGCGCTCCGGCAGGGCCCTCGCCGCAGCAGCAATCGCGCGCTTGGTACTCCCGGTGTCGGTGACGATGGCCGGCTGCCGGACATTCTCGTCCAGGGTATCGAGCAACGCGATGTTCTGCCGAACGGGCGCGGCCAGGATGACGACGTCGGCCTCGGCCAGCACGATGGGGTCGTCGGCGGCGACGTCGATCGCGTGGAGCCGCATCGCCGTCTCGAGCACATCCTTGTTGTCGACGCCGATCACGAGGGACTTCGGCCAGATCTGGCGCGAGGCGAGCGCGATCGATCCGCCGATCAGGCCCAGGCCGACGATACCGATCTTTTGAAAGACCGGCGTCGCTCCTTCGGGCTTCGGCGCCTGGATGACGGGCAACTGCTGCATGGACCCTAAGTGCCCCAACCCCGCCTCGCGACCGTTTCGAGGCAGATGCTGCGCCCGATCGCGGGGGCGATGATGCGAAGCTCGGCCATCAGACGATCGAACTGCGCGGGGAACATGGACTGCGCACCGTCGCTGAGCGCGTGATCCGGATCGCAGTGCACCTCGATGATCAGGCCGTCGGCGCCCGCGGCGACCGCGGCCCGCGCCATCGGCGCGACCATGTCGCGGCGCCCCGCGCCGTGGCTCGGATCGGCAATGACGGGCAGGTGGCTCAGCTTCTTGACGATCGGAATGGCGGAAATATCCATCGTGTTGCGCGTCGCCGTTTCGAACGTCCTGATGCCGCGCTCGCAGAGGATGACGTCCGTGTTGCCGCCGCTCAGGATGTACTCCGCCGACAGCAGCCATTCTTCGATCGTCGCGGAAATGCCGCGCTTGATCATCACCGGCTTCCGCACGTGGCCCAGCTCGCGGAGCAGCGTGAAGTTCTGCATGTTCCGCGCCCCGACCTGGTAGACGTCGGCGTACCGGCCGATGACCTCGATCTGGCTGACATCCATCACCTCGGTGACAAGCTTCAGGTTCTCGGCGTGCGCCGCGTCGCGCAGCAGCGTAAGGCCGTCCTCGCCGAGGCCCTGGAAGCTGTACGGCGAAGTGCGCGGCTTGAACGCGCCGCCGCGAAACAGCTTCGCGCCCGCGCGTCGCACTGCGGACGCTGTCGTCCGCACTTGTGTTTCCGTCTCGGCCGAGCACGGCCCGGCGATCACAATCACCTCGTCGCCGCCGATGCGCACGTCGCCGATGGTGATGACGGTGGGCTCCGCTTTGAACGTGCGGCTGGCCAGCTTGTACGGCGACGAGATGCGCACCACCTCGTGCACGCCGTCCAGCATCTGAATCAGCCCCGGCTCGGGATGCCCCTGTCCGACGGCGCCGAGTACAGTGCGCGTCACGCCGGTCGACCGGTGCACATCCATCCCCATTTCCACGAGACGCGCGACGACGCGCTCGATCTGTTCTTCCGTGGCGAGCTCTTCCATCACGACGACCATTGCATCCCTCATCAATCGTTCAACGTTCCCGTCTCACACCAGCTTCTCACCCGACAGATCTTCGTGAACCATGCGCCGCTCGAGACGGCGCGCCTCGTCGATGATGCGTTCGAAGAGGCGCACGATGGCATCGGGACCGAGCGGCCCTTCGGCGGCCACGCTGCGCACGTGCTCGAGCACCTGCTTCTCGCGGTCGGGCTGATACACCTCGATCCCCTGGTCCTTCTTCAGCCTGCCGATCTCGCAGGCACAACGCGCCCGTTCGTTCAACAACCGCACCAGTACTTCGTCCACCCGATCGATATCGCGCCGCAGGTCATCAAGGGTCCGCATAGGCATCACGACGTCAGGGCGCGACCGCCCGCCGCTGGCAGGCCTCCCGCAGCGATCGCGCGTACCGTTCGACACGTTCGACGAGATCCGGCGCACCGGCATGATCGGCGATGAGCGACACGAGCGCGCTGCCGACCACGGCAGCGTCCGCGTACGCGCCCACTTCCGCCACGTGCTCCGGCTTCGAGATGCCGAACCCCAGCGCCACAGGCATTGTCGTATGCGCGCGGATACGGCGCACCAGAGTCTCGGCGCCCTCCGCCACCCGGTCGCGGGCCCCGGTGACCCCCAGCCGCGAGATCCCGTACAGGAAACCCCGGCCCAGGGTCGCCGCCTTCCTGATGCGGGCATCGGTCGTCGTCGGGCTCAAGAGAAAGATCGTATCGAGGCCAGACGCGTCCATGGCTGCGCGGAACTCGTCCGCCTCTTCGATGGGCAGATCCAGGGCCAGCACGCCGTCGACGCCCGCGCGGGCGGCCGACGCCGCGAAGGCCGCCAGGCCCTGGCGAAACAGCGGGTTCGCGTAGCTGAAGAGCACGATGGGCGCCGACACCGATGGCCGGATCTGCTCCACCATGGCCAGCGAGGCCCGAAGGCTCCCGCCCGCGGCCAGCGCGCGTTCCGTGGCGCGTTGAATCGCGGGCCCATCGGCGAGCGGATCCGAAAACGGTACGCCGACCTCAAGCACATCGGCGCCGCCGCGATCCAGTGCCTGCAGAATGGCCGCCGAGCGCGCGAGATCCGGATCCCCGGCGGTCGTATAGGTGACGAGCCCCGGCCGACCTTCGCTGCGCAGGCGTGCAAAGGCCTCAGCCAGCCGCGACGCCATCTATCGCCCTCCCCGCTCGCGCACCAGCACTTCGCCGGCGTCGCGCTTGGCCAGCACCTTCTCAACGGTGTTGACGTCCTTGTCGCCGCGGCCCGACAGGTTGATGAGCAGCACACCGTCCGGGCTGAGCTCCCTCGCGACAGATCGCGCGTGCGCGACCGCATGCGACGACTCGAGGGCCGGCAGGATGCCTTCCAGCCGCGCCAGCGTCTGAAACGCCTCGAGCGCCCCTTGGTCGGTCACATACGCGTACTCTGTGCGGCCGATCGATCGCAGCCACGCGTGCTCCGGCCCCACGGCCGCGTAGTCGAGGCCTGCCGAGATCGAATGTGTGAGCTCGATGTTGCCGTCTTCGTCCTGCAGCACGTACGTGCGCGTCCCCTGCAGCACGCCGGCGCTGCCGCCAGCGAACCGAGCGGCATGGCGTCCCCGCACGATCCGCTCACCGCCGGCTTCGACGCCGATAAGACGCACGCCGGGATCGTTCACGAACGCGTCGAAGATGCCGATGGCGTTGCTGCCGCCGCCCACGCACGCGACGATGGCGTCGGGCAGCCGGCCCGTCATTTCTTGAATCTGCGCGCGTGCTTCCCTTCCGATCACCGACTGGAATTCACGAACCATCAACGGATACGGGTGCGGGCCCAGCACCGAGCCCAGCAGGTAATAGGTGTCGCCGACGTTGGTCACCCAATCGCGCATGGCCTCGTTGATGGCGTCCTTGAGCGTCCGGCTGCCGGCGTCGACGCGCCGGACTTCTGCGCCGAGCAGACGCATCCGAAAGACGTTGAGCGCCTGGCGCTCCATGTCGTCCGCGCCCATGTACACATGGCAGTCGAGCCCGAGGAGCGCGCACGCCGTGGCAGTCGCGACACCGTGCTGCCCGGCGCCGGTCTCGGCGACGATGCGCCGCTTGCCCATGCGAACGGCGAGCAGCGCCTGCCCGAGCGCGTTGTTGATCTTGTGCGCGCCGGTATGCGTCAGGTCCTCGCGCTTGAGGAAGATCCGCGCGCTGCCGTACGAGGCGGCCAACCGGCGCGCCTCCGATATCGGCGTCGGGCGGCCCACGTAGTCCTTCAGCAGCCGCGCGAGTTCAGCGCCGAACTCGGGATCGTCGCGCGCGACCAGATACGCGCGCTCGAGTTCCTCGATGGGCGC
>Ga0066903_100002890_pt1 | contig 13731 bp, 13 predicted proteins | sample PanSoiMetaGPlot1_FD_67491 | JGI IMG/M metagenome (GOLD analysis project Ga0066903, IMG submission 67491) | Tropical forest soil microbial communities from Panama analyzed to predict greenhouse gas emissions - Panama Soil - Plot 1 (version 2) | ecosystem: Environmental > Terrestrial > Soil >... | reverse complement strand
CCCCCCCCGCTGCGCTGCTATGCAGTAGCGAACCCGACTTGAACCCATCGAACGATTACGACTCCAATCCAGACCACTAGCCATCCCAGCGCGATTGTCACCAAATCCACTCCAACCACGACCGCCAATGTCAACCAGTTCCTGGGTAGCGTGTTGTTCCAAGCAACTTCCGTGTCCGTTTGACACTTTTTGTATTTTGCGAAATTAGCGGACTGTCTTCTGTCTCTCTCCTAGACCGTGCGGAGATATCGCAAAGCTTCATTGTCAATGTCCAAGATTTCACCGCACGCCTTCAGTGTATCACTGTACGGCTGAACTATATCCTCTACGGTCCTCTGCCAGAGGAAGAGCCCAAATCCCAAAAACCAAATGACCGACAGGATTATGCCGATACGCCGCCGGCCCCGTGCTCGATTGATGTTCATGGGATGCAAGCCTCACAGCGCCACATATGGAGAGATAGAGAAGCAGAATTCAAATTTCTTGAACACCTCCTGTACACAACTCCTGGCCGTCGCCGTGCTTGTCGGCCGCCCTCACCGGCGGCCCAATTTTTTTGTTGAGGACTTTTTGCCGTACATTTGCCGTACGTCGCGGCCTCGCGAGCACAGCAATCTCAGAAGTATCTGATTTTATTGGCGCTCCCTAGGGGACTCGAACCCCTGTTTTCGCCGTGAGAGGGCGACGTCCTGGGCCGCTAGACGAAGGGAGCCGCACGGCCGAAGTCCCCCGAGATAACCCTGAACGCGGCTGTGCGCAAGCGCCGCGCGTTTGGGCGCATGGCGACCGGTGCCACGGACGGCTAAGCTTCACCCCGATCGCGGGGGGAACGGTCATGCCACGACGGGTCTCACACTTGAGTTTGAGCGCGGGCGCGCTCGCCGCCGCGATCGTCGCCGCCGCTCCAGCGGCAGCCGCCGAGGGGCCGTCCTGGAGCGATCCGACGCTGCTCGCGGCCGCCCGCAACGAAAGGACCCTCGTCATCTACTCCTCAGTGAACGAGGAGGAGGCGCTGCCGATCTGGAAGGTGTTCGAGCAGGAGACCGGCATCAAGGTCGAATACGTGCGCGGCTCCGACAGCCAGATGATCGGCCGCATCCTGATCGAGAACCGCGGCGGCAAGCCGGCCTGGGACCTGGTGATGGTCACCTCGGTACCGCGGCTGCCGGGCGCGCTGCTCGCCGCGTATGAGCCGCCGCAGGCCGCGCAGCTGTTCGCCTCGGCGCGCGACGCCGGGCGGCGCTGGTACGGCTTCGCGGCGAACTACGACGTGCCCGCCTACAACACGCGCCTGGTGAAGGCGACCGACCTGCCGCCGAGCTACGAGGAGTTCGCCCGCAAGAGCGAATGGGCCGGCCGCACCGTCATCAACGAATCCGACACCGAGTGGGTGATCGCGCTGATCGACCACTACGGCGAAGGCAAGGCGCGCGAGCACCTGCGCAGCCTCGCCGCGACGCTCAAGCCCGCAATCGTCGGCAGCCACTTGCAGGTCGCGCGTACCGTCGGCGCCGGCGAATATATGGTGGCGCTCAATAACTACGTGAACCTCACCATCAACGTGAAGCTCAACGGCGGCCCGACCGACTTCTGGGCGATCGATCCGATCGGCGTGTTCTATCAGCAGGTCGGCATCGACGCGCAGGCGCCGCACCCGAACACGGCGCGGCTGGCGGCGAACTTCATCCTCAGCCGCGAAGGCCAGAGGCTGCTGACGCGGCGCGGCCGCATCCCGACCCGGCCCGACGTCGAGACCAACCCTCCTGGCGTGCTGCCGGTCCTACACGCCCGGAAGGTGATGGCGAGCGTCTACGATCCCGACAAGGAGAAGAAGGCGGATGCCATGTTCAAGGAGCTGATCGTCGGACGGGCGAGGTGATGACGCATGTCACAGTCGCGCCCAGATTTCAGTCGCGAAGGGTACTTCAGTAGGTGATTCTGATTTTCATCAGTCGCGATGTCGTCACATTATCGTGCGCAATTGCATTCAAAGCGTGCGCCTGACATTCGTTGGCGTGTTCATTCAAACATAAAAAAAAGACTGCTTCCGCAGCGGGGACCTCTCGAATTTGAGAATGCGTCAGCTGCTCGCCCGGACTGGGATAGCCCGGCGGAGCGGCACATTTGCGAGAGCACGATGAAGACGCCCTACAATATCCTTGGCGTGCATCGGAATGCGAGTGCTGAGACGATCAGGGCGGCGTTTCGCAGGATCGCCAAGGCATGTCATCCCGACCTCAACTCGGGCGATCGGACGGCTGAGCAGCGGCTGACGCAGGTAATCGCCGCCTACCGGACCCTCAAGAGGCCGCAGGAGAGAGCGGCTTGGGACGAGTATCTGAGGCACCGCCATCGCGAGAGAACCCGACGCTTCGCTGTGGACGGCGCCGCCGCTCTGGTGGGCGTCAGTATCGCATGGCTGGCCATCTGGCTGTGGGTCTCACCGTCGAGCACGCAAGAAACATCCGCACCCCCGCCGGCGTCGCGCGTGGTAGCAGCAATGGGCAGTGAATCTGTGGATCAGCAAGCGGCCTACGTCGATGCCAGCGCGCATCAGGGCGACGATGGTGGCCGCAAGAGCGATGGGCGGGAAGCCGCAGCTAACAGGCGCATCCCTGATTCCCCGCCAGAGCCTCTCCAGCAGTCTGCCAGCATTCAGCAACCCGCGGTCGGTTCCGCTGAGCCAGCGACGCTGTTGGCCAAGGAATGGGAGCAAGTGCAGGAGAGCGGCGATCTAAGGGCAATCTGGGCATTTACTCTCCGCAATCCGGACGCGCCTGAATCCGTGCTTGCGCGTTCGAAAATCGTTTCTCTGATCGACTCAGAAGAGGATGTATCATTGCTCCACGTCCTGCGCCTTGCTGCGACTGAGCGGGTTGCCGAGCAAGCACAGCAGCGTCTTATTGACTTGGGTCCGTTGGCTGTTGCCAGGGAGTACAGTGTGGCGCCCGGCGCGCCTTCCTCCAATTCACCGCTGCAGGCCTCGCTGGACGAGACAATCAAGCTTTTGATCGGCGCCAAGCGGCAGGATAGCGTGGCTCCTGGCGCGCTTTCCGCCAATTCACCACGGCACGTCTCAGTGAGGTGAAGCCCGAACGCGGTGAGCGCCGCCGGTAGCCCCCATCTTTTCCGGCAATACATGCAAGCGTTGCAGAGCGTGGATGGAGATCCGAGAGTGGCCACGAAAAACCATTCTCGCCGTGTGAAATTCTCTCATTATAGGTATTATGATAGTTGATCCGAGTTTCATTCAGTCGCGAAGCCGTCACATTGTCGTGTCCAATTATGATTAATAAAGGCGCGCGCCGGTCATCGGCGCTCATTCAAAAGACGACTGCGTCCGCAATAGCGGCCGCTCAAATTTGAGAAGGCGTCAGCCGCTCGCCCGGACTGCGGTAGCCAGGTGGAGTGGCACATTTTGAGGGGCAACGATGAAGACGCCCTACGATATTCTTAGCGTGCGTCGGAATGCGAGTGACGAGACGATCAGGGCGGCGTTTCGCAAGGCCGCCAAGGCGTGTCACCCGGATCTCAACCCCCGCGATCGGACGGCGCAACAACGGCTGATTCAGGTCATCGCCGCCTATAGCATTCTCAAGAGCCCGCCGCACAGGGCGGCTTATGACCAGTATCTGAGGCAGCGCCGCCGCGAGAGAGCCCGACGCTTCGCTGTGGACGGCGTCGCCGCTCTCGTAGGCGCCAGCGTTACGTCACTGGCCGTCTGGCTGTGGGTCTCACCGTCCAACACGCGAGAAGCATCCAAACAGACGCCACACGTTGCCGCAGCAATGGACAGCGAATCGGCGAACAAGCAGATGGCCCGCGCCGACGACCCCGGCATGCATCAGGACGACGACGGGGGTGCGGCCGCACCCAACGGGCCACTCTCCGCCTACTTGGCATGGCAGCTCCAGCAGTCCGCCGGCAGTCTCCAACCGGCTGCGGGTTCTCCCGAACGACCGGCGTTGTTGGCCAAAGAATGGGAGCAAGTTGAAGCGAGCGGCGATCCAAGGGCAATCTGGGCATTTGCTGTCCGCAATCCGGACACTCCCGAATCCGTGCTTGCGCAGTCGAAGCTCGTTGCACTGATCGACGCAGCAGAAGATGTAGCGTTGCTGCAGGTCCTGCGCCTTGTTGCGACTGACGCGGTTGCCGAGCGAGCGCAGCAGCGTCTTAATCAGTTGAGTGCGTTGGCTGTTGCCAAGGAGGATAGCGTGACTTCCGGCGCACCTTCCTCCAATCCGCTGCAGGCCGCGTTGGGTGAGACAATCAACCCTGTCATTGGCGAGCCGCGAGAGAACAGCGCGGCTTCCGGCGCGCCTTCCTCCAATCCACCACGGCAAGCCGCGTTTGGCGAGACAATCAAGCCTGTCATTGGCGAGCCGCGAGAGGATGACGTGGCTTCCGGCGCGCCTTCATCCAATCCACCACTGCAGGCCGCGTTGGGCGAGACAATGAAGCCTGTCATTGGCGAGCCGCGAGAGGACAGCGTGGTTTCCGATGCGCCTTCCTCCAACCCACCACTGCAGGCCGCGTTGGTAGAGACAATCAAGCCTGTCATTCGCGAGCCGCGGAAGGATGACGTGACTTCCGGCGCGCCTTCATCCAACCCACCACTGCAGGCCGCGTTGGGCGAGACAAACAAGCCTGTCATTGGCGAGCCGCGAGAGGACAACGTGGTTTCCGATACGCCTTCCTCCAACCCACCACTGCAGGCCGCGTTGGGAGAGACAATCAAGCCTGTCATCGGCGAGCAGTCCGCTCCTGCTCTCAAGCCCGAGCAGGCCGCTTCGACTCGCAAACGCGAGTCGCCCGCTGCTCAGAAGACGGTCGGACGACCGCGGATCATCGGGAAGCGGCAGACCACAAAGCAACCGCCCGTCAAACAGGCCTCGTCCGAAAACAGAAGCATGTCGGCCAAACAGGTCTCCTCGGAAGACAGAAGGACGTCGGCCTGCGCGGCATATGAATCTTGCTCAGGCTCACGCTCAAGCTCAGGCCCTGTAGCTCCTCTTTTCGGAGTGGGATTTTAGCGCGCGCGTCGTGCGACGGTGTTTGTCGGGCGCCGGTCCGTTGCACTCCCAAACATGCCTTGTCGAATTAGAAAGACGCCCCTCGCCCGAACGGCTTGTAATCACACTCTGGAATATCCGTCGTTCAAATCCCGATTTGGCACAGCAATGACGATCTTCCGGCAAATCTGCTGCTCTGTTGCGGAGCGGATACACGCTCTGAAAATATGGACCGATCTCCGAAGGCCTGAGATGAACCCCTTCCCGCAGGGAGAGTCGATCATATACGCTATCTATAATGCGCCGTGATGCCGTCGAGTATGTATAGTGGCGAGTTCAAGCGATGGTCAGCGGAATTCGTGCAGAGTATTTCGCTGGCACGAGGCCGGAAGGTTTGGCCTGCAGCGTAACGACGAAGCGCTCAGCCCTGTGCACCGGTGCACTTGTGGTTATGCTGTTCCCCACCTCGACCGCGCACGCTCAGTGCACCGCGGTCGGATTGAATCCAGGCCCTGGTTTCCCGACCGGAGCAGCCGTGACCGCTGTTGCCGGCGTATCTGCATCCGTCGGCTCGCTTGTCTCCTCCATCCACTCAACCAACACCACGTTCCTGACGCAGTCGAGTGCGTTCATCGGGTCGCCGCCCAATCCGCAACCTGACCAGCCTGGTGGCGGCGTATGGGCCCGCGGTATCGGCGGCCACCTCACTTACGGCACGATCGCAACAGCCGGAAACATAAACTTTGGTGGCCCCGTTCCCGGCAACCTGATTTGCAATACGCGCACGCCGCAGGATTTCGCCGGCATTCAGATCGGCGCCGACGTCGCCAGGCTGAATGTGAATGGATGGAATCTGCACGCCGGTTCGACAGTCGGCTCTATGGGGTTGAACACGAAAGACGCGACTCCGGCTGGCCTCAATCCGCCCGCGAGTTTTCGCGACGACCTGCAGACCCCGTTCGCCGGCGCTTACGTCGCTGCGAGCAAGGGAGGTTTTCTCGTCGACGCGCAAGTCCGCGCGAACTTTTTCCAGAACGAAGTCTCGGACGCCAACCACGGAATGTCCGGTCAGCGTTTTGACGCACGCGGCATCAGTCTGATCGCAAACGTCGCCTACTATCAGACGCTCGGCAACAACTGGTTCATCGAGCCATCGGCGGGCATCGTCTGGTCGAGAACCCGTGTCGATTCCGTAAGTGTCCCGGGAACCATTGTGTTGGGACAGGGGGGCATCATCCCGCCTTGGGTCTTGGCGGTCGACGACATCGAAAGCACCCTCGGTCGGCTCAGTGTGCGCATCGGTAGATCCGTTGCGCTCGGCAATGTCGTGCTGTGGCCATTCGCTTCCGCGAGCGTCTTCCACGAATTCCAGGGAGGGGCTACTTCAAATCTGGCGAGCAATTTCCCGGCGATCGGCATAGCAAATCTTCCGCCTCTGAGCTCGACGGTCTCCGTTGCTAGCGTGGGGACCTATGGCCAATTTGCCTTGGGCTTCTCGGCGCAAGTCGTGGATACGGGCTGGGTCAGCTATCTGCGCGGCGACTACCGGACCGGAGACAATATCGAGGGCTGGAGCGTGAACGGCGGCCTTCGCTACCAATTTGTCCCGAACGCCGGGGCCACGGGACCCATGATCGCCAAGGCGCCGATCTACAAGGCCCCCGCGCAAGCATTCCACAATTGGACTGGTTTCTACATCGGCGCGCAGCTGGGGACCGACTGGGGATCGACGCGTTGGGACATCGTTGGCGCCGGCACGACGAACCCTCGCTTTGCCGGTTTTCTCGGCGGCGGCGAAATCGGATACAACTATCAGGTCGGGAAGTGGGTCTTCGGTGTCGAAGGCGACCTGAACTGGACCAACGCACGGGGCGCCCGGCCCTGTCCCAACGGCTTCTTCTACAATTGCGAAATCAGCGTGGATTGGCTGTCCACGGCGACCGCTCGGGTCGGTTACGCCTATTGGGATCGGCTCCTCGCGTATGTGAAGGGCGGAGCGGCGATCGCCGGGGATCGAATTCAGATCGTATGCATTACTCCTTCGCCTCCCGGCAACGTGGTTGGATGCCCGGCCCAGAGCGATTCCACAACCAAGGCCGGCTGGACGGTCGGCGGAGGTTCCGAGTTTGGCTTGACGCAGAACGTATCGGTCAAAGCCGAAATTGCCTATTTCAATCTGGACAGCGACCGCGGCAACTTCGCGGGCGTCGTGACGGACGTCCGTAGGGATGGGTTCATATCGACAGCCGGACTTCGCGTCCGTCTTGGTGATTAGACCTGCATTCATAAGATCAAGAAGGCCGACGGGATCGGGCGCGCTGAACGCCGGCCGCGCGCCCGCATCAGCGACCACGCGAGGCGCCGGCGCCTCGGTAAAACCTCACCCGCCATCCCAAGCCGTGGCAGCCGCAGCCACGGAGTGATAGGTTTCGTGGTGGATGCACGTCGTTGTCGCGCGTGATGCGTTGGCATCGCAGGACGGCCCGCCACAATAAGAGTGGCCAGCATCAGGGACGGAAATGCAACGTGGGCGGTCTGCCCCTCAGCCAAGGGATGCGTCATGACTCACCGGGTCTCCGCCGGATTGATCGCGCTTGCCGCCCTCGCTTTGACCGCCGCTGACGCGCAAGCCTTCGACGAAAGCAGATGTCCCGAATGGTACGGCCAGTGGACCCGACCGCGCGGCCTCGGCAATCAGTGGGATCCGACCAGGCCGGGCGGCCGCGCGCAGCAGGCGCCGCTGACACCGGAATACCAGGCAATTTATGAGGCAAACCTCGTCGACCAATCCGAAGGCGGACAGGGCACCGATCCACTCTACCGATGCGTTCCGCCGGGCATGCCGCGGCAGATGACCGTGGTATTTCCGATGGAGATCATCATCATGCCCGGCACCACCTACATAGCGTTCGAGCAGGGCAACGTCCTTCGCCGCATCTACACGGACGGACGCGACTGGCCCCAGAACCGGGAGCCGTCGTTCGCGGGCTACTCGATCGGCCACTGGATCGATGAGGACGGCGACGGCCGCTATGACGCGCTTGAAGTCGAAACCCGCGGCTTGAAAGGCCCGCGCGCCTACGAGCCGAGCGGCATCCCCCTGCATCGGGACAACCAAACCGTCATCAAGGAGCGGTTCTACAGCGACAAGTCCGACAAGGACGTGCTGTTCGACGAGATCACGACAATCGACAACGCGCTGACGCGCCCGTGGGCTGTCCTCAAGAGGTCCATTCGGGTCCACAGTCCGATCTGGTACGAGAACAACTGCCCGGAAGGCAACAATCACCTCGTCATCGGCAAGGAGAACTACGTTCTCAGCGCGGACGGCAGGCTAATGCCGACGAGAAAAAATCAAGCCCCGCCGGACCTGAGCTATTTCAACCGCGCGCAGAAATGACAGCGGCAACCGGTTGCGCAGGCCGCGACGTTTGCGCGATTTGACAGCTGCATGGGCCCAACGCACAAAGCGGAGGACCAACTGTTCGAGGAACTGATCGCGGCCGCGTGCGCTGACGGAGGGCAAAGGCAAATGCGCAAGCGAGTGTTCAACTGGCAGGGCCAGGGCTTCGTCTATCTCGGCCTTGAAGGCAAGCCGGGCCTTCCGCTCGAGGCTCAGGCGAAGGCGCTGTTCGAGCACGCCGCCGCCGAGCTCAAGTCGTTTGGCCTCGCGCTCGACAAGAACGTGGTGCGATCGCGCGTCTTCGGCCGCACCCGCGAGGCGCGCAACGCCGTAAGCGAGGTGCGCGGCAAGACCTTCATCGGCAATGCGCGGGCGGCGACCTCAAGCTTCATCTCGCCGGCACATTTCGATTCGCAGGCCGATGTGGCGCTCGACCTCTACGCCATGTCCTCACCCGGCAGCGGCGCCCGCGAGGTCACCGAGCACAAGCCGCAGCAACCGTTCATCCGCTACCTGACCTGGGGGCCGATGGTGTTCCTAGCCGGCATGACCTGCGAGCAATACCCTTCACTCAAGCAGCAATACGAGGACATCCTGCCGCGCGCCGACGCCCTCCTCAAGGAAGTCGGCTGCGACTGGCGCAACGTCGTGCGCATCTCCTTCTTCCTGCACAAGGACCACGACCCGGACGCGCTGCTGACCGGCGTCGCCAAGACGGTGCCGGTCCCGCTCGACAATGCCGAGGTCGAGTTCGTCGAAGGCTATTCGCGGCCCGGCAAGCTCGTCGAGATCGAGATCACGGCACGGCGCTGATCACGCCGACCGATCACGGCTCGGTGGCGAACCGCAGCCGCCCGGTCTGGCGCAGCGTCTTCAGATCGAAGGTGCGGATTTCGGTCGCGCCGCCGACCTCGAGCGTGACCGCGATGAGGTCCTTCCCCACCGTGGTCGAGACGATGCGCGCCCCTTTCGGCAGCAGCGCGGTGACGTCCACCGGTGCCGCACTTCCCTCGGCCCTGAACATGCGATAGCCGATGACGCCGAGGATCGCCGCGACGCCCACGAAGGTGGTCACGCCCGAGATCAGCATCAGCCAGCGCACTCTGGCGACGATCTTGGCTGCCGCGGGATCGAGAGGCTTGTCGTCGTCCACCAACGGTTCGCTCATGGCTCAACGTCACCCGCGCAGGCAGAAGCTCGTTGCCGCAGCCGCCGACACCGGCAACCGCCTCGACCGGGTGCTGACCGCCCGCGTCGCCGACCTGTCGCGCTCGCGCGTCAAGGCGCTGATCCTCGCCGGCGAGGTCACGGTCGGCGGCCGCACGATCCGCGATCCCGAGCACCGCGTCAACGCCGGCGACGCCATCACCATCGCGATCCCCGAGCCCGAGCCGGCGCTGCCGGCGGGCGAAGCGATCCCGCTCAACGTCGTGTACGAAGACGATGCGATCATCGTGATCGACAAGCCAAAAGGTCTGGTCGTGCATCCGGCCGCCGGCAACTGGTCCGGTACGCTGGTCAATGCGCTGATCGCCCATTGCGGCGCGAGCCTCTCCGGCATCGGCGGCGTGCGCCGGCCCGGCATCGTGCATCGCCTCGACAAGGACACCACCGGCCTCATGGTGGTCGCCAAGACCGACCGCGCACACGCCGCGCTCGCGCGTCAGTTCGCCGACCATGGCCGCACCGGCCCGCTGCGGCGCGGCTATCTCGCCTTCGTCTGGGGCGCGCCCGGCCGGCCGCGTGGCACGATCGACAAGCCGATCGACCGTCATCCTCGTGCCCGCGACCGGATGGCGGTGCGCCCTGACGGCCGTGAGGCGGTGACCCATTGGGAGGTGCTGGAGACCTATCCGGGCATCGACAGCAAGCCGGTGGCGAGCCTGCTCGCCTGCCGACTCGAGACTGGGCGCACGCACCAGATCCGCGTCCACCTCGCCCATATCGGTCACCCGCTCATGGGCGACACCGTCTATGGACCGGGATTCAAGACCAAAGCGGCGCTGCTCCCGCCAGCGGCCGCGGAGGCACTAGCGGCCCTTGGCAGACAGGCTCTGCATGCTTATCTATTGGCCATCGCACACCCGGTATCGGGGCAGCCGCTGGAGTTCCAATCGGAACTACCGGCGGATTTGGCGCGTTTACGTCATAGCCTCGGTGCACAGGTTGCGTGGGACCCGAAAGGTTAAGTACGTCAATGGCTTGGCGGAACTTCACGGCGGGGTCACACTGACGTGACGCCGCGCATCTTTGTTTCGCCGCCTTGATTCTGTTATGCTGCACCTGCGATCGTACTTCGCGGTTGCACAACGGCTCCGGCGGCTTGGCAAAGCGTCAGAGCTGATCGCCCGCCGGTCATCGGGGGCATTATATGGAGGGCGCTGTCATGGCCCATGCCGCAGCATTGCCGATTCTGACCGCCGAAAGCGGCCTCTCCCGCTACCTTGAGGAAATCCGCCGGTTCCCGATGCTGGAACCGCAGGAAGAGTACATGCTCGCCAAAAGCTGGCGCGAGCATGGCGATCGGGAAGCGGCCCACAAGCTCGTCACCAGCCATTTGCGGCTCGTCGCCAAGATCGCGATGGGCTATCGCGGCTATGGCCTGCCGATTTCCGAGGTGATCTCGGAAGGCAATGTCGGGCTGATGCAGGCGGTCAAGCGATTCGAACCCGAGAAAGGGTTCCGGCTCGCGACCTATGCGATGTGGTGGATCAAGGCAGCGATCCAGGAATATATCCTGCGTTCGTGGTCGCTCGTGAAGATGGGCACCACCGCAAACCAGAAGAAGCTGTTCTTCAATCTGCGCAAGGCCAAGAGCAAGATCTCTGCGCTCGAGGACGGCGATCTGCGCCCCGATCAGGTCAAGGTCATCGCCAAACGGCTTGGCGTCACCGAGCAGGACGTGGTCGAGATGAACCGCCGCCTCGGCGGTGACGTCTCGCTCAACGCGCCGATCCGCGAAGACGGCGATTCCGGCGAATGGCAGGACTGGCTGGTCGACGACTCGTCGAGCCAAGAGGCGCGGCTAGTCGAAAGCGAGGAGTCCGACAATCGCCGCAAGGCGCTGGGCGAGGCGCTGACCGTGCTCAATGACCGCGAGCGGCGTATCTTCGAGGCGCGCCGGCTTGCCGACGAACCCATTACGCTGGAGGAGCTCGCCGACGAGTTCGGCGTCTCGCGCGAGCGCGTGCGTCAGATCGAGGTGCGCGCCTTCGAGAAGGTGCAGAAGGCGGTGAAGAACCGCGTGGCCGCCATGGAGGCACCGCAGCAACAGCACCAGGCGCTCGCGGCGCACTAACTCGCGAAGGCCTTATCGAACAGATCAGCGGCGCAGGCGTAAAACCCCGCGCCGTTTTTGCATGTTCACTCCTGCAAGATTCTGCAGGTGAGGGCGGCGCAAATGCGCATTGCCGAGCAACCGTACAAGCGCAGCAGGCTTGGCGGGAGATCATCTTTTTCCCGGGCGAACGTCGTGACCGCCGATTGCCAGCCTCCCAACCAATACCTATAGTTGAAGCCGATTTTGCTTTATTATTGCAGATGCGGATTGCGCCCTTAGGGGAGGGACTGAATGAATTCTGCGATAGCGCAGGTCGCGCTGGCCGCGGCCGTGGTCGGCGCGCTCGTGGCAGCCGGCGATGCCTCCGCTCAATCGGGAAAGTCAAAAAGAGCAGCCGTCGAAAGCTCCGAGACGCCGCTGCGGCTGAGCGTCTTCAGCGGCAACGAAGTGCGCCTGGCAGTGCTTAACTGGGTCAACGCCGACTGCTCACCAACGCGCCCTGACGTCCGGGTCTCCAGGCAACCCGCCCACGGCGAGCTGACGTTCAGAGAGGTGCGTACGGTCGTCGAGCTGAAGGCTGGGACTCCGCGCGCTCATTGCAATGGCAAGCCGACCACCGGGATCGGCGTCTTCTACACGTCACGCGAAGATTTCAATGGCGAGGAGAAGCTCGCACTCGATGTCGACTACCAGATCGGCCTCGTCCGTCGATACTCGATCACGGTCGACGTCCGATGACTGATTTCAACGCGCGCGCAGGCGTCCTTTCAGCGCTCATCGCAGCGCTCATGGTGGAGGCGCCGGCGGCCCAGTCCGCTCCCAAGGCCAAGACGCATCGAGGCTCCGTGCAGCCGACGGACTCCGAAATCCGGCGCAGCAGCTTCAGCGGCAACGAAACGCAGCTGCGGCTGTTCTGGTGGATCAATGCCGACTGCTCCTCGGGAATACGGCCGGACATTCGCATCGTCAGGGCGCCATCGCATGGCGAGATGACGTTCAAACAGGTCTATTCTGTCGTCGAGCTGGTTAGGACCTCTCCCCTCGCCCGTTGCAACGGCCAGCCCGTTGACGCCGTCGGCATGTTCTACACGTCCGAGGACGACTTCACGGGTCAGGAGAGAATGACCGTTGACGTTGATTATCGGCAAGGGAGTGTGCACCGCCACACCGTCGTGGTCGATGTTCGTTAGCGCATATTCCGGAGAAGCGCATGAACAGTCTTTCGTCACGCCTAGCATTCGCGATCGCGATAGCCTGTGCCGCGCTCGTGTCCTCGCCAGCATGGCCCGAGCCAGCGAAGAAGGCCAAGATCTCGGTCGATCCGCCGCAACAGCGCTACAACAAGCGCGTATTCAGCGGCAACGAGATCCGCTTCGCCGCCATGCACAACGTCAATGCCGACTGCTCGGGCGGACCGATCCCGCAGGTGCGATTCCGTGCTGAGCCGGCGCACGGCACGGTGCGGGTCGAAGAGTTCAGCCACATCGTCAACCGCGTCGCCGGCGATCATCGCGCCTATTGCAACGGCAAACAGGTCGGCGCGCTCGGGCTGTTCTACAAGTCGGCAGAAGGATTCGTCGGCGAGGACACGATCGACCTCGAAGTCGACTTCAAGACCGGCCTCGTGCGCCGCTATCTCTACACGATCGACGTGCGCTGAGCCCTGCGGGCGTGGTCGAGATGAACGGCCGCATTTGGCAGCGACGTCTCGTCGCACACTGAAAATACGCCGACATATCGCCGTTTAACCTTAGCGCGCGGGCCACAGGCCCGCGGGCGTTCGCGTAGCGGCGGCCGCGTCGCTCGCCGATATCGCCCGCTGCCCCTACCCAAATCCGGATTTTGCCGGAGGCCGACGCGTGTAACCTCGCTGGCAGGGCCGTTGACAGCCGCCTGCTCATTGCAGGAAGCTATAGGGGCCCAATGGATTGTGGGCCTTAAGGCCTCGGTTGGGCTTGGCCCCCGCGGATGGGTATGTGGGCATGGGGCTTGCGCCTTGATGCGTGTGTTCCGGACGAAACTCGGATTGTGGTGTG
>Ga0066903_100002889_pt1 | contig 13732 bp, 16 predicted proteins | sample PanSoiMetaGPlot1_FD_67491 | JGI IMG/M metagenome (GOLD analysis project Ga0066903, IMG submission 67491) | Tropical forest soil microbial communities from Panama analyzed to predict greenhouse gas emissions - Panama Soil - Plot 1 (version 2) | ecosystem: Environmental > Terrestrial > Soil >... | reverse complement strand
AGCGCTCACCTCCGCGTTGGCCGAGGTGCACTGGCGCGCTGGTCACGAGCGGGCGCAGGCGCAAGCGGTGCTGGCGAGGTTCAGCACCCCGGCAGGCGAGCCCAGGCTCACCGCGCTCCGTCCGGCCATCGACCGCTGCTTCGGGCAGGGGTCGGTGGAGGCCATCGTCGACGCGCTCCGCGGCGAGCCGGGGGTGTGGGCCCAGGAGGCCCTCCGGGCGATGGCGCGGGCCTCCCCGGTGAGCCTGAAGGTCGTCTTCCGCCAGATGCGCCTCGGAGCCGCGAGGCCGATGAGCATCGAGGACGCGCTGGTGCTCGAGTTCCGGGTCATCCAGCACCTCCTGGCAGACGAGGACTTCTCCGCCGGCGTGCGGGCGGTGCTGGTGGACAAGGACCGCAATCCCCGCTGGCGATTCTCCTCCCTCGCCGAAGTGAGCGACGCCGAAGTCGAGCGGCATTTCGCCAGCCTGGGCGAGCGAGAGCTCTCCTTCGGCTGACCGGAGCAGGGCAGGGCGTTCGGTCCCGGACCGTCCAGGGCTCCGTTCGGAGACCACGGCGGGACAACGAGCGTGCGGCCGGGGCTGCTCGTGCGCCCGGGCTCGGGGCCGCTTGACGTCGAGCGGGGCAACCACAGCCTCCAGCGCCAGGAGGCGACGACATGCGGTCAGAGTTGGAGATCCGTCCCGACGACCACGTGCAGGGGAGCGCCCAGGCGCCGCTCACCTTGCTCGCGTACGGAGACTACGAATGCCCCTACTGCGGACAGGCCTACTACGAGATCCAGGACGCGCAGCGATTGCTCGGCCCGGCGTTGCGCTTCGCATTCCGGAACTTTCCGCTGACCGAGATCCACCCCAACGCGCTGGCCGCTGCGCAGGTGGCCGAGGCCGCGAGCCTCCAGGGCAAGTTCTGGGAAGTGCATGACGCCCTCTACGAGCATCAGCAGGAGCTTTCCCCCCGGACCTTCCTCGCCTTCGCCGAGGAGCTGGGCCTCGACCTCCTCCGATTCGAGCAGGACCTGGCGACCGCCCGGCTCATCCGTCGCATCGAGCGGGATCTGACGACCGCCGAGGCGCTCCAGCTCCAGGGCACGCCGTCGTTCTTCATCAACGGTCACCGCTACCAGGGCCTGTTCGCGGACGGCGCGCTCACGCTCGTCCTGCAGCAGCTCTTGCGCACCGGCGGGGAAGCGTCGGAGGAGGTCGCCGGGCGGCCCTGACCACCGCCTGTCACACTGTGCCACGCTCGTGTCTATCCGCAGTGCTGGAGTGACGGGAGACGTGGCAGGAGCCGGTGGACGCACCAGAGCGTGAGCGACTTCAGTCGGCGATGGTGGCGCTCGCCCGAGGGGAGCGGTCTGCCTTCCAGCCGGTCTTCGCGACGCTGTGGCCTCTGCTGAGGCAGTTTTGCAGGCGGGCGCTCCTCGACGACGCGCTGGCGGAGGACGCCGCCCAGGCTGCGCTGACGAAGCTTTTCCTCCACGCCACGGACTTCCAGCCGGACGGGGACGTGGTCGCATGGGCAGTGGGAATCGCAGCATACGAGTGTCGTTCGCTCCGCAACCGGCGAATCCGCCGGGCCGAGGAGCCTCATCCTCCCGAGCTGGCTGCCGTCGCCGTCGGCCAGGCCTCTCCGGAGGAGATGGCGATCCACGCCAACCTGGGCGCCGCCCTCCTCGAGGTCGTCCAGGGTCTCCGCCCCCGGGACCGCGAGACGCTCGAGCAGGTCCTCTCGGCCACGCCCGGTCCCGGGAGGGACGCTACCTTTCGCAAGCGCCTGCAGCGGGCGCTGGAGCGGCTGCGCGCCGCGTGGAGACTGACCCATGGCTCCGATGACTGAGGGGGCGCTCGTCCGGCGGAGCCGCTGGATGTACGAGCTCGGGCGGGCCCGGTGGGCCTCGCGCATCCTGCTGGTGCTCCTGCCCCTGCTCGTCGCGGCACGCCTCATCGGGCGGCCGGCGGTTCTCGTCGTCGTCCTCGGGGGGATCCTGGTCACTCTCGGGTTCGCGGTGTCGATGCTCCACGACCGGTACGCCCGCGCGGTTCGGATCGGCGTCCTCGCCGGGATTCCCGCCTTCCTGCTGCCCTTGCTGATCCGGAGCCTCGATCTGCTTCCGCTCGGAGAGATCGCAGGAACCATCGTCGATCCCTGCGTTCCGGCCTCGTTCCTCTCGGGCGTGGCGGCGGGGTGGGTGGTGTCCCGGCGTGCAATCGACGAGGAGTACCAGCGGTCGTTCTGGGCGGTCGCGGTGGCGACCACGGCGCTGACCGCATCGATGGGCTGCAGCGTCGCCGGCGGTGGTGGGGTCCTGGGAATGATCGCCGGCGTCATTGCCGGATCGGCTCCGGTCGTGCTGCGCGCGGCGACCCAGCGAAGCTGACGGTCACGCATCGGTCTCTCCGCGGCTAGAGCCCTCGTCACCGCATTCCAAGGAGCCGCCCGTGAAGCTCGCCCTCACCACCCTCTGTCTCGTCCTGTCCGCTTTTCTCTCCGAGCCCGCTGGTCCGGAGGTCCGCGCGCACTGCAACCTCGATGCGCTCACCTCCGCCGAGAAAGCCCGGGACAAGCAGCTCGTCCCATTGCTGGCCAGTGCGCTGCAGGAGCGCTCGGAGCTGCCGGATGGATACGCCTATCGCTTCGACCCGCGCGTCACGAAGGAGCTCGGCGAGTGGCTGGCCATCGTCTCCAAGTGCTGCCAGCCGCTGAGCTACGACGTCTCGCTGCAGCCTCAGCCCGGAGGCTCGCTGTCGGTCCGCATCACCGGTCACGAGGCGAAGGAGTTCATCGCCCTCGAGTTCGCGCCGCTGACCCAGAAGCTCGCGGCGAAGGACGCCCGCCGGTGATTCGAGCCCCCGCACTGGTCGGCCTCGTCGCCGCCCTCGTCGGCGCGGCCGCTCCTCGTCCTGCGCCAGCGCCGATCCGCTGGCGGAGCGACGAGGGCGCCGCCCTGGCCGAGGCGCGGCGATCCGGTCGTCCGATCCTCGTCGACGCCTGGGCCGACTGGTGCGCAGGGTGCAAGCTGCTGGACCGCAACACCTGGTCCGACCCGCGAGTCCGTGACGAGGTCCAAGCTCACTTCGTCCCCTTGCGCCTCGACGTCAGCAGCGAGGGCAGCGCGGCCGAGGTGAGGGTACGGGCGCTCGACGTCTCGGCCCTGCCGGTGGTCCTCGTCTGCTCGTCCCGAGGGTGCGACGCCGCCGCGCCGCGGTCGGTGGGGTACGTGGGCGCAACCGAGATGCTCGCCTTCCTCCACGAGTCGCGGACTCGACCTTCCGGCTTCTGATCGGCCGAGATCGCCGGCAACGCGTTCAGAAAGCTCACCGACCGACGCGGGGCACGGCGAGCCTGGCGCTCTACCCCGACCGGTGCTGGCGGCGGAGGGGAAGGATCTCGCCGACCAGTCCCGTAACTCCGAAGACGAGGATGAGCGGTAGTCCGAAGCCGAAGGCTGGATCCACCAGCTCCCGCCTCGGCAGAGCGCGTTCCAGGAGCAGATCGAGCGTGAGCGCCGTCGCGGTGAACCAGATTGCGGCGGTCAGCGCCTCGTCGGCCCCGTGGTGGAGAAAGTAGCGGGCCGCCACCAGCGCGCTGACTCCGGGAGCGACCAGCGTGAACAAGGCGCTCGCGACCCACGGGTGGAAGAAGACGTCGAGAACGAGCAGGAGCACCGCGCTCATCGCCCACGCCGTCAGGGCGTGAGCCGCGAGGGCTGGGGACACGATGGCATGGGACTGGACCGCAGACGTGCGCATGGACAGTCCTCCATTCATCGGAAAGAGCATTCGTCGTGCCACGCCGTATCGGGTAGGAACCCCCGAGAAGAGCGCAGCAATTGCGCCATGCTGGGTCACGCCGCACGTTGCGCGCCGGCGTGGCGCCGGCCAGGAACGGCAGCCCCCCTTGCTATGAGCCCTGGGCGATGGGAGCTCCTCTCGTCCTGGGCGACGGAGTCGAGTGGGTGGTGGATGCCTTCGGCTGCGACGCGGCCGCGCTCCAGAGCCCGGCGCAGCTGACCGCGCTCTTCCTCCGCGCGATGGACGAGCTCCAGCTCCACCCGGTCGCCCCGGTCAGCCTGCATTCCTTTCCAGGGCACGGGGGAGTCACCGCGGTCCAGCTCCTCTCGGAGTCGCATCTCACCGCGCATACCTTCCCCGAGACGGGCTACGCCGCGTTCAATCTCTATTGCTGCCGTCCACGCCCCGACTGGCCCTGGGAGAGGCGGCTGGCGGAGCTCCTCGGGGCCACCCGGGTGGAGGTGAGGCGCATCGCCCGTCCCGGGCGCGCCCCATGAGCCAGGCCGCGGCGCGCGAGGGGCGCTGTCCCAACTGCGGCGCGGCGATCGCATTCAAGCTCGGCGCCTCTCGCGCCACGGTCTGCGGGTACTGCCGCGCCATCGTCGTCCGGGCCGGTCAGGACTTCGAGGCAGTGGGGAAGGTCGCCGACCTCATCCCCACCGGGTCGCGGATCAGCCTGGGAAGCCACGGTGTCATCGGGCAGCTCCCCTTCGACGTCATCGGGCGCCTCCAGTACGAGTGGCAGCAGGGAGTCTGGGACGAGTGGTACGTCGCCTTCGGCGACGGGCGGTGGGGATGGCTGGCCGAGGCGCAAGGGCGCTTCTACGTCACCACCAAGATGGGCCCGCGGCCGCTCCCTCGCAGCGCGGAGCCGGGCCAGAGCTTCTTCATCCAGGGGCTCGGGCGTTTCACCGTGTCGGACGTGAAGGAGGCTCGCATCGTCGGCGCACAGGGCGAGCTGCCCGACCCGGTGACCCTCGGCGAGTCGCCGCTCACCGCCGACCTCGAATCCGAGAAGGGCGGGTTCGGGACCCTCGATTTCGGGGACCGCAGCAGCGAGCCGGTTCTCTATGCGGGGCGGCAGGTCCCGTTCGAAGCGCTCCACCTGGGCGAGAAGCCAGATCAGGGGGTGGCGCGACCGCAGGGCCTGAGCGGCGAGAAGCTCAAGTGCCCGAACTGTGGCGCGCCGATCTCGGTTCGCGTTCCGGAGCAGAGCGTCCGGGTCGTCTGCGAGAGCTGCAATCGACTCCTCGACACGAGCCAGGGTGCCTTCCGTGTCATCGGCGCGCTGGAGCGCGGAAGGAAGGAGCCGCGCATCCCCCTCGGCTCCGCAGGCGCGCTCCGGGATCGCCAGCTCTTGGTGGTGGGCTGGATGCTCCGCAGCTGCATCGTGGAGGGTGTCCGCTACCCCTGGGCTGAGTACCTCCTCTGGGAGGAGAAGGCCCAGAGCTTCGCGTGGCTCGTGGAGAGCGAGGGCCACTGGCAGCTGGGGACGGCGATCTCGGTCGCCGACGTCCACGCCGCCGACGACGCCGAGTACCAGGGCAAGCGCTTCCGCCACTTCTCCTCGGTGACGGCGAAGGTGGACCAGGTGCTGGGCGAGTTCTACTGGGCGGTGCAGGCGGGGGACCAGGTCCAGGCGGACGTGTACATCCGTCCGCCGGAAGGCCTCGCCCGGGAGCTGGGCGGCGGCGAGGTCAACTGGACGTACCTCCAGCACCTCGACGCCGCCGAGGTGGCGGGCGCCTTCGACCGGCCCGGCCTCGCGCAGGAGCGACCCGAGGGGGTGGGGGAGCTGCAGCCCTGGCCGCACCAGGCGACCTGGCGGACGATGCGGCGGTGGATGGTGGGCGGGGTCCTCGCCCTGCTCGTTCTGCTGGTCGCGTTCATCGCGCACCCGTCGACGGTCCTCGTCGATCAGGAGTTCCCCGCGGGAAAGCTGCAGGGGGAGGAAGCCGAGGCGACACCGGAAGGAGAACAGGTGCACGGGTTCCTCTCTCCGGAGTTCGATCTCCGAGGACACGGCGCGCTGGAGGTCGAGCTCGCGAGCGATGCTGCCGACACCTGGGCGAGCGCCGAGGGGGCGGTGATCAACACCGTCACGGGTGAGATCGCCCCCTTTGCGCTCGAGTCCAGCTACTACTCCGGCTTCGAAGACGGCGAGCGCTGGGTGGAGGACCACCGCGGGGCGACGGCGACGATCAGCGCGCCCGGCCCAGGGACGGCGGTCTTCCGGGCCGACCTCCAGTGGGATCCACAGCGGCCGCCGCCGAGCATCCGCCTCCGGCTGCGCGGCGCGACCTTCAGCCTCGCGCAGTTCTTCGGCTGCCTCGTACTTCTGGCCTGGCCGCTGGTCTACCCCCTGCGCGCAGCCGCCTTCGAGCGCGCCCGCTGGGAGAACTCCAACCTCGGCTCGCCCGGGAGCGAGGAGTCGACATGAGGTGGGTCTACCGTCTCTGGGTGCTGGCGACGCTGGGATTCTTCGTCTGGGGCAGCCTCACCGGGCGGCGGATGTACACCGCGCCGCACGAGCGCATCGATCCCAGCGTGCGTTCCTCGCCCGGGGGCTACCGCTCGTACCACTTCTGGCACAGCGGATTCGCAGGCGGAAAGTAGGACGGAAGCTGGAGGAGAACGTCATGCCGGAACACACGGTGAGGGCGCTGATCGAAGTGGTGGTCTTCTCGGCGGTGGGGATTGCGGTCTTCGGCGTGGCGTTCTTCGTGATCGCCCGCATCTCACCCTTCTCGCTGCGAAAGGAGCTGGAGGAGGACCAGAACACCGCCCTCGGGGTGGTTCTCGGCTCGATGATCATCGGTCTGTCGCTGATCATCAGCGCGGCCATCCACGGCTGACATGGACGGCGAGGCCGCAGCGACCGGGTGGAGGAAGCCCGAGGCGCTCGACGCGAAGCTGCTCCTTCTGACCGCGCTGATCATCGCGGTCTGCGGGCTGGTGTACGAGCTGCTCGCCGGGACTCTGGCCAGCTACCTCCTCGGTGATTCGGTGATGCAGTTCTCCACCGTCATCGGGCTCTACCTCTCCGCGATGGGGCTGGGGAGCTGGCTCTCGGGGAAAGTGGAGGCGCAGGTCGCCCGCCGGTTCGTCGAGGTGGAGCTCGGTGTCGCGCTGGTGGGGGGCCTGGCCGCGCCGGTGCTGTTCCTGGCGTTCGCCCACCTGTCCTTCTTCCGGATCGTCCTCTACGGGTTCGTGGCCGCGGTGGGAACGCTGGTGGGACTGGAGATCCCGCTCCTCCTCCGCGTGCTGCGGGATCAGCTTCCGTTCAAGGACCTCATCGCCCGGGTGCTCACGGTCGACTACCTGGGCGCGCTTCTCGCCTCACTTCTCTTCCCGCTCCTCCTGGTCCCTCGGCTGGGGCTGGTCCGCACCGGGCTGGTCTTCGGCGTGCTCAACGCCGCCGTCGGGCTGTGGAGCACCGGGCTGCTGTCACCGCTGCTCCCTCGCCGGAGGGATCTGCAGATCAAGGGCCTGGCGGTGCTCGCGCTTCTCGCTGCCGGGGTGGTGGCGGCGGACCGACTCACCTCGCTCGCCGAGGAGGGGATGTACGCCGACGAGGTGATCTTCGCCCGCAGCTCGTCCTATCAGCGCATCGTCGTCACCCGCGGGCGCGCGGGCTTCCAGCTCTTCCTCAACGGCAACCTCCAGTTCGCCAGCGCCGACGAGGCCCGCTACCACGAGGCCCTGGTTCACCCGGCGATGACCCTCGCCCCGGGCGCGCGGCGAGTCTTGGTCCTCGGCGGAGGTGACGGCCTCGCCGTCCGCGAGCTCCTCAAGTATCCGGAGCTCGAGGAGATCCAGCTGGTGGATCTCGACCCGGCGATGACCGGGCTCGCCAGGAGCTTTCCGCTCCTCCGGGAGCTGAACCGCGACAGCCTCTCCTCGGAGCGAGTCCACGTCACCAACGAGGACGCCTACACCTGGCTGGCCAGGGACCACGGCACCTTCGATGCCGCCATCGTGGACTTCCCAGACCCCAACAGCTTCGCCCTGGGCAAGCTGTACACCACGCACTTCTACCGGCTCCTGCGCCACGCGCTGCGGCCGGGCGCGCCGGCGGTCGTGCAGGGGACGAGCCCGCTGATGGCCCGGAGCTCCTACTGGTGCGTGGCCCGGACGCTGGAAGCCGCTGGCTTCTCGGTGCGCGGGTACCATGCCGCGGTTCCCAGCTTCGGCGAGTGGGGCTTTCTCCTCGCCCGTGATGCGCCCTTCGACGTCCCGGCGAGGCTGCCTCCGCTGGAGCTCCGGTTCCTCACCGAGGGATCGATGGCGGCGATGTTCGTCTTTCCCGCGGACATGTCCCGGGTGCCCACCGAGGTCAACCGGCTCGACAACCAGATCCTCGTGCAGACCTACGAGCGGGAATGGAGACGCTGGAACTGAGCGGCGAGGCATGAACCGGATCTCCCGCCGCGAGCTTCTCCGCGCCTCGGTCGGTGCAGCGGCCGCGGCAGCGGCGTGCCGGCGCACGCCGTCGGTGCGGTTCGACGGCGAGCTGCTCGGCCAGAACGCGGCGCGCGGGCACCGGCTCCGGGATGGGTTCCGGCCGCCGCCGGTGCGCCGTGAGCGGGTGGGCGTGGCCATCCTCGGCGGCGGAGTGTCCGGCCTGTCCGCGGCCTGGCGATTGCGGCGGCGGGGGTTCACCGACTTCACCGTGCTGGAGCTCGAGGACCACGCCGGCGGGACGAGCCGCAGCGGAGAGAACGGCGTGACTCCCTTCCCCTGGGGCGCGCACTACGTTCCGGCGCCGCTCGATGCCGCGCGTGACCTTGCCGAGCTGCTCCGCGAGATGGGGGTGGTGGAGGGCGTCGACGCCGAGGGACTGCCCGTCATCGGCGAGCAGCACCTGTGCCGCGCTCCCCAGGAACGGCTCTTCTTCGGCGGCGCCTGGGGCGAGGGCCTCTATCCCCGCTTCGCCGCCAGCCCCGAGGACCGCCGGCAGCTCCGAGCCTTCGAGCGGCAGATGGACGGGTTCGTCGGCGCCCACGACGCAGAGGGACGCCGGGCGTTCATGCTTCCCACGGCCTGCGGCGGCAGGGTGCCCGAGCTGGACGCGCTCGACCGCATGTCGATGGCGGAGCTGCTCGACCGCGGCGGCTACACCAGCCCCCGGCTCCGCTGGTACGTCGAGTACGCCTGCAGGGACGACTACGGTTGCCGGCTGGAGAGCACCTCGGCCTGGGCGGGAGCATTCTACTTCGCGTCCCGCGTGGAGAAGCCGGGAACGCGCGCGGCGGAGCTGGTCACCTGGCCGGCGGGGAACGGGGCGCTGGTGGCCCACCTGGAAGCGGCAGCCTCGCCCCGGGTGCGGACCGGCATCGTCGTCACCGACGTGATTCCTGGGCGGAGCGGGGTGGAGGTCCACGCTTGGGACGAGGCGCGCCAGGAGCCGTTCGCCGTCGATGCCGCGCACGCGATCTTCGCCTTGCCTCAGCTCCTGGCCGGCCGGCTCGTCGCTCCGTGGCGCGAGCGGCCTCCTCCCCACGTCGGCGCGTTCGACTACAGCCCCTGGGTGGTGGCGAATCTCACCCTGCGGTCCCGTCCGGTCGAGCGCGGCTTTCCGCTGGCCTGGGACAACGTCCTCCACGACTCGCGGAGCCTCGGTTACGTCGTGGCCACCCACCAGAGCGGGCGGGACCACGGGCCGACCGTCTGGACCTGGTACCTCCCGCTGACCGATTTGGCCCCGCGGGCGGCACGGGAGCTGCTCTTCTCCACCGACTGGAAGCACTGGGCGGAGGTGGTGATCGCCGACCTGCGTCGTGCCCATCCGGACCTCGAGTCCCTGGTGGAGCGCCTCGACGTGTGGCGCTGGGGGCACGCGATGGTCCGGCCGGTGCCCGGGCTTCTCCGGGGAGGGACGCTCGAAGCCGCCCGTGCGCCGCTGGGGCGCCTGCACTTCGCCCATACCGATCTATCCGGGATGGCGCTCTTCGAGGAGGCGCAGGCCTGGGGCGTCCGGGCCGCCGATGCGATTCTGGCCGAGCGTGCCGCCGGCACCCCCGGGTGACCCCCACCCGCTGCGGGTCGCCCAGGACGACCTTCGCCCCATACCGAGGGGCCGATCGCCGAGATCTCGACGGGCGTCGTTCGCTTCCTCGAGTGAGCTCGCGTCGCCGGGCGCGCTAGGCGAACGCGTCGGAGTAGGTCCGTTGCTCCAGCAGTCGTTGGATGGCCGCGACGTAGTCGGAGAGGTCGAATGGCTTTTGCAGAGCGGCCTCGGTCGGACCGACTTCCGCGAGCGCGCGGGGGAGGTCCCAGGCGCTGATCAAGAGGATGGGCACTCCCGCCCTCCGAACCAGTCGAACGCATTCCTCGAGATTCTCGCTGAGCCCCCAGTGGAGCACCGCCGCCGCGGGAGGGCGGAGCATCGGCAGGACCTCGAGGACCTCCTCTCCGGAACGGGCGAGGTGGATGGAGCTCTCCGGAAAGTGATCCCGGGTCACGTCGGCGAGCACCTCGCACACCGAGAAGTCGCGATCCGCGATGAGGATCGAGCTCACGGCCGATCGAATGACGGCCGGCCCCCTCGTTTGCAAGGGCGTCGCCCTCGCCAAGTCCCCCCGCCGTCGTACAGGCGGCATGCTGCTCCCGCAGATCCCGGCAGAGTCTGGGCAATTCGGTTGCGAGCCCAGAGCAAGTCGCGGCGACTTGGAGCTCCTGTGCCCGGACGAGGTGACACCGCGGTGACCTCGGGCTTCCAGGATCCGCTGGTGAGCTGGTGGTCCCCCGGCCGGGCGGTGCAAAGAAGCACATCCCGGTCTCGTCGGCCGCGTAGTAGACCCCCGTCCTCAATTCCGGAGGTTCCACCATGGCGCTCTGGCAGCGTGCGGCAGCGGAGTTGGTCGGGACGTTCTGGCTCGTGCTCGGGGGATGCGGCAGCGCGGTGCTTGCCGCCGCCTTCCCGGGCGTGGGCATCGGGTTGCTCGGTGTCGCACTGGCCTTCGGGCTCACGGTGCTCACCATGGCCTTCGCCATCGGACACGTGTCCGGCTGCCACCTGAACCCCGCGGTCTCGGTGGGCCTGGTGGTCGGAGGACGGTTCAAGGCCTCCGAGCTTCCGGCTTACATCGTGGCGCAGGTCATCGGAGCGGCGATCGCCGCCGGAACGCTCTACTTCATCGCCTCGGGTAAGGCTGGCTTCGTGATCGGCTCCAACTGGTTGGCCAGCAACGGGTACGGCCTGCACTCGCCCGGCGGGTACTCGATGGCAGCCGGATTCCTCACCGAGGTGTTGATGACCGCGGCGTTCCTCTTCGTGATCATGGGCGCCACCGACGAACGGGCCCCGAAGGGTCTCGCGCCGATCGCGATCGGCCTCTGCCTCACCCTCATCCACCTGGTCTCGATCCCGGTGACCAACACCTCGGTGAATCCCGCCCGTAGCACCGGGCCCGCGCTGGTCGTCGGCGGTTGGGCGCTGGAGCAGCTCTGGATGTTCTGGGTGGCGCCCCTCATCGGCGGAGCGCTCGGTGCGGTGGTGTACGGGCTGGTGGCTACCCCGCGCGCCACCGCCGCCCCTGCGGTAGCAAAGCGGTAGTTCGTTCAGGGTCCGGGCAGGCCACGCGGCCTGGGACCTTGGTCTCATTGCCGAACTTCGGTGCGCCGGGCGTCACTGTCCGGCGAAGGGAGGACGCATGTCGAACCGACTGATCGGTGCACTGGGGATGGGGCTGTTGCTCGCGGCCTGTGGAGTGTCGAAGGACGAGTTCGCCGCGGCCCAGCGCGATGCCGCCAATGCCAAGAAGCAGTATCAGGACGAGACTCAGAAGACGGCCGCGCTGCAGAAACAGGTGACCGACCTCCAGACGCAGAACGCCCAGCTGACCCAGTCGACCACCCAGCTGACGGAGGAGAAGGGTCAGCTGGAGGCCAAGAGCAAGCAGTACGAGGAGCTGACCAGCTCGCTGAACGACCAGATCAAGAGTGGGCAGATCGAGCTCACCGAGCTCAAGGGCAAGATGACGGTCAAGCTGAAGGACAAGGTGGTCTTCGGCTCCGGGTCGACGGCCATCAACAAGCAGGGCAAGGACGCGCTGGACGCGGTGGCCAAGGCCTTCCAGGGACTGCAGGGGAAGACGGTGATCGTCGCCGGCTACACCGACAACGTGCCCACCAGCAGCAAGGGCGCGTACAAGGACAACTGGGACCTGTCGACCGAGCGTGCGGTGGCCGTGGTCCGCTACCTTCAGTCCAAGGGTGTGGATCCGAAGATGCTGGGCGCGGCGGGATTCTCCGAGTTCCGTCCGCTCTCGCCGAACGACACCGTCGCCGGGCGCAGCCAGAACCGGCGGATCGAGATCGCCCTGACCGCCGCGGATTACACCCCCCCGGTGGTAGACACGCCGGCCCCCGCCGCGGCCGCTCCATCTCACTGAATTGACTGGTCGGTACCCCAAGGTCGTACTCGACACTGGTCCAGGATGTCAGTAACTCGACCTTCCGGCGGTACCACCCCGGGAGGGAGCACATGACGCGCGCAGGCGTACTTTGGCGAGTCGTCGCGGGTACGCTCGGCGCGCTCGTGGCGGCGGGGTGCAAGAAGCCTCCACCGCCGCTTCCGCCGCCGACGGTGCTGGTGGCGCCCGCGGTGCAGCAGGACCTCAGCCTCACCGCCGAGTTCGTCGGGACGATCGACGGCTACGTGAACGCCGAGATCCGGGCGCGGGTGAAGGGCTTCCTCAAGACGCAGGACTACCAGGACGGCGCCTTCGTCAAGACTGGCCAGCTGCTCTTCACCATCGACCCCGCCGAGTACATCGCGGCGGTGGCGAAGGCGAAGGGGGCGCTGGCGCGAGCGCAGGCCGCCTACGGGCAGGCCAAGGTGACCGCGGACCGCTACCGGCCGCTTGCGGCCAAACAGGCGGTGAGCCAGCAGGATCTCGACGACGCGGTCGCCCAGCAACGGGCGGCGATGGCCACTGTCGATTCGGCCAAGGCGCAGCTGGACGAGGCGCAGCTGGACCTCGGCTACACCCGCATCATGTCGCCGGTGGATGGGGTGGCGGGGACCGCCCAGGTCCGGGTGGGGAATCTGGTTGGGCAGGGGGAGCCGACCTTGCTCACCACCGTCTCGCAGCTCGATCCGATGCGGGTGTCGTTCCCCATCAGCGAGGCGCAGTACATGCGCGTCGCCTCGCGGGCGGCGGTGCTGGAGAAGCTGGATCCGCTGGATGCCGGCGCCGACCGCCAGGTGCTCGACCTCATCCTCGCCGACGGCTCCGTCTATCCGCACAAGGGGTGGTTCATCTCCGTGGGCCGGGAGGTGGAGAAGGGCACGGGCACCATCCAGGTGCAGAGCGTCTTTCCCAATCCCCAGCGCATCCTCCGGCCTGGCCAGTACGGGCGGGTCCGGATTCCACGCCCCAGCGAGGGGAAGCCGACGGTGGTGGTGCCGGAGAGCGCGGTGAAGGAGCTCCAGGGCACCTTTACGGTCTCGGTGGTGACGCCGGAGAACACCGTGCAGATCCGCACCGTCGAGGTGGGCCCGCGTGCCAGCAAGCTCTGGGCAATCACCAAGGGGATCAGCGCGGGGGACCGGGTCATCACCGAGGGGGCGCAGAAGGTGGCCGAGGGTCAGAAAGTCATCGCCCAGCCGGATCCGTCAGCAGCGGGGCAGGCCGCGCAGGCCGCGCAGAAGCCGAGCGGCCCGGCGGCCGACGCGGGGAGCTAAGTCGTGATCTCCGCGTTCTTCGTTCGCCGTCCCATCGTCGCCATCGTCATCTCGATCATCATGGTGATCGGTGGCGCGGCGGCGGCGCTGCGTCTGCCCATCGCACAGTTTCCGGAGATCGTCCCTCCGCAGATCCAGCTGACCACCACCTATACCGGCGCCGACGCGCTGACGGTCGAGCAGTCCGTGGCCACGCCCATCGAGCAGCAGATGAACGGCGTGGACAACATGCTCTACCTCCAGTCCAC
>Ga0066903_100002888_pt1 | contig 13732 bp, 6 predicted proteins | sample PanSoiMetaGPlot1_FD_67491 | JGI IMG/M metagenome (GOLD analysis project Ga0066903, IMG submission 67491) | Tropical forest soil microbial communities from Panama analyzed to predict greenhouse gas emissions - Panama Soil - Plot 1 (version 2) | ecosystem: Environmental > Terrestrial > Soil >... | reverse complement strand
CACGAGGCCGGTGGCGATTCGGCGGTGCGCCGCGCGCGGCTGCTGCGCGAGGCGCGCGCCATCGCGCGTCTGTCTCACCCGAACGTCGTCTCCGTGTACGACGCCGGCACGGTCGACGATCGCGTGTACATCGCGATGGAATTCGTGGAGGGCGAGACCATCCACGAGTGGCTGCGGTCCAGCCCGCGCTCGTGGCGCGAAGTCCTGGACCTGTTCCTCGGCGCAGCGCGCGGCCTCGCAGCCGCGCACGCCGCTGGCGTCATCCACCGCGACTTCAAGCCCCAGAACGTGATGATCGGCCGCGACCGATCCGTGCGCGTCATGGACTTCGGCCTTGCGCGGCTAGCGGAAGAGCCAGCAGAACATCAGGAGATATCCGACGCGGTCGAGCGATCGCCCGTTCCCGTCACGGTCACCAAGACCGGCGCGCTCATCGGCACGGTCGCATACATGGCGCCCGAGCAATTCCGTGGCGAGCCGCTTGATGCCCGCGCGGACCAGTTCAGCTTCTGTGTCGCGTTCCACGAAGCGCTGCACGGCAGGCGGCCCGCGCTGGCGCACATCACGGCGGCACCGGACGCCGACTCCGCCGAAGAGCCGCAGACGTCCGTGCCGGCCTGGGTTCGCGCGATCGTGTCACGGGGCCTCGCCGAGAATCGCGACAGACGGTTCACGTCGATGGACGAACTAATCGCGGCGATTCAGCGCGGACGGGCCCGCCCTCGACGGCGCGCGATCGGCGTCAGCGTCGGTCTTTTTGCATTGCTCGTCGCGTTCGGCGGCTGGCGCGTGGCCCGCGGCGCGCACATCAACTGCGCCGTCCCGGCCGATCGCCTCGCCGCGGTCTGGTCCGGCAACGACGACCCCCGTCGTCAGTCGATCCATCGCGCGTTCGAGGCTAGCGGTCTGCCAACCGCGGACACTTCGTGGGAACGCGTCTCCAAGGTTCTCGACGACTACGTTCACAAGTGGTCGGCGATGTACGTGGACACTTGCGAAGCGACGCACGTGCGGGGCGAGCAGTCCGGCGAGGTGCTGGACCTCCGCATGTCGTGTCTCGCCGAGAACATGGATGAAGTGGGCGCGCTGACGACCGTCCTCACAAGCGCGGACGCCGAGGCGCTGACGCATTCGGTGACGGCGGTGCAAGGTCTGACGCCGGTCCAGCGCTGCGCCGATCTCGCGATTCTGCGTTCGGCCGTCCCCCTGCCCCGTGATCCGAAGACGCTAGAAACCGTGCGACGGCTCAGGACAGCTATGAAGGAGGCCCAAGCGCGGCGAGACATTGGCGATTTCAAGGGCGCGCTCGAGCGGGCACTGGCTCTTCGACCCAACGTGGAGGCAGCTGGATACGCCCCGTTACTGGCCGAGGTGCTGGAATTGATCGGTTGTACCGATTTGCGCAACGGTCCTGATGCGGCCCAGCCGGAAGAAACGCTACACCATGCGCTATTCACAGCTTTGGCCGCGCACGACGACGCAACGGCCGCCAAAGCAGCGGCCGATCTGGTCCATGTCGTCGGCTTCCCTCTGCGCCGGCCGCGCGACGCGGAGATGTGGTTCCATTTGAGCGAATCCATCCTCGATCGGCTCGGACCCGGGCACGAGCGAACCCGAGCCTGGGCCGCGAACAACTATGCCCAGGTTTTGACCGTGACAGGACAACTCGAGGGGGCGGAGCGTCTCGCCAGAGAGGCCGTGGCACTCAAGAAAAGGGCCCTTGGCGCAGACCACCCCGACACGGGGATCAGTTTGTTCGTGCTCGCCGAAATCCTCGATGAGAGTGAAAAGCCAGCCGAGGCCCTCGCCGTCGCGGACGAGGCACTCGACATCCTCGCGAAGAAGGGCGACCCCGACTCAGAACGCCTTGGCGGACTCGAGAACACGAAGGGCTGTGTCCTGATCGATCTGGGTCGAGGTGCAGAAGCAGAGGTTTCGTTCTGGCTCGCGCTCCGAATCTATCAGCGCCAGTATGGCCCCGCTCAGCGTTCGACCGCGTTTCCCTTGCAGGGCCTCGGTGAGGCTCGCGTGATCCAGGGGGCACCTGGGGAAGCGATCTCGTTCCTGGAGAGGGCCCTCCGCATCCAAGAGACGCCGGCAACTCGAGAGCCGATTCTGTTCAACATCGCCGAGACGCAATACTGGCTGGCGCGGGCGCTGTGGGAAAGCGGGCGAGATCGACCGCGTGCATTGAAGCTGGCGGCCGAGGCGAAAAAGCTACTAGCGGATCATGCGTCCCCGCGACGCGAGCGCGCCGTCATCGCGTGGCTCGCGGAGCACAAGCTGCCCGCGCGCTGAGCGCTTCCGGAAACGCTGCCGGCGCGCTGTGAATTGTCGGCGGCGACGGGGGCGCCGTGATGATGTAGTCTGCGGCCGCCGGCGATGAAGCGTCATCGGGGCTCACATTTTGGTCAGGTTCAGCCGGAAGGCCGGGGGCCGATTCGCGCGCGCGCGCCGCGGTTGACTGATACCGGGATCGGGCGTGGTCCGGGCATGCTGGTGGCAGGCGTGACGGCGGCGATCGTGTTCGGGATCGGGTACGCGCTGTTTCCGGTGCGCCCGAAACCGGCACCGACGGCGCCGCCCGCTGCCCCGATCGCGCCACAGCCGCCGCCTCCACCGCCTGCGGTCGATGCTGCCACTGCACCGGCCGCGCCGGTGGCGGACGCGGGTGCAGCTGCCACGAAGGTCGCCGACGCGAGCGTCGGCTCGACCGCGCCCACTGCCGAAAGCACGAAGCCGGCCGCGCCCGAGAAGAAATCGGCCAAGGCAGAGGAGGAGAAGCCAACGGCCGAAGAAACCGCGCCGTCAGCGGGCAAGCCGACGGCGGCCGACAAGCAACGGCAGGCCGACAAGGATCTCGCGCGCGAATCGTGGCGCCGCAACCGCCCCGACATCAGCGTCGTCGGCAACAAGACGGCGATCCTGATCCCGATCAAAGGATCGATCAAAGGCGCGGACTTCAAGATCATCGACAAGCGACGCACGGTCGTCGTGACTCTGCCGAAGGCGGTCTCGATGATCACGATGCGCGTTTACAACCTGAAGCACCCGTCGTTCCGGCGGCTCTGGATCGATCAGGATGAGGCGAATGCGCAGCCCGAGAACGGCACCAAGCTGCGCGTGACGCTCAGCCAGACGCTGGATCCGCAGGTCGAGATCACCGACGACTTCGTGCGCGTGACCGTTCGCCGGCCCGAAGGCGCAGGCGACAACGCCGATTCGCGCGAGGAGCCAGCCGCCGAGAGCGCTGGTTCCGAAAAAACGAACGAGTAGCTCGTCCCCGGGCAATCCCTGAGGTTCGGGCGCCTCGTCCGGGATTCCTCCGAGCGTAAGGCGATGCCTTAGGCCAAAGTCGTACTACGGCGATCGCTTACGCTAAGGCCCCGACGCAGCAGGATTTTGGCCGCTGCAATCGTTACTCGACGTGTACGCAGCCTGACGCCGTAGCTCCGCCAAAAAGTTTTCCACAGCTTTTTCCACTGGCGGCATCGCGCGCTGCTGGCGTTTACCAACAGTAAACGGATGAGTTTCTGTTGGCCAACGCACACTGGAGTAGTTGGAAAACTCGCGATCGCATGTGTCTGGAGATTAAAAATCAGGCTACAGACGACGTTATGGATGGCTTCTAATGGGGCCGGGCGGGATAGTCCCCGCCATCGAAATGGGATCTCAGAAACTCTCTTCACTCTCAGAGCAGCACCTCGAGCGAACCCCGCTCGAGTTCGGATCGCAAGAAAGCGAAAGGGACACCACCATGAAGACCACGACGAAGAACACGGGCATCAAGGTCACGACGGGCGTGAAGGCGGGCGGCCTCCGTCCGCCAAACCACAACCGCACGGCGCTGCGGGTCAAGAGCGGACTCCAGGCGGGGAGCTGCATCTACCATCTAAACCACAACCGATCCTTCGTGCCCGGCGTGTAGAGATCCGTCGTGTCTTGACCCGGACCTGGCAAAAGGCCAGCGTTCCGGGACCCGGTTCTAGTCGGTGTTGGAGCCGTGCAAACGGAGCCAATGATCGACTTGTGCCAGTTTGTCCTTCGCCGTCGACAGTTTCGCGTAATCGGTACGCGCTTGCTCCGCGAGGGCTATTGCGCGACCCCGTTCGCGGTTCAACTCCCATAGAGCACGCGCCAAGGCGAACCTCGTCTCAGAGCGCTTCTCCGGGTCGTGCTCTTCTGCTTCGCGGATCTTGAAGGCACGCTCGAGCGGCACGAGGGCGCCGCCAGGACTTCCTTCAGATAGGTGACTGATCCCGATCCCCGTCAGCGCGTAACTGACGCTCAGACTGTTCGCACCGATTTCGCGCTCCCAAATGCTGCGTGCCTTTTCGAAAGACTGTAATGCGTCTCGAGGCCGCGAAAGCGCGTTGAGCGCCTCGCCCTTGTTGTTCAAGGCGATTGCTAGCTCCGGATGTCCTGCACCGAGACCGCGGCTGATGATGGTGATCGCGCGGTCGATGTGAGTCAGTGCCTCCTCCGCCCGTCCGGATTCCTGAAGGGAGATCGCCAGATTTTCCTCGGAAATGCCGACGTCTGGGTGCTCGAACCCGAGCGCTTTTTCCTTCAATACTAAGGATTGCTCAAACGCTCTAGATGCTTCATCCCGACGGCCCTCCAATCCAAGCACGCAGCCAAGGTCGTTGAGAAGCCACGCCCTGAGTATGTCGTGACCTCCTAACCTTTGGAGAACAGATTCGGCGGTATCAGCCCATTTGTGCGCTTCTTCGAAATTGCCCTGCTGGTAACCGTAAACATAGACGAGGTCCGCAGCAGCTTCCGCCCGAACCTCATCGTGTCGAGAGGCGTCCGCCATGCGGAACGATTCGACCAGCGCCCGTTCCGCGCCCACGCGATTGTCGGATTTGTATTGCATCGTGCCGAGCAGAGCGAGCGCTTCTGCCACTAGAGGCTTGTATCCGAGGGCTCGCCCCTTCTCGATCAGTCCAGGCGCGCTAGCCAGAGCTTGTCGATAATTCCCGGAGTCGAAACGCGCCTTCAGATCTGCCAGGCCGTTGCGAAGCTCAGCGACCCGGGCGCGAGTCATCGGATCCTCGGGTGGCCGAACGACTGCGCGCAGCAGCGGAACGTTAGAGCAGCGATCGAGCGAGCCGAGCGAATTCGCAGCGCTGACCGCGTTCTCGACAACTTCCCCAGATGCCTCGCCGAAGACGTCAGTGAGCGCTCGGACCCCGCCAAGCCGCTCTTGCAGGCACTCCATCCGCAGGTCCATGACCTCCGCGGACTGTTCGTGACGTAGTTCCGTCGCCTCGCATGCCTCCTTGTACATGTTCGCCCAGCTATGTGCGTACGTCGTCAGCGATCGGCTGACGGTCGCGAAGACGTCGGGAGCGTAGCTCTTGCCAGTCGCCATGAACGCCTGGCGGATCTGCGCGTGTCGCGCCGGCTCAGGCTCGCCCGATTTCGGCAGGTCCCAGATGCCGGCGAGCTTGAGAGGTCCGCCGCTGCAGACTTGGTTCTGAGCGCCTAGCATCCGCCACCCGGCGAAGACGAACGCACCCATGAGGATCGCGCCGCCCGCTGCCGCCGCCACCTTCCTCCGAAAGACGTTCGGGTCGTTCCCGAGCGCCTCGATCAGCGCCTCCATCGACGCGTAGCGATCCTTCGCGCGGGGGGCGAGGCCCTTCAGCAGCACCCTGCGGACCCAGAGCGGCACCTTCGATCCCGCCGGCGCGTCGCGGACGTTGCCGTGGACGACGTTGGCGGTCAGGGTCGACATCGTCGACCCCTCGAAGGGGCGCTCGCCGTACAGCGCCTCGTACAGCGAGATGCAGAAGCTGAACTGGTCGCTGCGGGCGTCGGTCGGCGTGCCGAGGAATTGCTCGGGCGCCATGTACGCGGGCGTGCCCATCATCGCGCCGGTACGGGTCAGGCGCGCGTCGAATGAGCCGGAGGTGACGCGACCCTCGAGCGGGATCGGCGGCGCGGGCGACGCCGGATCGGTCGTGATCACCATGGTGGCTGGGCCGTCGCCCTCCGGCGGCGCCTTGCCGGGCGTCTCGATGATCCGGATCGGGATCGGCTGCGCGACCACCGGTGGCGCGGCCGCCGGCTCAGCCGGTACGCCGGTCGGGGGCGTCTTCGTCACCTGCACGACAGGCCCCGCCGGCTTGTCCTGCACCTGGCGCGCGAGCCCGAAGTCCATGACGCGCACGTGGCGGTCGCGGCTGATCATCACGTTGTCGGTCTTGAAGTCGCGGTGGACGATCCCCTTTTCGTGCGCGGCCGCCAGCCCGCGCCCCGCGTCCATGAACGCCTTCAGGATCTCGCGCCAGTCGCGCTGCTGCACCTGCAGCCAGTACGTGAGGGTGTTCCCCTCGACGTACTCCATCGCGATGAAGACTTTGTCTTCGAACGTCCCGACGTCGTACGCGACGACGACGTTCGGGTGCGACAGGCGCGCGATCGCCTGCGCCTCGCGCAGCGTGCGCGCGCGCCCCTCCGACAGCGACACGCCGTTGCCGGGCTTGACGCGCAACAACTTCACCGCAACCTTGCGGTCCAGCTCAGGATCGTACGCGGCGTAGACCTCGCCCATGCCGCCGCGCCCGACCATCGCCAGCACGATGTACCGACCAATGCCGGCCCCGCGCGTGAGCGCGGCCGGCACGGAATCGGGCAGCGTCTGGCCGGAACCCATCGAGACTCCCGTTACTCCCCCGGCGCAGAGCGCCACGGGACGGCCGCGATTATTTCACACTTCGTAGGCCGCATTACAAGTGGGCCGATCCCCGGCCCCGCCGGCTGTCGCCCGGGCAAAATCCACAGTAATTTGGCGGGCGTCGTGTTGGCCGACTGCCTCGAGGAGAGCACGGTGCTCGCGTTCCTGGGCGGCGCGCTGCCGATCGACGCGCGCGCGACCGTCGAGGAGCACATCGCGACCTGCGACGCCTGCGCGGACCTGGTCACCTGGGCGGCGGCCGATCAGGCGACCAGCACGACGCGCCTACCCGGGCACGAGGGCCGCCCGTTCGTCGGCGAGCTGCACGCGGGCGCGCGCGTCGGTCGCTACCAGATCCTGAATCCGATCGGGCGCGGCGGGATGGGCGAGGTCTACGCGGCGTACCACCCCGATCTGGATCGGCGCATCGCCCTCAAGGTCGTGCACGGGCTGGACGGCAGCAGCGGCGAGCGGCGCAAGCGCCTGCTGCGCGAGGCGCGCGCCATCGCGCGGCTGTCGCACCCGAACGTCATCACCGTGCACGACGCGGGCGCGCTGGGCGAGCGCGTGTTCATCGCGATGGAGCTGATCGACGGGCAGACGATCGACCAGTGGCTGCGCGCCGAGGCGCGCACGTGGCAAGAGGTGCTGGACGTCTTCATGGCGGCGGGGCGCGGGCTGGCGGCGGCGCACGCGGCCGGCGTCGTCCACCGCGACTTCAAGCCCGACAACGTGATGATCGCGCGGAACGGCGCGGTGCGCGTCATGGACTTCGGCCTGGCGCGGGTCGAGGAGGAGGACAGCGGCGGCGGTGGCGGCGAGCGGCGAGCGTCGCCGGCCGAGGACGATCCGACGCGGCCGCTGACGTTCGTGACGAAGACGGGCGCCATCGTCGGCACGCCCGCGTACATGTCGCCTGAGCAGTTCCGGCACGAGCGCGCCGACGAGCGGTCGGACCAGTTCAGCTTCTGCGTCGCCCTGCACGAGGCACTTTTCGGCGTGCGTCCGCCGGCCGCGGCGCCGGCGCTGGCGGGTGAGCTGACCGGAGACGAGCGCGCCCCGCCCGCGCCACGCCCGGGCGTTCCGGCCTGGCTGCGCGCCGTCGTGCTGCGCGGCGCCTCGGTCGATCGCGAGCAGCGCTACGCCTCGATGCAGGAGCTGCTGGCGGCGCTGGAGAGCGGGCGGACGGAGCCGCGGCGTCGCGTCTCGGCGATCGCGATCGGCGTCGCCGCGGCGGTGCTGATCGCGGGCGCGTGGCGGCTCGGACACGGCAACCGCGTCGACTGCGCGGCGCCGCGCGACCGGATCGGCGCCGTCTGGGCGCCGGGCGCCGCCGGCGATGCGCGGCGCCAGGCGATCCACCGCGCGTTCGCCGCGTCGGGCCGCGCGACGGCGGAGATGAGCTGGCAGCGGCTGTCGAAGGTGCTGGACGATTACATGAACGCCTGGGCGGCGTCGTACGTCGACACCTGCGAGGCGACGCACGTGCGCGGCGAGCAGTCAGGGGAAGTGCTGGACCTGCGGATGTCGTGCCTCGCCGACGGAATGGACCAGGTGCGCGCGCTGACCGACGCGCTGGCGAACGCCGACGCGGCCGTCGTGTCGCGCGCCGTGACGGCCGCCAGCGAGCTGACGCCCGTCAAGCGCTGCGCGGACGTCGCGATGCTGAAGTCCGCCGTCCCGCTACCGAAGGACGACCGGACCCTGCGCGAGGTCCGCGCCATCCAGCCCGCCATGCGCGACCTGCAGGTCTTCCGCGACACCGGCAACAGCCGCGAGATCCTGGCGCGGGCGCTGGCGCTGCGGCCGCGCGTCGAGGCGATCGGCTACCGCCCGCTGCTCGCCGAGCTGCTGGAGCTGATCGGCTTCGCGCGCGTCTACGCGGACGCCGGCGTCGCGGACGCGGAGGCGACCCTGCGCGAAGCGATGGTGACCGCCGAGGCCTGCCACGACGACGTCGTCGCCGCGAAAGCCGCCCTCGCCCTCAGCTACGTCCTCGGCTATCGCGAAGGCCGAATCAAGGATGCCGAGTTCATCCTGCAGCTCGCCAACGCCTTCCTCGATCGCATCGAACCCGCCAACGAACGCCTCCGCTCATGGGCGATGGCCGACGAGGCAATCTTCCACCTGCGGCAAGGCGATTTCGACCGCGCCCGTTCGCTGTCCGAGGCATCCGTCGCGCTGCGCGAAAAAGTCCTCGGCCCCGACCACCCCGACGTCGCCATCGGCCTCGGCCAACTGTCGTTCATGCTGGCCGACGCCGGCCAACCCGAACCGGCTCTGGCCGCCGCCAATCGCGCCATCGACATCTTCACCAAGCACGGCGACCCCGACGGCTTCCAGCTCGCCGTGATCCTCGCCAACCAGTGCGACGCCCTGAACGCCCTCGCCCGCTACACCGAAGCGGAACAGTCGTGCAACAGCTCGATCCGCATCTTCTACCAACAGCAACCCAACCCACCCCACCCCGAAAGCGCCTACCCCTTCCGCGGCCTCGGCGAATCCAAGCTCGGCCAGTCCCAACCCGCCGCCGCCATCGATTTCTTGCGAAACGCCCTCCACATCTGCGCCCCCGACCGCTGCGACCAAGTCCTGGTCGCCGACACCAACTTCGCCCTTGCCCGGGCGCTCTGGGACAGCGGCGGCGACCGCGCGAAGGCGCGCGCGCTCACGACGGCGGCGATCGCATCATTCGAGGCCGGCTATCGGCCGACGCGGGCGCGAGCGGCCGAGGGGTGGTTGGCGGGACGGGCACGCCGTTAGCCTTGCAGACGCTGTGTGGCTCAAGGGCAGACGCCGTCGAGGCCCTGCAAGTCCGCGGTCGGCACTGTCGACATCGGCATCGCAAAGCCGATCCCAAGCCGGCCGTTTCCGTTGTAACCCCAGCATCGGACGCTACCCGTCGTCATCACGGCGCAGGCGTGGAGGCTGCCCGCCGAGATCCCCTGGGCGCCTGACAGAATATCTGGACCGATTGTCGCGCGCCTCGTCGTCGTGCCGTCGCCAAGCTGACCGTTGATGTTGTCGCCCCAGCAACGGACCGCGCCACTGTTCATTAGCGCACATGTGAACAGCCCGCCGGCAGCAACGGCTTTGACGTCCGTCAGCGTATCGATGTCCGGTGGCGCTACACGTGCCGTCACTGTGGGATCACCCAGTTGCCCCTCCTGGTTGTCACCCCAGCACCGGAGCCCGCCAGCAGTGGTGACAATGCACGTGTGCCGTCCGCCGCAGCTAACGGCCTGGACGTCCGTCACCGTGTCGACCTCGGGTGGAACGGGGTCGCCGAATAGTACAGACGACGCCTGCGGCCCCGGTTGTCGACCGAGCTGGTCATATTCGAACGAGCCCCAGCAGCGCACGCCGCCGCTGCTCATGAGCGCGCACGTGTGTTGGTCGCCTGCCGCGACCGCCTGGACATTCTGCAACACCTCGACCGGCGTCGTCCGATTGGTAAAGGTGCCGTCACCGAGTTGACCACGGAAGTTGTTCCCCCAGCAACGAAGGGCTCCGGTCATCATCAGAGCGCAAGCGTGGTTCTCGCCGACCGCCATCGACTGAGCGCCCGTGAGGACGTCATTCGTCGGAGGACGCAACTGGTCCATCATGGAGTCGCCGAGCCCGAGAACGCCGGAAAGATGGCCCCCCCAGCAGCGCACGCCACCAGCGGTCGTCACCGCGCAGGTGTTCGCGATTGACGTCCCCACGCCGCGAGCACCGGTGAGAACGTTACGTCCATCCGGCGGCGATAGATCCATAGCCGCGCCATTTCCGATCTGGCCAGAATCATTTCGCCCCCAACAACGCACGCTGCCAGTAGTCAGCACCACGCAGGTGTGCCCGTCAGCCGCGGAGATATTTGCCACCTGGCAACTGCCTGAGCCGCCCGTCCCGGCGGTGCCCGAGCCGGCGGTACCGCCACTCCCGCCGCCCGCACCCGCAAGGCCCGTCATGACAGACCCTCCGCCCGCCCCGATGTGGCTCACGCCCTTTCCGCTGCCACCGCCACATGCGGCAGAGATCCAGACGCCGATCCACGCAGCGAGAAATCGCGAACGCATCATCACAGTCTCCTTCTCACGGGCGCGCTCACCGAGAGTTTCCCGAAGAAGAGGTGCCACAGACTTCGCAACCGTATCAGGCCCTCTCCGGCGCGACTGGCTCGTCGCGGTCTCGCCGTTCTTCACGCAGCAGCCCTCGACCAGCGTGCAGAAGTTCCCGATGAACGCCTGGTCGGCGGCAGTCGGTGTCCAGCTGGCCTCCGTCAGAACTTCCTGGTGATGCAGCACCCGATCCGCAACCCGGGCCCGTGGCTGCGCCCACTAATGGTAGGAGCCGCGCACAAGTGATCGTCGCTTTCCTCCTAAGCCGGCGAGTTAAACGTACGGGCTTCATTTCGATTCGAGCCTTTTGTGCGAAAGACCTTCGACAAACTGAGTCAACGATCGGCCGACGCTTTCGGCGTCCAGGTCCGCGCGATGCTCCCACATGATCTGCTCGCCTGAACCGACTGAGACCATCTCCAAATCACAAAGACCATTTGCCCAGACTGTTACCCGCCCGGCCACTTCCGGTGACTCAAAATCGACGCGGGCGCTGGGGGGATCCGTATTGAGAGCGGCGGCAAACTCCGTATCCACCCCATCGGCGATGAGCTTGGCTCGATTGTCCCTTAACCAAGACTCCAGGTTTTCGATGATTGTGCGGCTCATCTAAATTTCGTCGCAGTGTGCTCCATGTTTGTGGCGGGCGGCATCTGAGGAACGGGCAATCCCTTCCTCGCCGCTAATCGTCCCTCAAGGGAGTTTGGTCCGACGATTTTCCCCCACCCTGCTTGGGTCGGCTTGACCGACGAAGCCGGTACATTGAACTCGACGTGTAGAGTTCCGACCTTTGCCTGACTCATGAAGGCCTCAGGATTCGCCGGACTCGCCACGTGAGTCGTGCCGGAGCGACTCTCTTGAACCACCCCAGAGCTTTCCATCGCGGCGAATTCCTCCTCGGACATCCAACGGCTAACGCGAATCGTAGCCTCTTCTGCCGCCGATGTCTCCGGAGCCATCGCAACACCATTGGCGACGCCGCTCTCCACGGCACTCATCGGTGTCGCTCCGGGCGCGCCGGCGGCGGCTTCGCCAGTGGCGACAATTGCGGTGGTCCCAGCCCGAATGAGGTTGGGATGGGTTGCCCCGAAGCGCCCGGCCGCCGCTAGCAGCCCCGGAGCTAACACGACCGCACCAGCAATGAGCAATGCGGCCACCGTCGAGATCGAAGCGTTGGACGCTACCCGAGGGTCCTTATAGGCTTCCTGGAGGTCGCTCGGCGGGCAGTATGTGCAGAAGGGCTGACGCCCATCGGGATCTCTTACGATGATCGGGTTGTTCCACCCGTACGTGTAGACCGCTAGGTTCTTCGGCGACGCCCCTCCCGGCCCCCGCTGCACGTAACTCGCGAGGATCGGGTCCGTGCTCTGCCAGACGTCCGCATGCGGGTCGAAGTACCGCGCGCCGAAGTAGTAGAGGTTCGTGTCGACGTCCCACTCCTTCGACGTGAACAGCCACTCGCGGCGGTCGCCGTTCGGGCGTGAGAGGTCCGTCTCCTCCTGCTCGCCGCCGGGCCGCCAGAGCTCGCCGTACGCGAAGTAGCGCTCGTGCTGGACCAGGGTCTGGTTTGCGTCTGTCAGGTAGCTCGTCGTCCCGAGGTGATCCGGGTGGTAGTAGTGCAGGACCGGAGTCTGCATGTTGATCGCGTCGGTCTTGGTCGCGACGCGGGTCTCGCCGGCGAAGATGTGCTTGGTCGGGCGGTTGCCGGGCAGCAGGACGAAGTACTGGTTGACGTACCAGGAGTCGCCCGCCGTCGTCATCTTCTTGCGGCGCTCGCCGGTGTCGTCGTACTTGAACTGCGCCAGCGAGCCGCTGTTCTGTATCACCTGCTTGAGACGGTTCTCCTCGTCCCAGACCTGTGTGCGCGTGTCGAGGTTGAACGTGTTGCCGGTGTTGTTGCCGTTGGCGTCGTACGTGTACGTCCGGTTCTTTGGCGTGCTGCCGGCCGGCGTCTCGCTGACCGGCGTCGCGCCGTGTGGCCGCGCGGCCGGATACGTGTACGCGAGGCTGTAGGTCAGGCCGGTCACGTTGTGGTCGAAGCGCGATCCGGCGAGCTGCGTGGCGACCGGGTTCGTGTCGTTCTGGTTCACGGTCTGGTTGTCCCAGACGAGGCGATCCTGAGACTGCGCCTTCGTCTTGATGTTCCCGATCTCGTCGAAGGTGTACGCGTCCGACGACTGGTACCCGTACGCCACGTGCCCGCGGTACTTCTGGCTCATTCCGCGGAGCTGGTAGAGGTTGTCGTAGGTGTACGTCATGTCGAGCGGCCCGACGAAGACGCTGGCGTTCAGGTATGGCCGGACCGAGAGGTTGTTCACCAGGTGCGTTACGTTGCCGACCTTGTCGTAGGTGTAATGGAGCCGGTGGAACGGCGTCGTCGGCTGGCCGGCCGGGTGCGAGTCCGCGTTGACGTCGGAGAGCCGCCGCGTCTGCGCCTCGTAAAGGAACTTGTTCGCGACGCCGTTGCCGCTCGACAGGACGGTCCGCTGCTCGAACTCGTTGTAACCGACGTGCGACAGGTACGTGAAGTTGCGCGGCGCGCTGGTCTGCTGCGGGTTCGGCGTCTGGTCGAAGCCGGTGATCTTGTCGATGTTCCCGCCGTGATCGTAGACGTAGCTCACCTTCTCGCCGGCGCCCGAAAGGATGTTGTAGCTGCTGTCGATCCAGTTCGGGAAGGTCATGTCCTGCATCCGCCCGAGCCAGTCGTACGTGTACAGCATCGTGAACGCGATCGTCGCGGGCAGTCCCGTCGTCGTCGACATCCGGTTCAGCGTCGTGACCGTCTTGTTCACGTTGCCGAGATGGTCGTACGTGCGCGTCTCGTTCCCCGCTTCGTACGTGACCTTCTTGATCCGGCCGGCCACGTTCCCGTTCGCGTCGCCCGTCTCCGTCGACGCGCCGTAGGTGTACGCCACCTGCGTCAGCGTCGGGTACGTGATGGTCT
>Ga0066903_100002887_pt1 | contig 13734 bp, 6 predicted proteins | sample PanSoiMetaGPlot1_FD_67491 | JGI IMG/M metagenome (GOLD analysis project Ga0066903, IMG submission 67491) | Tropical forest soil microbial communities from Panama analyzed to predict greenhouse gas emissions - Panama Soil - Plot 1 (version 2) | ecosystem: Environmental > Terrestrial > Soil >... | reverse complement strand
TGGTGCGGCACGCGGCCGCATCGTCCGTTTCCCCCCAGGCCGCACGGCTTGCGCGACGCGCTGATCTCCGTCGCCATTCACAACCTGGCGGGTCAGATCGCGGACGCCAAGGTGCGCGAGCAGATTCAAACCCTGGCGAGCGCCGTCTACACGGCGAGCGGCAAGGGAATCGCCGGCTGATCTCTCATCGCGGGCGGCTGCGGGTCGTACAGCTGCGGCTCGCAGCCGTCCGGGATGTCGCTTGTCGAATTCTCCCGACAGCGATGGTCGGGTGTATCACCGCCAGGAACTCCGCGCGCAGGTAACTCTCGATACGCCGGGTCAGGAGCTCGATGAGCCGGCGACGCACGCAAAGGCTCTTGGCGTTGCCGGTCATCGCCGCGTTTCGATTTCATGAAACAATTCGCGTCCGGGTACGTCTGAGGGAGGGTGAGCTCCTGAGGGATCGGCTTGGACGACCTGCTGCGTGACCTGCGCTACGGCATTCGGCTGCTGCTGAAGAATCCGGGCTTCAGCGCCGTGGCCATCGCCACGCTGGCGCTGGGGATCGGAGCCAATACTGCGATCTTCAGCGTGGTGAACGGCGTCCTGCTGCGCCCGCTGCCCTATCGCGACCCGGATCGTGTCGTCCTGATCGCGGAGAAGACCACCTATCCCACCCTCAGCACGTCGTATCAGAACTACGTTGACTGGCGGGATCAGAGCCGCTCCTTCGAAGCGATGGAGGCGACGCGCGCCTCGACCATCACGCTGACCGGGGTGGGCGACCCGGAGCGGCTGAATTGCCGGATGGCCACGGCGGGACTCTTCCCGATGCTGGGCGTGGGCGCCCAGCTGGGCCGCACCTTCCTGCCCGAGGAGGACAAGGCCAACGGCGCGCCGGTGGCACTGCTGAGCTACGGCCTGTGGCAAAGCCGCTTCGGCGGCTCGAAGGATATTCTCGGCAAGCCGATCACGCTCGACTCGCAGCCCGCCACGGTGATCGGCATCATGCCGGCCGGGTTCCAGGTCATCCAGCCGGCCGATGTCTACCTGCCGTTCACTCCCTGGGCCGTCACGCTTCCCGACGATCGCAACTGGCATCCGGGTATCTTCCCGCTGGCGCGGCTGAAGCCGGGCGTCTCGCGCGCGCAGGCGCGCACCGAGATGATCGGCATCACCAAGCGCCTCGAGGCGCAATACCCGCTTTACAACACGGGCAAGAGCGCGGACGTGGTCGGCCTGCAGGACCAGCTCGTGCAGAGCTCGCGCCCCGCGCTCCTCCTCATGCTGGGCGCCGTGAGCTTCGTGCTCCTGATTGCCTGCGCCAACGTGGCCAATCTCCTGCTGGCGCGCGCCGCCGGCCGGGGCAGGGAAGTCGCCATCCGCAGCGCCCTGGGGGCCGGGCGCGGGCGGATGATTCGCCAGCTGCTGACCGAGAGCGTGCTGCTGTCGGCCGCGGGCGGCCTCGCGGGGTTGTTCCTGGCCTGGCTGGCGCTCGGCCCGCTCCTGCAGCTGGCCGCCGACAGCGTGCCGCAGGGGATGCCCATCACGGTGGATGGCTGGGTGCTCCTCTTCACCGCCGCCGTCTCGCTGCTGACCGGCCTCTTCTTCGGACTCGTTCCGGCGCTGCGCACGGCGCGGCTGGATTTGCGCGAGACGCTCAACGAAGGAGGCCGCGGAGCGACGGCGGGCCCCGGCCAGCAGCGCCTGCGCGGGCTGCTGGTGGCCTCTGAGATCGCGCTGGCCGTGCTGCTGCTCATCGGCTCGGGCCTGCTGCTGCGCTCCTTCACGCGCCTGCAGGAGGTCGCGCCGGGCTTCCGTCCGGATCATCTTCTGGTCGCCGATCTGCCGTTGTCGCAGACCGCCTACGCGCAGCCCGCCCGCCGCTTCCAGTTCTTCGACCGGCTGGTCGAGCGAGCGCGGGCGCTGCCGGGCGTGCGCTCGGCCGCCGCCGCGTCGTTCCTGCCCGTGAGCGGCGGCGGATGGGGCATCCACTTCAATATCAAGAGGCAGCCGCCCAAGGGTCCCAACGACTTCACGGCCGCAGGCTATCGTGCGATTTCGGCGGGCTATCTCGAGACGCTCGGCGTGCCCCTGATGCAGGGCCGGCTGCTCACCCCCGCCGACGATGAAAACGCCCGGCCGGTCGTGGTCATCAACGCCACCATGCTCAAGACCTTCTTCGGGAATCAGAACCCGCTGGGCAAGCTGATGCAGCTGGGGGCGCTGCCGGACGAGGAGGTCCCCTGGATGGAAGTGGTCGGCGTGGTGGGGGACGTCCGCCCGGGTCTGGGCGTGGATCCGCAGGCGGAGATGTATCTGCCGTACCGGCAGGCGGACAAGGTGCTGCCGGTGTTTCAGCTCACGCTCGTGCTGCGGACCGCGGGCGATCCGCTGTCGGTCTCGTCCGCCCTGCGCGGCGCCCTGGCGGAGGTCGATCCCGACCAGCCGCTCGTCAAGGTGCGCACGATGGAAGAGACCATGGCCGGCTCCGTCGCGCCCTCACGCTTCCGCACCTGGCTCATCGGCATCTTCGCGGGGCTCGCGGTGCTGCTCGCGGCCGTCGGCGTGCACGGCGTGATGAGCTACACCGTCACCCATCGCACCAGCGAGATCGGCGTGCGGGTCACGCTCGGCGCGCAGCCGCGCGACATCTTCCGCGCCATCATGGGCGAAGGAATGAAATTCGCGCTGCTCGGCGTCGGCTGCGGCCTGGCCGGCGGGCTGGCTCTGAGCCGGCTGATGGAGAGCTTCCTGTTCGGCGTCAGCGCCACCGATCCGATGACCTTTCTGGGCGTGCCGATCCTGCTCATCCTCGTGGCCCTGGTCGCCTCGTTCGTCCCCGCCCGCCGCGCCACCCGCATCGACCCGATGAGGGCCCTGCGCTACGAGTGACCGGCCTCCCTCTTAAAGGAACATGCAAGCGCCCTGCGAATAATCCGCTGCGAACCTTCGAAGCAGCTGGATGATGTTGACCCTCACCGTGCGGGCTGATAGCATCGCCTCACCTTCCCCCCGATGGTGAGTCGCTTCATGAAACAGAACAAGATGCTTTTCGGCCCGCAGCGGTCCGAGCGAAGCGTTCAGGGACCGTTTCGAAGCGGCCTTGGTATCGTCGGTGTTGCTCTAACCTGGCTCGCCCTCACCTTCTGCCTGCCCACCCTGGCCGCCGCGCGGCAGTCAACATCCGCACAGGAATCCTCGCAAGACGGCCTGCGTCGCGGGCTGGCCGCCTATCACGCGTCGAACTACGCGGAGGCGGCCGCAGCCTGGCGGCCGCTGGCGGAGCTTCCGGACGCCGATCCCATCCTCCTGTATCGCTACGCCTATGCGCTGCAGAAGAGCGATGCCGCGGACCCGGATGTGCTCAAGGCGAAGAAGCGGGCTCGCAAAGCGCTGGAAGCATCGGTGAAGAAGGGTGGCGGGTCGATCGAGTGCTACTACCTCTCCATTCTCCTGGATGACGACACGGCGGCGAAATCCCTGCGGCTCGATTGCTTCAAACGTCTTGAGCAGGAGGCTTCCGCCGCTTCCGATCCCGACCGGGTCTATTTCCTCGGGCGGCTGGTGGCCACGGAGGAAGATTATCGGGAGCGCGCCGAGAAGCTCTATCGCCGGGCCATCGATCTCTATCACTCGGCCCCTGCGGAGGAGCGAGGATTTCTGGGCTACGCCCAGGAGGGCCTGGGCGATCTCCTCTTGAGTTCGAATCGGGAGGACGAGGCGCTGGCGCTGTACGACAGCGCGTTGAAGGATCTTCCTTCCAGCCGCCCTCTGCTGGAGGGGCGGGTGGCCGTCCTCGAGAAGCAGGAGAAGTTCGCCGAGGCCGAGCAAAGCTGGAAAGCCTTTCTAGCGCTCGATCCTTCCGATGCCGAGGCCTGGACTTCCCTCGGCTTCGACCTCTGGAGGCAGGACAAGAACGAAGAGGCGCTGAAAGCTTTCCAGACCGGCAGGTCGAAGGGAGATGCGCGCGCCTCCAATGACAACGGCAAGGGCCTTGCCCTGCGGGACCTGGGAAGGCTCGACGAGGCGGCCGCCGCATTCCGTCGAGCCGTCGAGATCGAGCCCGACTGGGCCATCTTCCACTACAACCTGGGCGGCGTGCTGCTCCAGCAGGGAAACACGGCGGGTGCGGAACAGGAGACTCTCTCCGCCATCCGGCTCGATCCCAAGGATTGGTATTCCTACGATCGGCTGGCCGCGCTTCGCAAGAAGCAAGGGCATCGCGACGGTGCGCTGCAGGCTTATCGCGACGCGCTCGCGGCCGACGCCGAGCCCGCGCGCGCCAATGCCGCCATCGGGAATCTCCTCGTCGAAGACGGAAAATCGGCGGAAGGGCTTCCTTATCTCGAGAAGGCGGTGGCGCTGAATCCGAAGGACGGGTTCATGAGGAAGGATATGGGCCAGGCGCTGGAGAACCTCAAGCGCTATCCGGAGGCGGAAGCCGCCTATCGCGAATCCATCCAGCTCGCCCCCACATCCGCCGTGCCCCACGGCTACCTGGGCTCGCTGCTGGAATCCACCCAGCGCACCGAGGAGGCGCTGAAGGAATACGAAGCCGCCGAGAAGATCCAGCCCGATTACGCCTACGCGGTGGAGCGCACCTTCCTCATCCTGCAGGACTCCAAGGGCGCCGCGGCGGCCCTGGAATACCTGGAGCCGCGCCTGGCGAATTTCAAGACCACCGGCTCCCTGCATCGGCGGGCGGCCATCGCCCACGACGGACTGAAGCAGCCGGACGAGGCCGAAAAGCTCCTGCGCCAGGCCATCCAGATCGCCCCTCAAAACGACCTGGCCTACGACAGCCTGGCCCTGGTCCTGGACGAAGGGGACGAGGCGAAGAAGGTGGAGGCTCTCGAGATCTTGCGCCAAGGGCTCAAGCAGGCCCCCGACTCCGCCACGCTTCACTTCCGCCTCGGAACCTTCCTGGACACGCGCGGCCAGCCGGCCGAGGCGGAGGCGTACCTGAGAAAGGCGCTGGAGCTGGATCCCGGCTACGCCACGGCCTGGAACTCGCTGGGGGCGGTGCTCGATCATCTCGACCGGACGGCCGACGCGCGGCCGTGCTTCGAGAAGGCGATGGCGCTGCGTCCCGGCTTCACGCTCGCGGTGATGAATCTCGCCCGGCTCGAGAGAAAGGCGGGACAACACGAAGAAGCGATCGCCGGCTTCAGGAAAGTCCTGGAAGCCGAGCCGGGGAACCTGGACGCACAGGTGCTGCTGGCCGACGAGCTTCGCCAGGCGGGCAAGCTGGACGAGGCGGAGGCGGCGGCCAACAAGATTCTGGAGGCCAATCCCAAGAATGCCTCGGCCCTGAACATCCTGGGCGACGTCGCCCTCGGGCGCAATGATACGGACACAGCGCTGCAGGCCTTCGCGCGGGCGCAGGACGCCGCCACCACCAACACCTATCCGTTCAGCAAGGCGGCCGAGATTCTGGATCATCGCGGGGATTACGCGGCGGAGCTGGATCTGCTGAAGCGCTATCAGGAGCGCTTCCCCAAGTCGGCCTACGCGTTTCGACAGGAGGGAATCGTCCTCAATCGCACGGGTCATTACGACCAGGCGCTGGAGGCCTTCAGGCAGGCCGCCGCCCTCGACCCGAGCGACTACCTCGCCTGGGCCGGAGTGGGCGACGCGAGCTTCAACATGGGCAATTTCGAGGAAGCCAGGGAGAGTTACGCGAAATCGGTCTCTCTCTCCAAGGAGGCGGTCGGATCGCAGGCGATGCTGGCGGAGACCCTGGTCAAGCTGGACAAGCAGCCGGAGGCGATCGCGGCCTATCAGAGCTTGCTGGTCGTGCGCGAGAAAGCCGACGACCGCGTCCGTCTCGCCCGCCTCCTGAGCGGCGCCGGGCGCAACGAAGAAGCGGAGTCGATCCTGACCAAGGGGCTGGAAGCGGCCGCCAAGAACACCGATGTCAAGGCGCGCGCGGCGGACGAGCGCTCGCTGCGCCTGGCTCTGGCCGATCTCTACGAATCCACGGGCCGGCCGGCGAAGGCGGAGGTGATGCTGAAGCAGGTGGTGCAGGAGAATCCCGACGAGCTGGGACCGCGCCGCTCCCTGTCGAGGGTGCTGCGGGCGCAGGGCAAGCTGGAGGAATCGGCCCGTCAGCTCGAGGCGGTGCTGGAGCGGGATCCCGATGATGCGGAGGCGGCCGCGGCGCTCAAATCCTTTCCCAAGGAGGTCGCCGACGCGGCGGCCTTCCTGAAGAAGATTCGCCCCCAGGCCCTGGAGTTCGACGCGGCCGACGCCCAGGCCGCGCTGTCCCGCTTCCGGCCCGAGGAGCCTCAGGTCGGCTCGATCATCAAAGGAGAATCGCTGATCGTCGTCGAGGATCATCTCCAGATCGACGTCCGCCCGGGCGGCTTGCTGACCCAGACCCACCACAAGATCCTGCGGGCGACCGACAAGGCGACCGCGGATGGGCTGGGCGAGTTCCGCATCTGGTACACGCCGGCGCGCGAGCAGCTCGAGATCCACGTCGCCCGTACGCACCTGCCGGACGGCAGCACGGTGGACGCCGCTCCGGAGGCGTTCCACACCGTCTCGCCCTCCGATACCTCCACCGGCAATCTCTACTCCGACGACATGATCCGGGTCATCAGCCTGCCGCAGGTGCAGCCGAATTCCAGCATCGAGGTCCTGTACACCAAGAAGATGAAAGAAACCCTCAGCGGGCAGGACTGGTGGGCGACCTGGGCCTTCCAATCCTCTTCCCCTTCGCTGCATTCCAGACTGGCGGTGCGGGTTCCCGCGGACATGAGGTTCTCCCAGGAGCCGCGCGGCCCGCAGCCCGAGGCGGAGGTCCACGAGGACGGGGATCATCGGATCTACACCTGGACGATGAAGAATCTGCCGCCGCTGCGCGACGAGCCGGGGGCGCCGCCCGAAGCCGCCAGGAGGTCCGAGATCTCCATCACCTCGTACGCCTCCTGGAACGACGTCGCGGCTTGGCTGCACGGATTGATCAAGAACCAGGACGATCTCGATCCCGCCGCGCGCTCGGCCGTCGCCGCGCAGCTGAAAGGCGCGACGACGCCCACGGACAAGGCGCGCAGGGTCTACAACCTCCTGCAGGAGTCGGTGCGCTACGTGGGGGTGGAGCTGGGAATTTCCTCCTATCAGCCGCACGCCGCCTCGCTCACCTATCGCAACCAATACGGCGACTGCAAGGACCGGGGAGTTCTCCTCATGTCGATGCTGAAGGAGGCGGGGATCCGGACGCTGCCGGCCTTGATCCGCACGCGGGACGAGGGACCGGTGGCCCGAGGCTATCCATCACCGGGGCAGTTCAATCATTTCATCGTGTTCGCGCCCGATCTTCCGGGACCGGGTGAGTCCAAGGGGCTGTGGCTGGATGCCACGGCGGAGCACACCGAGCTCGGCACGATTCCCGCGCCGGATCAGGGCGTGGACGCCCTGATCATCGATCAGGGAAAGGCGGAGTTCCGCAACGTGCCCATCAGCGGCGCCGCGGAGAATCACCGCCTCCTCAAGCGCCAGGTCAAGATCCAGGCGGATGGAACGGCGCGGCTCACGGATGATGCAATCGCCCGCGGCTACTTCGCCGAGCGGTTCCGCCGCGTGCTCGGCGGGTACGACGAGAACGAGCGCAAGGACGCCGTGTACCGGAGCGTCTCCGACGAGTTTCCGGGCGCCTCGAACATCGATTTCTCGTTTACCGGCATGTCTCTGTCCGGGGATCCGCCGCGCGATCTGGAGCACTACGAAGTGGCGCGCTTCGTGAAGGCGGTCGGCAAGACCTGGACGATCTCGCTGAATGTCCTGGATTCGATCGATCGAACCATATCCCTGTCACCGGCGGCCGAGCGGACCACCGACTTCGAGGTCGACGTCCCGATGACGCTCGAGGAGACGACGGAGGTATCGCTGCCGGAGGGCCGCAGTTTCACCGATTGGCCCGCACCGGTGAAGCTGGAAGGCTCCCATGCTTCGTACCGGCTCGACTTCTCGATGAAAGGACGAACGATCAAGATTCACGGCTTGTTCGTCCTGAAGGACCCCCGTATCCCTCTGGCCGATTATGCCGAGTTCGCCTCGCTCATCCAGCGCGCACTCGAGGCCGGCCGCGTCACGCTCCTCGCCCGCTGAATCCAGCACGATCCACCACGCCGACCTGACAGGCTTCCCGGTTGGCTGGCCCGCAGGGAACTGCCAAGCTGAGCCTCATCTCGTCCGAGCTTCGAAGTCGCTCTCGTCGATAAGAGGCAAAAAATATCGCCCGGGTCCTGGGGTCAGGATCCGGGCGGTTCGTGGGGTTGGGGAAGACGGTCGTCGGATTGCGTGTTACGGATGGATGCGCGCGAAAAAGCGGCCGCTCAGGGGGCCGGGCATTCGGGACAGTGGTTGAAGGACGTCACGCACAGCGGGTGGCCGCTGCAATCAAAACAACAGCGCAGCCCTTTGGCGCAGCCGCAGCCGCCGCCCACTTCCACCACGGGAGTCTTGGGCGCGTGAGCCGGGCGCGAAGGCGAAGGCATCCACAGCATGCCCGCCGCGGCGAGAACGAACACACCGGCAGAAATGAATCGGAGCATCCGACACCTCCTTTTCGATTATCCGAGGGTTTCGAATCGGTGCATGGCGACGCGCTAACCACCCCTGAACAGCGACACCCTACACCGGCTCGGCCAAGGCTTCAAGGGCCTCAACCCAAGGCCACGATAATTTCTGGGGAAGTCCTGAGGGGACGCAAGGAGGAGGGATTGACGGTTCCCGGCCTCGCTCGTCAGGTTCGGCGGGGGCGCTCGATGGAGAGCGATTTCATGCGTGACTTGAGGGTGGAGGGGCTGATGCCGAGCAGCTCGGCGGCGCCCCGCTCGCCGCTGACGCGCCAGGCGGCGCGCTCCAGCGCGGCGATCAGGTTCTCGCGCTCGAGACGGCGCAGGCTCTGGTCGGTGAGGATCTCGCCCGCCGAGGTCTCCGCCGGCGCCGGTGGAGCCGCTTCCTGGCTCGTCTCGAAGAGGACGCCCTCCAGGTGCAGCCGTCCATCCGCCGAGGTGATAAGCGCGCGCTCGATCACGTTGCGCAGCTCGCGCACATTGCCGGGCCAGCCATACGCCTTGAGAGCCTGCACGTCGGAGTCCGACAGCGGCTTCACCGGCTTGCCCAGATCGCGCGCGAGCTTGGCGGCCATTGCCGTGGTCAGCGCCACGACGTCATCGCCCCGCTCGCGCAGCGGCGGCAGGCGCAGGGGAATGACATTGAGACGATAGTAGAGATCCTGGCGGAAGGTGCCGGCGCGCACGCAGCTGTCCAGATCGCGATTGGTCGCTGCGATGACGCGCACGCTCACCTTGCGCGAGCGCGACGAGCCCACCGGCTCGAACTCCCCCTCCTGCAGGACGCGCAGCAGCTTGCCCTGCAGCTCCAGAGGCAGCTCGCCCACCTCGTCGAGAAAGATCGTCCCGCCGTCGGCCAGGGCGAAGCGTCCTTCCCGGCGCTGCGTCGCGCCGGTGAAGGCGCCCCGCTCGTGCCCGAAGAACTCGCTCTCGATGAGCGCGGCGGGAATGGCCGCGCAGTTGACCTTGATCAGCTGCCGGTCCTTGCGCGCGCTGCGGTGATGGATGGCGCGCGCGAACAGCTCCTTGCCCGTGCCGGTCTCTCCGAGGATCAGCACCGTGGCCTCGGTGCCGGCAACCTGCGCCACGCGCTTGAGCGCCTCGCGCAGCGCCGGGCTTCCGCCCAGGATCTCGTCGAAGCCGTGGTCCGCCTCGATCTCCTGGCGGAGGTACTCGGTCTGCGCGGCGAGCGAGCGAATCCTGTTCTCCGCCTCGATCCGGTCGTTGATGTTGCGCAGGATGAGCGTGTAGAAGGGTCTTCCCCTCACCTCGGAGCGTGACAGGGTCGCCTCCGCCTGGAACGACGCTCCGCCGGGCGGCGCGGCGGCGAGACCGTCCGGGATCCACAGGCAGCGCTCGCTGCCATGCCGGGCTTCCAGCTCGTCGACGAGTCCGGCGAGCTTGCGCGTGGCGGAGCCGCCCAGGATGCGCTCGACTCCCTGTCCGTGCAGCAGGCTTGCCTGCCGTCCGAAGGCTTTTTCCGCCGCCGCGTTCATCAGGGTGACGCGCAGGTCGGCATCGAGCTCGACGATGGCGTCCATGGCGCTCTCGATGAGACGCCCCAGCTTCTCCTGCCGCTCCCGCAGATCATTCTCGAGGCCCAGGCGCCGCATCTCGGCCGCCGCCCGGTTGGCGAAGATCTGGAACAGGGTCAGCAGCTTCTTTTCCTCGGGCATCGGACGGATGTCGACCACCGCCAGGTGCCCGATCACGCGCTCCTGGGCCGAGAGGAGCGGCACGCCGAGGTAGCTGACCACTCCACTGTCGCGAAACTTCGAATCGGCCTTCGGATGGAGATCGATCACGCGATCGGGGTAGTGGATGAGGCGGGCTTCCTTGATGGTCGTCTCGCAGGCCGTCCCGGCGATCGAATACTCGAAATCCTCCACCCATTTGTCGCCGAACCAGAAGGCGAGCGCGCGCAGGCGCTCGGACGCCTCCGTGTACTCCGTCACCCAGGCGCCGTGTGTATCCAGGGCGCGGGCCAGATTCCGCGTGAGAGCCCGGTAGAAGTCGGTTCCGGTCTCGGAGGCGGTTCCTTCGACCACCGCGCGCAGCGTCGCTTCTTCGTCGATTTGTCGCATGGGTGAGCATGATAGCAAAAAGCCAACGCCTGCCGACGAGATCTCGTCGAAACAGTGGCGAAATCCCATCATCGACGAGTTCCCGACTCCCCCCGGCCCCGCTCCGCTGCGAGCCAAGCTCATGAAAGTCATGGCCTTACCCAATCCGGCCCGACTGGCACGATCCATGACATAGGACAGACAGCCGCCATGAAACGAGACCGATTCCCGGCTCGTGAGGCGCGCAGGGAGAAAGACCATGACGCAAGCCGCGACGAAGCCGGTTCGCCAGCCCCTGAACGGCGTCGACGTCCCGACGCTGTTCGCCACCCTCGATGCCGTGAAGGCCGCCCCGGAGCTGGCCAAGTTCCAGTTCCGGGCCACCAACCGCTGGCAGCAGGGCACGCACAGCCGCTCCCGCTTCGAATCGTTCTACGGCGCCGGCGGGGAGCAAAAGCACGCGCAGCAGTTCACCTATGACGGGGATCACCCTCCCGTTCTGGTGGGGCGCGATCAGGCCCCCACGCCGGTCGAGTTCCTCCTGCACGCCATCGCCGCCTGCCTGACCGCCGGCATCGGCAACATCGCGGCCGCTCGCGGCGTCACGCTCTACGAGGTCGAATCGACGGTGGAGGGGGACATCGATCTGCTGGGAGTCCTGGGGATTTCGGATTCCGTCCGCAACGGCTACGAGCAGATTCGCGTCACCTTCAAGATCAAGGGCGACGCTCCCGAGGAGAAGCTGCGCCAGATCGTGGAGCAATCGCGCAAGCGCTCCGCCGCTTACGACACGCTCACGCGCGGCACGCCCGTTTCGATCGAAGTGAACGTGGATTGAGAGGCCGCTGCGGGCCGCCGGCGGCGCATCGCCGGCGGCCGTCGCCAAGACGACCCAGGGCAGCAAGAACGTCGAAGCGAACATCCCGCAAAGAGGCCGGGCCGACAACTTCCCGGGTCATTCCTGGAGCCAGCCTGGCTGGCGGATGGGAGACCGTGTCATGAAACGCATCAACACAGTGATCATCGGCGGCGGGCAGGCCGGGCTGGCCATGAGCCGCTGCCTGGCGGAACGAGGCATGGAGCACGTGGTTCTCGAGCGCGGCCGCGTCGCCCAGCGCTGGCGCGAGCGCTGGGATTCGATGCGCCTGCTGACTCCCAACTGGCAGACGCGCCTGCCCGACTGGTCCTATCAGGGAACGGATCCCGACGGCTTCATGACGCGCCGCCAGGTGATCGAGTTCCTGGCTGCCTACGCCCGGTCATTCTCGGCGCCGGTCGAAGCGGGCGTGACGGTGACCGCCGTCGAGCACGAGGCGTCCCGCTATCGCGTCACCACGTCGTCCGGGACCTGGCTGTCCGACAACGTGGTGATCGCCACGGGGAACTCCGACCAGCCCAAGGTTCCCGTCTTCGGCGCCCGCCTGCCCGGTGACATCGTCCAGGTAGTGCCCAGCGCCTATCGGAAGCCTTCCGATCTTCCGCCGAGTGGCGTTCTGGTGGTCGGAGCTTCCTCCACGGGGGTCCAGCTCGCCGAGGAGCTCCAGCGCTCGGGGCGCTCCGTCACGCTCGCGGTCGGGCATCACACCCGCTTGCCGCGGCGCTACCGGGGACGCGACATCCAGGGCTGGCTGGATGCGATCGGATCCTGGGATGAAAGGGCCGGCGAGGTTCGCGATCTCGTCCACAGCCGCCACGAGCCTTCGCTGCAGCTCATCGGCACGCCGGAGCACCGCTCCATTGATCTCGGCATACTCCGGGACCAGGGGGTGCGGCTGGTGGGGCGCGCGATGGATGCGCAGGGAGGGCGCGTCGCGCTCGCTCCCAATCTGGCGGAATCGCTGGCGGCGGCCGACCACCGGCTCGCGCGCCTGCTGGGCAGAATCGACGCGCACATCGCGCGCCACCGGCTGTCCGAGAGGGTCCGACCGGCGGAGACGATCCGTCCGATCCGCTCCGCGGAGGGTCCCGAAGCTCTCGATCTCGCCCAGGAAGGAATCCGCAGCGTGCTGTGGGCGACCGGCTACCGGCGCAGCTATCCGTGGCTGCGCGTCCCGGTCCTGGATGACCACGGCGAGATCCGTCACGAGGGCGGCGTCACGCCGGCGCCGGGACTCTACGTTCTCGGGCTGCAGTTCCTGCGCACCCGTAAGTCGAGCCTGATCGACGGAGTCGGCGCCGATGCCTCGGTGCTGGCCCATCACCTGACCACGCGCCGCTGGGCCCTGGCCCGGGCCGTGGCCTGACCGAAGGGAGGAGGTTTGCCATGCAGTCTCACTACGATGCGATTATCGTCGGCGCCCGCGCAGCGGGCGCTTCCACCGCGCGGCTGCTGGCCGCCTGCGGATGGCGCGTTCTCCTGGTCGATCGCGATGCGCCGGGCAAGGACACCGTCTCGACCCACGCGCTGATGCGCGGCGGCGTGCTGCAGCTCCACCGCTGGGGATTGCTGGAGAGGATCCAGGCGGCCGGGACGCCGGCCATCCGGACCACCACCTTCCACTATGGGGAGGAGTCGATCGCGGTCGACATCAAGCCGGCGGATGGCATCGACGCCCTGTACGCGCCGCGGCGCACGCTCCTCGATCCTCTGCTGGCCGAGGCGGCGCATGCTTGCGGCGCCGAGCTCGCCTGGGGCATGCGCGTGATCGATCTCCTGCGTGACGGGTCGGGGCGCGTGACCGGCGTGATGCTCGAGAATGGCGATGGAGAGCGCACCTCCGTCCAGGGTGGGATGGTGATTGGCGCGGATGGCTTGCATTCGAGCGTGGCCCGCCTGGCGGGCGCCGGCGTCTCGCACACTGGCCGGCACGCTACCGGAGTGACCTATGGCTACTTCGAAGGGATGGAGGCGCGCGGCTTCCACTGGCACTACAGTCCCGGCGCCAGCGTCGGGGTCATCCCCACCAACGACCGGCTGACCTGCGTCTTCGCGGCGATGCCGGCTCACCGCTATCTCCATCGCAGCCAGCATGCGCTCGACATCGAGGCCTTGCATCGGCAGGTCGTCCGCGAGGCTTCCCCGGATCTGGACCGCGCGCTCGCAGCCGCCACACTGCGCGGGCGCATGTTCCCTTTCCCCGGAACGCTGGGATTCCTGCGGCGCG
>Ga0066903_100002886_pt1 | contig 13734 bp, 15 predicted proteins | sample PanSoiMetaGPlot1_FD_67491 | JGI IMG/M metagenome (GOLD analysis project Ga0066903, IMG submission 67491) | Tropical forest soil microbial communities from Panama analyzed to predict greenhouse gas emissions - Panama Soil - Plot 1 (version 2) | ecosystem: Environmental > Terrestrial > Soil >... | reverse complement strand
AAAGAGTTCGCGGTTGCGCGAGGATAGCGCCGGTTTTTCCATCAGCACAATGGCGGGCACACGAAGAAATTTTTTCTGCGGAAATCAAAGTTACAAACAACAATTATTTCGATGGCCGCCGCGGTCGGAGAATGGACCTCTCTTGCATTTTTACTCATGCCCCCCCTCCCCACATAGCATGCGCCCATTGGATTGCTGAGCATACGCGCGAGGTCGAACCCTCCCCCCGAGGATCTCTCGCAAAAATCTTCAAAAATTTCCAGAGAGTTCGCTCGCTGGATAGCTCAATGCAACAGTGCGTTCGGGTCGATCGCACGTTGGAGAAGGGCCTCGCTGACAGCGGCAGCATGACATTGCTTGTGGTGTGCGATCGCGAGCTCATTGAACTCATCTTGCAAAGCCACAAGTTCAGCATCGAAGTCGGCAGCCTGACGTGCAAGCTCTCGGCGGGCCTGCCGCTTGGCACGCATGAAGCCAAGCACAAAGCCGCGCCGTAAAGGGGTCAAGCGAGCCAAGTTAACGGGTCTCATTTGGTCGTCTCCTCTGCATCAGGTTCAGGTACGCTGCGCGGAATCGCAGGCGTCAATTCTCCCGACCTTAGCAGAGCCAGCGTGGCCGCTTCGGTTCCATCCCGTATCGCAGCGAGCAAGTTGGTCAGACCACCAGCGGCGCTCGGGTCGTTGCTCCCGCCACGAAGCACCTCCAAGAAGGCATCATGAGCCGCAGCACGGATCTGATCCAGGACCTGATCCTTCGACACACCCCTTGGGACCTTCATCTCGGCCATGTTTGCGTCCTCCTTTAATCTGTTCGCACGCCCACCAGCCGTGACATTTTAGCAACACAGGGGGTTCGGAACTCGCTGGTTTTGAAGATGCTCAACCCAGGTGGAAGAGAAATGAGCATCTTGAGAACCTTCTCAATATATGAAGAATATCAAAACCTTGAGTACGGGGGGTCTTGAAGATGCTCAAGATGCTCATTTCTCCCTCTATGAGCATCTTCCATGTTTTTGCGGGTGCGGATGAGCATCTTGGCTTGGGCTAGTGCGGTGCTATTCGCGGCTCACCTCTCTTAGCGCTGGCTGCAATCCACGGCACTCCCCATCCTCCTGTTCCAGTATCCAGTGCCATCGCCAAGTGGCTTCATTTTTGTCGTTCAGCGGGCCGTCCTTTTTGATCTCGATACGGGTGCCGAGGGCTTCGCGGGCGCGGCGTAGCGTGCTCACAGAGATGGCGTTTTCTTTCGCTGCCTCCTGGACATCCTTTGAGCCGATCGGCCCATTGATCAGCAGCGTTTCAATGAACTGTTTGGCGTGGTCGGTTGCGCTTGGCGACCTGCATTCCGACGCCGCGCGCAGCGCCTCGGTAGCGGAGATGTCAACTGGTTCAGGATGCCACACAATATGTGGCGCATGGATCGGTTTTTCGGTGCGCTTGTCGGTACCGACCTCGCGTGCGGTAATGCCAAACGCCAAGGTCTTCTGTTCTCTCGGCGCGAGATTGTTCTTGCCTTTCACCAGTAGTTTTCGATCGTTGTCCGGATCGTTGATGATGGCGTAGACGTGGCGTGACGCCGCGGTATAGGCCAAGCTGTCAGATACGCGCAGCATCACGTTGGTGACATCGGTCTTTTTGTTGAAATGCATGACGCCGAGAATTAGTGTCGTTGTCTCTTCGGCAAACATCTTGAGTGGGCTGAGTATTGCGCGCACATCGGTGGCGCGGAAGCTGTCGATTTTGCCGATGCCTAAATAGGCCGCGATCGGATCGATGATGATCGTGTTGATGTCGCCGATCTGGTCGACCTTCCGCCGCAGTACCGGCAGGTCGGTGATCAGGCTGAACATACGTTCCCCGCCGGCTTCGCGCAGCATTTTGATGATGTGGACGCGTTTGAGGTCGGCGCCGGCCGCCATCAACCGCGGGATGATGGTGTCGTTGATATCGTCTTCGGCGGTGAGCAGGATCACGTTGCCGAGCGGGGCCGAGCCTTCGCTGCAAGGCCACGTTCCGCCGGTGGTGACGTGGGCGATGATGTCGGACAGCAGCACGCCTTTGCCTTCGTCCGGCAGGCCAGTGATGATTCCGATCTTCTTGAGCGCGAAGCGGCCAAACCACACCCATTCAAGACCAGCGATTTCTTCATCCGCAGCACACACGCTCTCCAGCATAATGTATTTTGGCGCCTGTTCGGCGCGTGCGAGCAGGTCTTCGCGTGTCTTGCCGGTGTTAAGCCAGTCCGACACATCGCCGTGCTCAGGCAGTTCGCGGAAGTCGATGATTCGAACATCCGGGATAATGTTGCATAGTTCGCTTGCGACTTTGGCGGCATGTTTGTGCCCAGCTGGGTCGTTGTCCTCGTAAATATTGGCCCGCGCAAAGCTGGAGAGCCACTTGTTAAGTTCCGGCGTCCACTTGCCGGCGCCGCCGGGGTTGGTGGTGCTAATCAAGCCGAGTGCGGCTAACGTCTTTGCGTCCTTCTCACCCTCGCACACCTCCACGGTTGCGTTTGCAGGCGCCGCTAGCAGTTCGGGCAGGCGATAAGGGAGCGCCGGGCCCTTCGGTGCGCCCTTCACCCACATCCCGTTCTCGCGGTGATACTGCGGAAATGTCTTCTTGCCTGATTTGGTCTCGCGCTTGATCACCCTGAGATACAATTCGTCTTTCATGGTGCGATAAATGTACGTGTCGATTACACGGCCGACTTCACGCTCCCCGTGCGGATAGCCGTAGCCATCACCGCCGCCATCGTCGTAATCATCGTCATCATCGGCGGCATCACCGAAATCAGGCCCGCCGCGCCCGTTTCCCGAGGGGCTCTTGTTTTGCGTTGGCGGTTCTGATGGCGGTGGGGATGGTTCAGGCGGTGGAGTTGCACTGGTCGCGATACCTTCGTCGGCCAAGCGCGTGTTGATGTAATCGTTCTCGCAGCGTGGGTGTATCCAGGCGCCATTGCCGGCGATCGCACGCTCGGTTCCGTCCGGCGGTTGCAGATGACAGTGGATGCAAATATGCGGCGCCGTGTCACCGCTCGCTTGTGTTTCCAAGTTCGCGAAGACGCTGTCGCCTCCCCAAGGTAGTGGATCGGGTGTTCCAGCGGAAATCTGAGTGTCTGGTATTTCCGCGGTCTCGGTATCGGCATCTTCGATCTCGGTCTCGGTGTCGACCGCGAGCTCGATGATCGTCGGTGTGGTCGGTAGTGCGGGTGTCTTCGGTGCCTCAAGATAAATGCGGCTGCTGTGCGCTTTGCCGCCGAGCGGCAAACCCGCGGCCCATACCGGCGGTTCGATTAGGAGCGCAAGCACGTCTTGCTCGGGGATCGTGCCGATCGGCGCCTCGATCACCAGTTCGTCATGGCAATGAAACACGACCGATCCGGGCCAGCGTGCTTCTGCACGACTGATCGCTTCCGCCAACAGATCGCGTGCAATCGCTTGCACAACATTTTCGGTAAAAGTGCCCCGCCATCCGCGATATGGCTTCCATTGTCCTTTCGCGTTGTCCATGAACTCGATGTTGTGGCCACCGTTCTTGAACTTGTTGTTCTCGACCAGACGTGCGTTGGGATAGTTGATCACCCGATCGCTTGGCAGTGTGATGTTGAGATCGGTGCCGTCAAAGGCGGTGATAATTGACGGCCGCGGTGCCGGCATGACCCGGATCGTTTTTCCGGTGTGGATCGAGAGCCGCGCGGCGCGCATCAACCGGTCCCAGAACGCGCATATCTTCGGGTGCGCGTTACGCCAGTTTTTGATGATGGTTTGCACTTCTTCATCGCTGCGGATGTCCTCATCGTGGGCGATGTTGCGCCATGCTCCAATCCAACCACTGAAGCCGCATGCCAATTCGGCGCACTTTCCGAGTTGACGCTCGGCCGCGGTGATGGCGGCGACCGCGGTGGTATGCCTCAACATGCGGTGGGCGACGATGCGGTAGACATCGAGGTTTTCGTTGCCGGTCTCGTCGAAGCGTCGGAAGTTGTCGAGCTTCCATACTTCGCCGGCGATCCAAGCGACGATCCGGCTTTCGATGGCACCGAAGTCGACGCAGATCAGTTCATTTCCCGGAGCCGCGCATAGCGCCGCGCGCGACAGTTGGCTGATGATTTCGAGTGGGTTGCCGTAGCGCTCGAGTTCGGCGTAATCGCCGGCTATTAATGCGTCAACCAGTGAAACCGGGTATTTGGCGTCGTTGCGTGCAAGGTTGTGCAGTTGTGCGCCGAGCGAAGTCCATCGTCCTGGTCCGGCACCGAAAATTCGTAATGCGCCACGGATTCGATGATCGTCTGGTCCGGTATATCCCAGCAGTTTTTTGAATTTTTTGGGACCGGCGAAGCGACCGCGTTGGCGCAGCGTTAATATCTCGCGTGTGAGGTCGTCGGGATTGTGAGCTAGGACGGCGGCGACCGAACGCTTATTGAGCGTGGTCATCTCGTGGCCGCAGGCGTTGACTGCATCGATAATGCGGTCGATTTGGTCGACACTGGTGACAGCGCCGTTGGTCAGTGTCTTGAGCTTAGTATTGATGTCGGCGCGTATCTTAATGGCGAATGTTTGTGAGGCGTTGAGGAATGCCACATTGGCACAGACGCCGCGATCATTGATTCCCGCATCGTTTAGGAGTTGGTGCCACTCCTTCAGTGGCAGCGGCCGTATTCGCGGGTGGTTGTAGCAGGCGCGCGTCATCTCGACGTCGTGCTTGCAGCGCTCGATCGTTAGCGCGAGGTCGCGTTCGTATTTTTTAGGGTCTTTGTAATTGTGTTTACGGGAGAGGCGCAACATCGCGCGGCGAGCCGCATCATCCTTACGATAAGCTAAGCCAAGCGCCACACAACGTCGTCCAAGCTCGGCTGGGAATGCGCTCGCCAGTGCTTTTCGCTGTGCGCAATCCTGCTGTTCAAGTGAGATCGGCGCAAAGCCGTAGCGCGGGATCAATATACGAGTGTGGACTTCGCGCTCAAAAACCCAGTTGTCCGCCACGAATATGTATTTGGTGGGATCGGCGAATGGTGGCGGTACTGGAGCATCAGGTGTCCACACCTCGACCAGGCCGTTGCCGATGGCGTAGCACAAACACAGCATGTCGGTGGTACTGTCGGCCGCGTAGACGTATGCCCCACATGTTTTCAGATTGCGTTTCGAGTCGGTCTCGATGTCCCAATAAACGAATGTGTTGGCGCTGCGGTTGAATAGTTCATCCAGTGATGCGTGTTCCGCGGCCATAGGCGTGAGCCAACAGTTTCGGGTTTATTCATTCGATGAAAGACCACTTCCTGATGCTGTCTCAGCCTCCGAGAGACAGCATCTAGCAGCGGTCATCGGGTGATCAATATTTGATCTCGTCGTCCGTCGCTTCCTTGCCGGTCGGCGGATCGACGGTCTTCACGCTCGCGAACGCATCCAGCACCTGGGTGGTGGTAAGCTTTGGGGCAGCGATCGCGGCCGGCTCCGTAACCGCCTGCAGGGCGCCGTCTGCATCCTTCGCGATCCAGTGCATGACGATGAGATCCGGTCCCGGTGTGCCGTAGCGCTTAGACCAGAGCCGAGAGCCCAGCTTGATGACGGGAATCGCCTTCACCTTCTTGAACCGTCGGATTATTGCGATCTTCTCGGCGAGGTCCGAGACACAGGCCATTCCAGAGTTGGAGCTGGTCGGCCACGAGTACTTGTTCATGGTGACCGGGTCCCACAGATAGACGATCTTCTGCCGTTCCCTCCGCTTTCGCACTAGTTCGCAGAGCTGCCTTGAATGGCTCCAGCCCTCCACTCTTTTACGAAGCTCCTCGGCGGCTGTGAGGTCGGCAGTGATTGCCGCGCGCATGTCGGGGTCCTCAAATTCATAACCATCGAAGTCGCGGCTATTGAGAAACGACTGCAATATGCGGGTGCATTCGGTCAGCGCATCATAAAGGATGACGGCAACCTCGCTGAGATCGCGAGGCCGCTCGTCGAGCGCTCGCTCGATGTTGTAGCGCCAACGCTCGCTGTCAAAGTGGCTCATGCGCTGACCTCCGCCTTCTGCTCCGCCGTCTGCGGTCGGACGACTTGCGATAGGATCACGCCTGGCACCGGCATGAGTGCGAGGAGCATTGCCTCGGCGCGTTGCGACGCTGCCGCCGAACGGCGAGTGCGACGAGCCAGCCGCTGGCGTAGGCTTTTCGGCGTACTCGAGAAACGCATTCATTTCGGCTGTTCCTTCATGCGTTCTGCTACGTCACGGTGAGGGCCGGAAAAGGCTCTTGCGTATTGGTCCACGATGTCTGTGGTCAGAACTGTTCCTGTTCTGCTGTTGGCCATGTACAGCGCGATCAGCATGGCCTCGGCCCGCTGATGATGTTTCTTGAGGTTGAGATCGCCATGGGCGTGCGGGAATAACCCGATTGCGAGTTGCCTCGAAGCTTCTTTGTCGGAGTTGAGGTGGTATGCGCGCTTCCACTTTGACGGCTCAACGAGCACCATCGGAATTCCGCAGCACGCGACGACGGCTTCGATCACACCGACTGATCTGCCGTACTTGAATGAGCTCGCAACGCCCTGCCGGGGCATAGAACCGGCGCGCTCAACGCCGGCGAAATCGGGGCGGTAGACCTCGATCCAATTGCGTAATTCGATCGCGTCGACACGCGTCTTTGCACCAGTACCGAGGATCGGAATATCGGTGACGCCGAGGAGTTTCGGCGCGATGCCGTCCACGCCATCCACGAACTCGATGACAGCGGCTGCACCGGCGATCCCAGGATCGATGCCACAAATTTTTAGGCCCATGTTCTTCCCTTTCGAACATGACTAATGAGTGATGGGTTGACGTGAAGGAGCTTTGCATGCGCCTTCTTTTCTGCGCGCGAGAGTTCGTTCTTGCGCAGGCATGATGTCGAATAACGCGCGCAAATTTCTCGCTGGCACGTACGCATCAGTTGTTGAAGAAAATCGACAGCAGCTTGCGCCTTCGACACGGCAATGAAGACCGTGCTCGGATCATCGAACAGTTCAAGCTGGTTCCTGATGTAGATGACGTGCGGGACGTACCCGGTGACTGAAAATTGCGCGCACAAGTAAGCTGCGCCGAATTCCGCAATTAACTCTTCGATTAAGTGAGCTCTCGGATCGTCGTCGAACGAACGGTTGAGCCGAGTCGAGTGCGCGCTCCAATGGATCAGTTCGTGAAAAAGCGTGTTGATATATTCGGCTTGTCCGCAACGTTCGCGAAGGAATGTGGGTATGGTGATGAGGTCGGCGAAACGGTCATAATAGGCGTTATCAGCGACATCACTCTCACGAATTCTGGCGCCAGTGCTTGCGAGGAATTCGTCAATGCGGGCATCACGCGCTTTCGATACCTGCAGTTTATTGTGCTGAGCGGTGTACGATGACCAGGATGGCCATGATGAGCTTTCCAGCTCAGCGATGATACGTTCAGTGACTTTTTTGTACGGGTGCCGCATGACTTTCACGCTCCTCTGCGATGCTTCTCGTATCGCAGGTCGCACAGAAAATCGGCTGCGCAACGAATGGTGTCGCAATAGGCCGCGAGGGCGTATTGAATTGCAGGCTCGTCGCGTAGCGCTGTTTCGGCTTGTAGGTCGCTTAGGCCGCCAATCATTCGATCGAGTTTGACGACGAGCTGACTCAAGGTGTCATCCCGTACCCGGGCCAGAGGATCGTTCTTCAGGTCACGCATGACGGCCTCCGTCGTACGCGAGATCGCAGCCAATGAACCGGCGTCCGAGTTCATGCGCCGCGCGCATCACCACGAAGCTGCCGGCCGCAGGGTCCACGACGGGGTCGCCCGGCATCGTGGTGGCGGCGATCAAGCGCATAATGAGGCCGGTGGGTTTGATGTGCGGGTGGAGTTTGCGATCGACCTTCTCGGGCCAGCGGTTCGGAATGCCATGATCCCGCCAGGTTGAGCCGGCTTTAACCGGAGGCTTTTGGAATATGACGAGATAGTCACCACGTCGGCGGCTGCGCTTGCCCATGCCGATGCGCAGACAATCCCACGCAATCAGGTCGACTGGTTGCATGAGCTCACGCGGGAGGCGGAGGTGGTACGCCTCAACCAGGCGGAAGGTGTCAAGCCAGTAGCCCAGATAGCCGCTCGGCTGGAGGATGCGCGCGATCTCGGTGTTAACCGTGGCGATATATTGCTCGCTCATCGCCGGCAGCTTGGCGCGCCCGCGCTGGCGCTCGCCCTCGTTACCAAACTTCAGCTGGTCGAGGACTGTGCGGTGTTGGGGGTCAAAGAACACAAGCGGCGTGCAGCCGTCTGGCAGCGAGCACAACAACTCGAATGCATCGCCGACTTGCGCGATGTTTGAAGTGAAAGTCGTGATGACAGTGCGGTCGAGCATGTCGATCCTCTCACGCTGCTGTTCCGCTGTAATCCGCTGCGCAGAATGAAGGCGCCGAATGCTGGTTGTGCCAGCGGGTAACTAGCGCTCCAGCGATGCCGCAGCGGTGCAATCGCAACACCGCCTGGTCTCCAAACGCAGCGAGGATCGGTGGCGCACCGGAATTCGCCGGCTGCTCGGTACCGTCTGGCCGACAGAATTTGATGCGATCTGCCATGAACAGGATCGCCGCCGCGTGCTGCCAGATGGGCTCAAACCATTCTGCCTCGGTGCGCGCATGGAGCAGCGTGATGCCGTTGCCGTGTCGGGCGAGCTTCGCAATCCAGGCGCCTACCTCGTAACGATTGAAAGGTGGATTTAAGAAAACCAGTTCAAACCAAACACGATCGAGACCACGGCTGGTCCAATTGATTCTCGCGCAATCCCACGGACGCAATTCTGCGGCACATGGGTCCAAGTCGAACGGACCGAGCCGGTCGATGATCCATTTCGGGGAGATGTGATTCTGAGAGAGCCCAACGCTGCGTTGGTGACTGCCTAGGGACATGATGCACCCCCAGCTTCATTTAGAATTTCGGTGACGAAACCGAGCGGCATGCCGGACAGCATCACGATATATTCGAGACTGCGCCCGCCCTGAGCTGACTTTTTGATGAAGTCGACTCTGTGCTGGAAACAGTCCGGTCCAATGCCACGCTCGAGCGAGATCGGATCGGTGAGCTCCTTGCCGCAGATGCAGCAATGCCCCCCAGAGCCGAGCTGCAAGCTGCATCTGCGCGTCGGGTGCGCCGATGAAATCGAGAACCCGCACTCGCGCTAGTTCGAGCGCCTGTTGACGAAGTGACTTATGCTTTCGATGTTCATTGGCGTCGGCGGTATCCAGAACATCGATCGCCTCGATCTGGTGCGCGATCTCAGCAAGCCTGGTTTCGACCTGGAGCCGGCGTCCTTCCGAGAGGGTGTAGTGCTCGAGCTCATGGCGTAGATTCTCGCGCTCTCGGATCAGGCGCTCCCAGTCATGCCGGCGTGGGCTCGAATATTCGCTCGGCCATTCGTGCGGACCGAACCGCCACTCACCCGATTCTTTTCGCTGTGCTTCGAATAGGATATTTCCCGTCGACCCCCGTGCGCCGCCAGCGTGAAGCTGGAAACCGCGGCAACTCAGGCCCGCCAGCGGTAGACTGCTAGTATGCTCCCGAAGCCATCGACCCGAACGTTTCGGCGGGGCGAACGTTGCCCAGAGCCGCGCAATCCACTTGTCATCGTCCGTAAGATAGCCAAGCTCGTAGCAAATATTGCCCAGCTCTTCTCCGAGGATCAGTGGCGGTGCCCAGCTTGGCCGCCGATCGGTATCGTGGATGGTGACTTCGGATTCGGCGCGCTGCCGAAGCCGTTCGAATGCTTCGAAGACTGTCGTGTTTTGAATCTGCGGTGGAGTGTAGTTGTTCAGCGGCTCGATCGCAGCGCGCTTGGCCTGTTGCGCCTGTTTGACAGCCTCGTCCTCGCGTTGCTGTCGTGCTGCATATTCCTTCGTTCGCCGTTCCAGATCCTGCTGGTAGGCGGCGCGTTCGGCGGCGTTGTACCGATCGAAATAAAGCGTATCGCCTGCAACCTCGATGTAGCGCTTGTCATTCCAGCCAACTCTAGCCTCGCCACAGCCGGCGGCGAGCAACGCGTCCTCCACCTCCACGACCGAGGGGCCGTCGTCGGTCCAGGTGATGCTGCGGCCCGCGGACAGCGCGACCGTGAATTTCGCGCTCGGGAATGCGGATTTGAGCGCGCCGCGGATTTTTCTGGAAGCTTCGGATGTCGTGGTCATAGGAACCTCAATGACAGTAGCGAGCGAGTCCTCCAGCGATTGGTTCATTGGAACCCGCGCGGCTCGCGCTCGAATGCCAGCTGCAAGGCGCGGATGGCTTCGCGACGTTCTTCGATGGCCGCCTCGATCATGCGCTCGGATGCGCCGTAAGCGGTGACTTCGCTGACGGCGTGCGCGAAGTCGTTCTGAGCCTGCACGACGCGCAGGATTGCCCAAGCGACCGGGTCGCACATGTCCCACTCACCAAAGTAGCGTTTGGCGTCTTGGACCGCGAAGGTCGTAGCGGTTTATTTCGCGTTCCAGTTCCTCATCTATTGCCATCAATTTCATTTTCTGACTCCATTGAGAGAGTGTGCGGCGGTTGATGACCTTCAAACGGGAGCAGTCGACTCTTCTTTCCAGGGCGTGGCCCGCAGGTCATCTTCTTGTCGACGCCGCCGCTCGCCGATTGCTGACCACCTCGCGTCCCTGGAATTACTGTCCGCTCGGCAGAACCGCGGTGTCCGCGATTCGGCGGAACGGACAGCCGAGCATTTGCGCCCGGCTATCCTTGGTTCCGCGTTAGGTCTCGGAATTCGCGCGCTCGATCGCCGCCAGTATGTCAAGCGTCTTTGCTTCGCCGAGCTTGCTGGCGATGTAGGTGAAGATCTCGATCAGCTTCGCCGGCGAAACCACGAGCTCGGTCTCGGTCGTGTCCTCGACGCCCGCCGTCAACGCGGTGGAGGGCGGGTTGGCGCCATTGCCATTTGCCGCCCCGTTCTTCCGCCGGGCTTTGTGCTTGCTGAGGACGTAGCGAGGAATACGACAGATCATGCACATTTGCTCTGCCGACGGGATGAACGGACGTTCGCCCGCGACGACAGAAGCTGCGAGCCCACCGAGCTCGTCTTGGCTCAAGTGTCGGTGGTTGAGACCGGCGCCTAAAAGCGTTGCGGCACCGTTCTTCAATATGTTAGAGGTTCTCATTGTGTGTGCGCCTCCTTGAGCCTCGGTCGCCGCCGCCCTTCGCAAGGTTTTGGCTTCCGGGGCTCTCCATTTCGCCTTTAGGTTTTTCCGCTTCGACGTCGAAGGCGAAGAACGACGCCGTCGCGCTGTCTCATTCCGCCCCAGCGGCGGCCGTGCCGATGCGTTTGCATTTCCTCAGGTGCGGTTGCGCACGCCGCGTGGCCGTGCGGGCTTGCCGCCAGGCTGCCGCGCTCTCCCGAGTGATGATGATGCGACCGAGGATGTGTGCCTCGGCGGGGCCCTTGTTCTTGTTTTTCAGGTTGTAGTAGGTGGCGCGTGAAATTCGGTGGGCGGCGCAAAATTCTGCGACCGTAAAGGCTTCAATTTTTACTTTTGTGCGTTTCTTGCGCTTTTTGCTTTCGGTTTTGACTTCAGCGTAATAGCCGACCTCGCCGCCACCGGCCTCAACGACATCTTCATCTAGAATGAGGTGAACCATCTCGATCGTCCCGCGCTGGGGCCACGGGAGCGATCTTGAACAACGCTAGACCGTACCGAAAAGGGTACTCAATTCGATTTAATTGGTACGCTTGAGAAAGGCCAGGATCCGTTGACGAAGTTTTCTCGGATACTTGACCGGCTGTCCGGTTTCCTGCGCCACATGGGACGCCACGTCGACATACAATTGTTCGGGATTCTGCAACAACGACGAGCCGTTATACTGTAAGTACAGGAGTCGGGCGTCCACAATTCCGGTCCAATTGAGTACGCTTTTGGTACCGCGTCTAGGCGCCGGCAGCAGCAGCAAAGCCGCGATGTTCTCCAGCGCCCACACCGGATCCGGTGGGTAGACGACCTCGATCATTTGCACTGGGCCAGTGTCGTCCACCCCGACGACAGGTACGCGCATTGGTCCGGGGCGCCCCTCGACGATCGTACAGCACCAGCGACCATCCCGCAGAGGCTCGGCGCGGAAGTAAATATCCTTATCGGCGATCTCGGCGGGGGTAAGCTGAACGCCGTCGCGGAACAGCCGGAGGATGTTCGGGTTGCGCACCCCGGCATTGAGCCGGTCACGGGCGACCCATCCGTCGTAGCGGGGCAGCAGGCGTTCGAAGGCCTCCTGCGGTGAGATACGCCGGCCGCCATTGCTCATGGCCGGCGCCGCGCGAGCATTTGAACGTTGTCGGTAGGAGCGTCGAGGTCGAGGAGCGCCTGGCGGGTGAGGGCATCGGTGTGATCGGCGATATGCTTGGAATAGGTCCGTTCCAGCTGCGCCACGCCGGTGTCGTGATTGCTCGCCGCGAGTCTCGTCGGCACGCCCGCGAGCAGGGCGCGCACGATCGAGGAGTGCCGCAAGGCATAGATCGTCACCTCGGCGGGATCGAGCCCCAGCCGTTCGACCGTGCGCTGAAACCGTCGGGTGTGATCGCCGCGTTGCCAGGCCGCGCCGTCCTCCCGCCGCAGCAACGGGGCGCTGGCCGGGTGTCCGCTGGCCATGAGCCGCAGCCGCAATGCCAAGGCGGCGGAGATGGGGAGCGGACGGCGGGTGATCGTCTTGCGCCGCCCCTTGGCCGATGACGGCATCATCAGCCGGGGATCGGCGCGATCCGCCTGCAGGTCGCCAACCCGCAGCCGACGAAGCTGAATGGGACGCGCGCCCAGAACAGCGGCGAGCTCGACCAGGAGCCCGAACTCCGGTCCCTCCTCCTGCGCCGCCGTGACGATGCTGCACACGGTGGCATCGGGCAGGATGACGTTGTTGGCCTCCTCGGCGTCGGGCAAACCCTTGAGCCCCACCTGCCATGCATCCCGGTTGGCGATGCGCCGATCCTGGTCGGCAGCCTGGTTGAGAGCCGCCTTGAGCATACGAATGGTGCGCCCCACGCTGGCGGGGGCGAGACCTTTGGTCAGCAGGCTATCGCGCCAGCGCCGGAGCTCGCGGGCGGTGAGCAGAGCGACGGTCTTGCTCAGCAGTGCCTTGGGCAGATGCACCAAAACGCGGCCGGCGTTGTACGGATTGCTGCCGCGGGCCCGCAGGTCAGCTGCGTACGCATCGAGCGCCGCGGCAACGCTGACGAGCTTGCTGCTGTCCCCCTCCCTGGTGCGCGCTAAATCGCGGGCGCGCGCGATTGCCTGCCAGTAATCCAATACGTTGACGCCATCGGCCGGCTCCACGTCATCAGCGATGCCGATCTTCTTGAGCCACTGCCCGCCGCCGCCGAGTACGTTCCAGCTGCCGGAAGGCCCCTCATTGCGACGATAGGCGATGCGGATGCCGGGAGCGATGCGGTTGGTGTAGGGCTTCTTGCGCACCGACAGCTTGAGCCGCGCCGTCTTGGAATCGAGCTTGATCTGCTTGGGCATCAACGTGCCTCAGTGTCCCGAAAGTGTCCCGCAGTGAATTGGACGCCGGTGGTCGCCGGTAGACGGATATAGACAAAACTGTAAAGATTTCAATGGGAGATTAGACGCGCGTAGACGGCCATAGACAGCCGGACTGCCCAACTGGGGCAACAACCAACTCCCGATGAGGGCGCCGATGATTCCGATGCAGATGTCCGCGACGAGGCCGTAGCCGGTGCCCTTGACGATCTGTCCGGCAAGCCATCCCGCGATCA
>Ga0066903_100002885_pt1 | contig 13735 bp, 8 predicted proteins | sample PanSoiMetaGPlot1_FD_67491 | JGI IMG/M metagenome (GOLD analysis project Ga0066903, IMG submission 67491) | Tropical forest soil microbial communities from Panama analyzed to predict greenhouse gas emissions - Panama Soil - Plot 1 (version 2) | ecosystem: Environmental > Terrestrial > Soil >... | reverse complement strand
CATGACCTTGCCCTTGGCGATGTAGTCGTCGATCGCCTGCGGGCCGGCGGTCAGCACGTCCGCCGGCGTATTGGCTGCGATCACCGCCGGCAGATCAGCAGTCGGCACGAAGCGCACGATTACCTTGTGCCCGCTTGCGCGCTCGAACGCGGGCGCGAGGTCTTGGATTCCCGATACGTTTCCCATGCCCGCCAGCACCGTGATTTCGGCGGCCTGCACGGGCGCCTGGGCCAGGATACCCAATGCGAAGATGAACGTGAGTGTGAGGACTTTGGTGAGTGGTCTCATGACATGCTCCTGATGTTTCTCGCTTTGTTTAAGGCGGAGGCCTCTCCTCGCGGCCGGCGCGCCCGAGTGCCCCGGGGAGAGGGAGAAGATTGGTCAGCGCGCGGGGGCTCCATGGCGGTCTTGCGCAGGAGCGGCGCGGCTTCGGGCGAGGTCATGAAGGCGATCAGCGCGCGTGCCTCGTTTTGGTTCTTCGACACGTTGCGGACCGGAGACGCCGAAGTCAAATCACGCTGTAGCGGCCCAAGATATTCGGTGCCGGCGTTGCTATGGCCGATCGACTTGGCGTTGAGAATTGCCTCTTTGAAGCCACTCAGATCCGAGAAAGAATTGAGACACGCTGAAAAACGATCGGACATGAACAGCCCCCCGAAATGGCCGCGGATGTGGCCAGCCCCTTAGTCCCGGGCAGTGTAACACTAGGCGCGCGACCTTCTGGCAATTTTTCTGAGAATGTTTGTTCGGCCAAATCTTACGGGATCAGGGGACCGAAACGACGCGCAGATTGTTGGTTGTCCCGGCCGGACCTAACGGTATGCCGGCAACGATCACTAAAGTATCGCCGGCGCCGGCGAACCTCTCGCGCTTCGCAAGCTCGGTGGCGCGGCTGACCATCTCCTCGTAGCTTTGCACGTGCTCGGAAAGCGCGCTGTGTGCTCCCCACAAGAGGCAGAGACGACGAGACACTTCTACATTTGTCGTAGTGGCCAGGATCCGCACCCTGGGTCGCTTGCGCGCGACACGAGCGGCTGTTGTCCCGCTTGAGGTATAAGCGACGATGGCTGCCGCGTGGATCACCGAGGCCAAGTCGGACGCCGCCGCGGCAACCGCATGCGGCGGGGTCTTTTCCTCGTCCGGTTGCACCGACTCGATGATCGAGCGATACATCTTGTGTTGCTCCGTGCTGCGGATGATGCGGTCCATCATTTCGACCGCTTCCCGTGGGAATTGGCCCGTGGCCGACTCTGCGGACAACATCACAGCATCCGCGCCGTCATAGATCGCCGTTGCGACGTCTGAAGCCTCGGCGCGCGTAGGCGTCGGGGCCGAGACCATGGAATCCAGCATCTGAGTTGCAACGATCACTGGCTTCATAGCCAGCCTGCAGGCGCGCACCAGCTCCTTCTGACGACCGGGTACCTCCTCATGCGGAATCTCGACCCCGAGATCACCGCGAGCGACCATGATCGCGTCTGAAAGCTGGATGATGTCATCGATCCGCTCGAGTGCGGCGGGCTTCTCGATCTTCGACATGATCCCGGCACGTTCGCCAATCAAAGCCCGTGCTTCGATCAGATCCGATGGCTTCTGCACAAATGAGAGAGCCACCCAGTCCATGCCAAGTTGCAAGCCGAATTTCAGATCGGCGCGGTCCTTTGCGGTGAGCGGCGACAGGTCGAGAATCGTTCCAGGCAAATTGACGCCCTTGTGGTTCGAGATCACCCCACCAACAATCACTTCAGCCTCGATGTAGTCTTTGCCCAGGCTCGTCGCGCGAACGCGCACTCTGCCATCATCGATCAACAGGTCGTCGCCGGGCGCGAGGGCTGCAAAGATTTCCGCGTGCGGCAAAGGTATGGCTGAACGGTCCCCTTCCGATCCCGAGCAAACGAAGCGAATGGACTCGCCGGACCGCACGGTAATCTTCTTATCGCGCAAAGTACCGACGCGAATTTTCGGGCCCTGCAGGTCCATCAGAATGCCAATGGGTCGCTGCATGTCTCGCTCAATCGCACGGATCGCGGCATGGACCTTTGCATGATCTTCTTGGGTTCCATGGCTGAAGTTGAGACGGAATGTGTCCACGCCTGCAAGAAATAGCCCCTTAAGCATTTCCGGCGAAGCGCTGGCGGGGCCAACTGTTGCGACGATTTTTGCACGCCGATGACGCATGGCTGTCTGATTCCTCTTCCGGCCGATCAAGCAAGCAGTTGCACGTTGCTTCACCTCGGAAAGCTGTGTCTTGTTATGCAGCGAAATCGAGCGACGATGTCTACTCACGCGGAAGTCGCCTCACGAAGCTGTGCTCCAGCTTCTACCGCAGTCACTGCCCTGCGCAATGAAGCCGACGAACGGATGACGAGTTTCTCTAGCTCCACAACGAGAAAGAATGCCAAGCCGGCTGCGAAGAGCCAGGGCCAGACCCGGAGCGGAATGGCTTCATTGCTGAACATCGTTTGCAATGGGGGTGCATAGGTGAAAATCAGCTGGAGGACCACGACTGCGGCAATACCGAGCGGCAGGTATTTATTGCCGAGATGCGCAGTGAAGGACAATGAACTATCCAGCAGGTAGCGGCTATTCAGAAGATAAAACACCTGGCCGATCGTGATCATGTTGACCGCGACCGTGCGCGCGAGTTCGTCCGAAGCGCCTTGCGCGATCATCCAGAAAAACGCCCACAGGGTGGTCGCGAGCAGCGCGATGCCGACGAACAGCACGCGCCAGATCCCAAAGCCGGTCAGAATCGGCCGATCCACGGCGCGCGGCGGCCGGTTCATCACGTCGAGCTCGTGCGGCTCGAACGAGATCACAAGTCCCAGCGCCACCGATGTCACCATGTTGACCCAGAGGATTTGCGGGGCGGTGATCGGCATTGTGAAGTGGAAAAGGATCGCGACCATGACGACAAGCCCCTGGGCCACGTTGGTCGGCAGCATAAACAGGATGGCTTTTTCAATATTGTTGTAGACAGTACGGCCTTCCTTTACGGCCGCGGTAATCGAGGCAAAGTTGTCGTCAGCCAGGATCATTCCCGCTGCCTCTTTGGTGACTTCGGTGCCTTTGATCCCCATCGCGACACCGATATCGGCCTTCTTCAGCGCGGGCGCATCGTTCACGCCGTCGCCTGTCATTGCCACGATCTGCTTGTTGGCCTGGATTGCCTTCACAAGGCGGAGCTTGTGTTCGGGGCTCGCGCGCGCGAACACGTCGACATCGCGCACCTTTACCCGCAATGCGGCCTCGTTCATCTCCTCGATCTCTGCGCCGCTGATCGCAGTTTCGCCGTCGCCAATGCCGAGCATTTTGGCAATGGCCGCCGCAGTGATCTTGTGATCGCCCGTAATCATGGTGACGCGAACGCCACCCCCATGGCATTCCTTGACAGCCTCGATGGCCTCCTTGCGTGGCGGATCCAGAAGACCAATCAAGCCGAGCAGGACAAGGTCCCTCGGCAGGTCGGCGGGAGCGAGGCCTCCCGTCTTCAGCCCCGGGTTCTCCAGCCATGCGAGGGCGAGCACACGCTCGCCCTGACCGGCAAGCACGTCGGCGGCCCGCAAGAAGTGCGCGGAATTGAGCGGCACCGACTGACAACTGTCGGCCTGCTGTCGATCGCAGTGATCGAGGACGACTTCGGGCGCGCCCTTGACGAAAAGACACTCCCTTCCGTCGGCAGACCTGTGGAGCGTCGCCATGAACTTGTGCTCAGATTCGAAAGGGATAGAGTTGATCCTCGGAAAGTCGGTCTGCGCGGTCTGCCGGTCCAAGCCGAGCTTGATTGCGAAGGGATAGAGTGCTCCCTCGGTGGGATCGCCCTCCACCTTCCACATGCGTTCTTCCCGGAACAGATCTGCATCGTTGCACAGCATGGAGGCACGCCCCATGAGCGTGAGCACCGGTTCCCCGCCCGCGGGCTTTCCGTTTCTGCAAACCTCACCCTCCGGGGCGTAGCCATTGCCGCTGACCTGATACGCCGCCTCAGCAGTGACGGCGGACACCACCATCATTTCCATGAGCGTCAGGGTCCCAGTCTTGTCCGAGCAGATGCGCGATACTGACCCTAGCGTTTCCACCGCGGGCAGCCGCCGGATGATGGCATTGCGCTGAGCCATGCGTTGAACGCCGATCGCGAGCGTGATGGTGATGATGGCCGGCAGACCCTCCGGAATCACGGAGACCGCAATGCTGACCACGGCCTGGAACAGCTCGATGAAATCGATGTGCGCCACCCACTTGCCGTAGGCAAACACCAGCACGCCCACCGCGCCGACGATCGCGGTGATGACGTAACCGAATTTCTTGATCTGGCGCAGCAGTGGCGTCTCGAGTGCGCTGACGCGAGTGAGCAGGGCGTTGATGCGACCAAGCTCGGTCTCGCTGCCCGTCGCGACAACGACGCCAGTTGCGCGCCCGGACACGACCATCGTTCCGGAGAACGCCATGCATTCGCGATCCCCGACCGTGGAATTATCAGAAACCACGTCTGTGTTCTTGTCGGCCGGCACGGACTCTCCGGTAAGCGCTGCCTCCTCGGTCCGCAGGTTTTTCGCTTCGGCAAGCCGCATGTCCGCCGGGATCTTGTCCCCTGACTCGAGGAGCACAATGTCACCAGGAACCAGCTGCTCCGTGGGAATCATGCGCGCTTCTCCGCTGCGCACGGTTCGAGCCTCGGCAGACAGCATGTTACGGATCGCGTCCAGCGCTTTCTCGGCTTTGCCTTCCTGTATGAACCCGAGGAGCGCGTTGAGGATGACGACGCCGAAGATGATCGATGCGTCGATCCACAAATTCAGCATAAGCTTTGTAAAGCCGGCACCCAACAGAACATAAATCAAGACGTTATTGAGCTGAGACAGGAACCGCATGAACGGTCCCCGCTTCTTGCCTTCCGGCAGCCGGTTCGGTCCATGCAGCTGCAGGCGCCGCGCCGCCTCGGCTGCCTCGAGACCTTTCGCGCAATCGGTGACAAGCGACTTCACAACATCGCCGGCCGACATCGCATGCCAAGCTCTGACGTCAGGAGTCATAGTGCGGTCTGCCACCACGCCCGTTGTCTCCGATTGGTCTGTGTTCATCCGGCTGTCCGGGCAAGCTCGGAGAGACTGCAAGGTCGACGTTGACGCCGCCAAGCAAACCAACAGTTCTCAAATGCGCCGTCGGGCGTTCACCGCATTAGGCGTGGACACACGCACGCTCGGCCACTACCTCCGCATGGAGACGCTCGATATCCTCCCGACGGCACAATTGGGTGCCAGGGGTCAGGACGGCCGCGGCGCCGGCGGCCATGCCGAGCATGAAGGCATCCTCGACATGTTCTCGGCGTGCGAGCGCGAAAGTCATGCCCGCCACAAAACTATCGCCTGCCCCGACAGCGCTCACAGGCTTCACCTTGGGGCCTTTCAGGCGCAACGTCCCTGAGCGATATGCGAGCAATGCGCCATCACGTCCCATCGTCACAGCAAGGTTTTCGACCGAGCCATTGGCAATTAAAGATGTCGCAGCCTCAGCAAGTTCCCCGACTGACTCAAACTTTCGGTGTGTCAGCGTCTCGAATTCCCCAAGACTGGGCTTGGCGAGATAAATGCCCCCTGCCGATATCGCCGCCTGGAGCGCGGCCCCTGACGTGTCAAGGATCAAGCGCGCTCCAGTGCTCCGCACAATTGCGGGCAGGCGGGCGTAAAAGTCGATGGGAACGCCGGGCGGCAGACTACCGCTCGCGACGACGTAGTCTGTGTCGCATTCACCGAGTTCTGATAGAGCTGATTGCCACTCTGCTTCAACAAGGGCAGAGCCCTCGCTTACAAAACGATATTCCAGGCCCGAAATCTTTTCGAAGACCGTAACACTGATGCGTGTGCCGCCCGCTATCTCGAGGCATTTTCCTGGAACGCCCAACTTTGCGACGAGTTCGTTCAGGACGACTCCAGTTGCTCCGCCGGCAAGATAAATGGCGTAGGCCTCGGCGCCCAGCTCCTTCAGCACCCGCGCAACATTTATGCCGCCACCTCCTGCGTCAGTGCGCTGTTCCACCGTACGGTTTTTGCGGATCGGTCTGATCTCGTTCGACTGGAACGCAAGATCGATGGTCGGACTCAGTGTCAGTGTAACGATCGGCTTTGAGGCTTTCTCCGGCTGCTGTAACATGTCGCAAGCCTTCTCGCCTGGGATAGAAAGGTCGAAAATTATCATCCTTAGAGGCTGAACGCCATGCGGCTTGTCGGCGACATTGGTGGAACTAACGTAAGGTTTGCGATTGCGGAACCTGGCAACTATCCTTACGACGTACGCAAGCTCCCCGCTGCTCAATATCCCAGCATTGTTGAAGCAGCAGAGGACTATCTGTCCGGTGCTCCGATCGTGGAAGAGGCGGTGCTTGCTGTCGCAGGCCCCGTGTTGGCCGATGAGGTAAGGTTCAGCAACAGCACTTGGCGTTTCTCGATTGACGATGTGCGCCGGCGGCTTGGTTTGCGCAAGCTGGTCGTCATTAATGATCTTGTGGCCCAAGCATTATCCTTTGCTGCACTGCGTCCCGATGAGATCGGCTCGGTAAAGTCGGGAACTCGCGATCCGGCGCAGCCTTCACTCGTGATTGGTCCTGGAACCGGCCTCGGAGTTGCTTTTCTTCTGAACAATGCCGGTAGGCTTGTCGGCCTGCCGAGTGAGGCCGGACACGCGACATTCGCCCCGATGGACCGCGTGCAAGCGGAAATTCTGTCGCGCCTTCACGGTCAATATCCGCACCTGTCCGTTGAGCGGTTGCTGTCCGGATCGGGGCTATTGGCGATCGCGACAACTTTGGCCGAGATCAACGGACAGATCATTGACGTGCACGATCCAAGAGACGTTTCGGCGCGCGCTGCAGCAGGTCAGTGCCCCACTTGTCATGAGGCGACAAGGATCTTCTCATCCATCCTGGGCTCTACGGCGGGTAACCTGGCCCTGACGCTTCTGACGGGCGGCGGAGTTATCATCACCGGCGGACTGTGCCGCTCGCTGCGGCCGCTGTGGGATGTGGAAGCATTAACCAAAGCTTTCGTCGCAAAGGGACGGTTCAGGTCATACTTGGACAGCATACCCATTGACCAGATTTTGCGTCCTCACGCAGGTCTTCTGGGTGCAGCCGTGTATGTGGAGCGAAGCCGCTCCCTTTGAGCTGGACCAAAGTAAACCACAGCAATACTGCTGCGTTGAACCATCTCGTTTGCGAAAGAAAATGCAGAGTCGAACTGAGAGAACCGGAACATGTTTTCAGAAACTACCGTTTGGGTCGGCTAGCCGACACTCGGACGCTGTGGTCGTAACCATATTGAGGGCCTACGATGTCTTCGCAAACCAGCGCGATGGTGAGCCGAGAGATGTCTCGCAAGGCCGGTCTTGTTCCGTCGCGATTTGATGCCGTCGCCTTCGATCTCGACGGCGTGATAACGGACACCGCCCGCATTCATTTCCAGGCGTGGCAGCAAACATTCGATGACTTTTTCCAAGGGCGTACCCGCCGTACCGGCGGTACCTTTGCGCCATTCACGCTCGAGGACTATCGCAGCTACATCGACGGGCGTCCGCGGGAAGAGGCCATTCGTGACTTTCTGGCAGCCCGGGGGTCCGAGATAGAGGAAGGCAATGAAGCCGACGATTCAGACGCCGAAACTGTCTCTGGCCTCGCCAAGCGAAAGGATGGGCTATTCCTGGAGTGGATGCGCAGCAAAGGGGTAGACATCTATCCATCCACGGTGGCCCTGATCCGGCGTCTGCGCGCCCTCGGCTTCAGGACGGCCGTGGTTTCGGCGAGCCGCAACTGCCGAGAGGTGCTGCAAACCATACGGCTCGATCGGCTGTTCGACACCCGTGTTGACGGACAGGATGCCGCCACGTCGGGGCTACGAGGGAAGCCGGCGCCGGACACATTTCTTGAAGCAGCGCGGCGCCTCGGGACCTCGCCCGAGCGTACCGTCGTCATTGAGGACGCGATTGCCGGCGTGTCCGCGGGACGAGCCGGCGGTTTCGGCCTCATCATCGGCATCGACCGGACCGGACATGGGAAGGCGCTCGAAGACGCCGGCGCCGATATTGTTGTCTCCGACCTCAATCAGATCGATTTGGAATTGGAGAATGGGCTGACGGCGTCACGGCTCACGGCCAGGCATGTGCATCGGCTCGACCCGTTCATCGCGCAATCAGGGACCGAGACCTGCCATCCGGCGGCACTGGCTCAACCGCACCCATGGTTGTTTGCCCATGAGGGTTTCGACCCTGCCCTGGAGGGTCGTCGCGAAACCCTTTTTGCCCTCGGCAACGGGTACTTCGTGACCCGCGGAGCCGCCGCCGAGGCACGTGCCGATGATCTTTATTATCCGGGCACGTATCTTGCCAGCGGCTACAATCGGCTCACAACGCTGATTGATGGCCGTGCGGTCGAGCACGAGGATCTGGTCAACCTCCCCAACTGGCTGCCGCTGACCTTCCGAATCGAGGAGGGAGAATGGTTCGACCTGCGTCGTGTCGAAATCCTTGAGTATCGGCAAGCACTCGATCTGCGCCGCGGTCTCTACTTGCGAACTTTGCGAGTCCGCGACCCGCACGGGCGGGAAACCAGCCTCACAGAGCGCCGCTTCGTGCACATGGACCACAAGCACCTCGCGGGCCAGCAAGTCACCATCACTTCGGAGAACTGGTCCGGCCGGCTTACGGTGCGCGCCATGCTGGACGGTGACGTCGCCAACACTGGCGTGCCGCGCTACAAAGCGTTTGAAAGCAAGCATCTGCGGCTGCGCGACACCGCCGCCATTGCACCATGCTCCATGCTGCTTCAGGTCGAGACGACGCAGTCGCAACTGCGGATCGTACAAGCCGCGCGGATGGACGTAAGAATTCGCGAGCTAGTCGCCGCCGACAAACACGTGATCAAGGACACGGCGCGTATCGGCTACGACTTCATTCTTGAACTCAATCCGGGCAACAGCGCTGAGATCGAGAAGATCGTCGCGCTCTATACCTCTAGGGATCGCGCGATCGCGGATCCCGAAGCCGCCGCGCGCACTGCGATCGTGCGAGCCGGCAGCTTTGATGCACTTCTGCAAACACATGAACGTGTCTGGAGATACTTGTGGGAGCGCTGTGACCTGGATCTGCTGGATATCGCGAGCGACGAAGCGGATGAGGCGCATTTGGCCGTGCGCCTGCACCTCTTTCATCTGCTCCAGACGGCCTCCAGCCATAGCATGGAGCTGGACGCCGGCGTGCCGGCGCGTGGCTGGCATGGTGAGGGGTATCGCGGCCACATCTTCTGGGATGAATTGTTCATTTTCCCATTACTGAACTTGCACCTGCCGATCCTCGCGCGTGCCCTGCTGCTCTACCGCTACCGACGCCTCGATGAGGCGCGGTGGGCCGCCCGCCAGGCTGGATTCCGCGGCGCGATGTACCCGTGGCAGAGCGGCAGCGATGGGCGCGAAGAAACGGACGTCATGTACTTCAACCCGCGTTCCGGCAACTGGATCAAGGACGACACGCATCTTCAGCGCCATGTTGGCGCGGCGGTTGCCTACAATGTCTGGCAATACTACCAAGCCACTGGCGATGCCGAGTTTCTCTACTCCTTCGGCGCCGAATTGATGTTTGAGGTCGCCCGCTTCTGGGCCAGCATCGCGCAATGGAACGAGGCACGCGGCCGCTATGACATTCGCGGCGTCATTGGCCCGGACGAGTTCCATGATGGCTATCCGGATCGCGATGCGCCGGGCTTGGATAACAACACTTACACCAACGTCATGGCGGCCTGGTGCGTGACGCACGCGCTCGACCTCTTTGAGTTGCTGCCGAAAGAGCGCTGCCGCGAGCTGTGTGAGAACCTGCGGATCGAGCAGGAGGAGCTCGCACATTGGGAACATGTCAGCTGCAAGCTTTACCTGCCATTCCATAACGACGGCATTCTCAGCCAGTTTGAAGGCTATGAGGCGCTGCAGGAGTTCGATTGGGACGCCTATCGACGCAAATATCCAAACATCATGCGCCTCGACCTGATTCTCGAGGCAGAGAGCGATACGCCCAATCGCTACAAGCTCTCCAAGCAGGCCGACGTCCTGATGTTGTTCTACTTGTTTTCTGCAGAAGAACTGGCGGAGCTCTTCAACCGTCTCGGCTACACCTTCGATCCTGGCACGATCCCCAGAACCATCGACTACTATCTGCGGCGCAGCTCGCACGGCTCAACCTTGAGCGCTATTGCGCATGCCTGGGTATTGGCACGCTCCTGCCGGCAGCGCTCCTGGTCGCTGTTCACCGAGGCTCTGCAAAGCGACATCAGCGACGTTCAAGGAGGGACCACGCGCGAAGGCATTCATCTCGGCGCCATGGCTGGCACGATCGACTTGTTGCAACGCTGCTTCACCGGGCTGGAGCTGCGCGGCGAGGAATTACATTTTCATCCGGCACTCCCGGATGAAATGCGCCGGCTTGCATTTCGGCTCCGCTATCGCCAGCACTCGCTTAGCGTAGACATAACTCATAATGCGCTAACGCTAGCGAGCGATACGAGCGGGGCGGAAGCGATCTCCATCGCGGTGGGCGACCGTCACGTCGTCCTGCACCCGGGTGACCGAACCAGCGTGCCGCTCGTCCGTCCCTCGTGATCACACGTTGCAGAAGTCGCGGACGCCGCGAGCAACAAGGTCTCGGCCTGAGGAGGGAAAACCGCCCCCGAGGGCGACCGTCAATGCAGGCTTACAACGTTTTGTGGCGTCCCTTGCATAAATGCATCGATATTGGCCAGTGTCGTCGAGATTATTCGCTCCAGCGCCGCGTCGGTGTTGTATGCATTGTGCGGCGTAACGATCACATTGGGAAAGCGCAGCAACACATGGTTTGCAACGAGCGCCTTGAAATCCTCGGCGTCCCGGACCGCGTCTTGGTGGAAGATCGCTGCTTCTTCGCGGATCAAGGGCTCTTGCGGCAGGACGTCAAGGCCCGCGGCGCGAAGTCTCCCATCAGCCAACGCTCGCACCATCGCCTCGACGTCAACAATGTTACCCCGCGCGGTGTTGATCAGGATTGCGCCTGGCTTCATGCGGGAGAACTCGCGATCTGAGAGCATGCGCTGAGTGCCAGATGTTGCGGGCACATGCAGCGTCACGACATCGGCATCGGACAAGAGTTGGTCGAGAGTCGTATAGGCAAAGTTGAGCCGGGTGGCCGCCTCGTTGTTCGGCTGGAGATCGTAACAAAGAACATTCATGCCGAAGCCGCGTGCAATTTCAATCACACGGAGCCCGATACGACCAGTACCGACCACCCCGATCATCCGGTCGCGCAGCTCGAAACCCCGCAGCCCCGTCTGTGTGAAGCGCCCGCGCCGCGTCCGTTCCACCGCGTCCACAAGGTTGCGCGCAACTGCCAAGAGCAGGGCGAAAACGTGCTCGGCAACTGTCGAGTCACCGTAATCAGGGACATTGGAGACAACAATGCCGTGCGTCCTGCAGTATTGGAGATCGATGTGATCGTATCCGGTGGATCGCGTCGCTATCAGCTTCAGCCTCGGAAAGTTCGAAAGAACCGATGCGTCAAGCCGTGAATTGACGAATGGGCTGGCGACCTCGGCGTCGGAAAAGTCGGCTGCATTTCGCGAGTCCAGCGGCTCGCCGACATATCGCAGTCGATTGTGCGGCTCGAGGTGCACGCAGGCCTGACGCTCCCATTCCTCGGTCTCGAACATGGCAATGTTCATGGTGGCCTCCCGATTGGAGCACGAGTTCACAGGTCGGATTAACCAATAGGGGTCGCAGTACTACGGACCGGCGGATGCAACCCGCGATTGACGAGACAAACCTGCTGCAAAAAGTTTCGTTCCCGATCGGCGATGAGTCTGCAGATCTACACTTCGGTCGCCTCTTTAATTTCTTCACGGGAACCACCGAGCGACCGTCAACGCCAGAACGCCTCCGAGCACCAGATACCCGACACAAACCGGTCCCGTCTTCCTCAGAATATCTCCTTCACGTCCTTGCAGGCCGACCGTTGCAGCACCCGTGATGATATTGTGCAGTGCCGCACAGTTGCCGACAGCAGCCCCGAATCCCTGAGCGGCGATCAATGCAAGCGGCGGCAACGCGAGCCCGACGGCCGCCGCCTCCTGAAGATCCGTCAGGAGGATGTTGGAGACTGTTGCTGAGCCCGTGATGAAGGAGCCAATTGCCCCAACTGAAGGAGCAAGCAGCGGCCACGCCTGACCGGTCCGGGTGGCCGTTGCAGCCAGCGCCTCGATCATGCCCGCATGGACCATCAGCCGGGCAATAGCGAGCATCCCGACCAAAGCAATCGCGACGGGAACCAGTCGACGGACGGCAGCAACGACGGCGCCGGTCAACTCGGTAAGATGCCGTCGTTGCAAAAGGCCGCCGAACAGAAATCCCGCAAACAGCATGGTCCCGGGATGATAGAGGAGCTCAAGACGACCGCGGAACGGTCCGGGCAGCGCCCATTCGAGCACAACCTGCCGGAGCGGGTCCCGAATCTGCGGAACGAGACGTGTCACGAGGATCAGGCCGACCAGAACGGCATATGGCAAACCAGCAATGGCAAGCGCTCTCGCGTCCAGGGTTCCGGTTTCCTGCGCATGCTTCCACCGAAGGACAAAAGCAAATGCCAGACCGCCGAGGAGCGCTCCGCCGATCGTCGGCAGCTCTGGTCCTACCCATACGGCCAGCCCCACGTAAGGCAGCAAAAAACAAACGGCGGCGAAGATGGTCCACGCCGCGTATTTTTCCTGGAACCGCCCTGCGCCCGCGATGAGCACAATCGAAAGCACCAGCAGGGGCGCCAGGCCCGCGTGCAGCAATGCCGTCGGCGGCGCGATTCTGTCGCCGCTAATGCCTGACACGTCGACCTGAGCGAGAATCGGAGTGCCGAGCGCGCCAAAGGAAACGCCTGCGACGTGACCAATGAGCGGCAAAGCAACCGCCACAATGGGCGTGAAGCCGAGGCTGACCAGCAGAGGCGCGGCCAGAGCGATAGGTGTGCCGAAGCCCGCAGCGCCTTCCATGAATGGCGCAAAAAACCAAGCGATGATGACGGCAAGCAAGGTCTTGTCCGAAGACAGACTTATCAGTCCCGTCCGGATGGCATCGATCGCGCCCGACCGCTGCTGAAGCTCATAGAGAGACAAGGCGGGCAGAATGATCCATACGATGTCAACCGCCGAGAAAACTGCCTCCGCTCCGGTTCCGATGAGCGCTCCAGCAATCCCTTGCTCACCGTGGACACTCGTTCCAAAGCCGAAGAACCCGATGGCGCCAACCGTGGCCGCCACGAGCCCGACCAATCCCGCGCTGGCGGCCGACCACCGCAACACGGCCATGAGGAGCACGATCACTGCGAGCGGCGTAATCGCGACTAGGGCTGCCATTCAACTTTCCGTGAATTGTTGTTTAGTTCAAACTGCGTTGTTTAGTTCAAACCGCAATGACGAATGGCTTGTCGACCAAAGGGAACTATCAATCGCAAGCCGGATTAAAATCTATCATACCCCAGAGGCGCGTTAGTGGCGCGCGCGTTTTTACTTCCAGAAACGAGCCACCTGGTTGCAAATTCGCGCTGTTAAGCAGAAGAGCGAGGAGATCCAGAGCAATGCCCGGCTCTTTGAAGGTGTCGCATCGGGATCAGCCGATCTTACTTGAACTGCGCACGCGCACTTAATGCACGTTCATGGGCACAGGACTAAGTGACGTGCAAAGACGAC